>Ga0105237_10001768_pt1 | contig 27932 bp, 50 predicted proteins | sample KBSC24metaG_FD_81520 | JGI IMG/M metagenome (GOLD analysis project Ga0105237, IMG submission 81520) | Corn rhizosphere microbial communities from Kellogg Biological Station, Michigan, USA - KBS C2-4 metaG | ecosystem: Host-associated > Plants > Roots > Rhizosphere > Soil | place: Michigan, USA... | reverse complement strand
CTGGGCCTGCGCACCACTCAGCTGGAAACAGCCGGAATTCGGCCATTGGACGTTGCCCAAGATCGGCGGCGTCGGCGCGCGTTACGCCGCCTTCGTCGATAAGGTCAACGATACGATGGATGCATGGAACCCGGCGCACGTGGTGATCGAGAACCCGCTGCCGCCCAATGTGCCGAACACCAATGTCGACACCATGATGCAGATCTACGCCATCGTTGGCTTCGTCAAGGAAGCCTGCTTCCGGCACGGCGTGCCATTCCACGGCGAACACGTCGACACCATCCGCACCAACGTCATGGGCCGTTGCCGATGGGTGAAGGGTGAGACGAAGAGCGCGGTCGTGCAGTTCTGTCGCCAGGAACTGAAGCTGGACGTAACGGACCATAACGCTGCGGATGCCATCATCTGTTGGCACGATTATCGGCAGAAGATCCTCGGCATTCCGTCGGCGAAGCAGCCACTGTTCCGATGGGATTTGGCGGACTAGAGGCGGTCCTCGGTGAGGAGATAGAGGGTGAGTAAGAACAGTGATGGGCATTCACGAGGAGTCGTGCCGCCCGCTGGGATTCAGCCTATTGGCCTACAATCCCCCATCGGGTCAAGGACCTATGAAGATCCGAGGACTTTACGCCGGGCCGGCTTAGCGAAAGAACTCCGAAACGCAGTATACCCATCTCCGTTACTCCTTAAGTCCAGCGACGATAGTGTCCTGTCGCCGCACTCATCGCACCTGAAGCGCGCCGCGAAGGCGGGCATCGTCAACCCCAACTGGGGTGAGCTGACACGGCGTCGGCAGGAGCGGAGAGAGCCTATTATGATGCTCTGCGACCGGGTGATCCACCATTCGCTCGCGCCAAGCGAGATATCACCCACCAACTCCGCCATGATCAAACAGGCGGTGCGTGCCGCACATCGGGTAGTGCTCGACGAGGCTGCCGAGGAGCGGGTGTCTGAAGTCACGGTCCAATGCTGCGACTTGGTCTGTGCACACGAAACATTCGCGCGACAGCCATGGGATCCGATGTGGGTAGAAATGCAGTATGGCAACGCTGCAACAGCAGACGACAGGGTAGGACTTTTATACAAGAATCATGACGTATATAGCTTCCACTATCATACGGATATGGACTTATTGGTCTGCGACTCCATAGTCCATCATCTACATCAACCGGAACTCAAATGGTGGTTCACAGACACTCCAGAGAGGCTGGACCATTTCCTCCTTGGCTTCTATGCCACTCAAATTGTCCCAGACTTACGCGCCACTATCCGAGCGAATTATTCAGAGTCCTATATCTGGGAGAACGACCATTTCAAGCACGAGAATTTTAATGGGACCGATGGAGTATTGGTTAAGATATTAGCCATTCTGCTTCTGCTCAACCGTCCAGGTCTGGTGCGCTACCACGCCAAGCCTGGCGGCCGCACCTTCGTCAGCGGCAAGTCCCGCCCGTATATGTCGCACAGCACGCTGCATTTCCTGCTAGACCCCAAGGAGTCGCTGCGTGCGTTGGCTAATCAGACGCGTCGCATCCAGGAACGCGCCCCGGCACGTTGGCATAACGTCCGAGACCATTACTGCCACAGCAAGGAATGGCGGGAAAACGGCGCGATCGGCTGCATCCACACACCAATCCAGACCGATGAGCATTGGATACCGGCGCCAAATCTGCCGCCACTGGAATGCAGCCACTGGGTGTGTTCACGGTGCGAGGGTCGTCGATGGCGGCGCGTGTTAAAGAACGGGCGCGGCTCGGCTGCTGTCGGCTTCGTGCAACAGGATATGACCGTCGTCGAGGGGCCACCACCATGAGCTACGTAGATGAGCCAACCGTTCAGAAGGCGCTCCATTCGGCATTGTCGGTGATTGATCAGGGTGGCTATGATGGAACTAGGAAGGTCGTTCAAATCAGCATCTTGGTTGGCGCGTTCCTTACCTTGCTTTCTGCGCTCGAAGACGCCGACGACTTTGTCCAGCCCATCAACGATTTTATGGCAAGCAAGAAGGCGCGGTTTAGAGTTACGACAATATCATGAGCCAATGCCACCTCGAGCCTGACGGCGCCGACTACATGGTCATCGGCTGGGACCCGCCGCTGCGCACATTCTTCTGCGTCGTCGAACTGGAAAAGCACGGTGACGCAGGGCCGGTGCTGTGGATGGGCACGTCGCCCAACGAGTTCCACTACGATCCGGATCCAGTGATCGACGCCATCGCGCAATACGCACCGCCGTTCGATCGCGACAAGCTGCGCGTCGAGTTATTGCGGGACCGTGCGGCGGATGATGCGGTGCGGATGTATTTTCTGGATTAGACCGCGTCACGCCGCTTGTCTGCCGTTCCGTATCTCGACCGTGGCGCAGGTCCAGCCGTCATCCGGCGGGGAACAGCCCCAGCACGTCCAGGCGGCGGCGGTGTCACGTGGGCGCCACCAGAACCAGCCGCGGCACTCGCGGCATGTCGTGGGTGCGGTGATAGCAGAGTCTGACATTTGATCGCCTGGTATGCCGAATAGTGCCAATAATCCATGATTCACTGGCAGTCAACGTTGATCCCATGGGATCATCTGTGGTATAAATCCCCGGCCTAAGAGTTGGGGTAACAAATGGCCAAAGACGTGGGTCTTGCTGTTAGAGTGGATGAGGAACTTCTCGCGCGCCTGGACCTATGGCGCAGGGAGCAGGTCAACCCACCGTCCAGGCCGGCGGCCATCCGGCAGCTACTGGAGCAGAATTTGCCCAAGGTCCAGCGAACGCAACCCCTTCCAGCCAGGAAGGGGCGGCAGCGATGAATGTTGTCGAAGGAGTCACCCAGCACGGGGAGATAATTCCCGTTTCCACAGACCTCGGTCTGCCTGGTCGTGTTCTTCGTGTCGGTTGGGATCTACCGAGCAATATCACGGAATCTGAATGGACTTCAGCTGGCGAATTGCTCGGCAAGGTCGAGCGTAGCGTTACATGGTGGATCGGTGATTGGTGGCGCGCCTTCAAGCCGCATTGGGGGAAACGCGAGAAGTTCTTTGCCGATAAAGGCGAGGATTGGGACGGTCCGGCCTATGCAACATGCCGTCTTGCCGGCGCTGTTTGTGCCGCCTTCGATATTGATCGTCGACGATCAGATTTGAGCTACGCGCATCACGTGGAGGTTCATGCCATGGAGGATCCAGATGAAGCCGACTCGCTGCTAGACTGGGCAAGCGAGTCAATTCCTAGGACCGGGAAGCCCAAGACGGTTCGGGAGCTGCGGAGCGAGGTTCATAAGCGTAAGAACGCCGTAGGCCATCGGCCATCATCGGACACATGCACGATAACCGACCTTGAAGCCTTGGTTCAAAGCGGGAAGAAGTTCGGCTGCGTCTATGCTGACCCTCCATGGCTGTATGATAACCAGGGCACGAGGGCGGCTACGGGGAACCACTACAAGGGACTTACAGTTGACCAACTGTGCGCCCTGCCGGTGGCCGACTTGACGGCTGATGCAGCCCACCTGCACCTTTGGACGACGAATGCCTTTCTGCGCGAGTCCTTCCGCATCATCGACGCCTGGGGGTTTGAGTTCAGGAGCACTTTCGTATGGGTCAAGCCGGAGATGGGGATCGGCAACTACTGGCGTTGCTCACATGAGATCCTCATGACGGCCATCCGCGGCGATGCGAAGCACTTCCTCGATAACTCCCTGATGTCATGGTTGGAGTGCTCCAGGAGCAAGCACAGCGTCAAGCCAGAGCAGGTCCGCTCAATGCTAGAGCGCGCCAGCCAGGGGCCATATCTGGAATTGTTCGCTAGGCTGCCAGCCACTGGTTGGACCAGCTGGGGGAATGAAATCGAGCAGAACCTGTTTTCACCAAACACGGGATAAAGTTATGGCCTACGATGAGGACACAGCAGAGGCGGAAGCGGGGCACATTGGCGAAGAGGTGGCTGACCGATATTTCCGCAGCCTAGGCTGCGGAGTAATCCGCGTGGCGGATATCAACGGCGGCCCAGCTATGCTAGAACGTGATTCTAATCCGCTTATATTGCCCGACAGGCAAATACTCATTCCACAAGTCGGGATGAAATACGTTGAAGTTAAGTGGAAGAGCGCGCCCGTAGAATTCCGTCAATCAGGGACGCTGCGCCATGGCATAGACCTGCCAAATTGGAGGCATTATCTGCAGCTGGAAGAAGAGGCCATGGTCCAAATCGGACTCGCCCTTGTGCAGGTAAGGACTCACCGAGCGTCGACAGAGATAGTGCCCAGGTTGCTGTTTCAGACTGTGCTTCGGTTAGCAAAAAGCATCGCTGATATCCTCGATCGACCGATCAACGGGTTCCCAAGAGGCGCAGTCTACTGGGAGGTCGATGTGTTCCAGGACCTTGGACTCATCGGTGACCTCTTCGGCAGCGGGCCAATTCCCCAAACCAAGCTAGCGCTACACCCATGGGAACGGCCCGCCAAGGACGGCTCCTTGCCACAGCCACGCCCAGTTAGGCAGTTGCGTCTGAAGTGGTAGAGGCAAAGAAAACTTGGAAGCGAACAACAGCGGCCGAGCGTAAAGCATTCCTGCAGGAAGTCGATAACTAGGAGTAATTGGGAGCAGAATGAACCGCACCCGCGCTTTCCGCCGCCACAAGACCGCCGCCTGTCTGCAGCGACGCCTGACGGAGGATCGGAACCAACACTATAGCGATCTGACCTGTCCCTGCTGGCATGACCCGCGCGCCATGGCGCGGTTCAAAGAACAGCCGCAGACGTGCAGCCTACGATGCTGCGGCAATCCACGTCGGTGGGAAAAGGGAAGCGGGCGCCTGACAATCCAGGAGCGGCGCGTGGGCGACCATGAAAGAATTATGTCGGGCCACCCGCCTCGCTAAGCGTTGACCACCACGTTGCAACCGGCAACGCTTGTTTTCTCAGGGAATAACTATATGCTGCCACCCGCCAGGGTAGCGTGGGTGGTGGCATATGGTAGTGCGGACACGGCAGAGCGAACTTACGCGCAGCCTGACCGAACAATTAAATGTTGCTAAGCAATATATTGAAACTTTGGAGGCGGATCTTGCAGCGCAGCATGCCGAAAACCGACGGCTGCGCAACATGCTGGTCGCCGGAATGCAGCAGCGGCATCACCTCGAGCACGATCTGAGCAAAGTCACTACCCAGGTGCATCGGCTGTTGGAAGACGAAAAACACAGCCGTATCAATGAAGAATTACAGATCATGAACGAAGAATTGGAGTTAGCGCACCACCGTATCCAGGAACGCCTGTTCAGCCTCCGGCGCCCGCCGCCCAACGCTCCATAGCTCACATACCGCCGAAAGGTATTTGCGGCTTGGCCGCGCGTCACCCATTTGCCACAGTCGTAAAACCACCACCGGAAGCAATGCGATTCGTGACCATGCGCGCTAACGCCAGTAAGCTGACCAAACGGCTACGGGCCGAGCTGGAGCAAGCTTGGCTATTGATCGATGGGAAAGACCGCGAACTCGCCGCAGTGCACGACCAGGCCCGCCAGTTGCGCGAGCTATTGGTCGGCGAGCGGCAGCGCATCCTGCAACTGCAGGACGGTAATGGCCACGCGTTCTTCCCGCCTCGGGCCGATGCCGCTGCCGAGAGACAGGCGCAGACGCGGCAGGACCAGATGCAAATCAGCCGGTTGAACGAGGCGCTGCAAGTCCTAGGCGAGCAACTCGATGCAGCCAATTACCGCATCATGGAGCTGTCCAATCAACAGCAGGTTGTTAGGGGCGAAAAGCCTCATCTTGTCAGTGACAACGACTCGCCATTAAGCAACCATAGATGGTAGGTTTACGACGGTATTTCGCGTGCAACTTGCTGTAGAGTGACGCATGATGCAACGCCTGATAGGCGGACGCCACTTATCCCCCGCAATGATGGGTTGCCATATGGGGAAATTGGCGATGTTCGCTTGCAACGGGGGCTGAACGGCGTATAACGCAAAACGCCGCCGGAGTTGGGGTTCCGGCGGCGTCTGATTAGATAAACCTGCGTTTTGCGCGTGCGAAAAGGTAGTCCTTGCAAGCGCCTTTTCGCACACGCGAACGCCAAAATCAAGGCGGTCGGTGTGATATTTGATGATTCTTTGGCGACAGGCACTAGGGGTGGTATCGGCAAGGCGCCAGTGGGCACCAGCCGGGTTATGGCGGCGCTCGCCACGCCAGATCTCAGCACTTTTCAGCAACTGGTCTATGCCGTCCTGGTCGGACGGGCCGATGGCAATAGCTGCCGGCTGACCATCCAGGCCATCGCCGACCACATCAGCCGCAGCGGCCAGCGCGCCAATGTCTACCGCGCGATCGAGTCGCTGGAGCAGAAGCACCTCGTCCGCGCCGAGTCAGTCGCCCACGGGGTCAGTCGCTATCATCTGCTGGACCCGCTGGTGCGCAGCGGCCTTCCCACAACCAAAATCCCAGGAGTCGACGCATGAGCGGCTACGTGGATGCCACGCCATGAGCGCGGCGAATATGTCGGCCGCTCTGCGCGTTCGCGGCCTGACGCTCGTGACCCGGGCGATCTTTGCCTATCTGTGCGATCGAGAGCGTAACAATGTGTGCTGGCCGTCGATCGACGAGATGGCGTGGGAACTGGATATCTCGCGCCGGGCGGCGATTGCCGCAATCAAGAAGCTCGAATCGCTCGAATACATTGCTGTGGCCAGAAAGCCACGCCAATCGTCCGTCTACCGTATCCTTTGCATCCCGGTAGCTAATCGGTATCGCGAGATGCGCGCCGCGATGAGGGGTGCACAGGATGCACCCATCAATGGTGCACATTATGCACCTACATATGGTGCACCTGATGCACCCATCGATGGTGCACAGGATGCACCATTGCCAGAGGAACAGGTGCATGAGGTGCACGCTGATGGTGCACAGGATGCACTTCATCAGGTGCATGAGGTGCACCCAGAATCCCCTAAGGAAGAATCCCCCAAGGACTCCCCCAAGAAAGGTAAACGCGCGCACGCGCGCGCGAGAGTGGAGAAGGGAGGGCCGGAGTTCGCTGAATTCTACGAAGCGTATCCGCGAAAGGTTGCTCCTGACGACGCCGCCAGAGCCTACGCTGCTGCGATAGGCAGGGGGGCCACCCACGAGGGGATCATGGAAGCTCTTCGCCGCCAGAGGTTGGGCGGATTTAGTGCCTGGAACCCAACCCCAAAGTTTCGACCTCATCCCGCCTCGTGGCTGAACGGCGGACAGTGGAAAGACCAGGCCCCTGAGAGAGACCCGGAATACGACATCTCCAAGCTGACCGGCTATCCCGCCGAACTCGCCAGGGTCAGCCGGGAGCGGGCTGAGCTAGCCGAACGGGAACGGCAGTCGCAGCCCTGGCTCCTGGAGCACGCATCATGAGCGCCACAGCGAAGGAACTCGACATCCAGCAGTGGCTCCTCGAACTCGGCGTCCGCTGCGTGCCCCGCGGCAAGGAAGACGTGAGCGTCATGGTGCGGGATTATGCCGCCGGCCTCGCAGACCTGCCCCACACAGCGTTCACCCCCGCCTCGCGCGAGCAGGGCAGCCGCAAGTGGAAGTTCTTTCCCGCCTATGCCGACCTGCGGAAATTCCTGGAAAGCTATGCGCCGAGAAAGTCCACGGTCGCCGCACTTCCGCCGGTCGATGATCCGGCTCTTTCGGAAGAGGACCGCGCGCATGTCCGCTCCTGGATAAATCTGCGAGACGAAGGCAATCGAACCCTACGTCTCGGCATGTATTGCGAGAAGTGGCCAAGAGCTTTTGCCTACATCGTCAGAACCGACGCAGAAGCCGAGAGAATAGCCCGGCAACGGGAATGGCTGCGCGACGAGGCGGATAAGCGCTGGGCTGGTCCGGTTCCCGATTTGCGCATGCGGACAGCCCCCGCACCAGAACCCGACGTGTTGCCAACCAAGCCGGGCCGCACAATCAACGAAGACCGCGCCCTGCTCCAGGCGCTGCGTGACAACTTCAGCCTTCCACGTCGGGAGGAGCGCTTGCGTGCACTGCTGGATAAATACGCTGGTCATCCTGGTTTCGCGTGGCGGGCCGGTGATCCGCGCACGCTCAAGCCTGAGGAAGTCCACAACCAGCACAGGACAGTCTGATGGTTGAGACGCCTGATCTGTTCGAGCGATTCGATGACCAGAATAATAAACCCACCAAGCGCGCCTGGGTGCGCGAATACGATGCGCGTCAGTGCGCCCATCCCGGCTGCACCGACCCTCCATCGTTCGGTTACGGACCGCCGTTCTGCAGCAAGCCAATGTGGACGTGCCGACAACATCGCGGTTGGTTCGAAGCGCTGGTGGTGAAATGAGCGTTTCTTCGAACCAACGCGATAACCTAAAGCCCCAATACAACGAACGGCGCGGCAACCACGTCTGGACCGAAGGCGATCGCACATCGCCGGTCAAAGCACTGCGTTACGATTACTGGAGCTACGAGCCGATCGGCAACGTGCCGAACTACCGAACTAACCCCAAGGAGGCCCCCCAGTGACCATGAATACCCGCGAGGAAGCGAGATGGAAGCAACGGAAGTGTGCGTTCGACGGGTGCCAGAGGGACGTCGTGGTCGTGTCACCCGGACAGGACACGACAACCCTGCCGCCATTGCTCCGAGCAGCGGCTCTGGAACCGTCCCCGCGCCCCGACATCAACCTGTGCCTGGAGCACTACCAGGCTCTCGTCGCAAGCGCCGGGTGGCCGTGGCCCACCGAGCGAGTGAATACCAGGACCCACCACAAGCCGTCCGACGCCGCAGCAAAGACGGCGGGGAAAATCAAATTGATGGCGGGGAGTGGATAGACCCCGACGACATCCGTCCCAACCAGCGCACCGGCCGGGTCATTCGTGGCTACTGGACGATGTGCATGCTGCGGCGGCTGCAGCGCGTCAGCCGTGAGATCAAAGAAGAGCACGTCCACGCCGCCGACTATCTGCGCACCAGCGCCGACGTGGCCCGTATCGGTTTCTCCGCACCACGCGACGGCATGCCGGTGAACGCGCTGGTCTATGGGCCACGTCTCGATTTCAGCAAGGCGGCGCATTCGCAGTGCCGCGCCATCGACGAATTCAAACGCATCTGGGCGTCGCTGCGTGAACAACAGCAGCGCATGGCGGCGGTTATTCTATTCCAGAACCACAGCGTCGACTTCTGGTGCCGTGCCGAAGAAACTCGCACCGGTCAGAAGCCGAATTCCAAGATCGAACTCGGCAAGCTGGTCGGCATGATGGATCATTTGGCCAAGTTCCTCGACGCCGACATCGATGCGGCGCTGCAGAAGGGGCACATGCGGGCGTGACCCGCGGGAAGGAACGTGTATGAGGGACCCAAAAACCGAGAACTTTCTGAAGGCCAACGGTTATGCCTATGTCTTTGTCAAGCAGCTCAAGTTCGGGGCGATTGATCTGAAGGAGGCCGACGCCAATCCAGCTCGGCTGCTTAAGAAGCTCGATAAAGACCGGGCATTGAGCTATGGGTTGGCGATGATTGATGGTGCGGACTTCCCCGCCATCGTGGTGTTGGATGCCGGTGACGATAAGCCTAGCCGGCTAATAACCGGCCGTCACCGTATCGAAGGCGCGAAGGAAGCGGAGATCGACGCGCTCGATGCTTATGTTGTCCGTGACGCCGATCCGTATCGTCGGGAACTGCTGCTGCGCACGATCAATAACATCGAGGGTCGCGCGCCTGATCAGATGGAGAAGCTCAACCACATCGCCGAACTGCATAGGCTGTATCCGGATGTCTCGGTCAATGAGCTGGCAGCGCGTTTTGGCCTGAAGCCGCAGACGGTCGCCAACCATCTCAGGGAAAATGAGGTCGCTGAGCGCGCGCAGCGTCTTGGCGTGGGTGCCGAGCTCTCCCACGACAAGTTCAAGGCTCTGAAACAACCGCTCTTCGGCCTGAACAACGACGTCACCTTCACTGAGGTGGTGAGACTGATCGCTCGCTACCCTGATCTGCGCACCAGCGCCGCAACGTCGCTGATCAAGGAGCTCAAGGAGAAGACCACTGAGCGGCAAGCACTGAAGCTCATTGAAGAGCGTGACCGGGAGATGGCGCAGATCGAGGCAGAGAACCGGGGCAAGCGCAGCCGCACACCGAAGGCCAAGGGAACGGCGTTTCTGTCCAGGCCTCGTGGCATGGTGAAGGCGTATCCAGGATCGCCAGACAAACTCTATCTCGGCGGTTTCACGGCGCAAGAATTGAAGGGTGAGCGCAAAATGCTGACTGACGCCGCCACCGTCATTGCCGAGGTCATGGCCGAAGTGGACAAGCTGATCGAGGAAAAAGAGAGGGCTAACGAATGGCGCAACCGCCGGCATGGCGCATCGAACTTCGCCGGTATCTCACCGAGCGCATAAATAAGCCAACGACCCTGGGGGAGATCTACGACAGGATTGCGGAGCTGATGCCGATGCACACCGTTGCGCGGATGTGGTGCGCGCGATCGAATAAGGACGATACGCTAGCTAGTCCGGCGACAATGCGTTGGCACCTGATGATTGCGACGTTGAGTTGCTACGACGTGACCATCGACAAACCGAGGCGCAAAGGCAGGCACGGAAAGTTGCCCGGGGAGACGGTGCTGGTGGTGAACCCCACGACCTGTCCGCAATGCGGCAACCTGTTCGTGAGCTTAAGCGGGAGCACCTTCTGCTCGCGTGGCTGCGGGCGACGCTCACTCCTCCATTCTGTTGCGCAACGGAATGACCACGGAGCCGGGGTAAGAGCGTGATCGACGGCATCGATCCAGCGATGACCGAGGTCGAGCAGGCGCAAGTGATCGATATCATCGTGGATGTGGTCGAGGAGTGGACAATGTTGGCCGAGCATGCGCCAGGGCATTGGGCGACGGTGCTGCTGAATGTGCTGGCCCGCGAGGGCTTCCATGTTTCGCGAGAAGCGGCGTGATCACGCTGCGCGAAGGTGACTGCCGCGACGTGCTGGCGACACTTGACGCCGACAGCGTGCATGCGTGTGTTACTGATCCGCCGTATCATCTAACGAACAACACCGGCACACGCTCGCCTTACCCTGGCCAATATACGCCAATCGGACGGCCGAAAGAGCCCAAGGGCGGCTTCATGGGCAAGCAGTGGGACGGCGGTGACATCGCGTTCCAGCCCGACACATGGCGTGCGGTGTGGCGTGTGCTGAAGCCCGGCGGGTATCTCGTGGCATTTGGCGGCACACGCACATACCATCGCATGACTTGCGCGATTGAGGACGCGGGCTTCGAGATTCGCGATACGCTGTGTTGGCTGTATGGCAGCGGCTTTCCCAAGTCGCACGATATCAGCAAGGCAATCGACAGGGCGGCGGGCGCTGAGCGGGAAGTCGTAGGCAACACAGCGACGATTAGTGGGCGGACGATAGGTCGTGGCACTTCGGCAGGATACCACGGGGACATCGTTTCGGGACATTGCCGCGATATAACCACCCCCGCCACACCCGAGGCGCAGCAGTGGGCCGGCTGGGGAACCGCTCTAAAGCCCGCCTTTGAACCGATCATACTCGCGCGCAAGCCGCTGGTCGGCGCCGTCGCTGCGAACGTCCTGGCGCACGGCACCGGGGCGATTAACATCGATGCGTGTCGAGTGGCGACTGATGTGGACGATACGTCGCACCGCGTTCGACATAACACCGTCCAGTTCGGGGCCAATTTCCGTGACGATAACTGGCAACCGCCACAATTATCCCATACGGGAGGTCATGCTCTGGGCCGCTGGCCAGCCAACGTGCTGCACGACGGCAGCGACGAAGTGGAAGCGGCGTTCGCGGCGTTTGGGAATGCGCGGTCAGGCGGCCACGTCAATCCTAGCGTGACAACGGCAGGGAACGAGATTTCAGCCAGCTTTGGTGTGCGGCGCGAGTCACGGGCAATTCCCGGCGTCAATACGTATGCCGACATAGGCACCGCATCCAGGTTCTTCTACAGCGCCAAGGCGGATCGTGATGATCGCGCCGACAGCAAGCATCCAACAGTAAAGCCGGTGGAGCTGATGCGCTGGCTGGTGCGGCTGATCACGCCACCGGGCGGAACTGTGCTCGACCCGTTCGCCGGTAGCGGCACCACGGGCGAAGCTGCCATGCTGGAGGGGTTAAACGCGATCCTCATCGAGCACGACCCGACACATGCCAACGACATCCGCCATCGGATCAAGCGCTGGTCGGGCGAGGACTTGCCGCTGTTCGCGGAACCCCGTCCCGCCGCTCTCCCGGTGGCACCGGACAATCCGGCTGTGTGGGCCGGGGGCGCGACGGAACGGGAATAATCGAATAACGGGGAACAACCATCATTGCAACACACGACCATTAAAGCGAAGCTAAGCCCCAGCGCACGGCTGGAGATTATCCGTGCCATGGGCTGCTGTGTTCCAGGCTGCTGGCATACGCCAATCGAATTGCACCACGTCCGCACCGCCGCTAATTCCGGCACCGGCATGAAGCCGGACCACACGGCCGTGGTCGGCATCTGTGTCCATCACCATCGCCAGGGCCATAACGTCGGGTGGAAGACGTTCCAGAAACGCTACGCCATCGACCTCGTGGCGCTGGCCAAGGAGTTGTCGCAGATCGACGGGCCGATGCCGTGATGGACATTGTCGATGCCGTCGCGGTGGTGATGACGGCCGCCGCTATGCTCGTCCTGGCAGCGAATATTGCGCTCGCGATCTACAACATACGTATGATGCGGCGCTACCAACTGCTGTGCATGGTGCTCATGGAAATCGCGTGCCGGTCCTTCCTGAGCAAGCACATGCCGTTCTGGATCGCGTGGTCCATGTTCAGCGGCCTGCGCTTCAGGATGGAAATCGAACCGATAGAGGAAGCCGATACGCGGCAGCCGTAATCAGGCGGTCACCGCCTCTTTCTCGTGGGGTTATCCGTCAAGGCCGGGTTGGTCAGGATCAAGCGCCGGATGGCCTCCGCACGGTTTGGTAGGTCAGGCTGCTGCCGCCGCCACTCGTCAATCTCCGCCACCATCCCCGCAGTCAGCTTGAGGGTGAGGGCATGAGACAGTCTGGGCATCTGGTCCGACTTGTCTTCTAGCATATCTGCAATATACTAACCTCTCTCGGCTCGGTAAATAAAGGAGGGAGCTGATGCCGATTAGGCCGAATGGCTTCACGGCAGATCTGCTGCGTAAGGAGATAACCGCCGCCTACGGCCGCCGCTGGTTCACACGCTCGGACTGTGTGGAATTGCTGGAGTCGCTCTATAAGGACGGCGTAACTGGCTACATGTATTCCACGTTCATCGGCAAAGGTTACCAACTGGTTCGTGCGTTGATCGACCGGGGGGAAATCGTTGAGATCAACAAGGTCGAGCTGTGCCTGAGCGGGAACGAGGACTATTGGCTCAATCAGCCGACCGTGCTGTCGCAATACGGCGAGCAACTTGAGCGGATTGTGCAGGACCACCGTCCTCGCGCGGAATTCTCCATCGCCGATCTGCTGGCGCGTTGGGATGAGCCGGAATTGACCAACCGCGCCAAGGCCGTTGCTTTTCGCAAGGTCATCGCCCGACATCTCCGAACCCGGACCATTATCACCGAGGACAATGGCCGAACCTTCATGAGGGTGCGGTAAATGAAACAGCCGCTTGTCGAGTGTGACATCCTCGTAGAGGTCGCCTCTGACCGCCTTACAGCGAAGAGGGGTGACTTCCTTGTCGTCTACTACACCGATGCGGAACATCGCCGGGCCGTCGCGGTCAGAACCTTTGAGGCGCGGCCCAACGGCGGGCCATTGGTGACCCTGGAGCGAGCCGCCACGGAAATTATTGAGGTGCCGGTCCTGCCGGCTCCAGCCAAGAAGCGGCGCAGGCGCTTGGCCCGGGTAGCGCCAGCGAAGAAGAAGAGCGGGCGGAAGAAGCGAGGGCCGGCGGTGCAAAAACCGTCCGGGGGACGTATCTCGTCGCGCGCTCGCTTCAAGATGAAGCTTGCAGAAGAGGCGACCGCTATCGATTGGAAGCGCGCGCTTGAATTGAAGACAGGCCCTAGGAAAGGCGCGATTGCCCATCACATGCGACAGGCTGTCTTCGATGCCAACGGCGGCTTTGTCGCTCAAACGGCCCTGATAGCTACATACCGCTCGTCGGCAGCGATGGCCTGGGATGCGATGAAATTGCCACTGCGTAAGGGCTTGTTCGTTAAGTCGCGGGAGAATAGCCGCGTCGGTTATCGGCTTGCGCCTAGCGTCGGCGCTTATCTGGATAATTTCCGGCGGCGTAGGCGGGTAGCGAACGCCGTCCTCGCGGCTCCTTCGGAACCTGCTCAAGCGCCACAGTCATAGCGAACGCGATCCGCTCGGCACACTCCGGACACGGAATTTCCCAGGCGCCCGCCCAGTCCATGGCTCCCTGGCCAGCGGTCGGTCGTCCATTGATACCGATGCCGCACCCACAATTGCGATGGTTAAGTCCAAGCAAGCCAACTGTCTGGGCTGGTCTTTTCATGGCGGCGATAGATATGGCCCGCCGCCGATTCGCACCAACTCAGCGTCGCATGCTCTGCCCCGGCTGCTGCGCCACCTGTTCCGTCTGCTGTTTCTTTGCGTCCATCACGGCTCGGGTCGCGCGATAGGCGACGTCATCGCCGTCTAGGTTCTTGACCACCGCCTGGATTGCCTCGATGTCGGTCGCCGCGCCTCGCTCAATTGCCTTGGCCCATTGCTGCGGCGTCCAGTCGGCACGGACCTCAGCATACCACGCTTCCGCCCGATCCAGCGCCCATTGCAGCTTGTTGGACGCACGGTCATGCGCATGATCCCAAGCCTCTGCTGGCGCCCCTTTGGGAATGCTCGCCATCTCCTTGGTGACTTGCAGGTCGAGCACGTCGAGATAATCCGACCAACCCTGCACCACTTGCCGTGCGTGGAATTCCAAATCGCTGCCCGCCGGCTGTGCGGTCCGTTCGCGCCGTGCGGCGCGTTCCGTATCCCTTTCCTGTAGTCTGATCTCGCCCATGCGTTTCTGTGCCTCCTCCCGATTGTCTTCCCAGCGCAGTGATGCCCCGCGCTCTTCCTTTCTTCCCATTTGCTCGGCCAACTCGCGCTCGTTCGGCGCGATGCTCTCGGCCACGAATAGCTTGATCGTTTCTCGCTGTCGGGTCAGGGCGACATAGGCGGCAGGCGCCCGCCAGTGCACCGAATGCAAAACGTAGGCGGCGTCCAGGGTTTGTCCCTGGCCGCGGTAAATCGTCCCGGCATAGCCGTGGCGGAACCCGTCGAACTCTTGGGGGTTCCAGCGCACGAGATCGCCGCGGTCGGTTTTGGCCTCGATCAGGCCCGACCGGGCCATACCAGATCGGATAGAGAGGATCGTGGCGGTCTCACCGTTGGCAATGCTGGGCTTCAGGGTGGCGGTGAATTGCACCCGGTCGCCGACCGCGAATGTCGCCTTGCCATGCCGGGTCTGGAATACGTGGTCGATCTCACCCAACTCACCCCGCCCCACCCGCACCGCGCGCAACTCGGCGTTTACCCTGTCCACGTCCTCGTTGGTCCAGGCGAAGGCGAACCGCGTCTTGTCCGGCTCAGCCAAAGTGTCCCTCGCCCAGGCGCCGACAAGCGCGGCTACGGCGTGCGGACGATCCTCCGACCAGGATATCGCCCCTGCGGCCTGCAGCCGCTCCACCGCGCTGTGGAAGCGCCCCGCGGCGAGATCCATCGAGGCCTGCCGCTGCCACTCCTCGTTTTGGCGCACGACGCCGGTGATTTCGGCCGATCCATGGACGCGGACCATCTCGGTGAACAGTCCGCCGCGCTCGATCGAGGGCAGTTGGCGGTCGTCGCCCGCGATGATCAGCTTGGCCCCGGACTGCCGCGCCTGCTCCAGGATTTCGCCCATGATCGGCGCCGAGATCATCGCACCCTCGTCCAGGATGGCGGTGGTGTTCCTGTCCCAGTGCTCGCGTCCGTTCTTCAGTGCAAACAGCCAGCTATGCGCCGTGCGGGCCTCGGCGAACCCCTCGCGCACCCGCATGTCGGCCGCCACGGTGTTGGTCGGCGCCATACCTACTACTCGGTAGCCGGCGGCCTCGTGCGCGTCACGGATGGCGGAAAGGGTGGTGGTTTTGCCGGTGCCGGCCCTGCCCTCGATAAGCTTCAGCCCGCCTGCGGTTAATGTGCTGTCAAATGCCTTACGTTGGTCCTCACGCAGGCGGGCTGGAGCCTTGAGCGCAATCGCCGGATGGTGACTGTCGGCCACCATCCGAGCGACGGCCATCGCGTCTCGCTCTTGCGCACGGATGGCATGGGTTGTGTAACGCCCAGCCCGCTCGCCGGTTTTCGGGTCATACAGCGGCACCACCGAACTGTGACTGAGCACCCGGGCCTTCATCGCGTCGGCCTCCGGCTTGGCCATCCCCGCCTTGTGCAGTAACCGGGATACCTCGCGGGGGTCGAAGGTCGCTTTTTGCCGGGTTAGTGCCTCTATGATTTTCTGCGGATCTTGGATTAATGCCGCGTTGGCTTTCCGCAGTGCAGCATCGTGCGCGGCATTCTTGTCGTCTGGCTTGCGGTGGCGGACCGGCCCGATGTGCCTACCAGGCACGACGGCGATTGGGTCGACGCGGATCGGCAGTCCCTGCTGGCGGAAATATCTATCCTGATGATCCGCCCAAGCTTTGCCGAACATTTGTGCCTCTGGGACGAACGCGCGCCCCTTAACCCCACGCCGGACGATCGGGTCTAGGTCACGCGCTTTGTGGCTCGCCAGCCGGTCGCCCTCGATGCGTCGAGTGGTGATCAGAAGGTGGGCGTGCGGATTGTCCGCTTTGTCGTGATGGATATTGATCTGCACCGCCACCCCACGGGCCACGAACTGCTCGCGGGCAAAGCTCTCGGTCAGCGCAATCCAGTCCCGCTTCGTCACCCCGGTGTCGGTCGGCAGGGCGATCAGGACTTCCTTGGCGACCCGCGCGTCCTTCCGCGTTTCGGCCGCCTCAACGGCCCGCCACAACCGCTCGGGGTTCTTGAACGAGGGGTCCGCCCCAGCGGGCAATAAAATGTCGTGGTGCAGCGCTTCCTGCCTACGGTCGCTGAAGTTGAAATTCTCCCCGACTTTCTCGCCGATAATCCGCTCTCGCATGTTGTAGGCGGCCGAGCGCACCGCGTTCCCGCCTCCTGTCCTGCCAACAAAGCGCACACCTGCGTAAGGGATGGCCACATCCGCGCAATGCCATAGGACATTAGGCGCCCGCAAGACATAACGCGTCTTGCGTCTGTCAAGACGCCAGGAAGGGCTGTGAAAAGGGCGCGAAAAATCCGCTATAATCCGTTGACATCCGCAAAAAGGACGTGCTATATCCGCGTAATGGAAGTCGGGCGTCTCAGTATCTGTCATTGGTGTGGGCAGGAGTGGATGCGAACCAGCGAAGGGCATTGCCGACGGGGCGTCCTCTACGTCATCCCGGCGTTCGGTCCTGACGCCTCCGTGGTCAAGGTTGGCGCAACCATTCTGAGAACGGCCCTTATCAAAGGCGGCCGGATCCAGTTGCTCTTGGCGGCCGGGAGAGTAGGGGAGTTATCGGTTCGGCAGTTCTGGGCTACCGAAATAGATGATCTTCCGACCGATGAAGCCGCCGTTCATGATGCCCTGGTCGACCACCGAGCATTCTGGAAAAAGCCGGACTGGCCGAAGGTCTGGCAGGTGGGCTGGACTGAGTTTTATCGTTGCGACCAGAACATTGTGCTCGATACGATAGCGCGAACCCTCGGTTTGACATGTAAATCCTTTCGTCATGACCCTCGTCTCAGGGGCGAAAGGATATTGCGAGATGCCTAACCCGCGGCAAATCAGAGAAGTAGCAGAGGCTATCCGGGGCCGTGGAAAGGTCGGGCGGTCGCCGGTCTTTCGTTGGCTGCGCGAGAACTATAGCCATCTTGCGCTGGAAAAGTCGGGGAAATCAGACTGGCACGCGGTCATTGACGCGCTGCACAAGGAAGGGATCAGAGGCAGGAACGGCGAGGATCTAAAACCGGATAACGTGCGAAAGATCTGGTCGCGCGTCGTGGCCGACATGAAGGCTCGTCCGGCGTCACCTGCGAGCCCCGTTCAGCGTCCTGCGCCGTCTGCGGCTTCCGGATACGTCCATTCATCCAAAAGATTCACCAAGGAATAAGGAAGTGCAAACCATGACCGACGTATGCCCACGCGAGAATAAGACGGTTAGCTGCGAATTATGTGGCGCCAGACCCGGCGAGGAATACTGCCCGCTTGGGGATGACAGCACGAAGCTGTTGCTCGACCGCCAGGATGAGGCAGTGACGATGGCGCCGGTGGAAGCGGTGTGCAGCGTGGACGCGCCCGAGTGCGAGTCATGTCAGTGAGCCTGGCAGACCACCCGTGCGGACAGTGAGGAGGAGACGACGATGACCTTAGTGACCGACGGTAAGTTCGATCGGGTGGCGGACGCAATATTTAGCAGCCTGACCCAGTTCTCAAAGTTTCCCACTCTGCTGGTCTGTCTAGTCTTGGAGATAGCCGCCTGGCTGGTGATTGCTGACTACTCGTTACCACTCGCGTTTGTGGCCCACGGTATCGCAGCATTTATGTTCGGGGCAGCGGTGATCATCGGCAAACCTAACGAGTAGAACGGAGGAATAGACCGGATGAAACGACCCACTGAGCAAACCGCGCTTGCCGCAGCTCTCGCCGCTGCCGGAATAAAGCGGCCGGAAGAGCGCTTGATGGATGTCGCTATTGCGGCGTGGGACGAGGTGTCGTCGTTGCAGGGCACGCTCGCGCGAGAGGATCGCGTGTGGCGCGAATTGCGGGCAGACGCAGAACTCACCTGGGCCTTCATTCGGGAATACGGTCTGGAGGATGCGTTCAAGCGGGCAATTTCGCGGCTGCTGAATGATGCGCGGGAGGTGCGCGCGGCGCAGCTGCCGAAGAGGCGCGACGAGTCTCGCGTTTCGGTTGAAGCGCATACCCGCGGTGCTCCCGGCACAGCATCCGGTCAGGGTGGCCAGACCAGCCCCGAGACCCACGCCGGTAGCGCCGCTCTGACCGGACGCAAGGGGGGCCAAACTTCTGACGCGACCCATTCCCCTGTCGCCTCCCTTGCGAGCCTATCCGACAAGCACGCCGAAGCGGCTGCCGCTCGCCTGCATGTTGAGTTGCGGCTAGCCGACCAGATCATCATCAACGGCATACCGCTGCGCCTCTGCACGGTGAGAGATGTCCGCATCTGGGCCGAAGCCCGCCAGCGTGAGGCGCGCAATGGGTGGCGCGATTATCTGTTTGGGCAACACCTCATCGCCAACCTGCCCGGCAATGCGGTGATTGGCCTGCGTTGGCGCGACAACGAGATCGAAGATTTCTACGCACGTGCGGGAGCCGATCATGGCGTCGACGGGTAGCAACAAGACCGCACCGACAGCGGTGCGCAGGAAGGCCGCGGCCAAGAAGCAATCGAGACCCAGTCAACCGACGTCGCCGTCTTCCGAATTCACGACACCGAATGGCGGCTCAGGCCGTCAGCGGTGGGCCAAACCGGCGCCGAGGCCCATAAGCGCTGCGCCCGCCGCACATATCGCTGAGCCTGTGAAGGTCCGGCGGAAGCCGATGGCCACCCCCGCCACGAGACCCACCCGCCAAGCGCCATCGGCTTCAACTATCCCCAGCAATGGGGGCGACGACGGCCACGCAATCCGCGAGACCCAGCCAACCACCGCCGTCGCCGCAATCTGCCGCCAGCTCGCGGCGCATCAGCGAAAGCGCAAGTTCTGCATCAAATCGCAATCGATGCATGACCGCTCGGTTGAAAGCCTGATTGCGTCGGTGTTGGGCTTCCGTCTCGATGCGAGTGAAGCTGAGAGAAAACGTGTCTTCGGCGAGGCGAAGCGCATCCGCCTTGCCGTGGAGAAGGGAGGTGACGGCCAACATAGCGGCGAGATCCACAACACAGCCGCCGTCGCCGACCTGACTCCCGTCATCCTGACTAATGCAGCTTCCCGCAGCGGTTGGGATGACATGCGGGAACGCGTCGAAAAGGAAATGGCGCGTCTCGTTCGTCAATTGCCCGTCTACCCATTCGCGTCCGCCATCAACGGCCTTGGCGACAAGGGACTGGCTATCATCGTCGGCGAAAGCGGCATCTCGCTGTCCGAATGGCGCACGACGTCCGGGCTGTGGAAGCATATGGGATTAGCCGTGATCGATGGCTATCGCCAGAAAGGTAAGACGGGGAAGCGTGAAAGCGACGACGAGCGGCAAAAGTATTTCGATTGCCCGGAACGTCGCGGCCAAATCATCGGTGCAATCGCTGACCCGCTGTTCAAAGCTCAATGGGCGGCTGCGAAAGACGAAGACGGCAATAATCCAGAGAAAAGCAGCAAGCCAATTGCTGTGCCTGCCCACCCAAATGGACAATACGGTGAGATCTATGCGCATCGTCGCGCCGCGACCGAGCCGCGCATAGCGGCTACCGAGGAACTACCGCTGAAGCATCCGGATAAATGGACAAAAGGACGCTGCTTTAACGACGCGCGGCGAGTCATGATCAAAGAATTGCTGGCCGACCTGCGCACCGCGTGGCGGCTGGCTGAACGAGACGCGGCATTGGCCGCAGGCGGGGGCCATCATTGTTCCGAGACCCAGAAGGACAGCGCCCCCGCCACCAATTCAGATGCGGCGATGGCCGCAGGCGACGGCCAGAATTTCCCCGAGACCCAGTTAGGGAACGCCGTCGCCACCCATACCCATCCCGAGCAATCGGGCGCTGGGGGCCAGAACCAGCCCGAGACCCAATGTTCCGCCGCCCCCAGTGAAATGCATTCACCAGATGCCGCTACGGCGGCTGGCGACGGCCACAATATCCACGAGACCGAGTTAGCTACCGCCGTCGCCACTCATCCCGGGCAATCGGGTGCCGGGGGCCATGATCGAACCGAGACCCACCGTGGCTACGCCCCCGGCGACGCGTATTGGTCACACAACACAGCGCTGGCGGATGTTCCGCGTGAGGCGCTGGACAGAATAGCAGCCATCACTACGGCTGCCGACGGGGCCAAGGCTAGGTCGAGACCCATCCCCAGCACGCCCCGTCGCTCTCACTCCAGGCAATCGGATGCCAAGGCATGAACTACCGTCCCGACATTGACATCGTCCTGGCCAAGACGTCGCCCGGCAATGGTCGGTGCCGCGACAGCACGTCGAAGACAGGCGCGGAACAGAACGCCGAAGATATCCGTAATTTCTGGCATTCGCGCGGCCACCACGGGGTGCGCGTGTGGATTGAGCCGGTGCAGATTAAGTCCAATGGGCGAGGCAACGGCGGCGGTCAGATCTGGGTGGTGCGCACCAACTTGGTGCGAGGCATGCCGCCAGCATGACCGACTTTAATCAAAAACAGAAGACGCGCGAGTGTCAGCCATGATGTGCTTTCTTGAGGAGCGCAAGGAGGGAGCGCCAGCACCGCGCCGCCCGCTTCTGCCAGACCGTCGCTGGTTCATCAGCAGGGCAGAGATGTATGCTGCCGTCGCGGCATTGGCAGCGCTCGCATTCTTCCTTGTGGCCGTGATCGTCCCTTTTACGCGAGGGGTATTTCGATAATGCGCCGCCTCGACGACTTCCTGATCGACCGCGTGTTTCAGAAGATCGCCGATGCGCTGCATCGCCATGCGTCGTGCTACGCCATTGCCGGCTTTCTGATGACCGGATATGGCCTAAGTGCCGTGATGGCCATGGTCGACTGGTTTGTGCATGATTACATCGCGGCGCCCGTCTTGCTGTTTGTTTTCATGTTGTTCTATCCACCGTTTATCATCCGAGCGGTGAGGCTTGAGCGTCGGTGGGCGAGCGGGGATGACGCATTACCTAATGATCGAATAACGGGCTGTATTCAGCGGACTTTGGCGCTGTTCTGGACGGCTATTCCAGTCCCGATCGACGCGATGCAGCTACTCGCCGGTTTGCAACTCGCCGCAATATTTAACCTCGGGTGGCTGCTCTATCTCTCTGGTCTTTACTTTCTGGCCTGCACACCCAAGCGACCGCGTCGTCAGACGCAGCGCCAGTTAGCCTGGGGGAGTTCGCGATGAGCGATCCTAAGCTGGCCGAGGAGATCGCCCGTGCGGTCGGTGGCCAGGGCGCGGGGACGGTGAAGCTGGCGGGCTACATCCGCGACAACTTCGCGCTGATTACCGAACAGAAGAAGCGCGCCACATGGGCGCAGGTCGCAGCCGCTATAGCCGCCCGCGGTGTGCGTGATGCGAACGGGGAAGAGCCGAACCTGGGGACGGTGAGAGAGGCGTATCGCCGCATAGCGCGCCAGATCGCGAAGGATCGGCAAGGGCGCGTCGGACGTCCACTGAGGCCAGAGGGTCTAGCGCAGCCTCGGCATTCGTCGAAACGGTTCGAGGAATAATGCAGATGCGTGCAATGACAGACATCGGGGATCTGATGCGCCGCATTAGCTTGCCAGGGATCGCCGTCATGATAGTCGGGGTGCTGGTTATATCCCAGTGGCCAACGATATCCGCCCTTTTCTTCCCAACAGAGCAAGTTGCGCACGAGCGATCTGATCCGCCGAAGCAAATGTCGGACTGTCAATTACTCCAGCTCGGCCTGCCGTGGCTCGTGGCGTGCCGGTAAACAATGAATAGGAGCACATGAAGTGCATGCTTGGCCGGTTCGTATCCTTTTTCTATTAACCGCCGCAATGTTGGTGATCGCCCCGCCGCTATTCGAGACCGGATACTACTGGGAGTTCTACATTCCAGCGGCGGAGATAGCGGTGGTATTGGTAGCGTTCGACCTTATCGTTGATGCGGTGCTGAAGTTAAGGACGAAGGGGTCCTGACGGGAGGAAACTGATGACCGAATATTGGCCGACGTTTGCCGAACTAAGGCGAGTAGCCCGCGAGCGATTTACGTCTACAGTAGTGGCTACTGCGGGTGGTTTCGCTGTTTTTGCTAGTTCAATAAGCGCTGTAGTGTTGGTGCTGGTGTTTCCCCAGATTGAATTGCCCGTGCCGAGTATCTTGTTCTATGTTACCTGGGCACTGATGACCGCCGCGGCGTTCTTCTTCATGCTTGGACGCTTAGCGTTCCCGCGTGGACATACGCCATGATAGCGTGGCCCATCCAATCCATGACAATTCGGCTCTGCTTGATCGCTATCTTCTGGGTCGCTGCGATATCAGCTGTGCTATGGGCGTTCAGACTATGGCTTTCTAGGGGATCGCCAAGTTTCACCGATGTGCTCAGGGCAAATCTGTGGCTTGTGTGGCCGATGATAGCTTCTATGGAACTGTTGGTCTGGCAGTGGCCATCTCCCGCATATCTTCCGTTAATAATGGCATTAGGATTTCCCGCTCCGATGCTGATTGCCCTGTATCGGTATCGCGCGAAAGTAGAGGATGCGGCATGAAATATCAATTCCGCCTTTATTGTCGCGAGACGCCCGGGCACATGCATTGCCGCGTCTTCGTGATCAAAGAGGACGGCGATGGATTATACGAATCTGCGATGTGCGGCAGTCTGACGGTGCGGCGGGGCTCTGAGTTCGACGCGCTGAAACGCGACTTCATCGCCGCGGAATTTCTCTACGAAGGAATCGGCTGAATGTTGCGACGCATGATCATCTTCGGCGGTCGTGGCCGCATCGGCAATTCGACGATCGCCAACGCGGTGTTCGAGGAAATGCAGCGGCGTGCGCATGAGGTCACGGCCTGGGATCTAGACCGTGCGCCGATGCTCGCCCGCTTCGTCGAGGCACGCCGGCCCACCGGCCCCGATGGCCAGCCCGATGGTTCCGACCCGGCCCGCCGACGGGCGCTGGAGGAGGCCATCGACGAGACCATCCGCGGCAACAAGCACGCCGTCGTGGATCCGGGCGGCGGTGACGATCCGATGGTGCTGCAGCTTCAAGACAAGCTCCCCGACATGACGGAGATGTTCGCCGACGCTGGGCTGGAGACGATCGCGGTGCACGTGGTCGGGCCGCAGTTGAAGGACCTCGCGTATTATCGCGCGGTTGAGGGAACCAACACCTACGCCCGCGAGATCGTGGTGCTGAACTATGGCATGGTGCCCGACGGTGTCGATCCGGACGATGCGTTCAGCCTTGTGCGTAAGTTTGTGGGTAATTCCTGTCCGATATTCGTGGTGCGCTGGCTTCCGCCAGAGGTCATCGAGGCGTTGCTGGCCCGGGAGAAGGGGCGGACAATGCGGGAAGTGGCTGAGAACGCGGCGTCCGAGCTGTGGTTCACCAATCGGATGGTGCTGATATCATGGCTCAATGGCGTCGCTGACCGCCGCGAGGGCATCGGCCCGCTTGTGGATGAATTGATGCAGGACCCGCCGCCGGTGCTGCCGGAGGCAGCGTGATGACACCTGGAGCATTTCACGCAATCACCACCGTTGGCGGCGCCTGGTTGGTCGCAGGAGGGATAATCTTGGGAGGACATCACCCGCTTGTTGCCGCCGTCTCGTTGAGCGTCGCGACCATCTTTGTAGCCGTTGTCTGGCTATGATTGATAGACTGTTGCTTCGTTATGAAATTCCGGAGGCAGCGTAATGGTTTGGATCGCGGCTATCGGCCTCGTCGTATACGTTCTCATCACCGCATTGTTGATCGTTACCGAGCCATGGTAGGCGCGTGATGGACATTCCTGACTGTCTACGAGGCGCCGTTCAGCAGCCGGATGGTAGCCTGGAGGGAACGCTCACACAGGAGCACGGCTATGTCATCATACCGTGTGACAGCGGGCGTATCCTGTTGGATGGGGAGTGGACCCCATCGCAATTACGCGCCATCGCCGATTACGCCGAGAGTATTGGCATCCATGGTTGACAGATTGCGGTTGCGCGAATGAAGCTCCGGCGATTGTTGCTCATTATACTGTTCTCCTTCGCGTTTCTGCAGCCAAGCCACGCCCGCTCTCGCGACGTGCCGCGCCAGTTCCAGAAGGAACACCCATGCCCGTCCACCGGGCGCAAATGGGGCGCCTGTCCAGGCTATGTGCGCGATCATATCAAGCCGCTATGTGCGGGTGGTGCCGATGCGACCTGGAATATGCAGTGGCAGACAACCAAGGATGCACGAGTAAAGGACCGTCTGGAACGACGGGAATGTCACCGTTAACTAACCCCTGATCCGCGGCCCTGCTCCTCCTAATAGGGCAACGACACATGGTTATAGGCCCCGGTTGTGGACACGGATCGGGCCGGGGCCGCTAATACCAACTCTCATTATACGTGCACAGGCAGCTCAGCACCGTGATGCAGCCCCGGAACCCCGGCCTGCGAGAAGATCTCCACCCCAGCACTACCGGTAGAGGTGCCTGCGGCCACGCCGAACCCATCGGGAAGCGTCGCCCGGAAGCGTAGGCTGTCGATCACGTTGCTGCCCGCATAGAAGTCTAGAATACCGCTGCTGGCATCGTAGCGGTAGCTGTCGGCCGCCAATCCCACCAGGTCCACAGCGGCCTTGCCATCCATAGCGATGGCCGCATGGAACTGGCTCGGTTGGTCGATCTGTAGATGGTCATAGCCAATGCTCGGGGCCAGGAATACGGTTTGGTCCTCAGACACTGATCTGACGAATTCTAGATGGCCAGCGCCCGGGGAATGATACGACGAGACCTGCCACGTGCCGCGGCCGACCACATCGGCGTTGACCACGGTTGTTTGGCCATCGAACCCAGCGCTCGAGCCGGTGTTGGCGAACAATCCGCCATTGATGGTGTAGTTCGTGCCGAACCCGGCAACCCCGCCCTCCAACAGGCTGCCCGCATTGTTGATTGTCACCGAGCCATGGTAGCCGCGTGATGGCGTTGAGACGTGCAGTTCGTTCTGCCCGAGCGTGTTGATGGTGATGTCGCCCGTGAGATTATGGACGACAATACCGCTCGAATTCGTGAGGTTAATGTGAGCGTTGTCCGAGGCCGCCACATGCTGGCCGTGGCCGTTGACGATGGTGGCGGTTGCGTTGCCAGAGAGGATAAGTTCGTCGGTTGCAGGTGGTGTCATTTTGTTTCCTCCAGAGGGATAGGGTGCGTCTGCTGCCAGATATTAATTATTCCTATGCCGCGGATTAGCCATTGTCATCCGTGGCCTAGCACGTTATGGTTATGGCCACAACAACAATTCGGTAACCCGAAGGACACAGGATATGTCGCTAGCGGTATTTTGCCAATGACGCATGTCTATATCTCGGATGGTGATGGCGTTTGGGCCGTTGCTGTTGATGGCGGACGCAAGCGCGTTCTTGGCCTGTTTCCGTCGGCCTACGCAGGAGAGGATGCGCTTAGCCGCGAGGAAGTGGAGGCGATAGCCCTCTTGATTGCCCTGGCGTTGGATACGCCGGGCGGCGTTAAGGGTGCGATCCGTTCCATTATGAAGGACTATACGGACGAATGATGTGCTGAGAGCGGCATTCATTCTTGGACTGGTCGGTGCGCTCACCGGATGCTTTTCTATGTTCATTCTGTGGCAGGTGGCGAGAGGCATCGACGGCGCCGCTCGCCGCGCCGAAGCGACGCAGCCATAACCAGGGACAAGCGACTATGCCAACGCTCAAGCAATGGATCGAGGGTCTGTCGGATGGCCAGCAGATCGATGCCGTGGTGATCGGCGAGATGGGCTGGGGCGACTACAAATCCGAGACGGTGCCGAACTACGTCAACCAGCCACGCGGCGTGGTGCTGACCTGGGAGCAGGCGCTGCCCTGGATTTCCTACGGCTTCGAGGAGGGCGTCGGTGCTCCCGGCTGCAACGCGGTGCACGCCTGGACGAAGGAGTGGATCATATCGGTGCTACGGTTCGACGGCCTGACCGAGCCGTTCCGCATTCCGCGCCATCCGATGATGATTCTGCCGGAAATGCCCGGCGGCCGCTGGGTGCAGGACCGACCCGATCCCAAAGCGATGGTGGCAAATCTGGCCGCTCTGCTCGACCGCATCGATAAGGACATGATTGCCGCTGCCACTGCTGCGCGTGAGCTGATCGCCAAGATCGATGGCCTCAATGAGAAGACGACGGAGCATCTGACGGAGGCCCGTGGGGCGATCATGTGGGCTCGCGAATATGTCCGCAAGCGCGAGTTCGCCGATGCCAAGGCAGCGAGGGATAGGGAGAAGAACCAATGATCTGCGCCATGTCGCCCGCCCGGACCGTCCCTAACTACATCGAGGCCTGGAACACCTTCAGGCGCGAGGTCGAGGACAAGAGCCAGCCCGAATGCCAGTTCTGCGGCATCTGCCACGCCCGCGAGGATTGGCACCCCTACTGCACCATGGCGCGCCGTTTTTTCCTATGGAACCGCCAGCAGTCGAGCGCAGTGACCCAGGAAGCGATGAACGAGGCACGCACCACGACCCTGCCGCGTTACGCGACCGTCCAGGAAATGCTCGATGCGCTCAAGCGTGATGTGGACGAACAACCATGATGACAGCTGGACTGAGCAACGACCCTAAGCCGCACAAAGCGGTCTGAATAATAAATGCAAACCCAGGAGCAAACCCAATGTCAGCAGACCCGATCAGCTGTGTCGTCGCCATCGTCGTAGCCCTCGGCCTGTCCATCGGCGCCACCGCCCTGAAGGACTGGCAGGCGCCGCCCGTGCCCACCGCCAACGACCACCTCGTCATGGCCTACGTGCAGCGGCATTGAGGGTTGCCGCTCGTTTTGGGGCTGTGCTAAATTCTAGGGATAGGGGAAAACTACCCCTCTGACCCGCTATTTCTGCGATTGGTATTGACAACGTTGCGGTCCGCAACGCATGGTGGAATATGGTCTGCGCCGTAATGCGCCTGGATGATGGCGGCACCGCGCAGAGCGCCAATAAAACCCCCTGCGAATCGTCAGCCGGTCTATAATCGCGATATGCGAGGCGGAAACCGGCCACCGTGGGAAACCACGAACGAGGACAATGCCAAGCGCTTCACCGCGCTGTGGCTCTCCGGCCTGCCCACCCGACGGATAGCCG
>Ga0105237_10001765_pt1 | contig 27973 bp, 25 predicted proteins | sample KBSC24metaG_FD_81520 | JGI IMG/M metagenome (GOLD analysis project Ga0105237, IMG submission 81520) | Corn rhizosphere microbial communities from Kellogg Biological Station, Michigan, USA - KBS C2-4 metaG | ecosystem: Host-associated > Plants > Roots > Rhizosphere > Soil | place: Michigan, USA... | reverse complement strand
TGGCGGAGTGGACGGGGCTCGAACCCGCGACCCCCGGCGTGACAGGCCGGTATTCTAACCAACTGAACTACCACTCCATCCGCTCCGCTGGAGTCACTCAGCGGAGCCCAAGATTGTAGCACCAGATTTTCGGCGCTTTGCACGTGGCGGGAGGGAGAGGGAGTCGAACCCTCCCGGCGGCGCGTGGCGCCGCCAACCGGGTTTGAAGCCCAGCCGCCCCACCAGGGACGATTCCCTCCCGATGCCGCCCTCACGCCGTATCACGCGTCGTCTCGAACATCGAAGTATCGGGCCTCAGAACGTGCGCATCCTTGACGCGGCGCGTGAAGCCGATGCGGTCGAAGAATTCGAGCAGCTGGATCGCGCGCTTGCGGCCGAGGCCGGTCGCATCGCGAAAGCTCGCGGCATTCAGGCCCGGCGGCTGCAGCGTCTGCGCGCGCACCAGCGCCGCCAGCCGTTCGATCGTCGCCAGCGGGTAGTACAAATCCTTGACCACCTGGAAGACCAGGCCACGCCGCGCCAGCCCGGCGAGCGTCAGCCGCACGACGGCCTCGGGCGTCGCGCCGGGTCGGGCCAGGTCACGCACCCACGGCGGGTCGAAGCCGCCCTCCAGCATCAGCGGCAGCAGCTTCTGCGCGATGCGCTGCTCGGCCTCGCCGAGACGCGCGGCGTGCTCGGGCAGGTGCAGCCAGGCGCCGCTGCGCGCGATCGCGCCGCTGTGCAGCAAGGCGTCGACGGCGTCGCGGAAGACGGCCTCGTCGGCCCGCGGCGCGGCCAGGCGCTTGAGCCGGCGCGCGTCCGGGCCGACATCGTCGGGCTGCGCATCGTGCAGCTTGGCGAGCGCGGTGCGCAGCTCGCCCTGCAGCGCCTGCCAGTGCGCCGGCGCGATCAGCGCGGGCGCCGAGCGATCGTCGATGCGCACCGCTTCCGCCGGCCACGGCAGCTCGCGGCTGGCCTCATCGACGGCGAGCGCGACCGAAGCCGCACGCCGATCGAGGCCGGCCGGCGATGCGGCCAGCAGCGCGGCGAGGCGGGCCACCGGATCGGGCAGCGCCCAGGCCTGCAGCAGCGCGAGTCGCGCCGGCGTGCGCCGATAGCGCGCCGGCGCGCGCGGATCGAGCACACGCAGCCCGGCCAGCGTGCGCGTGGCCGAGGCATCGCGCAGCACGCCGCGGTCGCCATGCCAGGCCGCCACCGGCTCGCGCAAGACGAGCTGGGCGAGCCCGCATCCGCCTGGCGCCAGGCTCTCGCGATCGAGCCAGGCCAGCGAAGCCATCACGTCGCTCGCGCCGAGGTGAACATGCACCGTCACGCCGGAGCGCAAGGCCTGCAGTTCACCGGACCAGAGCCGGACCTCGGCATCCAGCCGCTGTGTCGCCAGCGTGATCGCGGGCGCGCACAGCCACTGGCCGCGCGCGACTTCGTCCTTCGCGACGCCGGCCAGCCCGAGCGCGCAGCGCTGGCCGGCGACCGCCGCCCCCACCGCTTCGTTCTGCGCATGGACGCTGCGCACGCGCACCGAGCGCTCGCCCGGCACGAGGCGCAGTTCGTCGCCGATCTGCACGCGGCCGGCATGCACGGTACCGGTCGCCACGGTGCCGACACCGTCGAGCGTGAAGCGGCGATCGATCGCCAGCCGGAACGCCTGCGACGGCTCGCGCTGCAACGTACGGCCGGATTCGGCGATCAAATGCTCGCGCAGGCGCGCCAGGCCTTCGCCGCTGCTCGCCGATACCGCGATGACGGGTGCCTCGTCCAGGCCGGTCCCGTCGAGCAGCGCCAGCACCTCGGCGCGCACCTCGTCGAGCCGCGCCGCATCGACCCGGTCGATCTTCGTGATCGCCACCGTGCCGCGCGGCACGCCGAGCAGCGACAGCACCGCGAGGTGCTCAAGCGTCTGCGGCATCACGCCGTCATCCGCGGCCACCAGCAGCAGCGCGTGATCGATGCCGGTCGCGCCGGCCAGCATCGTGTGCAGCAGGCGCTCATGCCCGGGCACGTCGACGAAGCCGATCGATGCGCCATCAGGCGTGCGCAGGTAGGCGTAGCCGAGTTCGATCGACATGCCGCGGCGCTTTTCCTCGGGCAGCCGGTCGGTGTCGACGCCGGTCAGCGCACGCACCAGCGTGGTCTTGCCGTGGTCGATGTGGCCGGCCGTCCCGACGATCATGCGATCGGCTCGAGCCCCAGGGCTTCGCGCAGGGCCGGCAGCTGCGCGGCGAGCTGGCCCGGGTCGTCGAGGCAGCGCAGATCGAGCAGCAGCCGGTCCTGCGCGATGCGGCCGATCACCGGCCGCGCCAGCTGGCGCAGCGCGCGGGCGAGCCGCTCCAGCGCCGCGCCGGTGCCCTTTTTCGACGCGCCCGCGGGCGCGAGCGCCAGCCCGGCCGACGGCAGGCGATCGATGGGCAACGAGCCCGAGCCGATCTGGCTCGCGAGCTGCACCACTTCGGCCGTGTAGAGCGGCGCGACGCTGCCGGCGATGCCCGGCAGCAGCGCGGCGGCCATCGCCTCGATCTGCGGCTGCGGGCGCGTCAGGTGGCGCAAGGTCGGCAGATCCTGCGCCAGGCGCTCGGGCTGCAGGTAGAGCCGCAACGTGGCCTCCAGCGCGGCCAGCGGCAGCTTGGAGAGGCGCAGCGCCCGCTTCATCGGAAACTTGCGGATGCGGCCGACCGCCTCGCGGCTGCCGACGATCAGGCCGGCCTGCGGGCCGCCGAGCAGCTTGTCGCCCGAGAAGCTGACCACGTCGCAGCCCGCGGCCAGCATCGTTTGCGGCATCGGCTCGGCCGGCAGACCGTAGGCCGCCAGGTCGACCAGCGAGCCGCTGCCGAGGTCGGTGGCGAGCGGCAGTCCATGCCCATGCGCCATCGCCGCGAGCGTCGCCTCGTCGACCGCCGCGGTGAAGCCTTGCACCGCGTAGTTGCTGGTGTGCACCTTCATCAGCAGGCCGGTGCGCGGCGTGATCGCGCGTTCGTAGTCGGCCGCGTGCGTGCGGTTCGTGGTGCCGACTTCGATCATCTCGGCGCCCGCGCTCGCCATCACGTCAGGCATGCGGAAGGCGCCACCGATCTCCACCAGTTCGCCGCGCGAGATGATGACTTCGCGGCCGCGCGCCAGTGCCGCAAGGGTCAGCAGCACGGCGGCGGCGTTGTTGTTGACGACCGTCGCGGCTTCGGCGCCGGTGATCTCGCAGATCAGGTCCTCGACGAGGCTGTCGCGGTCGCCGCGGCCGCCGCTGGCGAGGTCGAATTCGAGGTTGTTCGGGCCGGCCATCGTCGTGACCAGATGGGCGACTGCGGCATCGGCCAGCACCGAGCGGCCGAGGTTGGTGTGGATCACCGTGCCGCTGAGGTTCAGCACCGGCCGCATGCGCGGCGCGAGGCGTGCCGCGCAGCGTTCTTGCAACGCGGCCTCGAGCGCGGCCGGCGCGAGGCATGCGGCATCGAGCGTGCCGGCCAGCGCCGAAGCGCGCAAGGCGGCCGTCAACTCGCGCGCCTGTTCGGCGACCAGCGTGTGGCCGTGGGCCCGCAGCAAGGCCTGCGCCGCCGAGGATTGCAGCAGCCGATCGATCGAAGGCAGCTGTTTCAGCAGCCCGGAGGCGCGTTCGGTCGCCAAGCTCATTCCGGTTCGCCGAACACCAGCATCAGGTTGACACCCGCGCGCTGATGGCCGGCTTCGGAGACGAGCAGGTCGAGCGCGACGCTCGCGAGGTCATCGGCCACCGGCTCGACCTCGTGATCCGCTTCCATCGAGACCAGCTTCAGGTAGTGGCCGCAGCTGTCGCAGCATTCGGCCTTGACCGCGCCGGGGCGCGCACCCGTCGCCGGCAGCTCGACGCCGGCTTGCGCTTCGAGCTGCTCGTAGTGCACGCCCTTCGTGCTCTCGCAGCGCGCGCACTTGATGCGCACGAAGTGCCACTGGCTGGAGCACAAGGAGCAGTGCAGGTAGCGAAAGCCGGACTCGTCGGCGCCGATGCGCGTCACGCTGGCCGTGGGCAGGCTGGCGCAGCACGGGCAGGCCGTAGGCGGATCGGTGCGGCCGAAGACGGATTCGCCGCGCGCCACCGCCGTCTGCAGCAGCAGGTGCGACCAGTAGGTCTGCAGCCCGGCCGCGAGCAGCGGCGCGGCAGCCAGGTCGAGACCGAGCGACACGCCGTTGAGCAGGCGGTCTGCCTGCTGTTCGAAAAAGGCGTCGTCGGCCTCGATCACGCGCCGCACCGAGTCGCGTGCCGGTCCGGCGGCGAGGCCCTTCTCGAGGCGGCCGAGCAGGCGCCGGGTCTCGCTGCGCCAGAGCGGGTCGCGCGGCCAGCTCGCCGCGGGCACGGGCGCGAGCAGCTCGCGCGCCGCGGCATCGCAGGCGGCCTCATCCGGCAGCGCCACGGCGGCATAGTCCTGCAGCGATTCGTGCTGCGCCTGCGCCAGGTTCGCGATGAACAGCAGGTAGTCGCGCATCGGGTGCGACGCGGCCAATTGGCGCAGCCGCAGCTGCCGATCGGCGAACACGCTCGCCCGCTGCGGCAGCCGCAGGAACGGCATCTGCCGCCCTGCCTGGATGGCGATCTGCTCCGGATCGAGCAGGCGCGTGGTGCGTGCGGGGCTTCCCTCGGTCGTCATCGAGCCAGTATCACTCACGCCGGTCGCCGGTCACCTCGCGATGCCACAGCGGATGGTTGAGCCGGGCCCAGCCTTCGGTGACCGTGCCGCGCGTCATCGCGCGGATCGTGCCCTTGACCCAGATCGCGGCATAGATGTGCGTGATGACCGAGAGGATCAGCACCACCGCCGCGATCGCATGCAGCAGCACCGCAACGCGGCGCAGCGGCACCGAAAAGTAGTCCGCGAACCACGGCTGCCAGAACACGAAGCCGGTGACCAGCAGCACCAGCAGGCTCGCAGCGAAGGCCCAGAAGACCAGCTTCTGGCCGGCGTTGTACTTGCCCACCGGCGGCATGTGCGACTTGTCGCCGGCGGCCATGTGCCGGATCTGCTTCATCCATTCGCGGTCGACCGGCTTCAGCGTGTTCTCGCGCCACATCTTGAAGAACAGCCCGAGGAAGCCGAGCACCATCAGCAGGCCGAAGAACGGGTGCAGGATGCGCGACCACACGCCGCCGCCGAACAGGTTGCCGAGGAAGAACAGACTGGGGTGGAAGAAGGCGAGACCGGAGAGCGCAGCGCAGAAGAACAGCAGCGCGACCGCCCAGTGGTTCAAACGCGTGCGGTCTTCATACCGGCGAAGGTAGCGTGTGCTCATGTCCCCGGCTCCTCATCCTTCGCCTCGATCGGCCCGACCTTCAGGTAGTGGAAGAAGCTGCCGACCACCGCGCCGACCATCGCCAGCACCGCCAGCGGCTTGGCCACGCCCTTCCACAGGTAGACCAGCGGGCTGATCTGCGGATCCTTCGGCAGGCCGGCGTAGAGCTCGGGCCGGTCGGCATGCTGCAGCACGTACATCACGTGCGTGCCGCCGACCCCCGGCGGGTCGTAGACGCCGGCCTTGTCGAAGCCGCGCTCCTTCAGGTCGACCAGGCGCTCGGCCGCGTACTCGTGCATGTCTTCCTTCGTGCCGAAGTGGAGCGCGCCGGTCGGGCAGGCCTTCACACAGGCCGGTTCGAGGCCGACGCCGACCCGGTCCGAGCACAGCGAACACTTGTAGGCTTTGTTGTCCTTCTTGCTGATGCGCGGCACGTCGAACGGGCAGCCGGTGACGCAGTTGCCGCAGCCGATGCAGTGCTCGCTGATGAAGTCGACGATGCCGTTCGAGTACTTGACGATCGCGCCCGGCGCCGGGCAGGCCTTCAGGCAGCCCGGGTCGGCGCAGTGCATGCAGCCGTCCTTGCGGATCAGCCACTCGAGGTGGTTCTCGGTCGGCTCGACCTCGCTGAAGCGCATCACCGTCCACGACTCGGCGGACAGGTCGATCGGGTTGTCGTAGGTGTTGGTCGCCGTACCGATGTCGTCGCGCAGGTCGTTCCACTGCATGCACGCGACCTGGCAGGCCTTGCAGCCGATGCAGGTCGAGACGTCGATCAGCTTGGCGACCTCGGGCTGGTGCCGGGCGATCGGCGGCTGGGTCGTGGTCGCCGAGCGCAGCGCGATGTCCAGGGTTTGCAATGAAGACATGTCGGGGTCCTATGACGCGATGCGTGATGCCGGCGGCGAGTAAAGGCCAGCGGCCACCGCGCATCCGGCTCTGCCGGTGCGCCGGTGGCGCCCCCTCGAGGGGGCGGCCGAAGGCCGTAGGGGGTGGGCCATCACGCCTTCTCGATGTTGACGAGGAACGCCTTGTATTCCGGCGTCTGCGTATTCGCGTCGCCGACGAACGGCGTCAGGGTGTTCACCAGATAACCCGGCTTCGCGACGCCGACGAAGCCCCAGTGGTTCGGCAGCCCGACGGTATGCACCTTCTGGCCCTGCACCTCGAGCGTCTGGATGCGCTTGGTGACGACGCAGAAGGCCTTGATGAAGCCGCGCTTGCTGCTGACCTTGACCTGGTCGCCGTGCGCGATGCCCTTTTCCTTCGCCAGCTCCTCGCCGATCTCGACGAACTGCTGCGGCTGGATCACCGCCGAGGTGCGCACGTTCTTGGTCCAGTAGTGGAAGTGCTCGGTGAGCCGGTAGCTGGTCGCGACGAACGGGAAGTCCTTCGGCACGCCCATCGATGCCAGGTCGCCCTTGAACACCCGCGCCGCCGGGTTCGCGCGCGCCACCGGATTGTTCGGATGCATCGGGTTCGTCAGCAGCGGCGACTCGAACGGCTCGTAATGCTCGGGCAGCGGCCCTTCGGCCATGCCGGTCGGCGCGAAGAGCCGCGCCACGCCCTCGGCCGTCATGATGAACGGATGCACCGCCTCGGCATCGCCCGGGTTGGCGGTGGGCGCGATGTCGGGCACGTCGGCGCCGCTCCACTTGTCGCCGGCCCAGGTGATGAGCTTGCGGTCCGCGCGCCAGGCCTTGCCGCTCGGGTCGGCCGAGGCCGCGTTGTAGAGGATGCGGCGGTTCGCGGGCCAGGCCCAGGTCCAGTTCAGCGCCTGGCCGATGCCGTACGGGTCGCTGTTGTCGCGCCGCGCCATCTGGTTGCCGGCCTGCGTCCACGCGCCGCTGTAGATCCAGCAGCCCGACGAGGTCGAGCCGTCGTCGCGCAGCAGGCCGAAGCCGGAGAGCTGCTCGCCCGCCTTCGCCAGCACCTTGCTCGGGTCCTTCGGGTCGGTCACGTCGGCCAGCGCCTTGCCGTTGTATTCCATCGCCAGTTCGTCCGGCCCCGGGCTGTGCGGGATCTTGTAGGGCCAGCTCAGGTTGACGATCGGGTCGGGGAAGGCGCCGCCCTCCTTCGCGTAGGCCGCCTTCATGCGCGCGAAGATCTGCGCGACGATCTCGATGTCACCCTTGGCCTCGCCCGGCGGCTCGGCGCCCTTCCAGTGCCATTGCAGCCAGCGGCTGGAGTTGGTCAGCGAGCCGTCCTCCTCGGCGAAGCAGGTGCACGGCAGCCGGAAGACGGTGGTCTGGATCTCGGCCGTCTTCACGTCGTTGTGCTCGCCGAAGTTGCGCCAGAACTCGCTGGTTTCGGTGACCAGCGGATCGATCGTGACCAGGAACTTCAGCTTCGAGAGGCCATCGACGATCTTCTTCTTGTTCGGGAACGAGCCGACCGGATTGAAGCCCTGGCAGATGTAGCCGTTGAGCTTGCCCTGGTTCATCAGCTCGAAGGCCTGCAGCACGTCGTAGAGCTTGTCGATCTTCGGCAGGTAGTGGAAGGCCCACTCGTTCTCCGCGGTCGCGGCCTTGCCCCACCAGGCCTTCTGCAGGCTGACGAAGAACTTCGGATAGTTCTGCCAGTAGCTCATCTGGTTCGGGCGCAAGGGCTTCAGCGCGCGGGTCTTGTAGTAGTCCTCGAGCGACTGCTCGCTGTCGCGCGCCAGCGAGAGATAGCCGGGCAGCGAGTTCGACAGCAGGCCGAGGTCCGTCAGGCCCTGGATGTTGCTGTGGCCGCGCAGCGCGTTCATGCCGCCGCCGGGCACGCCGATGTTGCCGAGCAGCAGCTGCACGATCGCGGCGGTGCGGATCATCTGCGAGCCCTGGCTGTGCTGCGTCCAGCCGAGCGCGTACATGATCGTCATCGTGCGCGCCGGCGTGCTGGTGCCGGCGATGTATTCGCAGACCTTCAGGAACTTGTCCTGCGGGGTGCCGGTGATGCGGCTGACGACCTCGGGCGTGTAGCGCTCGTAGTGGCGCTTCATCACCTGCAGCACGCACTGCGGGTCCTGCATCGTCGGGTCGACCTTCGCGAAGCCCTGCTCGTCCATCGCGTAGCCCCAGGACTTGTTGTCGTAGCTGCGCTTCTCGGGGTTGTAGCCGCTGAAGAGGCCGTTCTCGAACTTGTAGTCGGGGCCGACGATGAAGCTCGCGTTGGTGTACGAGCGCACGTACTCGGCCTGGATCTTGTCGTTGACGAGCAGGTAGCGGATCACCCCGGCGAGGAAGGCGATGTCCGAGCCGGCGCGGATCGGCGCGTAGTAGTCGCTCATCGCGGCCGAGCGCGTGAAGCGCGGGTCGACCACGACCAGCTTCGCCTTGTTGTTCTTCTTCGCCTCGATCACCCACTTGAAGCCGCAGGGGTGAGCCTCGGCCGCATTGCCGCCCATGATCAGCACGACATCCGCGTTCTGGATGTCCTGCCAGTGGTTGGTCATCGCTCCTCGGCCAAACGTCGGGGCCAGACTGGCCACCGTCGGGCCGTGTCAGACGCGGGCCTGGTTGTCGAAGACCAGCATCCCCATCGAGCGGAATGCCTTGTGCGTGATGTAGCCGGTTTCGTTCGACGAGGCCGAGGCGCAGAGCATGCCGGTGCTCGTCCATCGGTTCACCGTCTTGCCGTCGGCGTTGGCGGTGACGAAGTTCGCGTCGCGGTCCGCCTTCATCAGCTTGACGATGCGGCCCAGCGCGTCGTCCCAGCTGGTGCGCTTCCACTCGCTGCTGCCGGCCTCGCGCACCTCGGGGTACTTCAGGCGGTTCGGGCTGTGCACGAAGTCGAGCAGGCCGGCGCCCTTGGGGCACAGCGTGCCGCGGTTCACCGGGTGATCCGGGTCGCCCTCGATGTGCACGATGTCGGCGACGACGTTCTTCGCCCGGTCGCCGAGGCTGTACATGATGATGCCGCAGCCGACCGAGCAGTACGGGCAAGTGTTGCGTGTCTCGGTGGTGCGCGCGAGCTTGAAGTTGCGCGCTTCGGCGAGGGCCGCCGTCGGGGAGAAGCCGAGCGCCGCGAGGCTCGAGCCGACGAGGCCCGCGCTGCTGACTCGGAAGAACTGCCTTCGGTTCATGTCCATCGAACGGCCTCCTGGGGATCAACCTGGGTGTCGGGTCGGAATGGTCTTGACGCTGGAAACCTTATTTCGAGGCGGCAGAGGCCGCGCCATCGCCGCCGGTGGCTGCGGGTGTATCGCCCTGGGGCGGTGCGGGATGAGCGCCGGTGCCTTTGCCCCCGGCCAGGCCGCCGATTGCGGCCGAGCCGTCGGACGGGCCGGTCGACGAGGCGGCGTGGCCTTCGGCGGCCGGCTTCACGCCGCTGATGCCGCCGCTGGCGGCCGGCGCGGCCGAAGTCGCGGGAGGGCTCGCGCCTGCCGGCGTCTCGGCCGGGCTGCGATCGCATGCCGCCAGGCTCGACGCGAAGGCGCCCGCCACCATCCACGAAGTCATGCGCACGGCCATCTCCTGCTGCTCGTGATCGTCACCGCGCTGAGGCTATGGCGGAAACAATAACCGCGCGCAACGCTGCGGTAACCTGAGGACATACCCGCGCCGGCGCGGCGCCGGGACCGAACGCTCGCGCGGCGGGCGATCAGCCGGCTTGCCGCGCCAGCCAGCGCGCGACGTTCGGACGCGCGCGGATGCGCTCGGCGAGCGTGCTGGTGCGCAGCATTTCATCGAGCACGGCGGAGAGCGCGATATCGGCAATGCTCTGCGCGCTGCCGACCAGCCAGTCGCGGCCGCGCAGCATGGCCTCGAGATCGTCGACATGGCGCAGGAACGTGGCCTCGATCTCGTCGCGCGAGCGGCCCGAGAAACCATGTGCGTCGAGCTTGCGGCCCTGGGTGCGCAGATAGACCGGCGCGAACAGCCAGCGCTCCCATGCCGGCCGGCCCTCGCAGAGCAGTGCGATCGACAGCGCGCGCGCCGAGGCGTACTCGACGCGGGAATAGAGCGCGTAGTAGTAGAGCGATTCGTCGGCCCAGTCTTCGAGCGAACGCGCCAGCGCGGCCTCGCGCGGATCGGCCGGATAAAGCGGCGGATCGGGCCGGCGCTGATCGAGGAAAAGGGCGATCGCGGAGCTGTCCGGCACGCGCTCGCCCTCCCAATCGATCACCGGCAGCTTGCCGCGGGCGCTCAGCTTGGCCACCTGCCGGACGCGCAGGCCGTTGTAGTTCTCGACACGAAAGGGGATGCCCTTCAGCCGCAGGATCTTGCGCACCTTGCCGCAGAAGGGCGAGACCTCCCACTGATGAAGAACGGCCTCGCTCATGACTGCCCCCCGATCGTCGAGTACGTCGATCGACCTTGCAGGCCGCGCTGGGCCATTGGCCCAGCCCCTCGCCAGGCACGAACAGTCCACCGGACTGTTCGTGTCCAGGCTCGGCCCCCCGAGGGGGCTGAGTGCCGCGGCTCCAAGTCCGCCTGCGCGGACTTGGACGGCACGAAGACCAGCCGCGTCTGGCGGCTGGTGCGAGCCGGCTTGGTGAACCGAGGCCGGACACAGACAGTCCCTGCGGACTGTCTGTGCCTGCCGAAGGCCATCGGCCTCTGGCCGATGGCGGCCCGGCGCCCGGCCCGCCACTTCGACACAGGGTGTCTCATCCTTCGACAACCAGCCCCGGCGCGCCGGCTTCGACGAGCCCGATCACCGCCGCCTGCTCGAAGCCTTCGGCGCGGAAGAGGCCAAGCACTTCGTCCGCCGAGGCGGCATCGCAGCTGACGAGCAGGCCGCCCGAGGTCTGCGGATCGGTGAGCAGGTCGCGCGCGGTTTTGTGCAGGCCGGAGGCCAGGCTCACCTCGGCGCCGTAGCCGGCCCAGTTGCGGCCGGAGGCGCCGGTCACCAGGCCATCGCCCGCCATCGCCGCGACACCCGGCAACAAGGGCACGCGCGGCCACTCGATCACCGCCCGGAGCCCGGCGCCGCGCGCCAGCTCGAGCGTGTGGCCGGCGAGGCCGAAGCCGGTGACGTCGGTCAGCGCATGCACGCCGGGCAGCTCGGCGAGGCGCGGGCCGGGGGTGTTCAGCCGCGTCGTCGTGCCGATCAGCTGCGCGTAGCCGGCAGCATCGAGCCTGCCCTTCTTCAATGCCGCGGACAACACGCCGACACCCAGCGGCTTGCCGAGGATCAACAGGTCGCCGGCCTTGGCATCCGCATTGCGCCGCAGCCTTTTCGGGTGCACCAGGCCCATCACCACCAGCCCGTAGATCGGCTCGACCGAATCGATGGTGTGGCCGCCGGCGATCGGGATGCCGGCCTCGCGGCACACCGATTCGCCGCCGCGCAAGATCTCGCCGATGACGGCCACCGGCAGCTGGTTGACCGGCATCGCGACGATGGCCAGCGCCATGATCGGCCGTCCGCCCATCGCGAAGACGTCGCTGATCGCGTTGGTCGCGGCGATGCGGCCGAAGTCGAACGGGTCGTCGACGATCGGCATGAAGAAATCGGTGGTCGCGATCAGCGCCTGCTCGTCGTTCAGCTGGTAGACCGCGGCGTCGTCGGCCGTCTCGATGCCGACCAGCAGCTGCGGCGGAATGAAGCCGCCGGCGCTGCTGCCCTTCAGGATCTCGGCGAGCACGCCCGGCGCGATCTTGCAGCCGCAGCCGCCGCCGTGGGAGAAGCTGGTGAGGCGGATGGAGGCGGTCAGGGGCTCGGTCATCGTCGATCTCCGGCAGAGGTGCGAGCCGCATTCTCCCCGAGCATTCGCCTTGCGCCCGGCAACAGCGCTACAGTGACCGGCTCTCCCTGCGACTCGGGCTTCCTCATGAACATCCTGCTTCCCGTCGATGGCTCCGAGCTCGCGCTCGATGCCGTGCGCCATGCCCTGAACCTGGTCCGCCAAGGGCTCAGCGCGAGCTTCGTGCTCGCCAACGTGCAGGAGAAAGCGCACCTGTACGAGCTCGTGCTCGCGCACGACAACGGGCTCGTCGAACGCGCCAGCCTCGAGGCCGGCCAGACCGCGCTGCTCGGCGCCCGCGCGCTGCTCGATGCCGCCGGCCTCGCCTACGAGACCGAGGTGATGATCGGCGAGCCGGCGCACACGCTGATCGACATCGCCGAGCGCTTCGGCTGCGACGCGATCATCATGGGCACGCGCGGCACCGGCTCGCTGCGCGACGCCTTGCTCGGCTCCGTCTCGCTGACCGTGGTGCACGATTCGCCGATCCCGGTGACCATCGTCAAGCATGCGGAGGCCGAGGCTGCCGTGGCGAGCGACGAGGCGGACGAGGCCGGCGAGGCGGCCTGAACGCCAAATCCCTGATCTGAACAGGCCCGGCCGATCCCGGTAGCGTCACGCCCCTCAAGGAGATCGACCACCATGGAATATCGTCATCTGGGCCGTTCGGGTTTCAAGGTCCCCGTGCTGAGCCTCGGCACCGGCACCTTCGGCGGCCGAGGCAAGCTCTTCGCGGCCTGGGGCAGCACCGACGTGGCCGAAGCGCGCAGGCTGATCGACATCTGCCTCGACAGCGGCCTGAACATGTTCGACAGCGCCGACATCTACTCCGCCGGCAGCGCCGAATCCATCCTCGGCGAAGCCATCCGGGGCCGGCCGCGCGACAAGCTGATCCTTTCGACCAAGTTCGCCTTCCGCTTCGACGAAGGCGCGAACGATATCGGCTCGTCGCGATACCGCTTGATCGCCGGCGTCGACGCCGCGTTGAAGCGCCTCGGCACCGACTACATCGACCTGCTGCAGCTGCACGGCTTCGACGCCAGCACGCCGGTCGAAGAGACCCTCTCCACGCTGGACGATCTGGTGCGCGCCGGCAAGCTGCGCTACATCGGCGTCTCGAACTTCTCGGGCTGGCATCTGATGAAGTCGCTGGCCGTCTCGGAGCGCTACGGCTGGCAGCGGTACGTCGCGCACCAGGCGTACTACTCGCTGGTAGGACGCGACTACGAATGGGAGCTGATGCCGCTGGCGCAGGACCAGGGTGTCGGCGCCGTGGTCTGGAGCCCGCTGGGCTGGGGCCGGCTGACCGGCAAGATCCGCCGCGGCCAGCCGCTGCCGGCCGACAGCCGTCTGCACGACTCGGCCGAGTTCGGCCCGCCGGTGGCCGAGGAGCTGCTGTATCGCGTCGTCGATGCGCTCGACGAAGTGGCCAAGGAGACCGGCAAGACGGTGCCGCAGATCGCGTTGAACTGGCTGCTGCAGCGCCCGACCGTCTCGAGCGTGATCGTCGGCGCGCGCAATGAACAGCAGCTGAGGCAGAACCTCGCCGCGGTCGGCTGGAACCTGACGGCCGAGCAGGTGGCGAAGCTGGACGCGGCGAGCGCGACGACGCCGGCTTATCCGTACTGGCATCAGCGCGGGTCGATCGCGGAGCGGAATCCGGCGCCGGTGTAGCGCAGGCGGGCGCTGCGAGCCCGCCGCGTCACAGGTCGTGCGCGTAGACCAGAAAGCCGAAGTTCGTGGCGACCTTGTCGTAGAGCAGGCGCGCGGTCGTGTTGGTCTCGTGCGTCTGCCAGTAGACGCGCTTGACGCGAGCCGCGCGCGCCGCGTCGTACACGCCGCCGATCAGCGCGCGTGCGACACCGCCGCCGCGCTGGGTTGGCGCCGTGAAGAGATCCTGCAGATAACAGGTCGGCTCGATGCGCGTCGTGCTGCGATGAAAGAGGTAGTGCGTCAAGCCGAGCAGTTCGCCGTCGCGCTCGGCGACCAGCGCGAACACCGGCTCGGCCGCATCGAAGAAGCGCTGCCAGGTGGCCTCGGTCACCGCGTCCGGCAACGCGGTCGCGCCCGCTCTTCCGTAGAAGGCGTTGTAGCCCTGCCAGAGCGGCATCCAGGCGGCACGGTCGGCGGCTCGAATGGGCCTGATCAGAACGGCCTGGCTCATGATTCAGCCTGTCACCAAAGGCGGCCGCTGCTGCCCGACCCATGACATGACCGAGGGCCTGGCCCACTGCCGCCGCGCATAGGCCGCCAGCCTCTCGGGCACCTCGTCGCCATTCATCACCAGGCGGTTCAGCATCAGTGCCAGATCGACATCGGCGATGCTCCAGTCGCCGAAGAGATTGTCGGCGCCGGACGCAAGAAGCGATTGGGCTGCGGCGAAGAGCTTGCCGGCGGCAGCCTGCCCTTCCGCCGTCAGCGGCGGCCGCGACTCGCCGTAGAACACGACTTCAGTGCTGCGCTCCTGCCGGATCGGCATCAGGTCGCTGCGCAGCCAGGCCTGCACCTGCCGCGCCCGCGCCCTGGCTCGAACCTCGGCCGGATAGAGCGGCGGCCCCTCGAAGACATCCTCGATGTACTCCACGATCGCGGAGGACTCGGAGAGGGCAAAGCCGCCGTGCACCAGCGTCGGCACGCGCTGCGTCAGCGACGTGGCGGCATAGCCCGGCTCCTTCTGGGCGCTGGCGGCCAGATCGACGGTGCTGATGCGGAACGCCGGGCCCTTCTCGAGCAAGGCAACGTAGACGCACATCGCGTACGGGCTGGCGTACTGGGTGTCCACGAAAAGATGAAGATCGGCGGGCGGCATGACTGGACTCCGGAGACGGGAGACCGGCATTCTGCATTCGCCTCGCCCGCCCTCGCCTCACTGAATCAGCTTCGCCACCGCCCCCAGCGTCCGATACACGCCCCAGCCCAGCGGCACCAGCACCACCACCCAGGCCAGCGCCACGGTCAGCGTGCTGGTGCTGCCCGCTGCGGCGCCGCTCGCGCTCAGCGTCGATGCGACGGCGCGGTCATGCGCCAGGCGCTTTTCCTCGGCCAGCTCCGCATCGGTCATGAACCACTTGTCGGCGACCGGCCTGATCAGCAGGTTGCAGACCAGGCCGATCACCAGCATGCCGACGAGGATGTACATCGTCTGGTTGTAGACCTGCTCGCGCGGAATGCCGAGGCCGAGCTGATACTCGCGCATGTAGTTGACGATCACCGGGCCGAGGATGCCGGCGGTGGCCCAGGCGGTCAGCAGCCGGCCGTGGATCGCGCCGACCATCTGCGTGCCGAAGAGATCGGCGAGATAGGCCGGCACGGTGGCGAAGCCGCCGCCGTACATGCTGAGGATGAGGCAGAACGCGCCGACGAAGAGCAGCCGCGAGCCGGCCCCGGCGCTTGCCGGGATGCTCGCGTACAGCACGCCGCCGAGGATGAAGAAGGTCGCATAGGTGAGCCTGCGGCCGAGCTTGTCCGAGAGGCTGGCCCAGACGAAGCGGCCGCCGATGTTGAACAGGCTCAGAAGCGCGGTGAAGCCCGCGGCGACGCCGGCAACCGCGGCGAGCTGCGCCTTGTCGAGCTCGGCGAAATGCTTGGCCGCGCCGATCAGGTTGCCGCCGAAGACTTCCTGCAGCATCGGGCTCGACATGCCGATCACGCCGATGCCGGCGCTGACGTTCATGCACAGCACCATCCATACGAGCCAGAACTGCGGTATGCCCCAGACCTTGCTGACGTGCACGTGGCGTTGCGTGATCATCTGGTTCTTCGCCTGCGCGGGCGGCGCCGTCCAGCCCTCGGGCTTCCAGCCGCTCGGCGGCACGCGGTAGCCGAGTGCGCCGCCCATCATGAAGACGAAGTAGATCAGCGCCATCACGACCAGGGTGGCCTTGGCGCCGACATCGGTCGGCGTCGCGAAGGTCTTCATCAGCTCGGCCGCCAGCGGCGAGCCGATCATCGCGCCGCCGCCGAAGCCCATGATCGCCATGCCGGTGGCCATGCCGCGCCGGTCGGGGAACCACTTGATCAGGGTCGAGACCGGCGAGATGTAGCCCAGGCCGAGGCCGATGCCGCCGATCACGCCGGAGCCGATCAGCATCATCCAGAACTCGTGCAGCTGGATGCCGAGCGCGGAGATCAGCATGCCGCCGCACCAGCAGAACGCGCTGACCACGCCGGCCTTGCGCGGCCCGACCCGCTCCAGCCAGCCGCCCCACAGCGCCGCGGAGCAACCGAGGAAGACGAAGAACAGCGTGTACATCCAGCCCAGGGTCGAGATCTTCCAGTCGCAGCTGGTGACGAACATCTCGGCGAGGAAGCTGGTGTCCTTCGGGCAGGCGATCGCTTCCTTGATGCCCAGCGCCTTGGAGAGCGGCAGCCAGAAGACCGAGAAGCCGTAGGCCATGCCGATGCACAAATGAATCGCCAGTGCGCAGGGCGGCACCAGCCAGCGGCTGAAGCCGGGGCCGGCAATGGTTCGTTCCTTGGCCAGCCAGCCTGGTGCGCCCTCGGCGCCTGATTCGTCGATGGGTATTGCGGACACGCGGGGATTCCTCCGTGGTTGTTGATCGTCACCCGGCGCGCATCAAATCGTCGCCATGTGACGCAGGCAAGTCCGGAAGAACCCGTCGGGTGTTGCACAACGGGACAATCGCACGGGCCGTCGAAGGCCTGCGCACAATGCCCGTTCCACGACTCGGAACGCGCGCATGAACCTGCAGCGAATCGACCTGACATCGCTCTCGCTCTTCACCTTGATCGTGCGCAGCGGCAGCATCAGCAAGGGCGCAGAGCTGGCGCATCTGGCGGTCGGCGCGGCGAGCAAGCGCATCACCGATCTGGAGGGCAGCGTCGGCGTGCAGCTGCTGGAGCGGCACTCGCGCGGCATCTCGCCGACGGTCGCCGGCCAGGCCTTGTTCGAGCGTGCGCGCAACGTGCTGCGGGAGGTCGATCACCTGACCGCCGACCTCTCGGACTACGCCTCGGGCGTCGTCGGCGTGATCAGGCTGTGGGCCAACACCTCGGCGATCACGCAGTTCCTGCCGGCCGAGCTGGCCGGTTTCCAGGCCGCGAATCCCGGCATCCGCATCGAGCTGGAGGAGCAGAACAGCAGCGACGTGGTGATGGCGGTGCTCGACGGCCGCGCCGACTTCGGCATCTTCGCCGACCGCACGCCGTCGTTCGGGCTGCAGCTGGTGAACTACCGGCAGGACCGCCTGGTGCTGGTGGTGCCGCGGGGGCACGCGCTGGCCGGGCGGCGCTCGGTGCGGCTCGAGGAAACGCTGGACTACGACTTCGTCAGCCTGTCCGCCGGCACCTCGCTCGCGCAGCGCCTGCGCGCCGAGACCGAGCTGCTGGGGCGGCGCCTGAAGCTGCGCATCCAGGTGCGCAGCTTCGATGCGATGTGCCAGATGGTGGCCGTCGGCATGGGTGTCGCGGTGCTGCCCGAGGCATCGATCCAGCCGCATCTGCGCTCGATGCATCTGCGCCAGATCGGATTGCAAGGCGACTGGACCGCACGCCGGTTGATGATCGGCCTGCGGGATGCCGAAGGCGTGGCGCGGCCGGTGCGCCGGCTGATCGATCATCTGTGCGAATCGGCGGCGCGCTCGGGTGCCGCGATCCGGCACGGCGGCTCGTGATCAGTTCGTCTTGCGTGCGGCCTTGCGCCGCCGTGGCCGGAGATTCAGCGCAGTCTCGTCGAGGCGGAAGGCTTCCGAATCCTGCAGCTCGCCGACGATGAAGTCGATGAAGGCGCGCACACGCCGGGGCATGTTGTCGCGCTGCGCGTAGAAGACGTAGAAGCCCAGATGCTCGCTGCGATGGGCGGGCAGCAGCGGCACCAGCCGGCCGCCGCGGATGTCCGCGGCTGCATTGATGCTGTCGATCAAACCGATGCCCATGCCGCCGACCACGGCCGCCAGTTCGGCCTCCGGGTCGTTGCTGCTGAAGCAGTTGGGCACGTCGAAGCGCCTCAGCTCGCCCTCCACCGCCAGCTCCCAGGTCATCAGACGGCCGCTCTCGCGTTGGCGAAAGCCGGTGCAGCGATGGCGCGTGAGATCGGCCAGCGTCTCGGGCGCGCCATGCTCGGCGAGATACGCCGGCGCCGCGCACAGGACCTGCTGCACGACGAAGAGGCGCCGCGCGATCAGATGGCCGGTGGGCTGCGAGCCGGCGCGAAAGCCGACGTCGATCTTGTCGGCCACGAGGTCGGTGAAGCCGTCATCCATCAGCAGATCGAAGTGCACCTGCGGATGCAAGCGGCTGAACTTCGCGAGCGGCTCGGCCAGCACCTTGCGCGACGAGTGCGCGCCGGTGATGCGGATGAGGCCCTGGATCTGCTCGGTCGCGGCGCGCGCACGGCCGATCGCGCCGGTGATCGCCTCCAGCCCGGGCTGCACCGATTCGAGAAAGGCCAGGCCTTCGGTGGTCAGGTTGTTCCGGCGCGTGGTGCGGTGGAACAGCCGCATGCCCAGATGCTCTTCGAGCTGGCGAATCGTCTTGCTGACGGCCTGCGGGCTGATCGCCATGTCGACCGCGACACGCTGGAAGCTGCCCGCATTGGCCGCACGCACGAACAAGGTGATCGCACGCAGCTCGTCCATCGCCTGCCTTTCACAACCGTTGGTTGAGAGTAAATGTCGATTTTAGTGCTACTCGGCTGGCAATAGAACGCCTAGATTTGCCGCATGAACTTGCCAACCGGATGGAGAACACGATGACCGACACCAGCCTGAACTCAGCTTCCATCAACCCGACACGCAAGCCCGGCGCGGCGCCGCGGCAAGCTTGGCAACGCGCCATCGAGCGCCTCGCCACGTCGTGGCGCAAGCGGGCGAGCCGGCATGCCGCGCTGCGCCTGCTCGAAGTTGCCGACCGCTACGAGGCCCAGCAGCCCAGCTTCGCGCAGGAGCTTCGCGCTGCCGCGAATGCCCGCCTGTGCGCGCCTGCGTCCCCGACGAGCGAACCGCTCGGCGCTGCGCTCAGGCGCTGCCGTTCAAGCTCCTATAGCGGCTCGGCGCCGTGCCGCAAGCCCGCGTGAACGAACGCGTGAAGGCGCTGATCGATGCGTAGCCGACCCGCTCGCCGATCTCGCCGACCGGCAGGCGCGTGTGCTGCAGCAGTTGCCGGGCCTCGTCGAGCCGCGCGCGCATCAGCAGCTCGTGGAAGCTGGTGTGCTCGGCATCGAGCCGGCGCCGCAGGGTCCAGCGCGAGATGCCGAAACACTCGCAGACACGCCGCTGCAGCTCGCCGCCCTCGGCATCGTCGAGCGCCTCTTGCAGCCAGTCGCGCAGCTGTGCCTGCACCGCATGCGCGAAGGATTCGCGGGTGCGGATGCGCCGGCGCATCTCGGCTGCGCCGTGCAGGTGGATCTCCGCCAGCGGGCCGTTGAAGCGATCGAACGGCCGGTCCAGCGCGGTCGAGCCCAGCACCATGCGGTTGTGCGCCTGGTCGAAGCGCGAGCCCGCCTGCAGCGCGTCGCGCAGCGTCCTGGCCGGCGCGAAGGCCGCACCGGTGAAGCCGGCATCCCGGATCTGCAACGACGGGTCGTAGAGGCGTGCCAGGCTCGCGATCAGCGCGAAGTTGCCGAACGCGCTGTGCGCCGAGCAGCCCTCGCCTTCGATCACGTAGTCGAGCACGACCGCGTCGGGCGCTTCCTCCATCAGCAGCCAGTCGACATTGCCGATCAGCTCGCGGTACTGCAGGAAGCTGCGCAGCGCGTCGCGCAAGGTCGGCCGGTTGCAGACGACGCCGGCGAGCTCCGGAAAGGGCAGCAGCCAGCCGGCGATGCCTGGCCGCGGGAACTCGAAGCTGCTCGGCCAGTCGGCCGTGATCTGCAGCATGCGCACGTGCTTGTCGCCGCCGACGCGCGCGCCGATGCCGGCCAGCGCCTCCTCCTGCACGCCGATCTCGCGGCACAGCGCGCGCCGGTCGTAGCCCCTGCGTTCAGCGGCCTCGAGCGCCCAGCTCACCACCCGGGCGTCGACCGATTTCTGACGTAGCTCCACGTCGTCTCCTCCTGGGCCTTCTCGGGTGGCTGGGGTTTCCCCAGGTGCGCGCGGGTCAAAAGCTGCCCCCCTGGATCAAGCGGCGCGCCCGTCATCCCCCTAGGCTCCCGGCAGTCTAACGAAGACGAGTCCAGAGGAGTCCCGATGCCCGATTCACGTTCCCGCAAGGCCGCATTGACGGCCGCCTGCCTTGCCGCGTTGGCGCTCGCCGCCTGCGGCGACAGCGACGACGACACCACGCCGCCGCCCACCGCGCCGACCGACCCGAATGTCGTGGCCGACCAGCGCGCCGCCGCGCTCGTCGCGCAGATGACGCTCGACGAGAAGATCCAGATGGTGCACGGCACCGGCATGCCGATCATCGGCTACGGCACTTTCCCGGCCGACGTGCCGAAGGGCGCCAGCTACATCCCGGGCATCGCGCGGCTGAACATTCCGGCGATCACCAGCGCCGACTCGGCGGCCGGCGTCAACGACAACACCGCGCGCGTCACCGCACTGCCGGCGCCGGTGGCGCTGGCGGCGAGCTGGGATCCGCAGCTCGCCAGCGATTACGGCGCGCAGATCGCGACCGAATTGCGCGCGCTCGGCTACACCGAGGGCCTGGGCGGCGGCGTCAACCTGGCGCGCGAGCCGCGCAACGGCCGCAGCTTCGAGTACATGGGCGAGGACCCGGTGCTCGCCGGCCTGATGAGCGCCGCGCGCAGCACCGGCACGCAGTCGAAGAAGGTGGTCGCGACGATCAAGCACTACGCCTTCAACGACCAGGAGACGAACCGCAATACCTCGAACTCGCAGGTCGACGAGCGCACGATGCGCGAGACCGAGCTGCTGGCGTTCGAGATCGGCGTCAAGGAAGGCGAGCCGGGCAACGTGATGTGCTCGTACAACCTCGTCAACGGCATCTACGCCTGCGAGAACCCCTACCTGCTGACCGACGTGCTGAAGACCGAATGGGGCTTCAAGGGCGTGGTGCAGTCGGACTGGGGCGGCACGCACAGCACCACCGCCGCCGCCATCGCCGGCCTCGACGAGGAACAGCCCGGCGCCGGCGACGACACGCCCGGCAGCCCGATCACGCAGAGCCCGATCTTTGCGTTCTTCGGCTCGCACTTCAACAGCGCGCTGAAGACCGCGGTGCAGGCCGGCGGCGTGCCGCAGGCGCGCCTCGACGACATGGTGCAGCGCAAGCTGCGCACCTTGGCCAAGGTCGACCTGCTGGACTCGCCGCCCGGCGCCGCCACGGCGATCGACGAGGCCGCCGGCAACGCCTTCGCGCTGAAGACGGCGCAGCAGTCGGCGGTGCTGCTGAAGAACGCGGCACCGGCCGGCAGCGGACAGGCGGTGCTGCCGCTGGCCGCGGCGGGGCTGTCATCGGTCGTCGTCGTCGGTGGGCATGCCGACGCGGGCGTGCTCTCCGGCGGCGGCTCGGCCGCGGTGCCGGCGATCGACGGCAATGCGGTCACCGGCTGCCAGGCGCCGGTGGGGGCGCTGCTCAGCACCTGCGCGACCTGGTACAAGTCGGCGCCGCTGGCGGCGATCAAGGCCAAGGCGCCGAACGCCAGCGTCAGCTACCTCGACGGCACGGATGCCGCCGCCGCGGCGAATGCGGCAGCGGCGGCCGACGTCGCGATCGTCTTCGCGACGCAATGGCAGACCGAGACGCTGGACCTGCCGAGCCTCAGCCTGCCCGATGCCGCCGCCGACCCCTCGAACCAGAGCTACGACCAGAACGCACTGATCGCCGCAGTGGCGGCGAAGGCCAAGCGCGTAATCGTCGTGCTGGAGACCGGCAGCCCGGTGCTGATGCCGTGGCTGCCCAACGTGCACGCGGTGCTCGAAGCCTGGTACCCGGGCGTGCGCGGCGGCCAGGCGATCGCCGACCTGCTGTTCGGCGACGCGAACCCGTCGGGCAAGCTGCCGATCTCGTTCCCGAAGCAGGACGCCGACCTGCCGCAGACGGCGATCTCCGCCACCGACCTGAACGTGGTCTACAGCGAGAAGCTGCTGATGGGCTACCGCTGGTACGACGCGAAGCAGATCGAGCCGCTGTTCCCGTTCGGCCACGGGCTCTCGTACACCAGCTATGCCTATTCGGGCCTGCAGACCAGCGTGGACGCGAGCGGCAAGGTCAACCTCTCGTTCACGGTGACGAACACCGGGGCGCGTGCCGGCTCGGAAGTCGCCCAGGTCTACGCGAGCCTGCCGGCCGCGCTCGGCGAGCCGCCGCAGCGCCTCGTCGCCTGGCAGAAGCTCGCGCTGCAGCCCGGCCAGGTGCAGCAGGTCAGCCTCAGCGTGCCGGCGCAACGGCTGATGATCTGGGACGCGACGCGGCACGCGTGGACGCTCGGCGCGGGCAGCTATGGCTTCGCGGTCGGCACGTCGTCCCGCGACCCGCAGCACCTGTCCGCATCGGTGACGCTGAGCAGCCGCTGACCTCGGCAGAAACCCTGGCGAGCTTTCGCGATCCGCGAAAGCTCGCTTGGCGGCTTGTCGATTCCGCCACGGCCGCGCGCTTCGCAGAATGGAGACTCATCATCTCCACTCGCGAAAGCGCACCATGCAGATTCTCGAAGGCATCAAGGTTGTCGAACTCGGGCAGCTGATCGCCGGCCCGTTCGCCGCGAAGACCCTGGCCGACTTCGGCGCCCAGGTCGTCAAGGTCGAGGCCCCGGGCAGCGGCGACCCGCTGCGCAAATGGCGCAAGCTGCGCGACGGCACCTCGGTGTGGTGGGACGCGCAGTCGCGCAACAAGCAGTCGGTCTGCATCGACCTGCGCCAGCCCGAGGGCCAGGCGCTCGTCAGGAAGCTCGCCGCCGATGCCGACGTGCTGATCGAGAACTTCCGCCCCGGCACGATGGAATCCTGGGGCCTGGGCTGGGACGCGCTGCACGCGCTGAACCCGCGCCTGGTGATGCTGCGCCTCTCGGGCTTCGGCCAGACCGGGCCGCGGGCGCGCGAGCCGGGTTTTGCCGCGGTCGGCGAGGCCTTCGGCGGCCTGCGCTACCTGAACGGCGAGCCGGGCCGCGCGCCGGTGCGCGCCGGCGTCTCGCTCGGCGACACCGTGGCCGGCCTGCACGGCGCGCTCGGCCTGATGCTCGCGCTGTATGGCCGCGATGCGCGCGGCGGCCACGGCCAGATGATCGACCTCGCGCTGTATGAATCGATCTTCAACCTCAGCGAGAGTCTGCTGCCGGAGTACGACGCCTTCGGCGAAGTGCGCGAGCCGGCCGGCGGCGCGCTGCCCGGCATCACGCCGTCGAACGCCTACCGCTGCGCGGACGGCCAGTCGGTGCTGATCGCCGGCAACGGCGACAGCATCTACAAGCGGCTGATGCAGGTCATCGCTCGCGACGACCTCGCCAACGACCCGGCGCTGCAGCAGAACGACGGCCGCAGCCTGCGCGCCGCGGAGCTCGATGCGGCGATCGAGGCCTGGACCTTGCGCTTCAGCCTGGACGACGTGCTGAAGATCATGCAGGACGCGGCCGTGCCCGCGAGCCGCATCTACACCATCGCCGATCTGGCCGCCGATGCGCACTTCGCGGCGCGCGGCAACATCGAGCGCATCCCGGCGATGGGCGGTGGCACGATCGCCGCGCCGGGCATCGTGCCGAAGATGTCGGCCACGCCAGGGCGCGTGCATCGCGCCGCGCCGCGGCTCGGCGAGCACACGCAGGAAGTGCTGGCGGGCATGGGGCTGTCGGCCGCGGACATCGCGGCGCTGCGTGCGAGCGGGGTGGTGGCATGAGCACGGGCATGAATCGGCGGGTCCATGTCAACGACGTCGCGCCGCGCGACGGCCTGCAGATGGAAAAGCACTTCGTCCCGACCGAGGACAAGATCGCCTTCATCGATGCCCTCTCCGACTGCGGCTTCGACCGCATCGAGGCCACGTCCTTCGTCTCGGCGAAGGCCATCCCGGCCCTGCGCGACGCCGAGATCGTGATGCAGCGCATTCGCCGCAAGCCGGGCGTGACCTACACCGTGCTGGTGCCCAACCTGCGCGGCATGGAGCGTGCGATCGAAAGCCGCGCCGACGAGCTGAACCTGGTGATGTCGTGCAGCGAATCGCACAACCGCGCCAACCTCGGCATGTCGCGCGCCGGCTCGCTCGGGCAGTTGCTGGAGGTCGTGCGCCAGGCCGGGCGCGCCGCCATCCGCTGCAATGTCTCGCTGTCGACCGCCTTCGGCTGCCCGTTCGAAGGCGAGGTGCCGATCGCCGAGGTGCGGCGCCTCGCCGGCGAGGTGATGCAGGGCGGTGCCGCAAGCCTGACGCTGTGCGACACCACCGGCATGGCCGATCCGGCCCAGGTGGAGCGGGTCATCGGCGCGATCTCGGCGGCGGTGCCGCTGCCGCAGCTGACGATCCATCTGCACGACACGCGCGGCATGGGGCTCGCCAACGCGCTGGCCGCGCTGCGCAGCGGCGTGCAGCATTTCGATGCGTCCTGCGCCGGCCTGGGCGGCTGCCCGTATGCACCGGGGGCCTCGGGCAACATCAGCAGCGAATTGTTGGTGCACATGCTGGACAGCATGGGCGTCGAGAGCGGCGTCGACCTCGACCGCCTGCTCGACGTGGCCGCGATCGTGCCCCGGCTGATCGAGCGCGAGCTGCCCAATCCCTTGCTCGCGGCCGGGCCGCGCAGCCGGCGCTATCCGCTGCCGGAAGGCGTGGTGCGCACGGCCGAGGCGCCGCTGCGCGCCGCATGAACCCCCATTGGAGACAACGATGACCACCCCGTCCACGCCCACTGCCGGCAGCGATGCCGAAGAAGCCGGCATCATCCGCAAGGTCGCCTGGCGGATCATGCCGCTGGTGATGATCTGCTATCTCTTCGCGTTCTTCGACCGCATCAACATCAGCTTCGCGAAGTTCCAGATGCAGAGCGCGCTGCATCTGAGCGATACCGCCTACGGACTCGGCGCCGGACTCTTCGTCGTCGGCTACGTGCTGTTCGAAGTGCCGAGCAACCTGATGCTCTACAGGGTCGGCGCGCGGCGCTGGATCGCGCGCATCATGATCTCGTGGGGCATCGCGACCTCGCTGATGGTCTTCGTCAACACCGAGTGGCAGTTCTACACGCTGCGCTTCCTGATCGGCGCGATGGAGGCCGGCTTCGCGCCGGGCGTGCTGTTCTACCTGACGCTCTGGTTCCCCGCGGCCTACCGCGGCCGCATCACCTCGATGCTGTTCCTCGCGTCGGCCTTCGCCGGGCTGTTCGGCGCGCCGGTCTCGGGCCTGGTGCTGTCGCACTTCGACGGGCTGCTCGGCATGCCGGGCTGGCACTGGCTGTTCGTGGTCGGCGGGCTGCCGTGTGTCGGCCTCGGCCTGACGGTGATGTACTGCCTGAAGGACCGCATCGCCGATGCGCACTGGCTCAGCGCACCGGAGAAGGAGCTGCTGTCGACCCGCATCGCCGAGCAGAACAAGCAGGTCGGCGGGCACTCGTTCATCGAGGCGCTGAAGACGCCGGGTTTCCTGACCCTGGGACTGGTCTACTTCCTGATCCAGGTGGCTTCGTACGGCCTCAACTTCTGGGCGCCGCACCTGATCCGCACGGCCGGCACCAACAACCCGACGATCATCGGCCTGCTCACGGCCGTGCCCTACGTCTGCGGCGCGATCAGCATGGTGCTGGTGGGGCGCCTCTCCGACCGCAGCGGCGAGCGCCGCCGCTTCGTCATCGGGCTGCTGATATTGGCCGCGCTGGGCTTCTTCGCCGCGGGCTTCTTCGACAAGCAGACCGGCCTGCTGGTGGTGGCGCTCGGCGTGATGGGCGCCGGCGTGGTCGCCTCGATCCCGGCCTTCTGGGCCCTGCCGCCGAAGCTGGTGAGCGGCGCGGGCGCGGCCGGCGGCATCGCGCTGATCAACACGCTGGGGCAACTGGGCGGCATCGTCAGCCCGGTGATGGTCGGCAGCATCAAGGACTTCAGCGGCAGCACGACGCCGGCGCTGTACGTCATCGGCGCGTTGACCCTGGTCTGCGCGGCGATCCTCGGCTATGCGATGCCGGAGGCGCTGCGGCGCAGGGAGGTCCGGCCTTCAGCATCCGATGCCGAGGCGGATTTGCCCGGTGGCGTCGCGATCGCCGGGCGCCGCCCGGCCGGCTGAACGGGGCGAGTCGGGGTCGGCAGCAAGGGCCACGATGGCTTTTGTGATACGGTGAAATCGGTGCGCCGGACTCCGGGCTGGCGTAGCACAACCAAGGAGAGCCGAATGAGCGCGATCGTGATCGAACATGTACCGGTGAGCGACCTTCCGCCGGCCTGGCAGGCGAAGCTCGAGCATTCGGCAGGTGCGCGTGTCACCGTACGCATCGAAACGGAGGCGCGAGAAGATGCCGCGCCCAGCGAGCCCTTCCTCACCGACGATCCGGCCTTTGGTATCTGGCGCGATCGTGACGATATCGTCGATGTCGAGACTTACGCCAGGCGCCTTCGCGCTCCACGCTTCAATCGCGACGGCTCACGCAACGAGACTTGACGATGCTCGTCGATACCGATGTGCTGATCTGGCATCTGCGTGGCTATCCTGCGCAACAAAACGGAACTGGCCGCCATCAAGGCCATGCTGCAGCGGCGTCAAGCCAACATCTTGCCGATTACAGAGCCGATCAGCCGACAGGCGATCTCGTTGATGGAAGCGCCGACTCTCAGTCACGGGCTGCACATGGGGGACGCTCTGATCGCCGCCACCGCGCTCGAACATCGAATGCCGGTGCTGACCGGCAACGTTAAACATTTTGTCGCCGTTCCGGGACTGTTGGTCGAGGGCTTTTCCATCTGACATCGCAACGGCCGCGTGATCCAGCCCATGCCCGCGCGGGCGACTGCCTGCACGGGCCGAGGCAGTCGACAGCGCTCAGGGCGGGTGCGCCGAAGCCCCTGCACACCCTCGGCCACGGGCAGGCGATAAGCTCCGACGATTCCCTCCTGCCGTCGCCATGTCCGCCTCGCCTCTGCGCGTCCTCTCCGTCATCCCGCCGATGACGCAGCTGAACACGCCCTACCCTTCGACCGCCTACCTGACCGGCTTCCTGCGCTCGCGCGGCATCGCCGCAGTGCAGGAAGACCTCGCGCTCGCGCTGGTGCTGCAGCTGTTCTCTCCCGCCGGCCTGCAGGCGATCGACGAGCGCATCGCGGCACTGCCCGAAACCGAACGCTCGCCGCGCGTCAGCGCCTTCCACGAACGTTTCGACCGCTATGCCTCGACGATCGCGCCGGTGATCGCCTTCCTGCAGGGCCGGGACACCACCGCGGCGCACCGCATCTGCGGCCGCCAGTTCCTGCCCGAAGGCGCGCGCTTCGAATCGCTCGAGGTCTACATCGATCCCGACGGCGGCGATCCCCTCGCCTGGGCCTTCGGCGCGCTCGGCCTGCAGGACCGCGCACGCCACCTTGCGACGCTCTACCTGAACGACATCGCCGACGTGCTGCGCGAAGCGGTCGACCCGCGTTTCGAGTTCGTGCGCTATGCCGAATCGCTGGCGCAGAGCCAACCGACCTTCGAACCGCTCGCCGAGGCGCTGGCCGCGCCGCGCAATCTCGTCGACGACACGCTGCAGGCCTTGACCCTGGCCGCGCTGGCGCGCCACGCGCCGAATGTGGTGCTGGTCTCGGTGCCCTTCCCCGGCGCCGTCTATGCGGCCTTCCGCATCGCGCAGACGATCAAGGCGCACGACCCGTCCATCGTCACCGTGCTCGGCGGCGGCTTCGTCAACACCGAGCTGCGCGAGCTGAAGGAGCCGCGCGTCTTCGATCACTTCGACTACGTCAGCCTCGATGCCGGCGAGCGTCCGCTGCTCGCGCTGCTGGAGCACCTGCAGGGCAAGCGCTCGCGCCAGCGCCTGGTGCGCAGCTTCCTGCGCGAGCCGGAGAGCGGCGCGGTGCGCTACGTCAACCTGGCTGAGCCCGACATCGCCTTTGCCGACGTCGGCACGCCGACCTGGGACGGCCTGCCGCTCGATCGCTACCTGTCGCTGCTCGACATGCTGAACCCGATGCACCGGCTCTGGTCCGACGGACGCTGGAACAAGCTGACGGTGGC
>Ga0105237_10001764_pt1 | contig 27974 bp, 22 predicted proteins | sample KBSC24metaG_FD_81520 | JGI IMG/M metagenome (GOLD analysis project Ga0105237, IMG submission 81520) | Corn rhizosphere microbial communities from Kellogg Biological Station, Michigan, USA - KBS C2-4 metaG | ecosystem: Host-associated > Plants > Roots > Rhizosphere > Soil | place: Michigan, USA... | reverse complement strand
CCGACGATTGGTACGCCAAGAGAGACATCCTGGTACACCCACATTACTTTTCCCGTCGCATCATTGACCATATATTTAGACGGGGTAACACCATCACCGCTCACTATCGCCTTTACAAGCCCCCTTGCATCATAGCTATAACTGGCATAGGTCTGTGCTGTTCCGGTCGCCGTGTTTACTATACTGGCCAGCTGGTTGGTGTTGTTATTATAGGTGTATGCAAATTTATCCTTCAGGACGCCGCTTACATCCGTACGCTGGAGATTTTGAATATTTCCGTTGTCATCATAGGCCGGTAGATTATTAGCGGGATCGCCTATTTTTTCCTTATTGATGCCTGTTGTGGAAAAACTAGCCGGTGTGTTGCCAAAATTAATGCCCGTCCCCCAGGTGCTCTCCGTAAACTGATTTCTGGGGTCATACTGGTATACGTACGTCGTCGGCGCATCGGTCAGTCCCGTCGATACCGGCTTCTCACTGTACCAGGTCATCGCCTTGATATTGCCGGCATAGGTATCTGTGGCAATGGAAGATGCATTTACCCCGTTGATGACGGAGGTCCCGCTCCTGCCATTTACATAATCGCCTGTGTAATAATCCAGGACTTCTCCGAAGGCATCCGCCGGGAATCCATTGTTGCCATCGTTACCTGGATCCTGCGTCTTATTGCTGTTATTGATGGCCTTCCGGGCTCCCTGTAAAGTATAGGTATAATCTATTCCCTGCAGATTCCCCGCCAGTTCGACCCGCTTTACTCCCCCGTGAAGATAATACAGATAGGTAGCCTGCAACGTCCTGGTAGCCTGATTATCGGTCGTATTCGTGTATACATGCCACAACTGCTTATTCACCGGATCGTAATCAAAATAATGTACAAAGGTCTCTGCCGTCGTCCCTGCCTGAAAGACTTTTTTTACCAGGTGACCCAGTGCGTCGTATGTATAATCCGTGGTTTTATAGCTCTTGGGGTCTGCCGTACCGGAGCCAAGCCCGCTGATGTATTGTATCATCCAGATCACCTTCCTTTCTTCATCATAATTATACCAGGTGGCGCTCACCAGGTTAGCGCTGGTGGGGTTGTTATTGACGATACTACTGTATTTTTTTGTCAGGCTCACGATCCCCGCCAGCGTAAACGAATTCTGCACATAACCTGCCAGGCCGTGGCTAACATCCGGCACATCGTATAGCGTAGTGGTCACATCTGTTTTCGTACCCGTCGTCAGCCCGCCTCCGGAGGTGGTGTTCTCCAGGATGCCATTCATGGCAGCGCTGCCAAATGCGATTCCGCTGGCATCGGGCTGATACTGCCCGGTCTCGACCTGCCGGCCCCAGGAGTCATAATTCGTATAACTGTAACTGCCGGTAGCCGCCTGGACGGCATTCTGCGAAAAACGGATATTTCCGTCATTACGATACACCAATTGCTGCGTACTCCTGTCCGGATCCTGGCTACTGATCAGCCTCCCTCGTATATCATAGCTGAACAGACTGATAAAAGGCACCGATGACCGGGTCGCATAGCTGGCCAAACCCGGCGAGCCATATAACTTCTTTGTTCCCTCCGGCGCGATCGCCCCCATCAGCTGCCCTTTTTGATTGTAGAAATTATAGCTTATATCCGTGTAGCTGTTGCTATAGGTCAGGGTGATGGCCGTTGTACCGGTGTTGACCAGCTTGTAGTAACCTGCCGCTAACGTGCTGCCGCTGCTAAAGCTCACCGCCTGCTCCGCAGTCATGTCATACAGGCCGTAGCTTCCACCCGTGACTCCCACCGCCCCGGCGGCCATCAGCTTGAAATAATATATATTCATATCGCTGACCCCCGCCGCGCTTACTGAAACCGTGTTGTTCACCGTCAGGCCCGCCCCTGGCCAGGCCGTCATCAGTGTCTTGCCGCTACGGTCCTGGATGGTAACCGTCTCCGTTCCATTCACGTCCCGCGACACCATCTGCATCGCCTGGTTGACCAGGCTGCCCGGTAACGCCCCTGCATCCGTCGTAGCAAAATATTTATTACGCACCTGCAGATAAAAATCCAGCTCATTGGCCACCGGTGTCACATACGTGCTTGCATCCCGGCCCATCCCCATCTTCAGCGGCTCACCCGCCCCGGCAGCCTTTTTTACATTGCCCGTCCCATCCTGGTAATATGTCTGGCGGCTATAGGGATAGTTCGTCACCGGCGTATAGGGCTCCCAGGTATTGGCGATACTGTAGTACCAGGCCAGAGTCCCCTGTGCCGGCAGGCCCGAATTGGGATCCCATAACGGGTCCGGATTCAGGGTCTTGTCCGTATTGGTCGATCCGTTGGTATACAGGTCGAAGTTCTGGTGCGTATAGTTGATCCCGGAGCTATTGCGCTGCACAAAATTGCTCCGGTAGCTGAAATCCGCATAGTCGATAGGAGCCGGCAACGTCGACGCCGCCTCCCGCCCGTAGGCATCCCGTATCGGCTGGCTCGCCATCACATGGGTGTACACCGTGTTGGAGCCCGCCCGGTAAAAGACCTTATTCTGCGTCTGCATCGTCCGGCCATTATTATCATAGAACTGCTTGCTATCCGCGATCAGGGCGCCGGTCTCATCGTAACTGCTCGCCTGGTACCAGTTTATATTGGCATCAGCCGTGCCCGCCAGATTCGTCGCCTGGGGAACACCGAAGCCGTTGGGCACGATCTGCGCTACCAGGGTGGCGCCGTCCGGCGTCGAAAAACCCGCTTCAAAAGTAATGCTCTGAGTGGCCTCATATAAGGTGACAGTCGGGTCATAAGTCCCGAGATCAAGGGTCACAGGGATTCCCCAATAAAGCACCGGGCAGCTATTGTGGGTATTGGCCTCCAGCCAGTATGGCTTACCGTTACCAGGCGTCGCATACACCCCAACATGAAGTAGCAGGGCTATCCCTGCTGGCACCAATGTTCGGCTCCAGGAGGAAAAATGAAAGTATGACATAGCTAAGGTTTTAGTCCAACCTGTTATAATCCAGACGAGGTATTTGATCCAGGTCTTTTTTATCGAAATCGAACTTCAGACTCCCAATGCCAAAACCACACTCGGCCAGGTTCACATCTACCTTATCGGCCTTGCCGATCTTTTCCCTGGGGAAGGCCAGCAGCAGCGTATTGGCATTGCTCATCCCATAGGTCTGCTCGAAGGCATAGTCGCTCATCTCCACAGTGTCATGCGCAGCCGTCGTCAGGTTGACGAACTGGTGCATCTGGAAGGACAACACCTGCACCATGTCGCTATATTGGCTGAAGCTTCCCAACTGGCGGATCAGCTCTTTGTTGTTCTTTGAGAATTTCAGCAGGAAATAATAGTTGGTGCTATATTTTTTTTCAAGAGTATGTAAGACAGAAGTATCCCTTTGGCCGGCCGCAGTAAGCTCCTGCGCAACCAGCAGACTGGAAGGCTCATAGCTGATCTGCACGTCGATGTCTTTCACCTTCGTCTTCTGCACCAGTCCATGCCCGGGGTCATTGATATACTTCAGGAATTCCCGTTTGCTCATCAGCCGCTGACGGCTTTGACATCCAGCCACTGCCAGAACAAGTCCCGTCACCAATAAAAGATACCTGTTCATAGGATTATTTTACCGGTACGGAATATTCTTTGTTAAGATCGTCCACGATCTTATCCGTGATATCCATGTCGTTATCAGCGTATGCGATATTACCATTGGCAGCAACCAGGATCATTTTGTATCCGTTTTTCTTCCCATAACGCAACAGATAGCTGTTCACCGTGCTCAGCACATCCTGCGTAAGCCGTTGTTCCTCCTGGCCCGCATTCTGCTTGATGGCATTCTGGTAATCATAAAGCTGTTTCTGGCGGGTCGTTATCAGCTCCCGGGCCAGTTTTTTCTCGTTATCAGACCCCAGAGCCGCTGACTTCTCATATTTTTTGATGGCATCCTGTACGTCGCGGGTGAGTGTATCGATATTGGCCTGCCAGGCCGATTGCTTTTTTTCAAACTCCTTCCTCGCCGCCACCATGGCCTTATAGCCATTGAGCAGCTTCCCCGAGTCCACATAAGCGACCTTGGTTTTACTAAAAGCGAAAGTGTAAAGGAACAGGAATACAGAGAGAAGGACGGCAACTATAGCCAGCAGGTTTCGACGAAGTAAGTTCATTGCAGGTTTAAGGGTTAATTTTGATTAAGGTCTAAAGGTTATTCATTCAATTGCAGCACCAACTTAGCAAATAATTTCAGAACCCGGAAAAAAATTATTGTAATTTTTTGCAATACCAGCCCGGCTATCAGGCGGGCCGGGCTACCACGACGCGCCCATCGCTCCAAACAACACGCCCACGCACAAAACGTCACGGCAAACAAACTTAGCTTCGGAAAATACGAAACAGCCAGGTATTGACGCCATGCCTTACTTAACCCTCCCAACCCTCACTGCATCAAAATTAAGTTCTGTTAAATTGTAGTTTTCGACTATATTATCTTTCGCATATACTAAATACTCCTCAATGTATTCCTGCATCTTATCGGTTTGGCTAAAAAGCCCATTCTTATTTAATTCCCCCACCCACTTATTGAAAAGATCAGGTTTAAAAAAAAATCCATCCAGGATAAGAGATGTACCGCCAAAAGGAAAAAGATCATATCCCAGCCATTCTATTTCTTTCTGATAAAAATCAATAGTACCTTTCACACTGCTTAGTACATCCGAGTTGATTACAGCCAATTCATTAAGGTCGTCTTCTTTATTATTACTATATTCTAAAACTTTTAACGCATTATCATAGTCCTTAATAAGAGGCAAAAAAAAGGTATCATTGGACTCTTCATAAGCCATTTCGACTATGCGCAGAATATCTAAGGGTAGGTTTTTTTTATAATAGCTATCCAATACATCATCAAAAGAGAGACGACTCATTCCACGATATTCTTTATTTCCAACTCGAAAAATATTTTGATATGGTATGTCCTGTTCCATTGATCTTCTAAAAATCAAAAATCCATTTATTTTGTCAGCCATATAAATACCTTTTGCCTAAATTAAGGTATAACAGGTTTACGAAGTCGCTCCCATCGGCCGAAAGGGTAGCAGTTGAGGTCTCGGTATCATACATCATCTTGATATGGGTGGATTACCTGTTATTACATCCACATGTTGTTCTTTCAGATGATCCACAATCGTTCGATTAGCCATAAAAGCATCAAGGACAGCGCATTTTCCCCGGCAGTTGATGTCAAAGCTTCTCTTCAAGTCATTGATATGTCCATGGAACGTGTAAGCATAGGGTTTATTCTCGGGCAACGGATGGGAAGAAACATAGTCAAACAAACTTAGTTGCAATACTTCCGTACCGTCAAAATAAAAACTGATATGCCCATCGTAAATATGGATATCTGTAATGTTTTCCTTACTTTTTATCGTAAACTCCAGATTTGCCCAGTCAACCTTCTCTATACCGGATTCATTCACCGTTTTGAGACAAGAATCTCTCATATTATAAAATTTTATTTCAAATCGGTGACCTTGTCGGTTATCAACCCAAAACAAGGGTAATATAAAGAGGATTATTTTAAGCATATGACAACTGTATTAGACAACAAGGATAACATTTCAGCGCTTTATTTATGGATATACCAGCTTCATCACAACAGGCTTATAATACCAACCGTTTTTTGCATAAACCGAATTTCTATGGCTCTCAAATATTAACGCGTTTTCCTTAAATACTTTTATTATTAGTTGACCATACCAGTTGTATTTTCTACTGATATGCAAGAGTTCAGCCCCGTCGGGATAAAAGACATCTATATCGTCTGCATTCTATTATTTTATATTCCATACCCTTATTGTCCGACTGTATAACTTCTCACCAGGATTTATTTTATCGGAATTAATCTCGAAATTTTCGGTTGTAGTATCCAAATACCAACAAAAATGAAAAGCATTTGCACTAGATTGGCAAAATAGTCACCCAACAAAACCTCTCTTTGATATTCAATTTTTGCTATTGTTTTACATGCGAAGAACATGGTTTGAAAAATAGCAAAAAATAGATATAGCCCCCCAATCATTAAAGGAATGTCCTTTAATCCAAATGTGTCAGACGACGAAGCCTCCATTTGAGAAAAGAAAATGAGTGAGAGAAAGAGAAAAACGCATACAATGATCACATTGACTTTAAAGAGTTTTACATTCATTGGCTTTAGCCCTAACTCAGCAATTTTTTCCTGTCCATTGACACCAATTGCATAGATCCAAAAAGTAAATGTCAATATCGATACACTGTTAATAATTTCTTTTAATGGACTTGGCGAGGTCCAAGCCCCACAGATAAAAATCAAAATAAATAATTGCCAATGCTTAAAAGTCAAAAGTTTTTTCATAAAATTTCACCATTGAAATTTAATCATGAATGAAATTAAGGAATTAAAGCCGATAATATCAAACTATCCACCGGTTCAAAGCTCGTAGCCTCCGGCTGCGTAGGCCCCGAAGTCAGCGCATAGGAAATGCCCGGCGCAAAAATATTGGTAACAAGTATAGTCAAAAAGGTAGCAGCAACTGCCTTGCGGGAGCGTATGTTCATCAGGTTTAAGGGTTAATTGGTTTAGGCTAGCAGATCCATTCGATTCCAATCCGAACTTATGAAATAATTTCAGAACCCAAAAACAATTTATTGCCAGTTTTTGCAGCAATAACACTTATGCATAACCGTGCAGAAACAACCATTACACGCTTTTTGCCCAAAATGACACGCCCATAGACAATACGTATCGAAAATGGCCTTCCCCTTCGGAAAATACTAAGCAAAAAAATTGCCGAGATTGGACGCCGATATCCCGCGCCACACTAAAAACTCTGCCCCAGCTTGAACAGCGGCAGATACATCGCGATCAGGATGACTCCCACGACAACACCTAACACCACGATGATCAGCGGTTCGACAAACTTGCTGAGAATACTGGTCTGGTACTCCACTTCATTGGAATACTGCTCGGATATCTTATTGAAAAAAAGCTCCATCTGATTGACCTCCTCTCCCACCTTTATCAAAGAGATCATCTTCGGCGGATAAATGGAAAAGCCGCCAAGACTTTTGTGCAGCGGCATACCACTGAGGATATTCTCTTCCACCACACCCAGCGATCTTTCGATGGGGTAAAACCGGATCATCTTTCGGACCAGCTGAATAGCCTGCACGATAGGGATCTTCGAGGCGATCAGCAGCGCCAGGGTGTTGGACAATCGCGAAAGATACAATTTGCGCACGATGCCCCCTACGATAGGTATCCGAAGAATGAGACGCGCCGACCAGTCCCGGAAATAGTCTTTGTTGCGCTGGGAGACACCCACGGCGACAAGGGTGAGCAGCAGTAGCAGACAGGGCCCGGCCGTTCGTTTGAGCCCATTGGAAAGATCGAGCACCATCCGGGTAATAAACGGCAACTCCCCGCCGGATCGCTTCAGGACGTCGGCAAACATAGGCACCACATAAGCCATCATAAAAGAAACAGCCCCGAAGGCTACCACCAGCACGATCATCGGATAGGTCATCGCGCCGATGATCTGCCGCCCCTGTTTTATCTTTTTCTGGTAATATACCGCCAGCTCCTTTAATACCACGATCAGCTTGCCCGTCTCCTCCCCTATCTGCACACTGTAATATTCATAAGGCGTAAAGTATTCCTTTTTTCTGAGCGCGGCAGAAAGGGTCGACCCATTCTCGATCTCACGCGCTATCTCCCCAAAGATGGCCTTGTGTTTCTTTTTAGGCTGTTCATTCATTATCAGCTCCAACGCCGACCGTATGTCGACACCCGCCTCCAGCAAAGTACTCAGCTCCAGGTAAAATCCCTCCCGCACCTTGTCCGGCAGCGCGCCGCCAAAAAGCCGGATGTCCTTGTTCAGGAAACCCCATACCCCCTGATCGGTTTTATCGGCGGCGCTCTCTTTATTGCCGGCAGGCGGCTTACGCAGCTGGCGGATATCGATGGAATTATTCATTCTTTTCTTTTTGCGCGCGAAGCAGGTCCGCAATGGTATAATCCTTTTTCAGCGCCAGGAACAGATCTTCTTTGTTAAAGGTAACGTTCAGCTGCAAACCGCTCACCAGCGGGATGCTGTCGTTCACATAGGATCGTTGCAGTATCTTCCCTCCAAGACGAAAGGTGTCGGTCAGACCATCCAGGTCTCTGAGAATGCGGTCCCCGCCGATGGCATACCGCACCCGGCGACCGTCGATATCCAACAAAAGCGTCACACTGTCCGCAGCGGCGCCGATCCGTTGCGCATTCTCAAAATCCCTGCCGATAGCCCGCTGGAACAACGTGTATTCCGTTATAACGGCCGATCGGGACTGTCGCCGCATCAGCTGCGCAGAAAACAGCGACCAGGAATAAAACGCTATGGAGACGACGATCGCACTGATCATCATCGCCACCACCAGCTCGATCATCGTAAAGGCAGACAGTTTTTTAGTCATACATCCCGCTTATTCATCCGCCCGGACCAGCGATTGCCAGTCGGCCAGTAATTTTCTGTTCATGTCATAAATATAATAATGTATCCGCAACAGACTGTCGTAACCCGGATAGTTATCCACCTGCCGGCGAAGCACGAACTCGCCGGCTGCCACCGAATCACTGGTCCATTCTTTTCCTGTCCGCGTCCTGTCCGCATACTGCCGCAGCAGATTGGTGGCATTGAGCTGCTGTACGGACAGATGCGTGCGACCCGTGCCTGTGAGGACAACAGTCGCAATCCCGAAAATGCCCAGGATGATCACCAGGGCCACGATCGTTTCCGGCAGGGAGAACGCAGCTATCTTTCGATGTATCAGTTTACCCATTGTAATATCCGGTTGTTCTTTTTGCCCGAAAAAATGACCGCACCCGCATACCAGCCCGCAAGACCGCCCCGATCAAGGATTGCATCCGTCAGATAGTTCTCATAAATAACGGCGGGACTCTTATAAATGAAATAGTCGGTCAGCGTAGCGCCCAATACGCTTCCCCTCAGCGAAAGATAACCATTGACATATAACACCCCCTGAATGGTCGCCCCGGATTTTACCTCCGCATAGGTCTTGTTCTTGTCGCCATCCGCACACCAGGACAGCGCCAGCCCTTCCAGCAGATTGTTTCCGCCGACTATCAGCCTCGGCTGCCGGGTATCACCTGTCCTTTTTGACAGCACAAGCGCACTTGGATAATAGAAGCTGCAGTTGTCCTCCGTTACTACACTGTCGGAGCCAAAAGCCTGTACCCTACCGGAAAAGCCCGACCGAAAACGGATCACCGGGGCTGACAACAACACATTTTCCAGATGGGCATCGCCATTGACATCTATGAGAGAGTCGGATACAATAAGTATGTGGCCCTTCAGACTGGAACCGGACAGGGTCAGGGCTCCGCGTCCCCATATCGTCCTCAGGCTGTCATGAAAGGATGTCTCCAGTACCGCCGGCAGCATATCTCCGGCGCCATGAGCCGTATCCTGAGCCGGCAGCCCGGCGTAATATTGTATGACACCGGTATTCAGCGTCGGTAAAGACTCACCGCTCCTTTCTATATCGCCATTTACCAGGGTGGTATGATCATATCCGCGCTGATCGATATAACCCGGCTTGATCCCGCCCTTCGGCAGATAGGCTTTGCCTGTGAGTAATGTAGAGCCGACAATAGACAGGGAACGCTGGTGTTCCGCCAGGTACAGACAGCCATCCATATTCGCCGGCAGCAGAGAGCCAAAGAAAAAATTCTTCTGCCGGACGCGGCCCCCGTCCCTGACCTCTACGGCCGCGACCTGGTATACTCCCCACGCCTCTTCCCGGATATAGGCAGAATCATCCCCCTGGCCAAACAGGTCGATCGCCTTTTGCTGCGCAGACCCTGTGACAGGATCGTCTTTCAGCACCAGGCTGAGACAGCTGTTCAGATTACGGCTCAGCTTTTCTTCTGTGCGCAGGTCGGTACGAAGACGAAGATTGTTATAGGCCAGCAGGATCAACAGCCCACAGGTCAGCCCGACCACCAGGGAAAGGATAACGGTTATCAGCAACGAACTTGCCGACCACCGGCCGCATGTACGAAGCGGACTCCGTCCGGAGAAGGCGGAATTAGTTGCCATGCCCGGTATCGGCCTCCTTTTTTTTCTTCTTCTTGTCTGAGGGAGTACCCGGCTTGCTGGTTGAATCTGCCTTGGGTTTGGCTTTTTCTTTGGGCTTCACCGGCTGCCCATCCTCATATTTTATAATAGACAGCTTTCCATCGGCGCCATATTCTTTTATGTCTCCGGACAGCAGATCTTTCCTATAATACCCTTCCCTGATCTTTCTGCCTTCCTGGTCATATTCTGTAAACGCGCCTTTCCGCACACCATCGTCCCAATGAATGATCAAACGGATCTTTCCTCCGGGATACCAGCTCTTCCACTCTCCGTCACGCAATCCATTTCTGAATATCCCCTCTTCTTCCAGATTTTTGTCGGGGTAGAACACAGTGAAAGGACCATCCAGCAATCGCCCGTCATATCCGCCTGCGGTAGCGAGAATGGTGTCTGCTTTATACCAGTGATAGACCCTGTCCGGTCTTGTCTTTAACGGCTTTTCAGGAATAATGGCATAGAACCGGTAAGTAGTGTCTTTTCTTTTTATAAACTGGCGATTGATGGCCTTGACCTCTATTTTTTCATCTGTTTGTGCAAAAGTTCTGATGCTGAGATGGATCAGCATCAGGATAAGGGTTATAGAAATCTTCATACGCTGGTTTGTTACAGCGGTAAATTACAATTTTTTTATTGTTATTACAGCTTGACCAGCTTCCTCAGATACGTCTGAGCGCCAGTCCTGATCCTGACTATATACACTCCCGCCATCAACCCGTTGCAGGATACAGACAGGACGGAAGTCCCAGCCCCGTTGACAACATTCAATATCCGTCTGCCGGATATATCGAACAGGCTGACATCCTTTATTGGCTCCTGCCCTGCAACCACCATGAAAAAGGAACCCGCCGGATTCGGGGACAACAACGGACCATTCTCCTTGCCAAGCCGGACGAGTATCACCTGGGAATAAGCAAACTTCCCATCAATATCCACCTGTTTCAGACGATAGTAATTAATACCTTGCCCCGCGGCATGATCTTCTGCGCTATACAGCTGGAATATACTGCTGTTGCCGGTCGCTTTCCGGATAAGCGCAGACACGAAATGCACCCCATCCCCGCTCCTTTCGATCTCGAAATGATCCGTGTTCTCTTCGGAAGCCGTCGCCCATTGTAAGGCGACATATTGATCATTCATACTCCGGCCCGAAAAGCTCACCAGCTCCACAGGGAGAGGTGCGGTCAATTGCGCATAGCTGTCTGCAGTCGCAGAAGACAACAGACCATTGTTGCGGCTGGTGATCGCCAGGCCGGCATTTACGGCGCCATTTCCCGCCCCGAAGCCCAGATCGACCGTCGCTCCCAGCTGTGTCCAGTTGAGACCATCCGGAGAGATATATCCGCTGTATTGGGATCCGCTCTTCGCCATTTTGACCCAATACGGCGCCACCGGGGAGGGAGCCGTGCTGGTAGTAGTAGTGCCCCCCGTAGTATTGCGATACTGGAAGAACGCGCCCTGTCCGCTTGTAAGCGCAATAAAAGCATTCCTCGAGTCAGGAGCGAGACTTTCCCGCATCATGATGCCGGCTTTATTCGCCGGGTCGGTATGGTCCTGCTTGAATATCCTCGTTACCAGCTGATCATCGCTGGCCAGGGTTATATAGGCATATCGGAAAGCGTCCGTATTGCCCCCGATGTCGGCGCCCGATCCCTGGAGAGCATAAGAGGTCCCATTGTAACAGGCTTTTCCCGCAAGACCGGTATTGCCAATATCCCCGGTGTTCCACCGGGTAGGGAGAGGACCGCAAAAACCGCTGCAGAAGGAGGTGGAGAAGGAGCCTGGATTGGAATAGGCGCTTTGCTGCCCTTGTGAACAAGAAGTGGCGACCTTGTATAAATAGTCGGTGCCACAGGAAAGGGTAAGTATGGTAATTGAGTTGGAAGTGCTGGTCACCGTAGTCCAGCTGGCATCACTCACCGCCTTGTATTGCAACGTATAACCCGTGGCATTCCCATCGGCCTGCCACCCGATGGTCACCCCATTCTCGGAGATATTGCCTGCGCTTATCCCCGAAGGAGGGAAACAGGTGACGGTAGGACTGCCATAGACTTCCATCTCATTTATCGTATAGCCATTCGCAGTGCCCCGCGTGACCCCTTGCATCCGCACATATCTTCCGGAGACATGAAGATTTATGGTATTGAGGGAGACCCCATTGGCCGTTACGCTTTGCACCGTGGTAAAGTTGATCCCGTCCGCCGAGACGAGGATATTGTACGCACTGCCGTAAGCAGCTCCCCAGCGGATCACGACACGACAGAGATCGTACATAGTACCCAGGTCGACAGAAAGAAATTGATTATCCGTATTTCCGCTGGACCATGCCGTTGTAGGATTACCGTCAAATGCCGCAGAGGCCGGAGTGCCGGACGATAAGGTAGAGGAAGCCGTTGCCGGCTTGTTCATGGCGGCGTTCGGAGTGTTACAGGTGTCGACCGCCCCGTTCGTCAGCCCGTAGACCAGCAGCTGACCGGAAAATGTAGCCAGGTACACTTTCCCATTCGCAACGGTAGGACATACGAATTTGGCATACTTCCCGACGGCATCACTGGCATTGAGCTTGGAGTTCCATAGTTCCTGTGTCACATCATTGGCATTCACCGCCCGCAGAATGCCGTTACAAACAGCCTGCTGGGCATCGCAATTATCGGCATGGCTCACCCAGAGGATGCCGGTAGAGTCCACAGCCCCGTTGGAACTAACGGACATCTGGGCGCCGTTGTTGCCGGTGGGCCCCTGGATACCGCTGTTGACCGCGTTTAATACATTAAGGGTGTCGGCCGTCTTGTCTAAAGGGAAAGCCTTGAGCGCCGTATTCTCGCACCAGGAATATACGAATTCATTGGTAGTCCCTTTATAATAGCCGAATGAAGAGTGAAGATGCGCTAAGGTTCCGAGATGGATGGTCTGCAATATCTTGTTGGAACTGGCATTAAAACCGCCCATATTGTTGACGTCAGCCAGGTATAGGTTACCGTCCTTGCATCCGGTCAACGCCCTGTTGGTACCTGGTATCAGCAGCACCTGCGTGGCGCCGAAGTCCAGGTCCGAGACTTCAAGGTCATTCCAGTTCCTGGGTGTGAAAAAATCCGCTACGGCGAGCGTATTTCCGGAGGAGGTCAGTTTAAGCAGACTTTCACCCCGGTTCCTGACATCGGCAGGGTTGTTCGTCTTACCTACGGTGCCATTGCCCGTTGAGACGTAGATATTCCCGGCTACATCGACGGAAGGAGCCGCACCGCTCATCCAGATACCGGCCTCTGAACCATCCGGCGTGTCATTGTATACCACCGTTTGCTGGAGGGTAGCCGCGTCGTAACCCAGCAACCAGCCATGGTAAGGCTGCCAGTCGCAATGCGACGAATAACCGATATATACTATCCCGTTGTATAACAGCAACCCGGGACGCTGATTTTGTTTTTGAGCATCGAAAGTGATGACCCCGCCCACGTTCCCGGGGCCAGTGCCACTCACCTGCGCCGTTATGCTCACCGGGCTGCCCGGTCTTTCGGCGCCCGTCGTGATATCCAGGGCATGCAGATATTGCGAGAATATGTTCGTGCCATCCGTGGTCAGACTGCGGGTCACCAGGTAAATTGTCTGTGTCGCCTTATTTATCACTGGCGTTCCTACGATCCCGATATTACCCGAAAAATCATGGTAATTGTTGTTCCCCCCGCACGCGCCGGTCATATCCGTATTCTTAGGCGGCCGCGTTCCGGCAGGATTAAGACTGACCTTCCAGTATGGATTCGCCCTCACGCTATCCGCATCAAAGGCATATACCGAATTATTTACGGTGGCCACATAGACCACATTCCGGATGCCTGTCGACGGAATATTGACACTCGTGACAACCAGTGGCTGGGCATACGTCTGGTCATCTACGGTACAACTGAATAGTTTTGCAAAAAGGCCAGTTTTGACATTTTTAGTGTTAAGCAGAGTCTCCTGGGCATTCCATCCCGTGCGTTGAAGGTCGTTATGCTGAGTCAGAACGTCTACCTGGGAATAGACCGCAATCGCCCGCAACAGGATAAAACACCATAAACCTGCTAGGGCAAAATATTTCATGCGGCAGCGTTTAGGTATTGTCAATCAAATAGATGACAAAGGGGCGATCTGTAGTACTATCAAGGAGGATATTAAGGAGATACAAAAGAAAGAGTATACAAATATATAATTTTTATATATTTCGCATAATAAGTTAACAAATTAATTATAAATATCTTTTATTGTACCATGCCGCTTTCAGATGGATAATAGTTTTGCCCTTTCACCTGCATGCAAAAACTCCCGGCGCCATTAAAAAAAGAGTATGAATTGATGTAACTGCCTTTCAAGGCATCGTAAATGACAATCCCCGAATAACCACGCATGTATAGCCTGTCGTTCACTAATACAAAATTCCCGAGGCTGGAAGAAGTTGACATAGTGCTCCAGACCAATTGGCCGGTATTGGCGTTCAGGGCAAACAGCCTGCTTTTATAGTCAGAGCTCCCGGTCAGCGAACTGCAATAGACCATCCCATTGCCGGCAGCCGGCGAACTCAATACCACCCCCTGCATGTCTTTGTTAAGCCAAACCGTTGATCCTGTCTTCGAATCCAGCGCATAGAGCCCTTCATTGCCATGAAAAACGATCACCAGGTTACCGGCCACCACAGGAGGAAGTGCACCATCGAGGTTATTATAAGCCGCACTCAGATCCCGCATCCATACCTGCTGACCAGTAGACTGATCCAAGGCATAAAACTTGGCCTCATAGGTTCCGAAGATCACCGTATTATTCACCAATACCGGACCTGGACTAATTTGGCTCGTCAGGGGAAAACGCCAGGCCACAGTACCATCGGCGGTATTCAGCGCCGCCATATAATGCGCCCCGTCATTACCTCCGACAAAGACCTTACCCCCGGCTGTTACCGGGAATGTCACCGTATAGTTGAGACCGCTCATTCCAGTTGGGGTATAATGCCAGCGGGGACGCCCCGTCGCTGATTCCACCGCATACACGCCGGAATACAGGGAGGCATAGAGGGTTCCATTATCATAGGTGGGTCCGCCGTTGAGGTAATCGTTTTGGGGAAGATAGGGGGCATTACCACCCCAGATCACAATTCCGGTTTTCGCATTAAATGACCAGAGACCTCCGCTGGGATTATAAGCAAAAACAGTATCGTGGGAAATGACGGGCACCATCGGATAAGTGATGGTATTTTGAGGGAAGAGCGTATTCCATAACCGTACACCGGTGAACGGATCATACCCGTTGAACATGTTTCCATTGTCACCAAAGAACACATAGCCATCTACACGGTCAAGAGTAAATGGCGCGGAGATAGTGTCCTTCGGACTGGTGTAAGCAAAGACCCTGCCTGTATACACCGAATCAGCGATCAGGTGAAGCAAAGTATCAGTCAGTTTCAGCAGATTAGAATCCACCGTGATACCATTAAGGACAATTTTATATTTTACAGTATCAGAAGTTGTGTGATTGGAAGACGCGGTCCAACTGATACCAGCTGAATTAGGCGCCCTGTTCAGCACTGTCACTTCGAATGGCGATAATACCGGTCTTATGGATGATGGCAAGCTCGGGACAACAGGGGCGGAGGAATTGGTCCGGGTACAGGCCGCTATCAGACAAACGATCAGCAGGTCGATCAGGAGGGGATGCCCTTTCTTCATAATAAAGCGGTTGTCGGGTTTGATGTGCTCCCATTAAGATAACACTAATCCCCCGAACAGGCAAAACCCTTTCTGTTCTGGCATAACGGCTCCGGACAAAAACTTACACCGATGTCAATTTCGCCGGCTTGTCGGTCTTCACCATCATCTTGCCAAGCATGATTCCGGCAGACTGTAAAGCCCCTTCGACCCATCCCTGCGCATCGGAATAAGCTTCGCCACATATATGCAGCGGAATATTCTTGATAGGACAAGTGATCTGATCTTTCACCTCCCAACTTTTTGCGCCGATGTTCCAGCTATTCCATCCTCCGCCAAAAGGATCCTGTCCCCAGTCGCGGAAAGCCGCATTATTCACCACCGGCGTATGCGGAAGACCATGCATGATCTGCAGTTGCCGCGCCACCTCGTTTACCATGGCCGTAGGCGCCTTATACCGGTACCATTCCTGGGCGGCCTTTTCTTTGGCCTTGTCCCCTTCGAAAGGCTGCTCCACCGGGCCATTCGGCAATCCTAACTTCCATGCCTGTCCGCGTTGAGGCCGCAAGCCATCCCAGAAACCCGTATTGTCCCCATCATCATAGCTGGCCAATAACATAGCCTCTCCTTTTACGGCAGGCGTCCCATCATTTTTCGGCCAGTAATAGGTCTGCCGTACGGGCAGGTCGGTAACACTGCGACCGGCTTCCACCGGCACAAATTTTCCGTCCGGACCGCTATACCCCGCAGCCAGCCACCAGGGATTGGAATAGGTAGTGAACAGTTTGAAAAGAGGCCGCGGCGTTACCGTACTGATCAATGGCTGGATCATTTGCAACAGGGGACTGTTCGGAGCCAGCAGGTCCAGGGAACGACGGGGCATGGCCAGTATCAGGGTGCCTGCAGTAATGGCTTCCCCGTTTATCTTCAACTGGAAGACGCCATCCTGCCATTGAAATCCTTCCAGCTTGGCCTTCAGCCGTATCTCCCCTCCCAGCGCGGTGAAGAAGTCCGCCAGCGTGTTGGGCACCTGCTGGAAACCATTCTTGAAACCCTTATACTTTGGCGTGATACCAAAATCAGAAAGATACCAGGGAATGGCATCCGCAGCATTCCAGTTACTGAGCGTACTGTCGTATCCCCCCGCATCCATGCTGAACTGATATGCTTCTCCGCTGATGATCCGGTACAACACATTCCAGAACCCCTGTTGATAAAGAGGTTTGCCATCAAATACCGCTTCCTGCGCCATCTTCCGGCGCTGGTCTTCCGTAAGCATTGGATTGGTGATACCAGGCACGATCTGCTCGATGGCATTCACAATGATGCCTCCCGGTGAATTACCGCTTTCCAGGAAGGACAGCCGGTAAGGCACTTTGTCGGGCTCTGTTGTAAAATCGGCAAGCCGAAGATAGACACCCCGCAAATACGCTATGTTCTGCGGCTCATCCACCGGGAAATCATATTTTTCGATCTTCTTCCCGGCGGGAAGCTCTTTATTCAATTCATTGATGAGTTTCACCACCAACGGCTGCCCGTTCTCCAATATACGCATACCCCCCAGTTCGGCGACCATATCCGGGATATGCGGCGGCACAACCGAAAGCAACCGGCCCCCAATATGATCTCCACCTTCAAAAACTATAATTTTCTTACCAGGGAACTTTTTCTTTAGCGTCCATGCGCTATAAAGACCCGATACTCCCCCGCCAACAATGGCGATATCGATTTTTTCATTTTTCATATGACAACATTTATTTTAAAATAATACAGGCGTATTTGACGGCATCCCCGGATGACCGTTGGAAGAATATGCCGTCTTCAACAAGTTTTTATGGAAAAAGTCCAGGGGCGGCTGCTCCTGGTAACGGTAATACATTTCCTGCAGCAGAGCGGCCTTATCCGTGGAAGGTGGCGCCGGCGTGTCTTTGGCCGTATGAATGTCCAGTACATAAGACCGGTTATGGGATAACACATATTCTATCCCCCGTTGAATAGCCGCTTTTACATCAGCCGGTTTTTTCACTACCTCCCCCTCCTCCACGCCAAAAGCCTTGGCTACTGCCACGAAATCGAATCTGGGCCGGTTGATCCGCAGATATTCCGGATCGTTAGTCGCCGGATGCCAGTCATAGCCCGGAGCAGTTCCATAAGCTCCCACCACCTGCTGCAACCCCAATTGCAGGGTATGATATTCGTGATTGTTCGTTATGATATACAGAACAGCCAGATTTTCGTGCGCCGCCGTCCAATAGACCTGCGGGTAGAAAAGAGAAGACCCATCTCCTACCGCATTGACGACCAGCTTGGTGCTGATCCCCTGAACGCCTTTTGGCTCAAGCTTTATCCCCAGCGAGGCCGGCATGGACCAGCCAAGCGACCCACCCGCCACACAGTAATAGCTGATAGGCTGAGCGCCTTTTGTTCCGAATGGGAGAAGATATTGAAAGGGCGCGCCATCGGACACCGCCTCATGCACATATACGAATTGTTCCTCCAACCCTTTGGCAAGAATTATTTCCCGCAGCGCATCGGCAATTACGACACCCCAGACTTCGGGTTGCTCCATGGCTTTCTTTTTGTAGACATCCCATTGTACCTGCCGTTCGACCGCCAGCGCAGCCAGATGTTTATTGCGGGCTGCAGCTCCGTCGACATGAAGTTCCCTGATATAGCCATTAAGAAAAGGAAGAGAGGCTTTGATGTCTCCCAGGACAGCGGCCTCACCGTAATAATTCTTGCCGATATCCCAGGTATTATTCGTGAGATACACCTGCCGGACATGATCCGGGATCAATGGTCCATCTGAATATTTAAAAACTGCCAGCTGTGCCTGCGCGCCGAAGCCTACCAGGAATGCCACATCATGCTGAGCGAACACCTGCTGTATGGCCGCCTGAGCCCCCGGAAGCTCTCCCTGCCAGTGAATATCATTGTTGGGAAAATTAGCCAGGCTGCTAAAGGACTGCAGGACCACAGGCGCCCCCAGTAACTCCGCTAATTCCTGTATCTCCCGCCATGCCCCGGCATACCCTACCGCATCCCCCGCCACGATAATGGGGTTTTTAGCCTGCGCCAGTAATTCGGCAGACCGCCGAAGCTCATCCTGGTCTCCGATAAAATGAGGAGACACCTTCGTGATCCCTTTTATAGTGGCATGCTCCCCGATACGACACATCATGAACTCCCAGGGGATGGACAGGAACACCGGGCCATTCGGCGGCGCCATAGCCTCCTTGAAGGCCCGCTGTAGCACCAGCGGTATTTCCTCCGGCGTACGGATCTCATGCGCCCATTTGGTATATTGCCGGGCCAGTTCTACCAGGTTGGAGGCGAGCAGCGGCTCCTGCGTAACCAACTCATTCTGCTGCTGGCAACACATGATCACCAGGGGCGTTTGCGAGCGGCTGGCGTTGAAAAGATTGCCGATGCCATGCGCTATGCCCGGGGTGACGTGAACAACGACAACCCCAGGTTTTCCTGTCATGCGGGCAGACCCCATGGCTGCCCCCATGGCAATGTTCTCGTGCAGACATTCGATATAACGCACGTTGTTATGCGGATAAGAGGTGCCGTCGATAATAGGGATCTCATTCGTACCTGGAACACCGAATATGTGCCGTATCCCCAGCTCTTTCAGCACATCGAAAACGTAGTCCCGGGCCCATCTTACCCCGGTCCTGTCCGGGACTCCTGTAACGCCTGGGTCAACGTTCGAAAAGCCTGTAGTTGTGTTACTGTTCTGCTTCATAGAATGCTGTTTTTGCATTTAAAGATGAAGCGACAGGCTGTAACTATTATGCGGGAGTGCTACTAATCTTTTACCCTCTGCAGATTGTCTTGACGGGGCATGACATATGAAGAATAATTCTTCGTTGAAGATAAGTATTTTTTCAATAAGTATCCGTGATCCGTTATTTAAGCATCTGCCTTGGTGTTAACAGCCACCTGCGCCCACACGGCAAGATCTTTTAAAAGGTTTTCGCTGTGCTGTTTAATGGCATTGACTGCGTCTTCACCCAACTGTAATCTTAACGGCGAATTTGCAGCACGCAGCGCTTTGTCGATAGCAGCAGCTGCCTTGAAGGGATCGCCTTCTTGTGTTCCGTGCATGCTTTTGGCAAAATTTCTTGTTTGCCCGACAGTATCTTTGTATGCCGCCAGCTCAGGCATGTATTTCATGGCTGCGCCTGCCAGTTCAGTTTTGAATTGACCCGGCTCTACGATCAGTACTTTTATTCCCAGGGGCGCCAGCTCGGCAGCCAAAGCCTCAGAAATGCCTTCCAGTGCAAATTTTGAGGCAGAGTAGGCCCCAAATCCGGGAACAGACAGTTGCCCCCCCAGACTGCTGATGTTAACGATGGCTCCCGATTGCCGCTCCCGGAATAAGGGAAGCAGGGCACGGGTTACGCTTACCGCACCGAAAAAATTTGTTTCCATTTGTGCACGTAATTCATTTTCCGGCGTTTCTTCCACAGCGCCTACGATACCATACCCGGCATTATTAATGAGCACGTCCACACTGCCAAAACGGTCAACAGCCGATTTTACTGCCTGAGATACCTCGGTGCTGTCGTTGACGTCCATCCGTAATGCTTCTACCTGGTCCGGCGCAAGCGCTCTAATGCTTTCCAGTTTATCCAAACGCCTTGCGGTAACCACCACCTGGTACCCTTGTTGAATGGCATATTCAGCAAAGGATCTTCCAAAGCCTGCCGATGCACCTGTGATGAACCATACTTTTTTTTCCATAGTCGTAATTATTAATCACCCCGTCCCCGGCTCAATAAAACCCCAATCACCGCTATCCATACAATTATACCGGAAATAAACAGCCGCAATCCCTGCAAATTCATCGCGGCAAACCCCGAAGCAAACAAGACAGCCACAACTATCGATACCCCTATCCCCAGGTAGCCGGCCCATGCCGCAAATTTTCGGGTGCGCAATATCGCTATCGACCAGAACAACATAGCCAGACAGAACGCCCCGGTATAAATATAGTCAAAAGCATGATTCACCGATATATTGTACTTCAAAAAAGGCTTTATCGACTCGACGACCTCCGCCGGAGCATCGGCATATTTTTCAATGAATACAGGCAGCACCAGGCCATTCGTAGCAGCCGCCATCATCACCGCCACCAAACCAAACAGCATAATGGAAAATGCTGACATCGAAAAGAAATTATCCGTCCCCAGCCTCCTGGTCAATCCCCAAAAACCGACAGCGGCAAAGGGCACACAGACAATGGCAATAACATGCGACACGATGATGATCCCGGTCATCTTTAATAGATGCTCAAAACTGCCTCCTGCAGGATGCAACACCATGGTAAATACCAACAATATAGTACACAGGACAAGCGCGATTCCGGAATTTTTCTCAAACTGCGTGTTCATCATTCCAGATTTGGTTGACACAAACCTAGCCCGTCAAAACGAATTCCGCCTTGATCCAGATCAAGAAGTGATTTTTCGCCTTACCCTGCTCAAGGTTTCCGGGGTAATCCCCAAATAAGAAGCAATATATTTTAAGGGGAATTTTTGAATGAGCTGCGGTTTACTTGCCAACAGCAGCGCATATTTTTCTTCAGGCGAGAGCCTGTTGTTTTGATAATCCTGGTTTTGAAGAGCCTGCTCAAATATCCGCCCGATCCTGAAAAAGCCATCCGATATTTTGACCAGTTCATGAAAATGCCAACCACTTAGCATGAATACTTCGCTATCCTCCACAGCCTCGACAATCGTTTCAGTAGGCTGCTGAGCCATAAAACTTTTGTAGTCGAATGCCCAATCCTCTTCAACAAACAGATTCAAGATCGCTTCACTGCCGTTGTCCAGAACTGCGTACTGTCGCAAACACCCTTTGTTGATAAAGTAAAACTCCCGGCACACCTGTCCCTCCTTTATTAGGGCAGTACCCCTTTCTACCGGTATCACTTTCAGCCGGCTGATTATTTCAGCCATATCCTCTTCGGAAAAATTTCCAAACCCCTTTATCGATCTTTTGACGCTTTCGAACATTATTTATGATTTATCCCATAGTCCCCGTCAAATTCTTTCGCGGATCACCTTTTGGCTTCGTCGCGGTCTCATCGACACTGTTGAGAAAAGTAACGGTCACATTTTCTCCCTCGAACACACAAGTGAGCTTATCCCCAAAGATCGCCTCTATAAACCGGACATTCAGTTGCAGCGTATGATCATCTATCCAGGTAGCCGTACCCGCCATCTTCGAAGACATCGGAACCATTTCCCCGGGGTTAAATACATAGGGTTCACGCTGCGCATTCGTCGCCCATTTCTCCCACCCGAATTCGAGACTCTTCATCTTATCCCCTTTCTCTGCAGTCAACCTGCAGCCCTTGTCGGAAAAAGAAAACTGCAAGGTCTGCACACCGAGATCATTAGCCGCCAGCTTCCATTTCCGGCCATTGTATTTGCCCGCTAAAGACGAGCTTACAGCCCCCTTCGCCACCGGAAGCTCCAGCCCTGCCAATTCCGTTTTCAGTTGCATCTGCTCCCCGCTGTTCTCCGGCAGGGCGGCCGTTTGTATGCCCGGCAGCAAATTCTCCCATATGATATTCATGGACTTTTGCATATCGGGACTTTGCCCCGTGACAGCCAATACGGCATCGTGCTGCGGCATGACGATGCAGAACTGACCAAAGGCGCCATCCCCTCTGTAAAAGCCATGCGTACAACGCCAGAATTGATATCCATATCCCTCCGACCAATCCCCATTGTTGACCTGCGAGGTAGTTTGAGCGCTGGTTGCTTCCTCCACCCATTCCGGGGTCAGAATACTGGCATCCTTCCATTTTCCTTTTTGCAGATACAGCTGGCCCAGTTTGGCAATGTCTTCCGTTCTCACCCGCAAACCATATCCCGCCGTATTCAGGCCCTGCGGCGAGGTTTCCCAATCGTATCCGGTGATGCCTAGTGGCCGGAATAGTCTTGGCGTCAGATAACTCTCCAGCGTCTCTCCCGTGATTTTATGTAAGATGGCTCCCAGCATATAGGTGTTACCGGTATTATATAAAAAATGACTCCCGGGTGTAAACTCTACCGGTTGTGCGAGAAAAGTCCGCACCCATGGATCCTGGGAAGCCCTCATTTTGGGCATCGTATCCTCGGCATGACCGGTATTCATGGTCAGCAGGCTCCGCACCGTCATCTGCTGAAGGTTTTCACTTATGTTAGCCGGCAGATCCCCCGGAAAAAAAGAGATCACCTTCGCGTGAATGTCGAGCTTTCCCTCCTTCACCAATATTCCGATAGCCGTACTGGTAAAACTCTTCGACAGCGAATACAACGAGTGAATATAGTCGGAGCCATACGGTTTCCACCAGCCTTCGGCCACCACCTGTCCATGCCGGAGCAACATGAAACTATGCCAGCTGATGCCCGATGCATTTGCGGCCGCGATAAAACGACGGATCGATTGGGAGGTAATACCTTGTGATTCAGGCGTAGCCCTCGGAAAACCCTGAGCAACGCCCGCTCCCCGCGAGCTTATTCCGCCAAACACCGGGATGATCCCGAGACCGGCGATTCCTGCGCTTGCTGTCTTGATAAATTGTCTGCGATTGGTGCTCATATGACTGCTTTAAGAGATTAAGAAGGTCTACAAGTATACGGATAAATCCTCAACCTCGCCAACCGCTGCCTTTTCCTCACATAATTCTGAGTACCTTCGCATGGCCATGCAGTTCCTTCCTTCCATAGAACTATCCGGCTATATCAGGCACTACCTTTTTCTGCATCAGGAGAGCAGCGAAACCCGTCGGCTTCGTCTCTTCTCCGATGGCAACACAGGTCTCGTATTCCATTCCGGCCCAGGACTCACACTTGATACCCAACCTCTCCCTCATGCTCATCCCAACCCAATTGCCCAACCCCTCCCCAACGCCTTCCTCTACGGCCAGATCACCGATTACCAGGATATCTCCTGCAACGGGCCCGCCGATCTCTTCATCGTCGTTTTTCACCCCGATGGCCTTCACCGGCTGTTAAATATCCGTGCCGTCGATATAAAAGATAAGGTCATTCCCTTCTCCGATTTCTTCGAATGGGACAGACAAAAAGACGCCATACTGAACAGCACTGCCCTAAATGAAAAGATAACGCTCATAGACAATTTCTTCCGCGGGGTGCTTTCCTCTCGTCTTCCCTCCGCCAATCCGCTGATCACTGCTGCGCTCCACTTTATCCAAAAGGAAAAAGGGCTCGTCACCATCGAACACCTGGCCGGTTTTACCGGCTATCACCCGCGGCAGCTCGAACGCCAATTCATAGCCACTATCGGCCTGAGCCCCAAAAAGTTTTGTAATATCATCCGCATCCACGCCTTCCTCAAGACGCTAAAGAAAAAAAATCCCAACCTCACCCAATGCGCCTATGAAAGCGGATACTACGACCAGGCCCATCTTATCCGCGAATTTAAAAACACCACCGGACTCACCCCTTCCCAATATCTGAAAAAAACAATCCCTCTTGCTGTCAATTTCCTCCAGCTGCCCTAGTCTGTCGCGTTTGTACAATTTTAGTTACACAACATTCCCCACCTTTACACCATTATGAAAAAACTTAACATAGCTACTGCCCAGTTCGAACATCGCAGCGGCGATAAGAAATACAATCTCGATACCATCGAAAAGCTTACTGCCGCCGCCGCCGCACAAGGCGCAAAGGTCATCGTCTTTCACGAATGTTCCATTTCCGGTCATACCTTTGCACTAAAACTTTCCCGGGAACAGATGCTCGATCTGGCAGAACTCATTCCCGATGGCCCCTCCATTACAAGGCTGACGGCCATCGCCGCCCAACACGATATGGTCATCCTCGCCGGCCTGTTTGAAAAAGACAAACACGACGATCTCTATAAAGCGTATGTCTGTGTTGGCAAAACTGGCCTCATCGCCAAATATAGAAAGTTACACCCCTTTATCAATCCCCACCTGATTCCCGGCAACGAATACTGTGTCTTCGACCTCTTTGGCTGGAAATGCGGCATACTCATCTGTTATGATAACAACATCATCGAAAACGTAAGAGCGACCCGTCTCCTTGGCGCAGACATCATTTTTATGCCGCACGTTACCATGTGTACTCCTTCTACCCGACCCGGAGCAGGATTCGTCGATCCCAAACTCTGGGACAACAAAGAGAACGACCCCATTTCTCTCCGTCTTGAATTCGAAGGCATGAAAGGCCGGGGCTGGTTGATGAAATGGCTTCCTGCAAGAGCCTATGACAATGGCATCTATTGCATCTTCTCCAACGCTATCGGCATGGACGACGACCAGCTCAGGAATGGCCGCTCGATGATCCTCGATCCCTATGGTGATATTCTCGCAGAATGTACCGCTCTTAGCGATCAATTCGTCACCGCCACTTTAACACCGGACAAACTGCAACGATCCGGCGGCTACCGCTATATCCAGGCACGCCGCCCTGACCTCTACCGTGACATCATCGGTCAGGAACATACGTCCGTACAAAAAGTCATCTGGTTGACAACCGCTCAATCCAAAGATTCGCAATGACCTCCTTCTTCACCTTCATAAAAAGTTTCACCCACCTCTCCGACAGCAGCGAAGCCGCGCTGGCTGCTGTCCTCCAACATTTCGATCTTCCAAAAGGTCACGAGCTCCTGCGCCCCGGAGCCGTCTGTCATTATTTCTATTTCATCGAAAAAGGGCTCACTCGCACCTGGTACATAAAGGACGGCAAAGACGTCACTGACTGGATCAGCGCAGAAAACTCCATTGCAGTCTCTCTCATCAGTTTTCTCACGCGCCGTCCGGATAGAAGAGGCATCCAACTGCTCGAAGACTCCATACTTTGGGGCATCTCCTGGTCCCATCTTGAAACGCTTTACCAACAATATCCCGATATCGATAGGATGGGAAGGCTCATCCTTAGCCACGGTATCATCCAGTTGCAACAGCGATTCGACGATCTCCACTTCGCCACCGCCCACGACCGCTATCAGCAGCTCGTCAGCTCCAACCCTTCGCTGATCAACAGAGTTCCTCTTGGAATGATCGCGTCCTGGCTTGGCATCACCCAGGAAACACTTAGCCGTATCCGCTCCCGGTCTTAATCCTTTGGCACAATTTTTTGATAAATATCAAAGGAAAGGTCCGCATGTAGAAGGAGCTTTGCTCTATAAAAATAATGTTATGAACAACATTCTCTGGGCAGGCCAGATCATACTGGCAGCAGTATTCCTGTATTCAGGCATCTTTAAATCTATCCTGTCGGAACAACAATTGATCGCCCGTGGACAGACAGGCGTAGTCGGTCTTAAGCCGGTGACGATCAGGATTATCGGCATCTGCGAACTAATGGGAACAGCAGGTATTCTCTTGCCGTGGTGGCTGAACATCTTACCTTTCCTGACACCACTCACAGCTGCTTGTTTTGGAGTGCTTATGCTGCTGGCCGCCCCCATTCATTACCGGCTGAAAGAACCCAGGAATATAGTCGTTAACCTGTTCCTTCTGCTTATCGCCCTGTTCGTCGCCTGGGGCCGCGGCCGGCAGTTATAACCACAAACCCTGCCACCATCAGAATAAACGCCCCGCAAATAGCCGCCGTAAGATTCAAAGACTGCACAAAGGCAGTGCGCGCTGTATTTACCAGCACGCTACCCAGTGGTTCACCCAACTGTGTACCCGCAGATATGGCCGCTCCTAACGTATTTCTGGCTGCTTCCCTCAGACCTGCAGATACGCCTGCCGGAACCCCGAAATCCATTTTCGCTCGGTAACCCGCTGTCCAGATACTGCCCAAAAGTGCAATTCCAAGCGCACCGCCCAGCGTCGTGCTGGTCTCCGAAATACCCGCGGCAGCTCCCGCGCTTTCCGGTGGCGCAGCGGCTACCACCATATCGATCCCCAGCGTCACGACAATGCCGCAGCCTCCGGACAATAAGATGGTGGCAGCCACCAGCGAAGCCAGTCCGTTCAATCCGATAAAAGCCAATAGTCCCAGTCCCACCGCCATAATGATCAGTCCTATGGCCATCAGGTAGCCTCGTTGAATGCGACGCACCACCACCGGCGTAAACATACAGAAGAGAAGACCGCCCACTGCCCCCGGCATCGTCAGGAGTCCTGCCTTTACGGGGTCCAGCCCCAGTACCAGCTGCAGATATTGCCCGACAAAAAGATATATTCCTGCCCATCCAAAAAGAGAGGACAACAACGCCGTCAATGCCGTATTAAAACGGACGTTATGGAAAAGACCTGGATTGATCAGCGGATATTTTGCCGTCTTTTGTCTTCCCCAAAAAATGCCTGCCAACATCAATCCTGCCAGGACAAAGATAGCCGGCAAAACAGCTATGCCGCTTTGAGAAATTTGTTTAATGCCGTAAATAAAGGTCAGCACCGCGACCACCAGCAATATAGTGCTGATCAGATCCATCGGCGCGGGCTTCTCCTCCCGGAATTCCGGCAGCAGCTTCGGCCCCGCCAGCAGCAATAAGGCCATTACAGGCACAGGCATTAAAAATACCGCCCCCCACCAAAAATGGTCCAGCAAAACACCGCCAACCAGCGGGCCTAGCATGGTGCCGGCGGAAAAACAGGTCGTATAAACTCCTATTGCCGTCGTCCGCTGTCCTTCGTCATGAAACAAATTGCGGATAATAGACAGCGTGGAAGGCAGCAGCGTAGCTCCGGCGATCCCCAGCAATCCCCGCGCGAAGATCAGCAACAGGGCGCTGGGCGCAAAGGCAGCCAGTACCGACGCCACCGTAAACGCCACCCCGCCCAACAGCAACAGGCGGCGACGCCCAACCCGATCCCCCAAAGTTCCCATGGTGATCAAAAACCCCGCCTCCAGGAATCCGAAACTATCCGATATCCACAACAGCTCCACACTATCCGGCTTTAAAGCCGTGCTCAGGGCCGGAACCGCCAGATACATCACCGTCATATCCATCGATACCAGCAATGCCGGCAGCGCCAGCACGGCAAGCCCGATCCACTCTCTGCGCCCAGCCTTGAGTACCGCCCCGCCCGGTATAAGCTCTTTATTCATGTAAGTGTTTTGATCAAACATACTGCAAATGATGTCGGCAACCAAGGTGCAAAAGCGACATTTGACGGGTGTAAAAACGACATCCCCCCGCATCGCCATCCCCCTCTT
>Ga0105237_10001761_pt1 | contig 28004 bp, 19 predicted proteins | sample KBSC24metaG_FD_81520 | JGI IMG/M metagenome (GOLD analysis project Ga0105237, IMG submission 81520) | Corn rhizosphere microbial communities from Kellogg Biological Station, Michigan, USA - KBS C2-4 metaG | ecosystem: Host-associated > Plants > Roots > Rhizosphere > Soil | place: Michigan, USA... | reverse complement strand
TTCTGATAATCAAAACCATTTGACCAGTACGGATGCCGTACCGATGCACTGGGAAGAGAATGTGAAATTTGGCGGCTATTATGTTTATTGCACTAAAGAGTGCCATGAGCAGGAAAGCTTTTTTGGCATGGGCGATAAGCCTACGGAATTTAACCTTCGTGGCAAAAGGCTGCAAAACTGGAACACGGATGCTTATTCTTTTTCGTGGAACCAGGACCCTTTATATCGGAGTATCCCTTTCTATATCAGCCTGAACCAGGGAATTGCACACGGGATTTTCTTTGATAATACTTTTAAGGCTGATTTTGATTTTGGCGCCGAAGACCCTACCAAAACAAGTTTTTGGGCTGATGGCGGCGAACTGCAATATTACTACATCCACGGCCCGCACATGATGGACGTGGTGAAACGCTACCATATCCTGACTGGTACGCACCCGATGCCACCGCTTTGGGCACTGGGTTATCATCAATGTCGCTGGAGCTATTACCCCGAATCAAAAGTACGGATGGTGACCAAAACTTTCCGCGAGCAGCAGATACCTTGTGATGGTATCTACCTGGATATTGATTACATGGATGGCTATCGCTGCTTTACCTGGAACCGCAAATATTTCCCTGATCCCAAGAAAATGATCAAGGAATTATCCGACCAGGGATTTAAGACGGTTGTAATTATTGACCCGGGGATACGTGTGGATGATAATTATTCGGTATTTAAAGAAGGAAAAGAGAAGAAATATTTTTGCCGCCGTTGTGATGATTACTTTATGGAAGGGCACGTATGGCCTGGCCGATGCCAGTTCCCTGATTTTACCAACCCTGAAGTACGGGAATGGTGGGGAGGTTTGTTTGACGAACTGGTGCAATTAGGTGTAGCCGGGGTGTGGAATGACATGAACGAACCGGCTGTATTTGGCAATGGTACTTTCCCGGACGATGTGCGCCACCAGTATGACGGGCACCGCGGATCGCACCGTAAGGCTCATAATATTTATGGTATGCAGATGGTGCGCGCCACCTATGAAGGCATGCGTAAACTGATGAAAAATAAACGCCCTTTTACTATTACCAGGGCGGGTTATTCGGGCGTCCAACGTTTTTCGTCTGTTTGGACGGGGGATAACGTAGCTTCGTGGGAGCATTTGAAATTGGGGAATATCCAATGCCAGCGCTTATCGGTTTCGGGCATTTCATTTTGTGGTACCGATATAGGCGGTTTTAGCGGTGAGCCTGATGGTGAGCTGTTTACCCGCTGGATACAAATGGGCACTTTTTCGCCGTTTATGCGTGCGCATTCTGCGGGTGATACCAAGGAACGTGAACCATGGAGTTTTGGGGAGCCATTTACTTCGATCAACCGGAAATTTATTGAATTACGTTATCGTTTAATACCTTATTTATATTCCGCTTTTTGGGAGCATCATCGTTATGGTTTCCCAATTTTGAGGCCGGTGGTATTGCAGGAGCAGGATGAGCCAACCAACCATTTCCGCCAGGATGAATTTACTTATGGCGATAAGATATTGATATGTCCGGTTTTAGAGCCAGGGCAGAAGCAACGAAGAGTTTACCTGCCTAAAGGTAAATGGTACAATTTCTGGACCCAGGAATTGGTAGATGGCGGCCAGGAAGTTGTGGTGGCTACACCGTTGGATACCATGCCGATATTTGTAAAAGCGGGTTCAGTTATTCCTGAATACCCTGTAATGCAATATGTTGGCGAAAAGGAAATTGAGGAAGTAAAGCTTAATATCTATTACAATGATATTGAAGTTAACTCGTTCCTGTTTGAAGATTATGGTGAAACATTTGCTTATGAGCAGGATATCTACCTCGAAAAGAAATTTGTGGTAAAGGGTAAAGAAAGTAAGCTGACCATACAGCAAAGTATGGAAGGTTTGTATACGCCGAGATACGAGAATTATGATTTCAATATTATCGGGTTGCCATTTAAGCCGTCGCGCATCATTGCCGATAATAAAGATATCACTGATTTTGTAGTCAATAAGGACAAAACAGTGAGTTTGAAGTTCCCCAAGAATTTTAAGCAGATAGAGATACTCAAATAATCAGCAGGCCCCGAAAACGGGGCCTTTTTAGTTTAATACAGAAATTGTTTAGCACAAATGATTTAGTCGTATATAAGGCAAACAATATTGATATATTTGATTGTTATAAACTAAGTTCATTACTTCAACCGAACTGACCTAAAGCCCAAGAAGGCTACCGATACCATGGCAAAACAAACTAAGAAAACTGAAGCAAGTGCACCTGCTCCTAAACCGGTAAAAGAAAAAAAAGCTGCTGCCCCTAAAGCAGAGGTAGCTAAATCAGCCGCACCTAAAAAAACTGCAGCACCAAAAAAGAAAGAAGTGGCGAAAAAAGAGGTTAAGCAATTTAATGCAGTTGAGGTTTACAGTCGGTTCACCGATTTCGATATTGGTTTGTTCAAATCGGGTAAGCATTACAAGTTATATGAGAAATTCGGTTCGCATGTGATGGAGGTCAATGGTGTTATTGGAACTTATTTTTCTGTTTGGGCGCCTAATGCGCAATATGTGGCAGTTGTAGGTAATTTCAATTACTGGGACCGAGGTACACACCCTTTGTTTGTACGCTGGGATGCATCGGGTATATGGGAAGGATTTATTCCGAACATTGGTGATGGCGAAACCTATAAATATTACATCAAATCATCTACAGGCGAGGACCTGGAGAAAAGCGATCCGTTCGCTTTGCGCTGGGAAGAACCACCGCGCACCGCATCTATCGTAGCCGACACTTATTACGAGTGGAAGGATACCAAATGGATGAAGAACCGCTACGAGCATAATGCATTAACGAGCCCGTATTCTGTTTACGAGGTACACATCGGCTCCTGGGCGCGCAGCCCGGAAAGCCCGGATGCATTTTATAATTACGAGCAACTGGCAGATAAACTGGTGCCTTATGTAAAGGAGATGGGCTTTACCCACGTAGAGTTTATGCCGATAGCCGAGCACCCTTATTATCCAAGCTGGGGTTACCAGGTGAGCGGTTATTACGCGGCCTCAAGCCGGTATGGCACACCAAAGCAATTGATGAAACTGGTAGAGGCTTTCCACGCAGCCGAAATCGGTGTGATACTGGATTGGGTTCCATCGCATTTCCCGGGTGATGTGCATGCCTTATTTAAATTTGATGGCACACACCTTTATGAGCATGCCGACCCGCGCAAAGGTTTTCACCCGGATTGGAAATCTTATATATTCAACTACGGCCGCAATGAAGTACGTGCCTTCCTGATTAGTAATGCACTTTTCTGGCTGGATCGGTACCATATCGATGGCCTTCGTGTTGATGCTGTAGCCTCGATGCTTTACCTGGATTACTCACGTAACTACGGCGAGTGGGAACAAAACCAATACGGTGGTAACGAGAACCTGGAAGCTATATCCTTCCTGAAAGAATTTAACGAGGCTTGCTATAGTAATTTCCCGGATACACAAACCATTGCTGAAGAATCCACCTCGTTTACCGGCGTAAGCCGCCCGGTTTATACCGGTGGCTTGGGCTTTGGAATGAAATGGATGATGGGCTGGATGCACGATACGATCAAGTATTTTTCAACCGATCCGCTGTTCCGCAAGTATCATCATAACCAGATCACGTTTAGTATGATCTATGCCTTTACTGAAAACTTTATGCTGCCTTTTTCGCATGATGAGGTGGTATATGGTAAAGGCTCCATGCTGCGCAAAATGCCGGGTGACGAATGGCAACAGTTTGCTAACCTGCGCATGGTTTATAGTTATATGTTTACCCATCCTGGCAGTAAATTATTGTTTATGGGCAGCGAGTTCGGCCAGGGATCGGAATGGAATTTCAGCCAGTCGCTGGAATGGTACGTGCTCGAATACCCGAACCATTTAGGCATACAGGAAACGGTTAAAGCTTTAAATAAACTATACAGAACCGAACCCGCTTTGTATGAAAAGAGCTTTGAAGGAACCGGCTTTGAGTGGATAGATGGCGGCAACGCAGAGGATTCCATACTCATCTACGGGCGTAAAGGACACGATCCTAAAAATGATTTGGTTATCATCCTGAATATGACACCAAGGCCTCATCACGGCTCCCGTGTGGGCGTGCCTGCTGCAGGTAATTGGAAGGAAATATTCAACTCGGATGAGAAGAAATATTGGGGAAGCGGTATGACCAATTCCAAAGCCATCAAATCCGAAAAAGAATACTGGCACGGTAAGGAAAATTCGATCCTGGTCGATCTCCCACCTCTCGGAGCCACGGTATTCAAACGGGTTAAATAAAAGATGTTAAACATATTAGCTCATAAAAGGTTGTACTAATAGCATAACCAATTATGAGCTATAAGTTTTTTTATCTATACCTCGCAGGTGCAACTGTCGCGCTGCTGTTACTGATTTACCAGTTAATGACCTATTATCCTGATCTGAACGGTATAGGCTTGTTTATCAATGTCTTCCCCGTAATCCTGCTTTATTACATGGCCTATAAAGTCCGCCGCGAAAAGCAGGACAGGGATATGATGTAATTCCCCTTGTTTGGTATTGTTATAATTCTCACTAACTTGGAGTTATGAAAAAACTCCTTTACCTCATTCCCTTAACGCTCCTTTATTTCGCCTCCTGCAAACAACAAAGCAGCAGCCCAACCGTAGCCACTTATTTTGCCCCGGTTGATTCCGGTGTGCAGGCAGCGGGTATCAAATTGGTTAGCATTCAAACGCCTATTGGCAAATTCAGGGTGTGGACAAAGCGTATTGGCAGTAATCCCCGGATCAAAGTTTTACTGTTGCATGGCGGCCCTGCCATGACCCATGAGTACCTGGAGTGCTTCGAAAGCTTTTTCCCGAAAGAGGGTTTTGAGATGATAGAATATGATCAGCTCGGTTCCTATTACAGCGACCAACCCCGCGATAGCAGCCTGTGGACTACCCCCAGATTTGTTGAAGAAGTAGAGCAGGTACGCAAGGCCCTGAACCTGGATAGCAGCAATTTTTATCTGTTAGGCAATTCATGGGGCGGGTTATTGGGGATGGAGTATGCCCTGAAATACCAGAAAAACCTGAAGGGCCTAATCGTTTGCAATATGATGGCCAGTATCCCGGCTTACGAAAAATATAACGGGGTATTAAGGAAACAGATGCGTAAATCACTGGTCGACTCCCTCCAAAACTACGAGGCGAAGGGGATGTATAAGGATACCACTTACCAAAGATTGGTAATATCGGAATATTATAAAAAGCACTTATGCCGGCTACCTGAATTGCCAGACCCTGTCAACCGTGCGTTTAAGCATGTGAATGAGGAGATTTATGTGATGATGCAGGGCCCGAGTGAATTCAAAACCGGCGGCAGGCTGATTAAATGGGATATAACTAAGCGATTGAAAGAAATTACCGTGCCTACCTTAATGGTCGGCGCTAAGTATGATAGCATGGACCCCGATTACATGAAATGGATGAGCACCCAGGTTAAAAATGGCCAGAGCCTCTATTGCCCCAATGGCAGTCACCTGGCTATGTGGGATGACCAGCAGGTATTTATGAACGGCGTGATCAAATTTATCAAGGGTGTGGATGCGGGTAAGTAATTAACTGTTTCACTCTGAAACACTCTGAAACAGCTATTTTTTATAGTAAGTATCTGTTTACCAGTTAGATATTTCCTTAAAATTAGACTGTTTCACTGTTTCGCTGAAAAAGTGAAACACTTTGAAACAGGTGAAACAGTAGTTGTAAATTCCTTCGACGTTCGCAATCGTACGTTCACTGTATCAAATCCGAACACATTAGTAGTAGTATCCTCGACTTAACAAATTCATTTTCAATTATTTATAATTGAGGCACATATTTGGTAATAGATTTTGCCTAAAAACCATTGTCATGTTAAAAAATTACCTGCTGATCGCCTTTAGAAACCTTACCAAACACAAAGGCTTTTCGTTCATCAACATTGTTGGGCTGGCTATTGGTATGGCTGCCTGTCTTTTGATACTGCAATATGTATCATTCGAGTTGAGCTTCGATAATTTTCATGCAAAAAAAGATCGCATCTATCGCATCAACCAGGACCGGTTTGAAAATGGCAAGCTGAGCACGCGCTGGGCGGGCGGGTCTTTTGCACCCGGTACTTCCTTTAAGGCCAATTTTCCTGAAGTGGAGGACTTTGTAAAAATATCGCCGGCAGGTGATATCCTGCTGAGCTACAAGAATGAAAAGATGCTGGTAAACAATGATTATTTTGTAAGTGATGCATTCTTTAAGATCTTTTCATACCCCCTGATCAGTGGTGACCCCAAAACCGCATTGAAGGAACCTAATACGGTTGTCATATCAGAAAGTGTCGCCAAAAAGTTATTTAAGAACCAAAACCCTGTGGGGCAAAGCATAACCATCTATAACGATAAGGCCATGAAGGTGACCGGTGTGATGAAGGACATGCCAGCCAATACACACATGAAGATAGACTTTATGCAGGCTTGGGCCACGCTTTCAAAAATTTATGCGCCGGGTATTGATGACCGGTGGTTTAATGATGGCTGCACCACCTACCTGTTGCTCAGACCGGGCACCAATCCCAAGGCATTGGAAACCAAGTTTTTACCTGTTGTTAAAAAAGCTTATGAGCAATTTAAATCTGCAGGCGCAACTGCAGTTTACACTTTGCAGCCCATGCAAAGCATACACCTGTATTCAAATATGATGTTTGAGCTGCAGCCCAACGGTGACGGCAAATCCGTTTACCTGCTTTTGGGGGTAGCCATATTTGTGATCATCATTGCCTGGATCAATTATATCAACCTGGCTACTGCTAGGGGTATAGGCAGGGCTAAAGAAGTGGGCGTACGTAAAACGCTGGGTTCAGCCAAAGGGCAGCTGATCATGCAGTTTATGATGGAGGCAGGGCTGCTCAACGTACTATCCCTGCTGCTCGCTTTTGTGCTCATTGCCATATTCCTGCCCATTTTAAGCAACTTTTCAGGCTCCAACATCAGCTTCGACCTGTTTTTAAGCCCGTTTTTTTGGTTAACCGTAATAAGTATCTTACTGGTAGGCACTTTCTTTTCAGGCTTTTATCCGGCCATCGTGCTGTCTTCTTTCAAACCTGTCGAGGTGATGAAGGGCAAATTGTCTTCATCACCCCGCGGCATCATCCTGCGTAAAGGGATGGTGGTTTTCCAGTTTGCGGCATCCATCTTTTTATTGATCGGTTCGCTTACCGTGTTCAGCCAGATCAAATACATGCAGACCCAAAGCCTGGGTATCAATATCGACCAGACATTGGTGGTTAAACCGCCAATAGCGAAGATCGACTCGTTCTTCCGCAGCATGACGGCGTTCAAGAATACCATCCTGACTGACCATGCTATAAAAGCGATGACGGTATCCACCACCGTACCCGGTGAAGCTGTTTCGTGGAATGCCGGGGGCATTAAACCACATGGCGCTGATGACTCAAAGGGCAAACAATATCGTATCATAGGGGGCGACTATGATTACCTCAAATTTTATGATATGAAGCTGCTTGCCGGCCGTAAATTTTCAAGTGATTTCCATATCGATACGGCCTCCGTGGTATTTAGTGAAAAAGCCATACATCAAATGGGTTTTGATAAGCCTGAGCAAGCCCTCAACAAGCAGATCGATTTTTGGGGTAAAACGTATACCATTGTCGGTGTGGTAGATAATTTCCACCAGCAATCACTCCATGATTCTTATGATGCGTTGATCTTCCGCTGCATTCCTGATCTGCGTGCGCAGGTATCGATCAAAATAGGTACCGGAGACGTTCAGCGTACAATTCAAACGTTAAAAACTAACTGGAAAACATATTTCCCTAATGATGAGTTCGATTACTTCTTCCTTGATCAGCACTTTAATGAGCAGTATAAGGCCGACCAGCGTTTCGGGCAAATATTCGGCATATTTACCTTTATCGCCATATTGGTTGCCTGCCTCGGCCTCTTTGGACTGGTATCGTATACCATCGTTCAGCGCACCAAGGAGATCGGCATCCGCAAGGTATTGGGTGCCACGGTGAACAGCATTTTGCAATTGCTTTACAAGGATTTTGCAATCCTGGTGATCATTTCATTTATTGTTTCTGCGCCAATTGCCTGGTACGCCATTCATCAATGGCTGCAATCATACGCCTTCAGGCTGAGTATTAGCTGGGTGCTTTTTGTAGCACCATTTATTGGGGTGATGATCATTGCTTTTGCCAGCGTATCGTTTTTGACTGTGAAAGCGGCGTTGACGAACCCGGTGAAAAGTTTGAAGACGGAGTAGTTTTAGAGATTAGAGACTGATGATTGGAGATTAGTTGATTGGTGCTCTGCCGTTGTTGGTTAGCACTATGAAATTTCTTTTAGTCCTTTCCTTAGTTGTATCTTCACATAACTATCAATAAGATGGAAAGAAAAAGATTGTTTAGTGGATGGTTATTTGCAGTTGTATTTTTTGCAACACCATTTTTCTCTTTTAGTCAGCAAACAACTCCAACCGCCAAAAGAACTGTGAAAGTTGCCATGATCCAGATGAATGTGGTGGGTAATGATGTCGATGTCAACCTCGCTACCGCTGAGAAGCAGGTAGCACAGGCAGCGGCCCAGGGCGCACAGGTAGCAATTTTGCCCGAATGTATGGATATCGGCTGGACACATCCCGGCAGCCTGATCAATGCCTCGGCTATTCCTGGCGGAAAGGTATATACCCGGCTGTCGCAAATAGCCGTAAAATATAAAATTTATGTTTGCTCCGGCATGACCGAAAGGGACGGAAGCAAGGTTTATAATGCTGCGGTTTTGATAGATGATTTGGGCCGATTAGTACTAAAACATCGGAAGATCAGCGAGCTGGATATCGGAAAGGTATATTATTCGACCGGGGACAGGCTAAATGTAGCGGATACGAAACTGGGTAGGATAGGAGTAATGATCTGTGCCGACGCAGCAACCGGCGATCATTCCATAACTACTGCGTTGGCCCGGATGGGGCCGGATATGATACTGTCGCCTTGTGCCTGGGCCGTACCGCCGGGTTATGATAATGAAAAAGAACATTATGGCGGTACCTGGAAGGACGCGTATATACCTGTCGCACAGAAGTTCGGTATCTATATCATTGGTGTGAGCAATGTAGGGAAGATGACCGATGGCCCCTGGAAAAACTGGGATTGCATTGGCGCCTCGATAGCGGTTGACAATAAAGGAAAAGTAATGCTGCAATGCCCCTTCGGCGTAAACGCTGAGACGATAGCTTATGTAGATTGTGTGTATTGAAGCCTTTTTCTTAAGCTAAATCCTCCAGGTTGGATCACTTCCTTAACAGAAGCCGACCGCTGCAACACTTTCTGGTTTGCTTTGCGTTTGGACGGTAACTAATCCCAAATGCCGTTCTGCGCTGTAAATATCACAGGTTGACCACCGGTTACCATAATGGTGTGCTCGTGCTGTGCAACAAAACCCCCTTTATTACCGCTTAGCGTCCAGCCATCGGCTTGTGTATCGGCAATCGTTGACCGTGTTGAAATAAATGTCTCTATCGCTATTACCGAATTCTTTTTGAAACGCGTGGTGTTCCACCTGTCACAGTAGTTGGCTATCTCGTGGGGTTCTTCGTGCAAGCTGCGACCAACACCATGCCCGGTCAGGTTTTTTATTACCGTGTACCCTGCTTTTTTGGCTTCCGTCTCGATCAACCTGCCTATCTCCGATATCCTGATACCACCTTTAATGTTGCTGATCGCCTTCCTCAATATCTCTTTCGATGCTTCCACCAATCGGCCATGGCCGTGGATATCTTCGCCCAATACAAAGGAGCCGCCGTTGTCGGCCCAATAGCCATTTAGTTCAGCCGATACATCAATATTTACCAGGTCGCCTTCTTTGAGGATCTTATCTGCTGTTGGTATACCGTGTGCAGTTTCTTCATTAATACTAATACAGGTATACCCGGGGAAATCATAGGTTAACTTAGGTGCAGAACGCGCGCCCATCTGTGCCAGCAAGCCGCCGCCGTACTCGTCCAGTTCTTTTGTTGAGATGCCCGGTTTGGCAAACTCACGCATCTTTTTAAGAGTGACGGCAACAGCATCACTTGCCTGCTGCATTCCAATTTTTTCGTCTTCGGTAGTTATAGACATCTTTAAGTTTTATTTGTGACAAAATTAACGATTAATAAACTGATCACCCAGCCGCCAGTAAGATCCGTATTCCCAGGGACAAACCAATTGAGGGATAAACAAAAAAGCCCTCCGGATAGCGGAAGGCTTTGTATTTTTATAACAAGTAATTATAGCTTGCCGATTTCCTGTACCAGGTCGATCAGCTTGTTTGAATAGCCCCATTCGTTATCATACCATGATACTACTTTAACAAAGTTATCATTCAGCGCGATACCGGCTTTGGCGTCAAATATCGAAGTGCGTGCATCACCTTTGAAATCTTCGGATACTACTTCGTCTTCAGTATAGCCTAAAATGCCTTTCATGGAACCTTCAGAAGCTTCCTTCATAGCTGCTTTAACTTGCTCGTAAGTTGCAGGATTTTTAAGGCGTACGGTTAAGTCAACCACTGATACATCAGGAACCGGAACACGGAATGACATACCGGTTAATTTTCCTTTCAATTCTGGTAAAACTAGACCAACCGCTTTAGCAGCGCCGGTTGATGAAGGGATAATATTCTGGTAAGCGCCGCGACCGCCTCTCCAATCTTTGTGAGATGGGCCGTCAACTGTTTTTTGAGTTGCAGTTACCGCGTGGATAGTGCTCATCAAACCTTCTTCAATACCAAACTTGTCATTCAACACTTTGGCTATAGGAGCAAGACAGTTTGTAGTACATGATGCATTTGATACGATAGTTTGCTCAGGTTTAAGCTCCCAATGGTTAACACCCATTACAAAAGTAGGGGTGTCGTCTTTTGCAGGGGCGCTCATTACTACTTTTTTAGCACCTGCATCAATATGTTTTTGCGCGGTTTCCTGTGTTAAAAACAAACCGGTTGATTCAATTACTACTTCAGCGCCAACTTCGTTCCATTTCAAATTAGCTGGATCTTTTTCGGCAGTTACGCGAATAGTTTTACCGTTTACAACCAAATGTCCGCCTTCAACAGCAATAGTGCCTTTGAATGGTCCGTGAGTAGAGTCATATTTCAGCATGTAAGCCATATAATCAGGCTCAACAAGGTCGTTAATACCAACAACTTCTACGTCAGGTCTTTCAATTGCAGCTCTGAAAGCCAGGCGTCCAATACGGCCAAAACCGTTAATTCCTATTTTCATGATTTTTTTAATTTTTATTTGAATAGTACGTTAATAAATTATTTATAGGTTCTTTAATGATAGTTCCAATGGTGAGGGTTGTACCGGCGGAAGCCTCATACAGGTAATCTTGAAAGTTTGCAGCAACCGAGCCGGCAAAATGTATTGATGCTTCGGGATGTTGCTGGTGTAAAGGTAACAAATAAGTATTTATTAGCCTATTAAATCCCTGTATTATGACGTTCTTAAGATAATTATCGGCCTTATTTTCAAGGTAAAACTCTGAGAATGAGCTCAGAAATACCGCAGGTTGTTTTTGGCGATAAACCTTCTCCAGCAAGGTCTTGCGGTCCAGGTCATACTTGTGCTCAAACTTCTTGCGGATGTTGTCCGGGAGCGTTTCGCTCATAAAGCCTTTCAGCAATTGTTTGCCAAGCCAGTTACCAGAACCTTCATCGGCAAGGATATAACCGAGGCCATAATTATTGGGTTTTACTTTTCTTCCGTCATACCAGGCGGCGTTTGATCCGCTTCCGCAAATGCAAACTATCCCGGGCTTATTTCTGCAGCAGGCTATGGCCACTGCATCAATATCATGTTCAACAGTTACCTTGCCAAATTTGAAAAAGGCAGACAGCGCATCATGAACGATGGTTTTAAGCTCGTTTGAGAATGATCCCGCGCCATAAAAATAGATGCGTTTGATCTCCTCGGCATGGTGGATAAGGTTGATGTTTTTATTAAGAAGGGCAATGATATGCTTTTCGTCGTTGAAATAGGGATTGATGCCGGCGGTTTTAAAAGAAGCCACCGTTCTTCCCCGGTCGGCCAGGCGCCAGTCGGCATAGTTAGATCCACTATAGACTACTGCAATCATTTATGTTAGATAGATAGTATGTCGGCCATCTCCATCAGATCCTGTTCCAATTTAAATTCGTGTTGTGTAAGTGCCTCTTCCAGGCTGGTTATTTTGATATGATTTGCCTGCAAACCTACCATTTTTTGGGTATGTCCTTTAAGTAAAGCATTTACTGCGGCATATCCCAGGCGACTGCCCAGCACCCTGTCGAATGCCGAAGGACTTCCGCCGCGCTGCAGGTGACCCAATATGGTTACTTTTACATCATAAAACTTTACTTCCTCCTGCACTACGCGTGCAATATCGTAAGCCCCGCCATGTTTGTCGCCTTCGGCAACAATCACAATGCTCGATGATTTTTTATTATGCTGACCACCTTTCAGGTTTTCGATCAGGTCGCTGATAGCCGTGTCTTTTTCGGGTAACAAAATAGCTTCAGCACCGCAGCATATACCTGCCCGCAAAGCGATGGCTCCTGAGTCGCGGCCCATTACTTCGATGAAAAACAAGCGGTCGTGTGCATCAGCGGTATCACGTATTTTATCTATCGCTTCAATCACTGTATTGGTAGCCGTATCAAACCCAAGAGTATAGGTTGATCCGTAAAGGTCATTATCAATAGTGCCGGGTACACCCATAACCGAGATATCCGGGTATTTTTTAGAGAAACGCAATGCACCGGTAAATGTCCCGTCGCCGCCGATCACAACCAGCGCGTCGATGCCCTGTTTCTTTAGATTCTGATAAGCAGTTTCCATGCCCTCATCGGTGCGGAAAGGTAAACAACGGGCCGTTTTTAAGATCGTTCCGCCTAAGTTTAATATATTACTTACCGAGCGCGGGGTCATGTCGTACATGTCATTCTCGATCAATCCCTGGTAACCCTTACGAATCCCGACAACATTTAAACCATTATATATACCCGTACGCACAACTGCCCTGATACATGGGTTCATGCCCGGGGCGTCTCCTCCTGATGTTAATACTCCTAATTTTGAAATTTTATGCATTATTGCGCAACTATTTTTTCCGGTGCTAAGATAGTGTGTGTATATTACACCATTGAATTTTATTTTATTTTTTTTACCTTAGTGTATTCCAATTATATCTTTACATTGTAAACCTTAATAAATCATCCTTTGGAAGTAAAGTTACCCACATTTGACTCGGTATTCTCTATTGACTGCGTAATATTTGGTTTCGAGGCAGGCGAACTCAAAATATTGCTGATTGAGCGTAATGAAGAACCTTTTAAGGACTGGCTTGCCTTGCCTGGCTACATTGTAGAACAGGATGAAGGCCTGGATGACGCCGCAGAACGCATATTATACGAGCTTACCGGCCTGCGCGACCTGCATATGCAGCAATTTCATACTTTCGGAGAAGTGAACCGCCACCCGCAGGGCCGTGTGATCACGGTAGCGTATTATGCGCTGATCCGTATCAACGGGCAAAAAGAGTTGCGCCCGGTTACCCAATTCGCCAAAAAAGCTTTCTGGCACCCGGTTAACGAACTGCCCAAACTAGCTTTTGACCATAGCGAGATCTTCAAAACCGGTTTTAACAAGATCCGCCGCAGGTTAAACTACCAGCCTATAGCTTTTGAACTGCTGCCTGAGAAATTTACTCTTACTCAACTGCAATTGCTCTATGAAGCAGTGCTGAATAAAAAGCTGGATAAAAGAAACTTCCGTAAAAAAATGCTGAGCTACGGCTTTTTGAAAGAATTGGACGAAAAGCAAAAGGGAGTATCCTACCGCGCAGCCAAACTATATAAATTCGACCGCCGCAAATACACCAAGATATTCCAGAGCGAACTTAACTTAGAAAATAAGGGAAGGGTAGCGTAGGGGAGTTATAAGTCTGGAGTCTTAAGTCTAAAGTCTGAATTATCCAGGCTTAAGACTTAAGACTCCGAACTTAAGACTTACAGCTGGCTTGGGGACAGCTCCAAATGGTATTTTACCAGGTTATCTATAGGCGAGCGGATGATATTGCCTACCACCATACCGTTTTCGGTAACTATTTCTTCCAGCACATTCCTGAAATTGTAGCCTACCGAACCTATACAGTTAAAGGTATATTTCTGATAATTTGGATAATGCGTTACCAGGTTACGGAAAAAATCTTCGAACGAGGTGCGCACCAGGTTGCGTGAATATTCGATATGTACGTTATTATCATACACAAACTTGCTAAAGCTTGCGCAGAAACGATTGGCGCGGGGCTGAGTGTAAACCTGCTCGTTCACATCATCGGGAGTAAGTTTAAATGTATCCCAGAATAATTTCCTAACGGGTTCAGGCATATAGCCTCTCAGGTAGTCGGTCAGTAATTTCTTGCCGATATAACATCCGCTGCCTTCGTCGCCTAAAATATAAGCTCCCGAGTCGATGTTATGTACAACTTCTTTACCATTATAAATACAGGTGTTGGTTCCTGTACCAAGAATAGCCGCAAAGCCTTCATTGTTTCCCAGCAGTGCCCTTGCAGCAGCCAGCAGGTCGTGACCGATATAAACCCTGGCTTTAGTGAAAACAGCCTTCATCGCTTCGGCCACTATTTTACGCATCTCGTCGGTTGAGCAGCCTGCGCCATAGTAGTTTACTTCGGTGATCTCGCTTTTCTCCAGGTCCGTCGGCAAGTTCTCCATCAGCGACTGGACGATGTAAGCGGTGCTCGAAAAATAGGGGTTGTAGCCTTCTGTATTAAAATACACTTTTTTACCTTCTTCGGTAACTAAACACCAATTGGTCTTAGTGGAGCCACCGTCAGCAATTATGATCATAAATTAAGTTTATAATAAAAAATTGGTTAAAAGTATGATTTACTAATTGTAAATAAAACACTTTGTATTTTTAAAATGTAAAAAACTCTTGCAAAGGTTTAAATATACCTTTTTTATACTTAAAAGACCAGTTTATAAATAGGTAATTTAGTGAAAAACTTTAATGAAAATAAAAGTTTCTGAAGATATTTTGTAAGAATGATTTGTAAAGACTTAGGCCCGGATGTTTGAAACGATATTCAACTGATCCGTTGTGTAAAGGAAATCAGCGATATTGTTTTTAAAATTTAAGCGGATTTTTGCATATTTGCATCGCGAAAAATCATCGGTTTAGTAGCTAATGGTCTCATAGCTCAGCTGGATAGAGCAACAGATTTCTAATCTGTCGGTCTCAGGTTCGAATCCTGATGAGATCACTGATTTGGACAAGTCATTTTTTTAATGATTTGTCCATTTTTATTTGGAGGTAAGTTGTTGTTGATCAGATATAAACTGTGTCGCCTCATTCACCCGACCGGCTCAAAGTAGACGATTTTTTATGGTCAAAAGTTCCGGAAACAGGGTCTTAATGATCAACCTTTGATGTTCGATATCTGATACCGAAAAGGCATAATCCAGTTTTAACAAATTATTTAATCCCAAATTCAGTACTGCTCCTATGCTATCCGGAATATCAACCATTATAACCCGGTGGGTTATACCTATCATGATGACCAGCTGAACAGGCTGAAAAAACTGAGGCAGCATAGCGCCATCAGCACCTGGAACAACAGCAACATCAACGCTACCTATGCTGAAGATTTCAGTTACGATGGCAATGGCAATATACTGAGCCTGCTGAGAACGGCTGATACCTGCACGGTGACCGATAGCCTGACTTATCGCTATAACCGGGATAATAAGGGCCAACTGACGAATAATAAGCTGAACTACCGGCATGGGAATGGCAAAGCCACCAAGTTTGGCCCGGCACAGAGTGCGAATAACTATACTTATGATAATATCGGTAACCTGACCAGCAATAACCAGGCACAGATCAGCAATGTGAACTGGAGCGTGTATGGGAAAATACAAAGCATCACGAACAAGAGCAAAACCATCGCCTATACTTACCATACCGCACAGGGGCGGGTAAGCAAAACAGCCAACAGCCTGACCAACTGGTATGTGCGGGACGCACAGGGAATAACCTCACTGATTGCATGAAAACGGATTAAAGTACTTACATCGAAATTAGAGTTAAGAATGTTCATTTTCGATAACGTTCTCGCTGATTTATTCCCCTGTGTTCTCCAAATGGGCTTCATTTTTCATTAGTTTTACTTCAAGCAAGCGCAAGTTATTGGGCCAGGGACTCAGGGAGCGGCTATGTTTTAGCTGTCGCCTTTTGCTTTGATCAAATAGTTTTCCCATCATTCCCGACTTGGCTTGGAGTTGAAGGAATAGGTGCAGCCTATCCGGGCATAAGTCATACACGTCAATTAAATGTGACAATTTAGGAGTATCCATATATTTCTAAAGACACGTGGAACAGCTCTTTATTGGATAAGATAGCAACATAAATATGAAGGTATTGATATGCATAATCAGATAAGTACTCATAATTTTAAAGGCATCATTGCAAATTTCGACATCGCTCCTGGAGATTTTGATGTCAAACCTTTTGGTTCTGGGCACATCAATGACACATTTCTGCTCAAAACGGGATCAGGGTATGACGGGGCTTACCTGCTTCAAAAAATCAATCATTTTGTGTTTAAGAATATCGATGGTTTGATCAACAATATGTCACACGTGATAAATCACCTGATAGCGAAAGCAGGCGCTACAGAGGGGACACCCCAAAATATTCTTACGTTGGTTAGGTGCAAAAATGGTAAATATTATTGCCAGGACGATTTTGGGAATTACTGGCGGATGACTTTCTTTTTGAAGGATACTCAAAGCTATGATATGGTGACTACAACTAAACAGGCGTACCAGGGTGGATATGCTTTTGGCAATTTCCACTATTTGTTATGCGATCTGGATCCTGCCTTGTTGGTTGATACTATTCCCGATTTCCTGAATATTGAGAAAAGGCTCGTTAACCTGAACAAAGCGATAGAAAAGGACAGCGCGGGTGTGCTTAGGCACGTACCTACAGAATTGTCTTTCCTGCTTGAACGCGCAAGTAATATGGAAGAGCTATTGCAACTAGGCAAAGCGGGAATTTTACCGCTACGCATCACTCACAATGACACAAAATTCAATAATATTTTGCTTGATCAGCATGACGAAATTCAATGTGTAATTGACCTTGATACGGTAATGCATGGTTACGTGGCATATGATTTTGGTGATGCTGTCCGTACTATCATCAATACCGCTGCTGAAGACGAAAAGGACCTTGATGCTATACAATTAAATATGCCGCTTTTTGAGGCATTTGCAAAAGGATACCTCGGCCAAACCGTGTCCTTTCTCACCGAACAAGAATTAAAGTCACTTATAAAAGGCGTAATGCTGCTTCCCTATATGCAAGCCGTCAGGTTTTTAACAGACTACCTGGAGGGGGATGTTTATTACAAAACCCATTTTCCAGGGCATAACCTGCAGCGTACAAGGGCTCAGATTCAATTGCTTAAAATGCTTGAATCAAAAAAAGACGAACTGGCAGATATTGTACAAATGGAATGGTTGAAATTAAAAAATGAATTAGAGTATCTGCAAACTTAAATCATCAATTCAAATCAAACGCGGAAAGCGATTTTCAACACCTGTCCAGCTTATCAAAAGTTGGAGGATTGCATCTATATGATATCATTACGTTAACATGGAAAGAAGAACATTTATCAAACAAAGCGCAATCGCAGCTGCCGGCATTACCATACTGCCCACGGGTAACCTTTTTGCTTCTGTACCAAACAAAGTAAAATTAGGATACATTGGAGTTGGCGTACGCGGCATGAGTCATATAACTGAAGGGCTGCTTCGTGGCGACGTAGAAATTGTTGCGATATGCGATACACAAGAAAGTTCCCTGAAGATTTGCCGGGAATTTTTAGTTAAAAACAACTATCCTAAAGTAAGGGAATATACTGGTGGCCCGGACGCCTATAAACGTCTGCTCGATCATGAGGATATAGACGCTGTAATTATCGCTACTCCCTGGCAATTCCATTATCAACAGGCTGTGGATGCGATGAAAGCAGGCAAATATGTGGGATGCGAAGTTATAGCAGGATTAACTGTTGAGGAGCATTGGAATATCGTGCATACCTCTGAATCAACGGGTATGCCTTATATGACCCTTGAAAACGTATGTTATCGCCGGGACGTGATGGCGGCATTAAATATGGTAAGGCAGAATTTATTCGGTGAGTTAGTCCACTTAGAAGGGGGTTACCAGCATAATCTAAGGGGAGTTCTGTTCAATAATGGAAAGCAAATTCATGGCGGAGGTGTCGAATTTGGGCCGAATGCCTTAAGTGAAGCTCAATGGCGCACACAGTTTAATATTGATGTAGACGGGGATATTTATCCAACCCATGGCGTTGGGCCATGTATGCATTACGCAAATATTAATTCGGGTAACCGCTTTACTAATTTGGTATCATTCAGCTCTAAATCGCGCGGGTTAGCTGCTTATGTCCAGGAGTTATCGCCCGGGCATAAAAATTCGAAGATCAATTATAAAAATGGTGATGTAACAACAACTATGCTTAATTGCGCCAATGGCGAAACAGTATTGTTAAGTCATGATACTCACTTACCCAGACCTTATTCGTTAGGTTTTCGTGTTCAGGGTACAAAAGGGATTTGGATGGACGTGGCGAACAGTATATACATTGATCATCAGGCAAAAGAGGATGATGTGTGGGATCCCGCAAAGTTATGGTTTGATAAGTATGATCATCCGCTTTGGAAAAAATATGAGAAACTGGCTGAGGGTGCAGGTCATGGAGGTATGGATTGGTTTGTATTCAACGCATTTATTGAGGCGGTTAAACGAAAAAGACAGACCCCGATAGATGTTTATGATTCTGTCACGATGAGTGTGATAGCGCCTCTGTCTGTGAATTCCTTAAAATCTGGAAATTCTTTGCAGGAGTTTCCTGATTTTACAAAAGGAAAATGGAAAGAACGGAAAAACAACTTTGCCCTTGATGATAGCGGGTTTTAAATGGATAAAATACTATAATACACCCATTTAGCAGCACGAAAATAATTAGTAACACGGCGCTTTATTTTCGATAACGTTCTCGCTGATTTATTCGGCCAAACCCTCTCTAAGTGCCTCGCTTTTCATTAGTTTTACTTCAAGCAACTGTTAAGACAACGTTAAATAATGCAGAACCAACTATAATATTCATAAACCGATCAATGAAAAATAACCGAAGAGATTTTATAAAGTATTCCGGCATTGCTGCTACTGCATTGGTAGGTGCGGCGTTGCCCCGATTAGCAGTTGCCGATGATATCACTGGTAAACCTTTTAACGCGGTTAAGAGCAGTCAGGGGTTTAACATGCATGGTTATGCTGCCCCAAAAATCGATAAAGTGAGGATTGGGTACATAGGGTTGGGAAGCAGAGGATCAGAAGCTGTTCCCCGTATAATTAATATAGAAGGGATCGAAGTACGCGCTTTATGCGATATCAAACCGGCACAGGTAGAGTTAGCAAAGGAAAGCCTGAAGGGAACGCCGAACAACCCTGCTTTATATTCGGGTAGTGAAAATGAATGGAAGAAATTATGCGAACGCAACGATATTGATCTGGTCTACATCTGCACTCCTTGGAAATGGCATACGCAAATGGCAGTTTATGCCATGGAACATGGTAAGCATGTTGCAGTAGAAGTACCAGCCGCACAAACTATTGACGAATGCTGGCAAATGGTGGAAACATCAGAAAAAACCAGGTTGCATTGCGTTATGTTAGAAAACGAATGCTATGATTTTTTTGAGTTGCTGACTCTTAATATGGCGCGCCAGGGCTTTTTCGGAGAAGTACTTCATGGAGAAGGTGCTTATATTCATAATATCGGGAGAACGCTTTTTGACCCGGTACAACGCCCGGGTTTGTGGCGGCTGGATGAAAATTCCCATCGTAATGGTAATCTGTACCCTACACATGGCCTGGGCCCAATTTGCCAGATCATGAATATTAATTGTGGCGATAAAATGGATTTTTTAACCTCTGTAAGTACCAATGATTTCACTTTACATGATATAGCAGTAGAGCTCGCTGCTAAAGATGCCTCGTATAATAAGTATGTCGACAAACATTTTCGGGGCAATATGAATACATCCATTATACGAACTACAAAGGGGCGGACAATTATGCTGCAGCATGATACTTCTTCTCCGCGGCCCAAATCATCGAGATACCTTATCAGCGGTACCAAAGCGACTATACAATGCGATGCAGGGCCGGCCAGAATATCCACCAGTCATGAGGGGTGGGTTTCGCCGGAGGTTTTTGCAGAAATAGAGGCAAAATACACGCTGCCATTTGTTTCTAAAGTGGGTGAAATGGCCAAAAAGGTAGGTGGACACGGCGGGATGGATTTTTTAACAGATTGGCGTTTAATTGATTGTTTACGTAACGGGCTTCCGGTAGATCATGATGTTTACGATGCCGCGCTTTGGAGCTCTATAGTCCCTTTGAGTGAATGGTCGGTGGCAAACGGCTCGAAGCCGATTGAGGTTCCTGATTTTACACGCGGGGCATGGCAATCTAATAAACCCTTCAACATTTCGTAGGCCGGCAATCGGAATGCGGAAAAACTAAACTGGTATATACTATCACAGTAAAGCAGGCTGAATGGCCGGGCTAACGAGAGGATTTATGCAAATATTTTATTAATAACAAATACTAATCACCTTTATGAGAGTTCATATCGAAAAAAACGCAAAAGATTTAGGCGTTATCGCGGGCGAGGCAGCTGCAGAGCAAATACGCAAAGCAATAACAGAGAAGGGTACTGCGAATATCATCCTGGCTACCGGGACAAGTCAATTCGAGACATTAAAGCAATTAATTAAAGCACCGGGAATAGCCTGGGGCAAGGTGGTGATGTTTCATTTAGATGAATACATTAATATTCCTGTATCGCATAAAGCAAGTTTTCGAAAATACCTGACAGAACTTTTTCTTGACAAACTGCCTCCATTAAAAGCTGCTTATTTAATTAACGGAGAAGCAGACCCGGAAGCGGAATGCGAGCGCTTGAACAAGCTCATTAATGACCATCCGATAGATGTTGCCTTAATTGGTATTGGTGAAAATTGTCATTTGGCATTCAATGACCCACCGGCGGACTTTGAAACTACTGATCCTTATATCATTATTGATCAACTGGATGAGGATTGTAAGCAACAACAAATGAATGAAGGCTGGTTTTCGTCACTGGCGGAAGTTCCGACGCAAGCGATTAGTATGTCGGTACAGCAAATCATCAAATCGAAGCATATTATTTGTTCGGTCCCCGACTTGCGAAAAGCAAAAGCAGTTAAGAACTGCCTGGAGGAACCGGTGAGCAATTTGTTTCCGGCCACTATTTTATCACTGCATCCTGCGTGCGATTTAGTATTGGAAACGTTATCCGCCTCATTACTTTCAAATGATGCCGCTTATTATGAAATGAAAGCCAACAATGAAGACTAATATTTTGAAATAAATGCTCAAAAAAGTAAAATATATCCGTTATGCAATGATATTGACGCTGTCTGTATTGTTGTGTTTCAGCTGTGCTGCGCAAGATGCAGCTACTTTTGATCATTACTTTAAGCTCCTTCCCCGGCCTCAAAATGTTCAATCTTTGAGCGGAGAAGGATTGTTGTTTGCAGATCTCCAGGGCATTTGTTTGAATAACAGTGATAAGGACCTGGTTATTCCTGGTCTGTTAAACCATCTTCCACATTTAAACACGCAAGCAAAAGGTTCCCTTTCCTTAATAATTAAAAAGGACCTGGTATTACCGTCGGATGAAGGCTATATCCTTTTGGTGAAAGATAAAAGAATTGTCATTGAAGCGAAAAGCAACAGCGGGTTATTTTACGGGATGCAAACTTTGAATCAATTGCTGGAGGATGCGCACGATCAAAATGTCCCGGTTCCTGCCTGCAGGATAACAGACTATCCAAAAATCCCGGTGAGGGCTGTTCATATCGACCTGAAAAACCACCTGGATGCTGGTAATTATTATTATAAAACCATAGATCGTTTATCAGCAATCAAGGTAAACAATATCATTTTTGAATTTGAGGATAAACTCCGGTACAGAAAGGCAAAGGATGTAGGCGCAGCTGACGCCATCTCTATCGGGCAATTTGCTGCCATAAGCAAATATGCCAAAGACCGGTTTATTGAAATAAGCCCGCTTGTGCAAGGTTTAGGCCATGCATCTTTTATTCTGAAGCATGACGCCTATAAGGAGTTGCGCGATGACCCGGGGTCAGACTGGGTATTTGATCCGCTTAATCCCAAAACATACGATCTGCAGTCTTCGATGTACGAAGATGCCATGGAAGCTACCCCATATGGGAAATATTTGCATGTAGGCGGTGATGAAGTTGGGGCGTTAGGCAAATCGGAGCTATCCAAAGCTTCGGGCAAAAGCCCACTGGAGCTGCAAATGTACTGGCTGAAGAAAGTAACTGATTTTGCCCTGGAGCATCACCGGATACCTATATTTTGGGACGACATGGTGTTCAAATTGGGCAACCTGTACCAAACAACCTGGGATTCCACTTTAAGCACCACGCAGGTAAATGAGCTTTGGAGCAAAAACAAGGCTATACTGGATAAAAACATCCCGCTTTTTCCAAAGGACTGTATTTACATGCGCTGGAATTATGAGGCCCCGGCTTCGGCCGGAAACCTATTGGCTATTGACTGGTATAAATCGCACAACCTGGATGTAATGGCGGCAACATCGGCACAGATGGCTTATGCTATGCTTCAACGGAACCAGTCAAACTTCCAGTCCATTAAAGACTTTTGCCAGCTTACTGCTAAGAAGAAATTAAAAGGAATATTATGTACCGTATGGGACGATAGTTCGCCTCATTTTGAAACAACATGGCGCGGCCTGCATGATTTTGCATGGTTTAGCTGGAATGATAAAGATTATAGCGAGAAGGTTGTTCATGCAACGTTCAGGCACCGGTTTTATTCGCCCGATTTAGCAGGTGAACAGTATGAATTCCAAAACATACTGGAAAATGCAGTAAGTATTTGGGATACGGCTTTTATAGTTCATGGCGACAGGGAAAATTATCACAAGTCGTTTCAGCTTGTGGATATGCCTGATAAATTGAAAAGCGGGCAATGGAGCTTGCAGTATAAAGTCAGGCTGAAACAGGCGGAAAAGGCAGTAGCCATGTACAGTGTGGTGAAAACGAGGATCGCAGAATCCCTTACACTAACCAGAAGAAACCAGTACAATCTAGAGGTGCTTGAACAGATAAATGAGCTGCAGGTATATTCTTCAAAACTATTGATCCTGCTTAAGCAATACGATGATGCCCGGACATTAAATAATAAGAACCTGGCATTACGTAAGATTGATGATTATGAAAATCAATTTCCGGTCATCCGGTCACGGCTCGAAAATGTGTTTGCGGTAACCCGCATTATGGCCCGCCCCGCTGGTTACAAGTTAGACTCAAATCTTCATGCTCATCTGGCAAGCAGTACCTATAACACCGACTGGATGTACTGGTATGAACTGGCGATGAACAAAAAGGTGTCGGAGTGGGTACGGTCTAACCGGGCAGAGTAACGAGAAAATGGAATGAAAGATAATCATAACTGATATAATTTATAATACCAATCAACCCTAGTGTTTAATTATAAAACTTTGACCATGCAACACTTTTTTTACTTACCATTCAAACCAGGCGTATTGAAATGGAAGATTATAACAAGTATACTACTTGTTATAACGCCGATCTTACTATTTGCACAAACGAAACCTATTTCGGGCATTGTAAAAGACGAAAAAGGGAATAATTTGCCGTATGTCACCGTTACATTAAAAGGCGGAAACCAGGCTACGCAAACTGATTCCTTAGGCAGATTTTCAATATCCGCTGCTCCCGGCTCGGTACTGGTTTTATCGGCTGTTAGCTATGAGAAAAGCCAAATTACTGTTGATTCAAAAAACCAATATGTAATTACGCTCAAATCGTTAAACGCTCAATTAGGTGAGGTAGTAGTAATTGGCTATGGTACGCAGAAAAAAAGTGACCTGACCGGGTCGGTTAGCCGTGTAAAGGGCGATGACTTGAAATTGCTTCCAACACAGCGGGTTGACCAGGCTTTGCAGGGACGTGCGCCGGGTGTATCTGTACAGAACACAGACGGATCTCCGGGTGGCAACACGGTCATTCGTATCAGGGGATCAAACTCTATAAATGGGGATAACAGCGCTCTCATTGTAATTGATGGATTACAGGGTGGTAACCTCAACTCACTAAACCCTAATGACATTTCGTCTATTGAAATTCTAAAGGACGCCTCTGCTACGGCCATATACGGGTCGCAAGGCGCTAATGGTGTTATATTGGTGACAACTAAAATGGGCAAGCAAGGAAAGGCAGTGATTAATTATACATTTGATGGTAGCGTTGCTAACCTTAACAACAAGCCAAAACTGTTAAATGCAGCCGATTATGCTAGGGAAATAAATAAGGTGCGTTTAGCGCAAAATGGAAACGGCGCACAACCCCAGCCAATTTTTTCGGATGCAGAAATTCAAGCGTTTCAGCAAAATGGCGGAACCGACTGGGTTGACGAGGTGTACAGACCAGCGTATACCCAAAATCACCAATTGTCCGTCAGCGGTGGTAGCGAGAAGGTTAGTTACTTAGTGTCGGGCGCTTATTTAAATCAGCAAGGTATACTCATCAACTCTGCTTATGACCGTTATTCTATACGGGCAAACTTTAAAGGAGAAATCGCCAAATGGGTTAGTTTCGGGGCGAATTTGTCGACATCCAAAGAAAAATCAAATTCTGCCTTATTTGGTGGAAGCATTAATTACCCGGCCAATCCGGTAATAGCTGCACCCAGGTTCTCACCAACCATACCGGTATATGACTCAGTGGGCAATTACAGCGCAGCAGCCCTAAGATACGCCAATCCAACGCTTTGGAACCCTGTTGCCAGCGCGAAGGAGCCTATGATTAATAATGGCGTTATACATAATAATATCAACGCCTACCTGGAATTTAAGTTGCTGGAAGGCTTAACGCTGAAAATTACCGGTGGTGCTATCTTAACCAATATAAACAACTACAACTTTTATAACAACAAAACTTTTACCGGGTTAGCAAACAATGGAAGCGGAAATATTTTTACCGATAACAACACCTATTTTCAGAACTCCAACATACTCACCTATGATAAGACAATAAATAAAAGCCATTTTACCATTACTGCTGTTGCCGAACAGAAATATACAAAAGATTTTAATTCGACGATTAACGCCACCGATTTTGCGGTGCAGCAAACAGGCGTTTTTGATGTGGGAGGGGCAAAAACTGTCACTACCGCTTCGGCTTCATCAGAAAGGGTTATCAATTCATACCTCGGTCGGGTAAACTATATTTTTGACAATAAATATCTCTTTACGGCCAGTTTAAGGGCTGATGGTTCATCTGTTTTTGGGAGTGATAATAAATGGGGGTATTTCCCCTCCGGATCGGTGGCATGGAGAGCTTCTGAAGAGCAGTTTATTAAAGACCTTCATATCTTTTCCGATTTGAAATTTAGGGTGAGCTATGGCGTTACCGGTAACCAGGCTATTAATCCATATCAAACCCTGGCGCATATCAGTTCAGGTTTTAATTACCCGTATTATGGAACTGATGTATCAAACTTAGGTTATTCTATAACGTCTACCGCCAACCCCAAGCTTAAATGGGAGAAAACAGCCCAAACTGATGCAGGGATGGATATGTCGGTATTTAACGGGCGGTTAGAGTTCACCATTGATTATTATAATAAACTTACCACAGACCTGTTGCTTCCGCGAGTTCTTCCAACTTACTCAGGATTGTCCTTCATTCTCGATAATGTTGGTTCTATCCGTAACCGTGGAATCGAGTTTTCAATTTCGGGAGATCCATTCATAGGTAAGTTCTCATGGAACACAGGCTTTACTTTTTCTGCAAACAGGGCTAAGGTGATCGACCTTGGTGGTGTCGACCGTATTGGTTTTGCATCAGGTGGTTTCGGCGGGCAGGGTGTTGGCAGTACGTTTATGTACCTGGTAAAGGGCCAGCCATATGGTGAAATGATTGGTTATGGATACGAAGGGGTCTGGAAAACAAGTGAAGCGGCACAGGCGGCCAAATATGGCCAGTTGCCCGGAGACCCGCATTATGACGATGTGAATGGCGATGGTATCATCAATTCTCTGGATGAAAAAGTTATCGGCAATTCTACTCCGAAATTTATTTTCGGATGGACGAATAAGTTTACGTACTCAAGTTTTGATCTCAGCTTTTTGATACAGGGATCAAAGGGTAATAGCATATTTGATATATCCAGAATTGCCCTGGAATCGCCGGGCGGAACCAGCGCCGATCTTTTGAACAGGTGGTCGCCATCAAATGAGAACTCCTCCATTCCTGCAATAATTGACCAGGCTACAAGGGCTGCTTCGGGCCTGGTTAGTACCGTAAAAATACCTGGAAGTGCCGCCAACAGGACTTCCAGATGGGTTGAGGATGGCTCGTATGCGCGCTTAAAAAATATTACTTTGGGTTATAGCCTGCCTGCAGCGATATCACAACGCTTGCATGTAAGTAATTTGCGGGTTTATGTAAGCGCCACCAATTTAATTACGATCACCAAATATAAAGGCAGCGACCCGGAAGTAAGTTCATACACTGGTAACGATGCCCAGTTTGGATCTGATTTTGGTACCTACCCACAATCCAAAATATTCAATATTGGATTAAATGTTTCATTATAAATAGTTATAAAAATGAGAACTTTAAATTTATTTACTAAGAAGACCTGCTGCCAGTTAGTAGCTACGCTTATACTTTTATCATCTTGCAAAAAATTGCAGGAAGAACCTAAAAGTGTGATTACCCCCAATAATTTTTACACGACCACAACCCAGATACAGTCTGCTTACACTGCTTCTATGAGCTTGTTATGGAGCCGCAACCAGGGTTACTCGACGTATATGGATGACTTTAACCAGGATGACCAGATCACAAGGGGTGATTTGAATATACCGGAGAACTATGGAGCCGAACTATGGACCGCTCATTATTCTGCTTTGCTAAATATCAATACCGCTATAAAAGCTTTGAAGAAGGGGTTAGTGGGGGTAGACCAGGGTCAAATAGATGATTTGATGGGCCAGGGTAAATTTCTTAGAGCATATAACTATTTCATGCTGGTGAGGATATTCGGAGGCGTTCCGCTGATTACCGAAGATACTCCCGACCCGGTTACGGTGAAGATGGCACGCTCCACAGTTCAGCAAGTCTATGATCAGATTATAAGCGATTTTACAGATGCGATAGCTAAACTCCCGGTAACACGTTCAGCAGATATGCGGGGATTACCAACCAGGGATGCGGCAAAAGGGTTGTTGGCAAAAGCCTACCTTACTATGGCTACTTTCCCGTTAAATGCGCCGGAAAATTATGCGAAGGCAGCCGAAATGGCCGGTCAGGTTATTGAGAGTGCAAATTACTCGCTTGTGCCTGACATATCAACGTTATTCACTGTAGCCAATCAATACGGGCCGGAGATGATGTGGAGCATGAACTCGAATGCCCAGAACCAGGGCCCCGATCCGCGTATATGGTCTGATATGAGGGGATTTGGAGATATTTGCGCCGAACCTACCTGGGAACAGGCCTATCCAAAACAGCCCAGGAAGGATGCTTTTATAGAAACAACATTAGATGGTGTACTCTATTACGATCTTGGCGATTACTGGCCGGGTGTTAAAAAGTTTCAGTATGACACACCTACAGATTTTGCTGCCGGCCGCTCTGTAGTGAATATGCCCGTTATACGTTTTGCTGATGTGTTATTGATTTTTG
>Ga0105237_10001759_pt1 | contig 28015 bp, 18 predicted proteins | sample KBSC24metaG_FD_81520 | JGI IMG/M metagenome (GOLD analysis project Ga0105237, IMG submission 81520) | Corn rhizosphere microbial communities from Kellogg Biological Station, Michigan, USA - KBS C2-4 metaG | ecosystem: Host-associated > Plants > Roots > Rhizosphere > Soil | place: Michigan, USA... | reverse complement strand
CATCCGCTTCCGCGCCTTTGACGACGGACTCGGTTTTCGCTATGAATTCCCCGCACAGGACAACCTGATCTACTTCACCATCCGGGACGAAAAGACCCAGTTCGCCATGACTGGCGACCACACCGCCTTCTGGATCCCCGGCGACTATGACACCCAGGAATACGATTATACAACCTCCCGTCTGTCCCAGATCCGCGGACTGATGGCCAAAGCAATAACCCCTAACGTATCCCAAACCACCTTTTCTCCCACCGGCGTACAGACATCCCTGATGCTACGGACAGACGACGGGATCTATATAAATATCCACGAGGCCGCGCTCCTCAACTATGCCTGTATGCACCTCAATCTGGATGACAGGAATTTTGTATTCGAATCCTGGCTGACACCCGACGCAAAAGGAGATAAGGGAAATATTCAGGCGCCCTCGGTCTCTCCCTGGCGGACCATCATTGCCAGCGACGATGCGAGAGACATCCCCGCGTCAAAGCTGATCTACAATCTCAACGAACCCTGCAAACTGACGGAAACCTCCTGGATCAAGCCGGTGAAATACGTCGGCGTATGGTGGGAAATGATCACAGGCAAGTCTACCTGGTCCTATACGGATGATTTCCCTTCCGTCGTCCTCGGCCAGACAGACTACAGCACCGCGCACCCCAACGGGCGCCACGGCGCCAATAACACCAACGTAAAAAAATACATCGACTTCGCCGCAAAGAATGGGTTCGATGCCGTGCTGGTAGAAGGTTGGAACACAGGATGGGAAGACTGGTTCGGCCACATGAAGGACAAAGTTTTCGACTTCGTCACCCCCTACCCGGATTTCAATGTACAGGAATTACAGGCGTACGCAAAGGTCCGGCACGTAAAGCTCATCATGCACCACGAGACCTCCTCTTCCGTCCGCAACTACGAACGCCATCTCGACACGGCTTTTCGTTTTATGAAAGACAACGGATACGACGCCGTCAAAACAGGCTATGTAGGCAATATCGTCCCGGCAGGGGAGAACCACTACAACCAGTATATGGTCAATCATTACCAGTATGTCGTTGAAAAGGCCGCAGCCTGCCATATAATGGTCAATGGACACGAGGCAGTAAGACCCACAGGCATCGCCAGGACATACCCCAACCTCATCGGGAATGAATCCGCCCGTGGTACGGAATACCAGGCCTTCGGCGGGTCCAAAGCTAATCACGTGACCATCCTCCCATTCACCCGCCTGCTGGGCGGCCCCATGGACTATACCCCCGGCATCTTCGAGATGGACCTTAGCAAGATCAATCCCAACAATACCTCCCACGTCAACAGCACCATCGCCAATCAATTGGCCCTTTATGTCACCCTGTATAGCCCCTTACAAATGGCGGCGGACCTGCCGGAGAACTATGAACGATTCCCCGACGCCTTCCAGTTCATAAAGGACGTGGCCGTGGATTGGGACGATAGCAAATACCTCGAGGCCGAACCCGGGAAATATATCACGGTGGCGAGGAACGCCAAAGGTACGGGCAACTGGTTCGTAGGGAGTGTGAACGGAGATTCCACCCGGACATCCAACATCGATTGTAAATTTCTCACCCCGGGTAAAAAATATACGGCAACGCTCTACGCAGACGCCCCCAATGCACACTATAAGACAAACCCCCAGGCGTATATAATAAGAAAATTCACCGCGACCAGCCAGTCAAAGCTCCGGCAGCAATGCGCCCCCGGAGGAGGATATGCGATGAGCCTCATAGAAATAAAATAGGGAGCTTTCATTTCAGAAAAAGATTTTCTATTTTGCCACCCTGACGCAATCACACCCTGCGGACCCTAACGACAATGCAAGAATTCAGGATAAGCGAAGCCGGTTTCAAAAAGCTAAAAAGAAAAATGTTTCTCATCACCATCGTCCCCATGATCATCGTGGTGACGATATTTCTTTTGACCAATATCCTGAACAACAAACACAATAACGACGACACATGGCTGTACGTGCTGCCCATATTTGCCATCATGTTTGGTATCAGCATCTATCGCAGCATGAAAAAGCAAAAGAAGTTCCTGGAGACATATAAAGTCACGATATCCGACAACGAGATCACCCGCGAGCAGATGAATACGCCGCCCCTGACGATCAGCTTTATGGAGATAAAGGAGATCATAAAGTCTGAAAAAGGACACTATTCGATCAAGGGCTCTGGCAGGGACATCATCTACATAGCCAGCTTTATAGAAAAACCCGAAGAATTGGAACAACGACTACAGGCCCTCGCGCCCATAAAGGCCCGCGCAAAGGATCCCCTGCACGTGAAATACAAATGGGCAATCATGATCCCTTTTGCGGGATCAGCGTTGGGCCTGTTATTGCTGGACAATAAGATCCTTATAACCATCTGTGCCGCCGTCCTGGCAGGCTTTATTGTTTGGCTGACCTACGAAATATTTACCAATAAAAACATGCCTGTCACCGCCAGACGCCGGGTCTGGATCTTTTTCGTCATGTTGGCAGCCGTGATCTATGGAACTTATCTCAAGCTCACCGGCCACCCCATATTATAAGGCCTCTTGCCTACCTGAATTCATTCACCCGTTGTAAAAATGCATTTTTCTCTCTCCTGGATATCTCCACCTCGGACCCGTCCGATAATACCACCACACCGCCCTCTCCTTTTATATATCGCTTGATATATTTCATGTTAATGATATGCGACTTGTGCACCCGCATAAAATTCCTGCGCGTCAGCAGCTGCTCCACTTCCTTCAAGGTCCGGGATACGGTGATCTTCCTTCCATCGACGAGGTGGAAGACAGAGTATACATTTTCCCCCGCCACACGTATAATACTGGATATATCGATGAACTCAAGACCATTGATCACCGGGATGGCAATAGTGGTCAGTTGATCGGGATGCTTTTGATATTGCAGGAACAGCCGGATCTGTTCTTCCAGGCTCCCCGTCATGGTCGGCTTCTGACTGACCTTCTCCTCCAATTTCGCCACCGCCGTCAACAGCTCATCCCGGTCCACCGGCTTCAGCAGAAAATCCAGCGCACTGATCCGTAGCGCATTGATAGCATATTCACTATAGGCCGTAGTAAAGATCACTTCGAAATCCACCGGCGCAATATTCCTGAGCAACGTAAACCCATTGATATTCGGCATCTCGATGTCCAGAAAAACAACATCGGGATGCAGGGACGGGATGGCCGATTGCGCCTCCTTGGGATTGTCAAAGACCTCGACGATCTCCACTCCGGGACACAAATCCCGGATGGTGGTGGCAAGACCCTCTAGCGCTATTCGTTCGTCATCCACCAGGATTGCTTTGATCATATACTTAATTTAAGACTCCTCGATATAATAGTCTAAAGGCAATATCAGCTGGATACGGGTGCCGGTTCTCCCCGGCTCATCTATATCCACTACCTTGACAGATATTTTAGTGGAACTGATCGTTTTCAACAGCTCGATCCTTTTTCCCGTCACTTCCATACCCAAATGCTTTTGGATCTTATTGTTGGCCGCATTGATCTCGGCAGCCCTCTTCCTCCCCACTCCGTTGTCTTCTATTATTACCGCCAACGCATCCCCAACTCTTTTGATAGAGACGAATAGCCGGCCGTTCCCGTCTTCCCTGTTACGCAATCCATGAATAATGGCATTTTCCACATAGGGCTGCAACAGCAGGGGAGGGATCTTTATCCCCTCATCCGGCAACGCCCCATCCACTTCAAAGTCATACGTAAAGGAATGGTTATAACGTATCCATTCCAGCTCCGTATACAATTTCAACGTCTTGAGATCACTCTCCAGGGGCACCAGCTGCTGCTGCGAGTTTTCGAGCGTCAGCCTGATCAGCTTTGAAAACTTCTGTAAAAAGTCCTTTGCTTCGTTCTTCCTGTTCCCGCTGATAAGGCCATCTACAATATTCAGGGAGTTGAAAATGAAATGAGGGTTCATCTGCGCCCGCAACGCCATCATCTCCGTCTCAGCCATTTTCGTGCGAATGCCCGACTGCTGCCGTATGATATATATCCGGCGACGCATAAAGAGATACAAAAGCAATATCGCCACAACCGCTACCCCCGCATAAAACCATCTTGACTGCCACCAGTAAGGTCTCACAACGATGGAAAGCATGTTTTCATTCCGGGAAAAACTTCCATACCGGTCCCTTGCCTTTACATGCAGCAAATACTCGCCGGGAGGAAGGTTATAAAATGACAAATGGCCATCGGGGTTCTCCTTCCACTCCCTCATTCCCCCATCCAGCTTATAATAAAAGCTGCTCCCTACGGCGTTATCATGATCCAGGACACAATAATTAATAGAAAGAATGTTCTCCTCCGGTTTAAGCACTATTTTCTTAGCATCGTCTCCCATCGGGGCCGGATTATTCATCACCATAATATCCGATATCTCCACATCCCCCGGCAATTCCTGCTGAAGGATATCCGCCGGTCGGAATTTGAGGATATAACCCAACCCGCCGGCAAACATATACCCGCCCACCCCCTTATACAAAAAGCCGGGCACTGAGTTATTCGGCAACCCATCTCCCGTATTGAAATTATAAACCCGATCGGTCCCGGCGGCTATGCAAAACAAGCCGCGCTCGGTATTCATCCATAAATTATTGTCGTCATCAAAACACAACGCCCCGACACCGACACCGGCCAGTCTTGTATCCCTGGTAAGATCCCTGATCACTCTCCTCGAAACCACATCCAGCACAAACAAACCCTTGCTGGTCCCCACCCACAAATGCCCTGCCCCATCTTCCGCCAGACATTCAAAAGTCTGACTGGGCAGTCCGGCGGTCTCACTAACGGAATCAAAAAAAGGAACAAATTGCTGTCTTTTCTTGTCGTATCGATACAGATAATGATCTTCCGGGGACGTAAATACTTCTTTGTTCCGGGTAATGATCATAGCATGCAGCCGGGGAGGAAGACAATCCGTACACCCCGGCGCACCATAGTAATGCGCCGTCATCTTTTTTTGCCGGCTGTTGTATACATAAATGCCACCCGAGCCATTATTACGGGTCCTTATCCAAAAGGTAGTGTCGTCATACTGCGCAATGGTCCGCAGCCCGGCGCCATTCACAGGGACAACTGAAATATCATCCCTGCCATACTCTATCATCACCGAATCAGCAGCCATTAAAAAGCCATTCCCCTTCCTCACGACCCCATATACTCTTCTATTTATTTTCGATACCAGGCGTTTCCCTTGTTCATCCCATCGAAAAAGACTATCCCTCGTCCAGCAGCTTCCCAGACATTGGGAACCATCCTCCGCAAAGCCGTAAATAAGATCATCCCGGCTCCCATTGATCCGGTTTTCCCTGCTCATAATGTCCCATACCCCTATTCTTTGCCTGGACGGCGCTACATAACTGACACCATTAGCCGTTCCGATCCACAATATATTCTCCCTGTCGACAAACAGACAGTTGACGTCGCCCCCCATCACAGAAAAATTATTCAAAACATCCGGCGCATATACCTTACTTCGCAGCGTGACAGGATCGATCAGCAACAGCCGGTCTGTGCTACCCGCTACGATCCACACGTGGCCGCCAATATCCTTCCATTCACACAGCGAATAAAAAAATCGGGTATCCACTTCCATCGGCACCGGTACAAAAGTACCCGCCCCGGGGTCGAACTGGTACAGCCCCCCGCCAAACGTCGCCACCCAATAATGATGCCGGCTATCCTCGATAATTGCACGGACGTCTACACCGGCAGGGGTTGGAAAAGCAGCCGTGATCTTCTTGGATGCCTTGTCTATTTTAAAGATCCAGCCTTCAAAGAACGACCACCACTGTCCCTCCCGGTCTTCATACATACCCAGATAATGCAGAAGCCTCTTTTGCAATGCGGATGGAACTTGCATCGGGTCTACAGGATAGGCCGTATACCGCAGCGACGCATTAAAGGCATACGTATAGTTAGGCACGCTGACCAAAACCTCTTTCCGGCTGCTGTCAAAAAACATGCCCCTGCCATAGTCAGCCTGCAGGCTTCGCGGGTCGGACGCCTGATGTTGGAAGTTGGTAAATTGATTGAGCCGGGTATTGTAGCAGCTGATCCCTTGTACCGTGGATATCCAAATCGTATTATTCGTTCCCCTCGATACCTGTGTCGTGGTGTTGTTGACAAGCGAATTACTATCGTTGGGCCGGTGATAAAAGGTCCGGACACGATACCCGTCCAGTCGGTTCAACCCGTCATGGGTCGCGATCCAGATAAAGCCTCTTTCATCCTGTGTGATGGACTGCACACTATTATTGGAAAGACCGTTCTTTTCCGTAATGTGCGAGAATACCAGGGACGGGAAGGTCTGCCCCGCCGCAATGACGCTGTAGATCGATAAATATAGGATTAACAATACTCTCATGGACCTTCCCATCGAAAGTAGACAAAGTTTGCCTCATTTCGTCACCATTGCCTTCCTCAAAGACGCTGTTGCCTAAGTCCCGTCCACTGGTGGGTACCAGTTCAATAAGCTCGTAATGGATCTTTTAAACACCCCTTATAGGAACATCGAAGGCTTGAATAGATATAAATAACAACTTATATGCCCCCTGCTCTCTTATGCCAATAGTAATAAGATAAGATACCCGGTACGATCCAAATCACCATGGTCAACATCATGGGATCGAACTTGCCGGCCACAGCCACGCCCGAATAGATCGCGCCCGCCAGGTCAAAGAACAGTCCGGCGTATGCCCACTCCTTGACACGGACAAGCCCGGGGATCAAAATGGCAATGGACCCAAGCAGTTTCGCAATACTGATAAACTGGATAAAATACACGGGATAGCCAAATCCGTCATGCAAAAGCTTAATGGCATCCGCGCTGGGCTGTATGCCGCCGACGGCGGAAAAGATCATCAGAGCCGCAAAAAGAATAGTAAAGAGCCAATAGAGAATGTTGAGTGTTCCGGGTTTCATATGACAGCTTTTATTTGGTTTTATAGTTGACCATCCAGTTGATGCCAAATTTATCGGTGAACTCACCAAAATAAGACCCGAAGAACATATCCTGCAACGGCATGGTCACATTCCCTCCCGCTGACAGCTCATCGAAGATCCTTGTCGCCTCCTCTCTCGTAGAAGGCTCGATGCAGATATGCATATTATTACCCCGCACCAGCGTAAAACCCATTTCCTTGGGCGCATCCGTCCCCATTAAGATATGGCCTCCCGTTATAGGCAGCTCCACATGCAACACCATTTTCTTTATGACATCGGCCACAGGCGGATGGCTGGCATCGGCAGGCAGGTCGCCAAAACGTTGAATACCCTTACCGCCAAATTTAGTCTTAAATACGGACTGATAAAAAAGAAAAGCCTCTTCCGTGTTCCCGGGGAAGTTCAGATAGGTACAGACCCTGGCGGTATTGTCCAGCCGCAGCTCGTTCCGTAGCTTGGATTGCGCCTCCAGGTACTGGTCGAGGTTACCAAGCGCCATCGTAAACCCTTCCTTAAAGCCCATGGAAATTATCTTCTCCAGATCAGCAAGGCTATTGTATCGCGTGGTAATATTGACGGTAGTAGTGGTAGCCCCGCCGTTGAATTGTGTATTCCACAACGCCCGGGGGAATTCCGTATTCACCTTCCCATTCTCGTCGCAGAAGGCATCCAGCCCGGTAAAACTCTTTTTAACCTCGATCTTCTTATAGTCCGCCCTGCACCAGTGCTCGACATTCTCCGGAGAAACCATGGCATACAGCCAATACCCGCCTTCCCTGAAATCCATCGTCTTCGTCCTGGTCCGGTAAGGTTTCGGCGCCCACCACTGATCCAGCAGCTCGGGCTTTGTCCAGGCATCCCATACCAGGCCCAGCCCGGCGGCAAACTCCCGCTGTACATGAATAGTATTGTCTTCCTTGTTCACAGAAAAGTCGAAAAACAGACTTGAATTCATTTTTTAGTGTTTTTGATGGTGGATAATACATTGTCGAGTTGGGAAAAGCGTGTCTCCCAGATCTTCCTGAACTGGCTAAGCCATTTATCGATCTCTTTCATTTTGTCGATTTGAAGTTGATAATAGATTTCCCTGCCCTGCTGCTCCTTGGTTAACAGCTCACACTCCGTCAGGATACGCAAATGCTTGGATATCGACTGCCGGGTGGTTTCGAAATGTTCCGCGATAGCATTGGGTGTCATCGACTGCAAGGCGATAAGCACGATGATGGCCCGCCTCGTCGGGTCGGCAATAGCTTGAAAAATATCTCTTCTCATTTTTTGTCGACGGCTTTTTATGAAGCCGATCGGTTGCAAATATATGAGCAACCATTTGGTTTCGCAAATTTTTCTTTTTCGTCCCCTCCGCAAAAGGACAGCGGCTGTATCGCAATCGAACATTTTTCGCAGGTTCTTCCTTTCTAACACGTAGATTTACAAATTCCTATAACAGTGGCACCGTATTGGTTCCCCCAATCAAAACCACCCAACTCATCATGTTCCGGAACTATCTCAAGACCGCCCTCCGCAATATGCAACGGAATAAACTGTTCACCGGCCTGAACATTTTTGGCCTGGCCACAGGCCTGGCTTGCAGCATCCTCATTTTCCTTTGGGTAAAGGACGAGCTCAGCTATGACAGATTCAACCCCGGCGCAGAAAGGATCTTCCGGCTGAGCGCCAGGGTCAGGGACGTAGAGACAGTAGTGATACCACCGGCTTTCACAGGGGTCCTCAAAAACGAGATCCCGGGAATAAAGAACGCCACCCGCATCATATCCCTGCAAAAGATCATAACAGTCGGTACAAAAAAGTTCGATGAGCACCAGATGTATTATGCCGACAGCAATTTCCTGCAGGTCTTCAACTATCCCTTGCTGCGGGGCAATAACAAAAACGCCCTGTCCGCACCCAATACCGTCGTGCTGACAGAAGCCACCGCCATAAAATATTTCGGCGGCGCCGAACAGGCCATGGGAAAGTCCATCTATATCGACAACGATATAAAAGGCGCAACGCTACAGGTGACGGGCATCCTAAAAAATATACCCGCCAATTCGCACCTCCATTTCGATCTGCTGCTCCCCATACAGAACTGGAACAGTCAGATCTCCGATCCGCAGCCCTGGCGATACTTTGATAGTCATGTTTATTTTCAGCTGGCCGATAACACGCAACCCTCACCCTCCACCCTAAAAAAAATAGAACAACAGCTCAATACCATCCGTAACAAGGCCATCGCAGGCACAGAAGCTGTGCCCGCGATCATATCCCTTCAACCCCTCACCGATATCCATTTGTACTCCCATTTCAGACAGGATGTAGACGGCCAGGGTAACATACAGTATGTACGCATCTTTACCCTGGTGGCTATATTTATCATTTTCATCGCCTGTATCAATTTCATGAACCTCGCGACAGCCCTCTCCGGCGCCCGGGCAAAAGAAGTTGGACTCCGCAAGACCATCGGCGCCCTGCGTAAACAGCTGGTCCTTCAATTCATGGGCGAGTCCATACTGCTTGCCTTTATTTCCCTATGCCTGGCCCTGTTATTCGTAAGCCTCGCGCTTCCTTTCTTTAATACCCTCGCCTCCAAATCCATCTCCCTCGATCTGCTGAACTTCCGCCTGATAGCCCAGATCCTCGCCATTACCTTATTGGCAGGGCTGCTCGCCGGCAGCTACCCCGCATTCTATATCTCGGCCTTTAATGTCATCAAAGTACTAAAAGGCTTCCGACCCTCGAATGGGAAAAACTATTTCCTCCGCAATGGACTGGTAGTACTCCAATTCTCCATCTCCGTTGCTCTTATCGTCAGCACCGTCGTCATCTACAACCAACTCCATTATCTCCACAACAGGGACGTCGGGTTTAATAAAGAAAATCTCTTGTACATTCCCATGCCCGAAGTGGGTGACCTCAGGGACAACGCCGATGCCTTAAAGTCCGCATTGGACCAGACCCCGCAACTAGGGAATTACACCATCATCGCCGATCTGCCTACTAACCTCACCGCATCGGCGCCGCTGACATGGCGGGGTATGGAAAAGGGCTCGCTGGTCATATGCGATCGGTTCAACGTGGATGAAAATTTCGCCCGAACCTTCGACATCCACATGGCAGCCGGAAGATTTTATTCACACGAATTCAAAGACAATGACAGCGAATTCGTAGTCAACGAGACAGCCGCAAGGGCCATGCAAATGGACCCGGCATCCGCCGTTGGCAGGATGATCACCGTCCGTGGACAGGAAGGAGTCATCATCGGAGTGGTCAAGGACTTTAATTTCAAGCCGGTGTTCCAGCCCATCGAGCCGCTCGTGATCCGGCACCGTGCCCAGGGCGACTACCTTGTCATCCGCACACCAGCCGGCGCTATGCAAAAGACCCTGGCAACGGCAAAAGCCTGCTTCCAAAAAGTATATGGCAACAACCCCTTCTCATACGGCTTCGTCGACCAGGACCTGGATCACCTCTACGCAGCAGAGACCCGCATGGGCTCTATTTTTAATATATTCTCCATCCTCTCCATCGCCATTTCCTGCCTCGGCCTGTTTGGTCTCGCTACCTTCTCCACTCAGCGAAGAGCCAAGGAGATTGGGGTCCGAAAAGTACTTGGAGCAAGCCAGTCCGGCATCGTCCTTTTACTAACAAAAGAATTTCTCCAGCTCGTAGCGCTCTCTTTGCTGATCGCCTTCCCCATTGCCTGGTATGCCATGCATCGATGGCTGCAGAGTTTTGTCTATCGCATCGATATCAACGCATGGGTCTTTATCACCGCGGGAGCCGCCGCACTACTGGTTGCCTTTCTGACAGTGGGTTATCAGACGATCCGAACCGCAATGGCAAGCCCCGTCAACGCGCTGAAGAGTGAATAATACTAAAATTATGATCGCACGCATCTGGCACGGAAAAACAAAAAGCAAGGATTTTGAAGCCTATACGGAGTTCCTGAAAAAAGTAGCCATCCCCGACTACCAAAAGACAAAGGGTTTCAAAGGCCTGAGTTTCCTAAGACAGATCAAGGGCGACGAAGGGCATTTCAACCTGATCACCTACTGGGAGGATTGGGACGTCATTAAGAATTTTGCCGGAGAAGACGTCGAAAAAGCCAAATATTATCCGGAAGATGATGACTTCCTTTTGGAATTCGAGGAGCATGTCCAACATTACGAAGTTTTCGCATATATCTCCTGAAATTTATCTATCTTTAAGGACGTGGCCCTAGCCGGTATGTTTTTCAATCACCTATCCTGAATATGAAGCTCCTGAATTGTATAATCATTGAGGATAACCAGATCGATAGGTTGTTGTTCGAAGAATATTTGTCCGGATATCCCTTTATAAACCTAACAGGCAGCTTTTCCAATCCCATTGAGTGCATAGAACATCTAAAAAGAGGCAATATTGACCTCGTCTTCATCGACGTCGATATGCCCGTCATAAATGGCATCGATTTCTTAAAATCCCTTCCCGAACATCCACACTGCATTTTTGTAACCGTCCACCCTGAATTTGCCGTCGAGGCATTCGACATACAGGCAATCGACTACCTGTTAAAACCCGTGAAGCTCGAGCGACTGGATAAAGCCATCAAACGAACGCTGGAATTACAGGATATCACCTCCAAGGCGCTGCAGTACAACCTGCAGTTCGAGAATGACTTCCTGATGATAAAAGAAGGCACCAACGTCAGCAGGGTCAATGTGAACGAGATCGTTTACCTGGAGGCGCTCATGAACTATACAAAGGTGATCACCGCCAAAAAGAAATATATAACGCTCAACAACCTCAAAAGCTTCCTGGACCATCTGCCGCCCCGTAAATTTCTGCGCATCCACAGGAGTTACGCAGTAGCCATCGACAAGATACAGGGACTGGAGAGGAACGAGCTGCTGATAGGCGAACAGCGCCTGCCATTAGGAAAGACCTACCGGCAGGAGGTTAAGAAGCTGATTGGAAGCAATGACTGAAATCCCCTTCTCGAATGAAAGGCATCCACATCCTGGTCATTGCAACACTGGTATGTTTCAACAAGGTCACGGCACAGCCCGCAGACCTGGATACCCTTTTTACACATGCCCGCCAATTCAGGATGAATGGTGAATTTGGCAAATCCCTCGTCGCTTTTCAGCAGTGTCTCACCCTCGCGAAAAATAAAAAAGACACACTCAGCACCGGCAACGCCCTCATCGGCATTGGCATCATCAACGATGAAGAAGGAAACTTCGACGAAGCGCTTCAATATTATTTCGATGGGCTTAAGGTCTATGAAAGCATCGGCAATCAAAAGAAAATGGGAGGGACGCTAAAGAACATCGGCAATACCTATCGTGTCCTGAAACATTACGACAAAGCATTTTACTTTCTGCAGCAGGCGCTGGAAGTACAATCCAGGAATAAGGACTCCGCCAGCGTTGGAAATGTCTTCAACGACATAGCATTGGTTTATTACGACCAGGACAGCACGGAAAGGGCGCTGGATGTCTTCAAAATGATCATTTCGAAATACGACAACTATATAAATAGCGAAGCCAGGGCCGATGTCCGCAACAACATCGGTCTCACCTATGTAAAAATGAAACGCTATCCGGAAGCCCTTCCCTACTACAACGCTGCTCTGGAGATAATGACGGCCAGAACAGATCAGTACGGGATTGCGCTTGTTCTTGGCAATACGGGGGATCTCCATTACAGGCTGAAGGACTATCCAAAGGCATTGGAATATCATTTCCGGAATATGGCCATCGCAAAACAGATACACTCCAATGAACTGCTGCTGTCGACGTATGAGAATTTGAAAAAGACCTATCAGGCCATCGGCAACTACGAAAAGGCATATGAATATACGGGTTACGAAATGGACCTGAAAGACACGGTTTACAAAAAACAAAGCATCGAAAAGTACGAAGAGATGCAGGCAAAATATCGATATGAGGAAGGGGAAAAAGAAATAGCCAACCAGCGCCGCACCAAATACTTTTTGCTGGCCGGCATTTCGCTGGCGCTCCTGCTCTCCGCCGTATTGTATAAGAACTACAGGAACAAACGAATGGCCAATAAAGAACTAAACCGTCTCAACGGCCAGCTGGCGGTGGCCAATAGCTCGAAGGCCAAGCTGATCAGTATAATAAGTCACGACCTGAGAAGCCCCATCAGCAGCCTCTTCAATTTCCTTCAATTACAAAGGACGAACCCCGCCCGTCTGGAAAAGGAAGGACGGGAAGAATTGGGCAAAAAGATGAGCGAGTCCGCCGAAAATCTCCTGGAGACGATGGAAGACCTGCTCATCTGGTCAAAAAGCCAGATGGACCATTTCGAACCCGCCGTCGAGACCGTGGATGTAGACGATCTATGGACTGACATCATCTCATTATACCGGCAATTTGCAGAGGCAAAGAACATCACCCTGGTCAAACAGCCGGATATGGGCCTCCGCCTCAAAACCGATCTTAATTTCATAAAGATCATCTTACGCAACCTTGTCAGCAATGCCATAAAGTTCACACCCGCCAACGGTCTTATCAGCTTGTCCGGCAGACAGGAAAAAAACTTCCTGCTCCTATCAGTGACGGACAATGGCCCCGGTCTTTCCCCCATGGAATGCAGGAATACCTTCGAATGGAACAGTATCCGCAGCGACTCATCCGGACTCGGGCTCAAACTGGCCAAAGAATTTGCCGAAAAGCTCGGAGGAACTCTTTCCGTTTCCTCACAGCCTGGCCAGGGCGCCGAGTTCACCATTGCCCTGCCGCTGCCTTGATGTATTATTTTCATCCGCTCCTACATTGGTTTAGGCTGCCCGATCCCTACCCGTCTATTTTTGAACCTAAAATTTAAACACCATGAACAAGCAGCAATTTCGCCTTGGCATGACCCTGGCATTCGCTCTCATTGCCTTATTCCGGCCGGCATCTTTTGCCCAGCCCGGCACTTCCCGGGATACGATCCCGAAATATGTCTCGGCTACCTTCGTCGTTTCCCTGAACAGCGGCGGTTCCTCACGGGATACCACCTATATGGTGACCATGTCGGCGCCATCCACGCCGTCGGCAGACCCCAAAGCTTACTCCCTGCAAATGCACCACAAAGCCGCGCCCAAACTCACCTTCTACCGGGTGTCCTGCAGGAACTGCACGCTCCTGAGATGGGAATATACCGCCGGAAAAGTTGGCCTGAACCAACAGCAGGAGGTCACCGACCCTGATTTAAAAGCCAGGCTCCGAAAGGTCGCATTAAAACAACTGTCCCTTTTCAATAAGATGATCCTGGAAGGATCAGGGAACTAAACAGGTCCTTCGCCTTGCATTCACGCCCTTCGTGTATTATATTCTTTCCTTAGTACAGTATATTCTATCCTCCCTTCTCCTGAAAAGTAGCTTTGGTCATGCTGCTTTTACAAAGTAGCCACCCGAACGCCGAAAAGGGGAAATAGAGTAGGCACTAAAAATATAATCCGATGATTATTACTATGCAAGGAAGTTGGACGGTTACAGCAACAGTAAAAAGCGCTGCTTTTCCGCAGCGTTTTATCATAACAGGCGCCATCACCGGCAATGGGATATACTCCGGTATTCCAGGCACTTCCGTAGCTGTCACGGGCGATCAATGGGCTATTGGCATCCAGCACGATCCCGGCAATGGCTATCGTTCTTCCGACCTCCGGGTGAAATCTCCCGTTATGTCGGGCGGCAACTACGTTTTCAACATTGAAAGCAATGACAGCGGGGGAGACCTGGACTTCAACGATCTTATCCTCACCTGCTGGACACCCGTAGGCGTCGATGACTACCTGGTTTTTGGCCATGTTTCAAGTTATTGGGGATGTCAATACAATCCCTGCTACAGAAGAGCCATCGTCATCGATACGGCCGTCGCGCTGCAAAAAGCAGTTCAAAATCCCGCCTTGCGCAAGGCCATCGAACAGCTGTATCCTGAACGCCTAAAAACACCGGTGCTTGTAAACCCCAATCCACCCGACCCTCCATTCACACCCCTGGTGATCAATGTGCTGGATAAAGACCAGATGCCCTCAAAAACCTATAGCCTGTACCACAAAACAGCCCCGGCCGGAACAACGGATCAGGCGGAGACGCAAGCTCCGCTACTCAGCGATTATACATTCAATCGGACCATCACCGACAAGAATACCGTTACCGCCACCGAAAAATACAATTACGACAGACTGGCCGTAGCCAATATCATCGACCACCGGTCCTTGCTATGCACCGTGGACAGCCTCGCCTATCAAACCCTATACTTTTTGGAGTACGACAGGTCAGCAGCTGAACTGGCCGGCGGCCCATACACCGGCACAGGTACCAAGACCGGGCTCGGCTATGCCTCCACCGACATCAACGGAAATTATATTTTCCGGTTCAAACAATCCTTGTCGGAACTGGTAAATGAGATCCTGCACGATGTAGCGCCAGGCGAGAACGCGCTCTTACAATCCCATCCCGACGTCATCGTCCGTATTGAAGACCCCGTAACGGGCGCACCGCTCTTTGAAACAGCCCCTTATAATAATATTCCTTCTCTACAAAGGATCAACCTGTGCATTCCTTACTATTTATTGAGACCAACAAGGGTCTGCACAAACGCCAACCTGCTCAGCGGCATCGGTACCGTGTCGATCCCCGGCAACCCTAACACCGGTTTCTTTCCCGCGGCAAGGAGTAATCCGTTCACGACACTGGGCGCTGATGGGAAACTGACCAATCACGATGGCAACCCCAACGCACCCCAGATCGACAACGGCTGCTGGAACGGGTATCTCGACCTGAAAGGATGCATGGACAACGCAGAAGCATATTATTATACCATCCGTTACAAAAAAGCCACCGGCGGTTGGCAGTTCGTAAATGAGAGCTTCCATCTTGCCAAATACTCCGACCCCGATCTGACATCGCTGAATACAAAGGTCGGTCCTTTCAGCGGCATCACCCTCAATGTACCAGGCTTTGGCGCCGCCGACGTGCCTTACTACAAGAATGTTCAACGCGAATTCTTCTACCTGTCGGTAGATTGGCGCTTCGAGTCGATCAGCAATCTCATCCAGTTGAATTCACTGATCTACCAGGATATGCCACGGGGCCCCGTCGACTTCAGAATAGACGTATACAAGCTCAATGGCGATCAGATCACTTCCGACCTCATTACCCTCTTCATAGACGGTGACGCAGTCGTCTTTGATATTGACGATGCCTATTTCGAAACCACCGTCAGCAGCGATTGCGTGTTGTTCGCCCTTACCGACACTGAGATCAGCCAGCCCATGCCGCTAAAGGCCTTCTTCAAGGCCAATGAGCCAAATGGATTCCTGCAATCCTATACCCTTACCCTGGGCAAAGGCAAACACAATACGCCGTTCCCGCTCGATCCCGCTTCCGCCGACGAACCAAAGACACATCATGTCTACAATCCCGCTCCTATGGCGGACGGCCCCCTATTTTCCGGAACGTCCGATGTATTCGGCGGCGATACAGGGTTTGTGGAAGCAGACCTGGTGCCCGCCAGTGGCAAATGGCTGCTGGATGATCAGTCGTTCTGCACATTCACGGTCAATCTGAATGTTCAGAAACGGGGTACGAACGGATATGCCTTCGACGGCGGAGAAGGACCCAGACAATTCATATTTGGCCTCCAGCGATTGAATCCATGAAGATGGACATGACGCAATTTATCATTATCATATTGGCAGTGTGGCGTATAACCCACCTGCTGCAGGCAGAAGACGGTCCATGGGGTGTGGTGGTAGGACTTAGAAAGCTTCTTGGTAACGGGGTCCTCGGACATCTCATGGATTGCTTCTACTGCCTTTCCATATGGATCGCTCTTCCGTTCGGCTGCATATTCGGTAAAAATGTACCCGATATGCTGCTGCTTTGGATCGCCTTTTCAGGAGGCGCGATCTTCCTGGAACGTATCTCTTCACAAAACAGCTCCACTTAAATTATTTACAATGAAAGATTGTTGCGGAAAAAAAAGAGGCGCATGGCATACCCCGGCGCCCATACGGCAGGATCAACCTCAACCAATGCCGCTCCCGGTCCGGACATCACCCCCTTTGAAGCTAAGATATATCGGAACATCCTACCTGCTGCTGAAAGGGAGCCAAAGCAAAAGATTATACCGCTTCAGCGCATCCCAGGCCATCCTGGAAGTGGAACAGAGGGATGCAGCATCGATGGTTGCTCATCCACTACTGGTAACATATAAATAAAAAAGGTGTTTTCACCGGCTGGCCCCGGAAGAACTTATTGTAACTTCAGACCGTCAATTGCGAACTTGTCTTATGCTAAAAGTCGATAGACCTGTAAAGCTCCCCGCCGTTTTTCAGGACGCACACCTGAAAAAGATCAAAAAAGACACTGCTGCCTTTTACAAACTCCATAATGAGCCGGGCTTTGGACAACGAAGACCACCCGCTGCCAAGCTGCCCGCCGAAGTTGCCAAACGGCTAAAGATCGAGTTGGACAAGGTTTTTCACGGAAGATGCGCCTATTGTGAAAGTCCGGTCGATATCAACGCACCATTGCATGGATATGACCATTTTCGCCCCCGTGGCGGCGCGAGAGGACTGAAGGATGAATATTCAAGACTGCATTACTGGAGCCTGACCCTGGAATGGCAAAATTTGTACCTCTGTTGTTCAGACTGCAATAAACACAAAGGGTCCTGGTTCCCGGTAAAAGGCAAGCGTTCCAATAGCAATAACTATGCATCGATAACAAAAGAAGAGAAACCCCTCCTCCTGGACCCCTGTGATCCGGCTTTTGAAGGATTTTATTTTGGTTACATAGAGACTGGAGAGATCGTCAGCCGTAATAACGAGGAGCGTAGCCATCGTACGATCGATATACTGGGGCTAAATCGACGGCAATTGATAGAAGCGAGAAAAAAATCGCTGGCCCCATTTCTATCTATGAAAAAAGAATTCAACACGGTCTGGGTTTCTACCTCCTCCGACAAAAAAGCTATAGAGGCCCTGGTCAAAAACTTGCTGGACTATCTTACAGGACTTTTCGATCCTGAAACCCGCATCCCTTACCCGAGTATTCAACGGGCATTTGCCCGGGGCTGGATCAGTCCCTATTCAGCAAAAGGTGAGATCTACAACTACTTTATTGAAGACGTCCGGTCCAGGAGCATCAATAAGACCTTGTTAGCGGCGCTGGGATCCGCCGAAGGCCAGGCGCTTGGAAAGATTATCAGGGAGAACATCGTTACCGACGACTGGCGGGAATGGAATAAGGATATCGAGAACATAAGAAAATATGATCCCACCGACACGGGATCTATCTTTCTGGACAAGATCGTTGTCAAAAATTTTAAAGGTATAAAAGAGCTCGTCATCGATTTCCCCGTAGCCGCCGCCGAGCAGGAATCCTGGCTCATGCTGTTGGGTGAGAATTCAGTAGGCAAGAGCTCTTTCTTGCAGGCCGTAGCGCTGGCGCTGGCTGGAAATGCCTACCTAAAAAAGCTGGACCCGCATGCTTCGATACGGCCCAAACATCTCCTGCGGCATGGCGCCGATCAGGGCAATGTTGAGATCTATGCAACATCCGCCGTAGACATCAAAAGCCGGCGAAAATCACCTTCTTACTCCTCTCTGGGAAGCCCCATCACGCTTGATCTCGATAGGCAGGCGGTATATATCGTGAGCAATTTGAAAAAACCCGGGACCTTCGTATTCGGGTACGGCTCCACGCGCCTGTTCCCCACAAAAAAATTACGACCGGAACGTGGCGTCGGCAGGATACGTATTCAAAACCTGTTTGATCCGGGAACTTCGCTTATTGACGCCAAAAAATGGATGCTCGAAATAAAGAAAACCGCAGATTTCGATAGGGTCTGTCTCGCGCTAAAGGACCTCCTGTTGTTAAAGGATAATGACCTGATCAAAAAGGAAAAAGGGAATATCTATATACACTTTGCAGCGCTGGATCATCCGGAAGATCACATAAACCGGATTGCCCTGGAAGAACTGAGCGATGGCTATAAATCCATCATTGCCGTAGCGGCGGATATGATGCAGACCCTGATGCGAAGCAAGGTTCCGGTCGAGTCCGCGGAGGGTATCGTCCTGTTGGATGAAATAGGCACACACCTGCATCCCCGCTGGCGAATGGAGGTCGTCCGCCGGTTCCGAAAAGCCTTCCCCAGGCTGCAGTTCCTGGTGACGACACATGATCCCCTTTGCCTTAGAGGGCTGCGAAAAGGAGAGATCGTAGTCCTAAAAAAGGATGCACACAATAAGCCTTACCTCGTAAAGGACCTGCCAGACCCCAGCGAGTTCCGGGCTGATCAGCTCCTGAGCTCAGAGTTCTTTGGCCTGAGCAGCACCATCGATCCTGATCTGGAAAAGGATTTTAATGAATATTATGATTTGCTGCGGAAAAAGGACAGGCTGACAAAAAAACAAGCCCAACGGCTCGATGAACTAAAAAAGCAGCTGACAGGCCGGCGTCATCTCGGCAATAGTTTAAGGGAAGAGCTTGCTTTTGAGGCCATAGACAAATTGCTGGCAACGGAAAAAACCACCGAGGCAAATCAACAACGCACCGTCTTAAAAGACACTACCATAAAGATGGTACAGGACATGTGGAATGACATCCTCAATAAACAAAAGTCATGATCCGTCTTGACAGAAAAAAAGTTACTGCCCCAAAGATCCTGGTGGACGAAGATGGGGCCGGACACGCCGAGCGGGCGGATGCCATTGAATATTTCGCCGGCGGGAAGACAAAGGACGAAAAATTTGAATTTAAAGCATACCGCGACCCAACGGTAAAAAAGGCATTGATCGAACTAAGCCATGGCAAATGCGCTTATTGCGAGACGATGGAAGGCGGCTCCGACTACGACATAGAACATTTTCGCCCTAAGGGAGAGATCAGCGGGCCGGATCAGGTAAAGCTCGAGCTGGGGTATTACTGGCTGGCCTCGGATTGGAATAATCTCTACCTGTCCTGTATGCACTGCAACCAGAAGAGGATGCAAACGATGGTCGACGGGAAGATAATTGCCAGCGGCAAAAAAAATCAATTCCCCCTGTCAAATGAGAAATTCCGCGCAAAAAATCACGACGCCGATCTTACGAAGGAGGAGGACGTCAGGCTGCTCCTCGATCCCGGCGTTGATGACCCCGAAAAGCATTTACGCTTTGTGGAAAGTACGGAAATGGGCGAAGACGGCAATGAAACAGTGATGCCTGTCGTGGACAGCTCCAGCAAAAAAGGAGAAAGAAGCTTATTGGTATTTGGACTGAATCGTAAACAACTGGCAGAAGTTCGCCTGGTTCATTACAACAGCCTCCGGGATAAATTGAAGCTTATCAAGGATCTGATCGAAGAATACAATGAGAATGAGTCATATCTGCCCGCCGAAAAAAAGGAGGCATCTAAAAAAAGGATCTACCAACGGATGGAAGAGCTGGCGTCTCAATGCGAAGATGAGACAAAACCATTCACAGCCATGGCGCGGTTCTTTAAGGACACTCATCTAAAAGATCATTTTCTCGCCACACCACGCTAAAGGACATAATTACCCGCAGTTAAACTAAATTCCCCCAATTGGGAGTTATTACCCGGATAATTATTTGTACCCTAATACCCCTAAAATGAAGAAAGCTACGCTATTCGTTAGTATCACCCTATTGTCACTCATTTCTTTCGCCGCTCCCAAAAAACCCGAAAGCCATCATTCCAAAGCCCGGTTTATTCCGACCGCAGGCTTCTCACCGGATTGGCCAGCGCCGCCCGTATGGTTTGAAAACACATGGTAGCCATCGCGATAAACAGTGTCACGGCCCCTGCCAGCGGAAAGATCCACCAGTTGATCTCCGTACGGTAAGTAAAGCTTTGCAGCCATTTGTTCATCGTCCACCACGCCACAGGAAAGGCTATCAGGGCGGCGATAAACACCAGTTTCGCAAAATCCCGGCTCAGCAGGGCGACTATGCGGGTGACCTTTGCGCCTAATACCTTGCGGATACCGATCTCTTTGGTGCGCTGTTCCGTGGCATAGGTCACCAGACCGAACAGTCCCAGACAGGCGATCAGGATCGCGAAGACGGCAAAGGTCATGAATAGCGCTCCGGTCTGCGCTTCAGCATGGTACAGCTTGTTAAAATCGTCGTCCATAAAAGTATAGCTGAACGGCACGCCGTGGGCAAACCTCTTCCATTTGGTCTCGATTGTATTCACCGAGGAATGGATATCGCCGGGACGCAGACGGATAGCCAGGTTCTGCCGGCTGTCGGAAAGGGTCATGATCACCGGTCCGATCTTATCATGCATCGAGCTGAAATTAAAATCCTTCACCACACCTACGACGGGGAAGGCACGCGGCCGCATACTGTCGTCCGGCTTATAGAGCCTTTCTTTCAACGGGTCTTTCCAACCCAGCAGCGCCACAGCCGACTCATTGAGGATGATACCCGTCGAGTCGGTGGGATAGGCCGGTGAAAAATTGCGCCCCTTCGCCATCTGCATGCCCAATGTAGGGATATAATGGTCGTCGATATACAGGTTGGTAAGCACAACGGTGGATTTCGCATCGATGACAGGGCTCCTCCACCACGCATTCTGGTTATAACCCCCGCCCTGACTCGGCATATCTCCGGAAAGAGTGGCATCCGCGACACCCGAAATACCGGGCAGCTCTTTACAAAAGGTCTTTATCCCATCACCGGCTGCGTAGCCATTATGGATGACCAGCACCTGCTCCCTGTTATAACCCACCCGGCGGTTCCGGATATAGCTCAGCTGATCGTGAATGACGACCGTACCGATGATAAGCCCGATGGAAATAAAGAACTGAAAGACGACCAGGCTGCTTCGAAGCCAGCTGCTTTTGAATCCACTGGCAATTTTTCCCTTTAACACCAGGATTGGCTGGAAAGAAGACAGATAAAACGCCGGATAGCTCCCGGCAAGACCGCCCACTAAAAAAGTCAATCCCATCAGCACAACAAGCACGCGGGTGGAAAACACCGACCCCAAATACAGCTCCTTACCGGAAAGGTGATTAAAGAGAGGCAGCAATACCAGCGCGATGCCGATGGCCAGGAGCAGCGAAAAAAAGCTTAACAGCATCGACTCTGTAAGGAACTGGATGATCAGATCTCCTCTTGTAGAGCCTGCAACTTTACGGATACCCACCTCCTTGGCACGATTGGCGGACCGGGCAGTGCTGAGGTTCATAAAATTCACACAGGCTATCACCAGGATCAGGATAGCGATACAGGAAAACACATACACATCATTGATACTTCCGTTGGGCTCGAATTCATATGATTTGTCAGAATACAGATGAATGTCTTCCAGCGGCATGAGATGGTAGCGAAAATAGCTCCCCTGCTGCTGCATGTCCCGGGTCGAAATATGAAAAATATCCTGGAGCTCCCGGCCCAAATACGTATTGATGGTAGCAGCCACGCTTTTCTGCAACGTGGCCCTGTCCGTCCCCGGTCTTACGAGGATATAGCTCGCTACATTATTGCTCAGCCATTTGTTCTCATCCCCCATCCAGGTATCACGCAGAGGGCGGATAAAGCTGAAATGGAAATGCGACGCATCTGGTATGTCCTTATAAACTCCGGTGACCTTGCACAGCGTATTGCCCTGTAGTTCCAGGGTCTTGCCAACCACATCCGTACTATTGAAATACCGCCTCGCGGCCGTCTCGTCAATGACGATGGAATGAGGTTCCTTTAGCGCCGTCGCCGGATCACCCGCCAGCAGAGGAATAGAAAATACCTGGAAAAAGGTGGAATCCGCAAAGGCAAGATGATGATCCTGCACCCAGTCGTTTCCCTTCCTGATCAGGATATCACGCTGGTTTTCAAAATAGTTGATCCGCACCATCTGCTCCACCTGCGGGTAATCCTTTACCAGCGTGACGCCCAGCGGCTTGGGCGAAGTGGCTGCGTTAAAAAGGGTATTGTTAAAATAGATCTCCGCATCCACGCGGTAGACGCGGCCGGCTTTAGGATTATATTTATCATAGCTGAGCTCGTCCAGCACATACAAGGCGATCAGCAGACACACCCCCAGGCCGGTAGCCAGGCCAATAATATTGATGGCCGTAAAACCTTTGGTTTTCCATAGGCTGCGCAGCGCAACCTTGAGGTAGTTCTTAAACATGCATGTTTATTTATTACAAGCTGGGACGATACATCCGGCAAAAAGGTTACAGCCGTAACGTAGCTTATATGGCCGTCGCCGTCACGCTCACGGCTCACAGGCATTAATTCTTTAGAGAACTTAATATCGGCTTTTCCACGCTCCTCATCTCATTTTGCTCCGGCTTCAACAATTCCAGCACCTCTATCACATTATCCCCTTTCTTTTCCCACTCCGCCGGCACATACAAAGTCTGCTGAGGCCCTATCTCCCAATACCTTCCCAGATGATGCCCGTTGATCCACACACAACCCTTCCCCCAGCCGCTCATATCCAGGTAAGTATCTCCAACACCAGACAACTGGAACGTCGCCTTTTTCAATACCGGCATCTCCGTCGCCACGCCGGTACGAGCACATTTCACAGAATCCACCCGTTCAAAAGGCAACGAATACATTTTCCACCCCTTAACCTCCCGCTGGTTAAACAACACCTCCCGCGTAATACCCTTTTTATTCTTCAAAAGATTAGGTCCAAAATTTATCCGGCCCAGGTTTTCAACCAGTATATCAAGAGTGGCCTCACCGCTGGGAATGGAAACCCAAAGACTGTCCTGCTTTTTCATCCGATCCAAAACTCCCTTCCTTTTCCCGTTGACAAATACGATCGCATAATCCCGAAGGTCTCTCACACAGAGCAAGCCGGAATCCCCACCCTTGATCCGGCACCGGTATAAAACATACCCATACCCTTGGTGCAGGTCCTCAAAGGTCAACGGCCGTACGGACTCCTTTGGCCTTGGAAGAAAACTCCCCAGCGAAGCCTGCTCCTTAAAAACGATCCTCGGTAAAACAATCGTCTTTTTGGCCGCCGGCACCTCCGGAAGACGCTGACCCGCCGGCAGATGACGTTCTATTACATCTCTGAAGGCCATAAACTTCGCCGTAGCATTGCCCGCCTCATCCAATGGAGCATCATAATCATAGCTGCTGGTCTGCGGCTGGTAATAGGAAGTATCGTAACAATTGGCCCCATTCATAAAGCCGCGTGTCGTTCCCCCATGGAACATATACATATTGATAGAAATACCGGCCGCCAGGATCGAATCCAGCTGCTGCGCATATTTCTCGGAAGGCACCGTATGATGCTGCTCACCCCACCAGTCAAACCATGCCGGATACCATTCAGAAACATAGTAAGGCCCTTTGCCATTATTGACTTTATTGATAGCCTCTTTTACTTTATCCGGGCTGTTAGACCCATTCACGGCAGGGAGCAATCCCGGCAGTATCCCTTTCTCGATATCCTTTGATTGATCACAGGTATTCAAAAGACAATTGAAACCCGCCCGCACAAATAGTCGGCGGTTGATCTCAAGATATTCCTGGTCATTTGAATAAGCTCCATATTCATTCTCCACCTGGACCAGGAGAATATTACCGCCATTGGTCACCAGCAAAGGAGCCAATTCCTTCCCGAGTCGGTTGATATAGCTTTCATATTCCTTAAGATATTGCGGTTCCTTACTTCTTACCACTAGTCCGGGAATATTCTGCAGCCAGTATGGATATCCGCCAAACTCCCATTCCGCACATACATAAGGACTGGGACGAAGAATAACCCACAACCCTTCTTCCTTCGCAATCTTCACAAACGCCGCGATGTCATTGTTACCCGAGAAGTCGAATTTGCCTCTCTCCGGCTCATGTACGTTCCAGAAGGCATATGTCCCGATGGTATTGATGCCCATCGCTTTTGCCATCCTCATTCGTTGTCTCCATGCCTCCCTTGGTATCCGCGGGTAATGCATCTCTCCCGATATTATCTGAAAAGGTCTCCCATCCAATAAGAACGCCGTATCATTCACCGCAAACGAATGCTTCTGCGCCAGCGAAGAACTTACCGTAAATACTACACAAAGCACTGCCAAAAAAAATCTATTCATCATTCATTTTTTATCTATGTCTGTAAATCCGCATCCGCTCATCATTTATACCCACCAGGATCAAGTCGGCCCCATGACCGCCCTTTATCATTTTCATATCTTTGACATCTCCCTTAATAAATACCCCATCGCCGACATTTGTAACAGGCATAAAACTCCCCCTGCCGTCCCCTTTCATCAACAGGCCATAAGAAGCATCATACCGGCCATCCATCACCTCCGCCTGGTACTCATTACCCGCCAGCAGCAGATCCAATTTTCCATCGCCATCCAGATCATGCGCAAGTATCGCATTCACAGGCGCAAACTGTGCTTCCACCGGCAGGATATGCTTCCGGAAAGTTCCATTACCCAGGTTCTCAAACCAGCAGCTATGCAGTTCATGACAGCTGAGTGCAAGCGCGTCCTTCAAAGCCTCCTCGGGGAACAACACACCAAGATCCGTCGACGCAAAATCTGTATTGCGCAAAAACCGCTTCTTAAAGGCAGGCATCTGCCGGGCCAGTTGATCCAGGTTCAGTCCCAGTTGCAAAGTCTTCTTTCCGGCATCATCCGGTATATAATAACAGAGAAGGGGATCGATCCGTCCATTCCCCTTAAAATCTTTTGCAAACAACTTCAGCGGCGTTTCCGCCGAAACATGATACGGATTGTTGACACCCATATTGCCGGCGATGATATCCATATCTCCATCACCGTCTACATCCGCGACGGCAAGGCTCTTCCACATGCCATAATCATTCCCCAAACCCATCGCGCCAGTTACTTCATTAAACTTTTCCCCATCCTTTAAGTTCCCCGCATCAGCCTTAAAAACACGCAGGGGCATCCAGTCACCGGTGACGAGCAGCTCATCCTTCCCATCCCGGTCAACATCGGCCCAGACAGAAGAAGTTATCATCCCCAGCTCCGACAGAGCAGGACACACCTCAGCCGTTATATCTACAAATACACCCTCTCTATACTCCAGCAAAAAGCTCTTCGGGGGATAAGGATACTCCAGCGACACCCTCCCTCCAACAAAGACGCGCACCGGCGCCGGCCCGCCGCCCGTAAAACTGATGCTTTGCGCGATGGTATTGACAGATGGCGGGAAGGCGCGACGGCTCAACGTAAAATTGCCCTTGCCATCGTTGAGATAAAGCCTGGGAGTATGGAACGGCGAACCTTTGTCAAACTCGGTGCTTCCCCCCGCGACGATCAGGTCGAGATCATGATCTCCGTCCACATCCACCAGCACACTCTGCTTATCTTCCTCGTATTTCGGCCCATCCACCAATGCCTTACAAACAAAAGATCCATTCTTTTGCTGCAAACAAACCTGCCCCGACTGCTTGAATGCGCCCCCGATAAAAAAGTCGGCAAGGCCATCCCCATTCATATCCCCGACACTGATAAAGGGACCCAATTGCGAATATTTTTGCGGCAGCAGCGGAGTAAAGGAAAAATCATTAAAAAAGCTCTCACTATGTTTGAACTGGACCCGAAGCGAGTCGGTCACATCGCCAAAAGCCGGCCCCAAAAGAGAAGGCTTTGCAACATTCCCCCTTGCCACCGCATCCATTTCATGGAGTATAATAGTAGTATCTATCGCCACCTTTGACAAACGCTGCTGCTTCCCATTCGGCCAGCAAACAAGCACACTATCCACCCTGCCATTCTTCCCCAGGCCAAAATGCAATCTTTGATCCACCGAAGAAGCATATCCCCTGACAGGATATTCTTCCGCCAACTGCAAAGACCTCCCCTGCCACAACGAGACCTTCGCCCCAATCCCACTCCGGTTGAGACTATCCCCCACCAGCGAAAAATTTATAAAATGATTGGCCGCAGTATCACGCCCCCCGGCCGCCCCCCTGGCATTATTGATATAAACAGAAGCCTCCTGGTTGATATTATTCACTACCAGATCCAGACCCCCATCATTATCCAGATCCACATACACGGCTCCATTGGCAATGGTCTTCTCATTCAACCCCGACGCCGCGGACTCATTGGAAAAACTTCCATTGCCAGTGTTATGGAAATAATAATTCCGCAAAGGCACAGCCCCCAAACTATCCAGCTGACCCCGAAGCAGTCGCTCGCGCACCGGCTTCTCGATCACCCCATAAGTTTGCCCCCGGTAGCTGACAAAATCCGAATTGATCAGATCTCGCCCCATTCCATTGGTTATACTGATATCCCGAAATCCATCATTATCCAGGTCAGCCAGCAGCACACTCCAGCTCCAGTCCGTTTCACTCATACCTTCCAACTGACCCACCTCGCTGAAATACGGCATAGCCGTATCAGCTTTAAAATGTACTCCGCGATTTAGCTGAAGCATATTCCGCATAAACTCCGGCTGATACCCCGCCCTTCTTTCCGTTTCATAGCGACCGTAATTCATAAACGAAAACATCATCTTCTTCCGGTAATTGTCTTCCGGCATCATATCCAGCGTAGCAATATCCGGAAGCCCGTCATCATTGATATCCGCCGCATCCACCCCCATGCTGCTATACCCCTGGTGCCCCAGCGATTCAGCGATAACATTGGTAAACGTTCCGTTGCCATTGTTCAACCACAAAAGATCATTGCTTAAATAATCATTGGTGACATATATATCCGGCCACCCATCTCCATTCAGGTCGCTCACAGCCACTCCAAGCCCATATCCATCGTCCTTGATCCCCGCAGCCAACGAGACGTCTTTAAAATAAGGGTGGTTGGTGCCCGGAAGGATTCCCATATTTTTATAAAGCTTGTCGCTCCGGATAGAACCCCCGGACAAGTCCGGCTTTACAATATCGTTTTGGGCCACCGCCGGATGCAGCTCGTGATTGACAAGATACATATCCGGCCGCCCGTCCCGGTCATAATCAAAGAAGGCGGCCTGTGTAGAATAGCTCGTATCTGCCAGACCATATGCAGCAGCGCTCTCCGTAAAAGTAAGATCGTGGTTGTTGATAAAAAGAAGGTT
>Ga0105237_10001758_pt1 | contig 28022 bp, 34 predicted proteins | sample KBSC24metaG_FD_81520 | JGI IMG/M metagenome (GOLD analysis project Ga0105237, IMG submission 81520) | Corn rhizosphere microbial communities from Kellogg Biological Station, Michigan, USA - KBS C2-4 metaG | ecosystem: Host-associated > Plants > Roots > Rhizosphere > Soil | place: Michigan, USA... | reverse complement strand
GTCGGAAGAACTTCGGCAGAGCTCCATGTATTCGCTCTTCCTTGTTCGTACCCTTCGTACCTCGGGTACTTCGAAAGCTCCTCCTCGGTCGGGACCTCTGGTCCTGGACAAGCCGCTTTCTGCGGCTCCTGCCGGGAACAGAATCCCCGTTTCGATAAGAGACGCAGCAACAAGACAAATGTTGCATATGGCAAGACAAGTCGTTCAATATTCCCATCGGCGGCGGGCGGCAAAGACCCTCCCAAAACGCACCCCAAAACGAACATCGGGTACAAAGCGATTACCGCGGACTGCGCTGATGTTTTCTAACATAGATTCATGATAATGATATAGTTCATCAAGGGTACTATCAGGAGCGCTTATGACAGCCCCCCTCCATTTGATGCCTGCCTCTACATACAGCTGGGCTACCCACCGGTGACGCCAGAACTGATCCATCCCGAATGTCAGGTCGAGAACATGTATGTTTTTTTCTTCCGTGAAAGAAAACGGCCTGCTGTCATCCGGAGCATAGCCCTCCCGCGCATCCGGCTTACGATAATAATCCTGCTCGGTGTGTATATGCCAGTTATGCATATAATCTATCCCCCAATAATAGCGCACGTTATCTTCTGCTTTGAAAAACCTCTTTATACCCGCCCTGAACATATAGCCCTGCTCAAAATAGATACCTCCCGTTCCATAGACAGCCCATTTCTTATTCCAGGCATGTTCCACCCCCAGACGTGCGCTCGTGCCATTAACGCCATCCAAAATGGCCATCGGCTCAATAAACACAACGGTATATGCATGGGACGGAATATATTTTGATAGAGTATCCTGTTGGGCTTTCAGGACGGGGCTAAGCAGGATAAGGCAGCAGACAAGAGGGGATCTTATCATAAGTATGGATCTAGAGTAAAACAAAATACAATAAAATCCCCACTCCCCATTTGTAAAATACTGTTAAGACGTAGCACGGAAGCCAGATGTTACAGCGCAAGCCCGGGGGCGAACAAAAAAATTTTGTACAACCCGGCGGGGTTTTATACATTTGTAACCGATCTGTTACATATTCACATATCTAAAATTACAGAACATGAACAACAAACCATTTGTCATTGAACGTGTCTACGGGGCGCCCGTGGAAAGGGTCTGGAAGGCCATTAGCGACAAGAATGAAATGAAGCAATGGTATTTTGACGTCAGCGACTTCAAGCCCGAAATAGGATTTGAGTTCCAGTTCGAGGGTAATAATGAAGGCCGTATATATCTTCATCTTTGTAAGGTGACGGAAGTGGAGACAGGTCGCAAGCTGAAATACAGCTGGACGTACAAGGGGTATGAAGGACTGTCCTACGTCACATTCGAATTGTTTGCAGAAGGGAATAAGACAAGGCTAAAGCTGACACACGAAGGGATCGAAACATTCCCGGCCATACCCGACTTCAGAAAAGAAAACTTTGTCGCAGGATGGACTGCTATCATCGGCGATATGCTGCCTGCATATCTGGAGGGGAAAAATGTCATGATCAACCCGTAATATGTCATAATACCCCCCTGTATAAAAAAGGGATTAACTGTAATTTACAGGCATGGTGGAAGTCTTTATCACCGACGTAAAAGACCATAGAGAGGCGCAATTGCTGCTCGAGCAGATACATGCGGCTTTTACAGGCTACGAGGCAAACTTTGACCTCGAAGACTGCGACCGGATATTGCGGGTACTATCCATCACGGGAAGAGTGGAATCACACCGTGTCATCGGGCTATTAAAGAAGCTGGGCTGTCATGCAGAGGTCCTGCCGGATATTATCGCTGATCCACGGATCTGAATGGGTTATCTTTGCCCACCTCCTTACAGGAAGACTCCATAGCATGCATTCGGCAAAAGATATTATCGTATTGTTATTATTGTTAGTGGGCGTAGCCGCCAGCATTCGCTGGAAGAAGCTGACCATTCCCGCTGCATTCACCGGGGGAGTAGCAGGCTGGCTGGTATACAGCGGAGGCGGCTGCACAGGCATATTGATGCTGGCCGCATTCTTTGTACTGGGCACGGCAGCCACCGGTTGGCACGCGCGTCACCGTCCGTCTGATAACGAGTCTTCAGCCCAGTCGACCCGCACTATAGGACAGGTGCTGGCCAATGGCGGGGTCGCCGCCATTGCGGGTTTGGGTATTCTTTATCTCCCGGAGCAGCGGCAGGCGCTCGAAGTATTGATGGCCGCAAGTCTTTCTTCCGCGACGGCAGATACCCTGAGCTCCGAGCTGGGCATGGTATATGGCCGCCGTTATTATAATGTATTGACCTGGAGACGTGATCAACGGGGGCTCGATGGTGTCGTCAGCCTGGAAGGAACCCTGATCGGTGTGGCCGGATCATCGATCATCGCCCTCCTGTACACAGCCGGCCACAGCTGGAACAGCGGGTTTTGGATCATCATATTGTCCGGCGCCGTCGGCAATCTCACAGATTCCATATTGGGCGCCTCCCTGGAAAGAAAGGGCTGGCTTGGCAATGATATGGTCAACTTCCTCAACACCCTCACGGCAGGACTGCTGGGAGGACTTTTAGCTTGGCACAGTAGTTGGATATAAGAAAAAATAATCTGATAGCATGCCTCCATCTGTGAAGGATTATCTTTCTCCGGATTTTAGCTTAGGCACGATTGACAGGTATTACGCACGGACTTCCATCCTTGACGCCATACGCCAGCACCGGCAATATCTTACGGGCATCTTGCTGGATGTGGGGTGTGGAAAGATGCCCTATAGGGAAATACTGCTACAGCCGCAGGGGCAGACGGAAAAATACGTGGGGCTGGACCTGGATACACCCGTCGCCAACACCTATTCCACGACAAGACCCGACCTGCTCTGGGATGGCAGGACAATCCCCCTCGCCGAAGGATGCATGGATTCCGTGATGCTGACCGAAGTACTGGAACATTGCTTCGATCCGGCCATGCTGTTAAAAGAGACCTACCGGGTATTGAGAAAAGGCGGACACTTATTTATCACGGTGCCTTTTTTATGGCCTCTGCACGATATGCCATATGATGAATACAGGTATACACCTTTTTCTCTTGAAAAGCACCTCCTCAATTCGGGCTACAAAAACATACAGGTAAAAGCATTGGGCGGCTGGAACGCCAGTCTGGGTCAAATGCTTGCCTTGTGGCTCAACAGATCCGGACTTTCCAATAAAAAAAGAAGGATCCTCTACTCCTCCTTCATAAAAAGAGTCATCGCCTGGCTGTATAAACACGACCGCAAACCTCAGAATTTTGTTACCCAGTCCTATATGATCACAGGGCTCACAGCGCTGGCAGAGAAATAGATAGACAGTCTTTTCCTGGCGGGGAAAATTTTTATTTTAATACATCGAATTCTTATGTATATTTGTCTTATGCTATTATCAAAATGAATGCCCATGAATATTCTCTACGCTAAAAACAAACAACTATGCGTCTTGAAAAACTGATCAACACGGTGTATTCATTTGCAGCGGCCGTAGTAATATTCGGCGCCTGGGCCAAACTGGAACATAAGGATTACGGCAGCATCGCCCTCACAGCAGGGCTGCTGACAGAAGTAGGTATCTTCTTTTTATACGGAGTGATGGAATGGGGTAAGGGTCCGCGGGAGGAAGAGCAGCAAAAACAATCCCAGCCTATCACTACGGAGAAGGCCGAAGAGCTCACCAGCACGCTAAAACACACCAATCATATCCTGAACAAGGTGTTCAGGACGGAGTGAACTATTGTATGTATATTCGTTACACGAATTCTTTCACCATGACCTATTCACCGGAATTGTTAAAGGGCACATTAAAGACCATCGTGATGAAGCTCCTGGCCGACAATAAAAAGATGTACGGTTATGAGATCACCCAGAAGGTAAAGGAATTGACACGTGACAAGATACAGATCACGGAGGGAGCTTTATACCCTACATTGCACGCGCTGGAAGCTGACGGTCTGGTGACCACGGAAGTGGAGTACATCGGCAAGAGGGTAAGAAAGTATTATAGCCTGAGCCCCGCCGGCAAAGCAGCCACCCGTGAAAAATTGAAGGAGATGACCAACTTTATGGATACGATGATCGCCTTATTGGAAATAAAACCAAAAATGGCCTGATGTATCAGCTCAATGACCAACAGATAGACCTAATACTCACCGACCTCCACCAGCGGGGCATCGAGACGGAAAGCATGCGTATGAATCTGCTGGATCATATCTGCATCCTTATCGAGAACCACCTGGAAGAGGATGGGGATTTTGTAAAGTTCTACTCCACCACTATCCGGAGCTTTTATAAAGAGGAGCTGCGAGAGCTGGAAGACGAAGCCCGTCTGTTGATGGCCCTGGACAAGGGGCGCCTGCTGCTGAGCAGGAATCAATTCTTTCTGTTGCTGTTTACCTTGCTGATAGGCCCATTCATTACCTACGATCTTATATGGATGGTTCAAGTGAGCCCCGGATGGTTTATACCCGCCGAGATCTGGGTCAGCACCATCGTATTTGCGCTATATCCTTTACTGGTGCTGCTGGTATTGTACCTCACGCCCGACAGGTTCGACCCGCTGATCCCGCACAAGGCGAAAATTCTGCTGGGCGGACGATCCATGGTCAGAGTACTGGCAGTGGATACTGTTCGATGATGGAATGGTCAACCTCCTTCCCGCAGAAGAACAACCATGCCCAGGCAGCAGAAGAAGTAGACAGGAGCTCCAGCGACATCTCCGGACATCCTCCCGGTTCCTCGATACAGAAAACCCCAAACTGCGCGCTCCGGGCAGCCGGCTGATTATTGTCCTTATAAAAGTTATTGTTCATATACCTTTGTTCTCCTTACAAAGGAACGATCGGGTACTGTCAACCCTATGTCAGGAGTATTTTCTTAAATTGTAGGAAATTCTATCTTATCATATGACACCTTCTGCTCAGGCCGCCCGGGCGGCCGCCTTTTTCCAGCTGCATACCAGACCAGGCATTTTTGTCATACCCAATCCCTGGGACGCGGGCTCGGCCAGGATCCTGGCAAATAGGGGATTCAAGGCGCTGGCCACCACCAGCGCAGGCATGTCCTTCTCCATCGGCAAGCCTGACGGGGATGGAGCAGTCACCCGGGAAGAAGCGCTGGAAAATGTACGAGCCATCGCAGCAGCTACCTCTCTCCCATTGTCGGCCGATCTGGAAAATGGCTACGGCGACGATCCGGAATACTGCGCCCAAACTATTTTGATGGCGGCAGAGGCTGGCGCCGTCGGGGGATCCATCGAAGACGCCACAGGACGGGAGGACGATCCTATCTACCCGTTTGAATTGTCTGTACAGCGGGTACGGGCAGCCGTGCAGGCAGCCCGTAGTCTCCCTTTCCCCTTCACCCTGACAGCCAGGGCGGAAAATTTCCTCCATGGCCGCCCCGATCTTGCCGATACCATCCGCCGCCTGACAGCTTTTTCCGAAGCCGGAGCCGGTGTCCTGTTTGCCCCCGGGTTAAAGACCAGGGAAGAGATCACGGCCGTCGTTAAGGCCGTAGCACCCACACCGGTAAATGTATTGTCCCTGGGCAATCTCACCTTAAAGGAGCTGGAAGAAATGGGTGTCAAAAGAATAAGCCTGGGCTCCTCCCTGGCCAGGGCGGCTTATGCAGGCTTTATTCACGCAGCAGATGAGATACAGCAGAAAGGCGGCTTCTCCTATATACAGTCCGCGACCCCTTACGCGCAATTAAATGAGCTGTTCCGGGAACAAAAAAGCCATGAGTAAGAATACTCATGGCCTCGCGTTGTACATAACCAAAGCCGATCAGGCTTCCAGTTGGAAGTTGATCGGAAGCTCCAATCTTGTTTTTACATTCCTGCCTCTTACCTTACCGGGTTTCCAGTCAGGCATATTATTGACTACACGTAATGCCTCCTGATCCAGACCGTCCTTAGACGCCTGATTGCCTAAAACATGGGCGTCTTTTATCTTCCCTTTCTCATCCACTACAAAGGATACCATTACCGTACCCGTCGTATTGTTATCGATGGCCTGCTGTGGGTATTCCACATGATTGTTTACGTAATTTGCCAGCCCATTCTGTCCACCGGGAAACTGGGGCATTACCTGCGCCTTGTTATAGACACCTTCCTTGTCCATCACCATTCTATCTTTATTTGCTGCAGGTATGGATATCGTGGTTTTGGCCTTTCTTTTAGCAACGGCGGTGCTGGAAGAAGAAGCGTCCTTTGCCGCATTTCCGCTGACGCCACTCTTGGCGGTTGCACTAGTATCCGTATTTATAGGAGACCTGTCGCTCGTTTTATCACTGCTATTGTCCGTACAGGCCGCCAATGCTCCCATGGAGATAACAGCGATTACACATATTCGGGTTACTATATTCATATTTCGCATAAAATCGGCTTTAGTGAAAAAATACATAGACATACAGTTCAAATGGGATGCCATTATATATATCAGTCTTGTATAGAGGTATTTCTGTAGAATTATTTGCTCAAAAGGGGTGCAAGCTCCATCCTGTCGGGCATTTCAGCCTGATATTGTTAAAAGAATGTTAGAGGAATTTCAGTAGATTTATTCTAAATAAAGCTACGCTATATGAAAAAAGCCCCCCTTATTATACTACTCGCCTTCACCGCCTGCGTCAGCTACGTACATCGCCAGCAGGAAGTACAGGACGCCATGCAGCATTACGATCGGCTGGTCCAGAAAATGGATGCGGACAGCATTGCATTATTATATACGGCTGACGGTGATCTGGGCACGATCGCGCATGGCAGGGATTCCATCCGCCGCTTTCTTTCTTCCTTTAAGAACGTCAGCTTATTGCGCGTCACTTCCAGCACCGACTCACTGGCTATGACAGGTGACACCGCCTTTCAGAGCGGTCATTACGAACAGTCCGGTCTGATGAATGGGAAGGATACCTTTTTCGCAACAGGTATCTATCACGCCCAATGGGTCTGGATAAAAAAGGAAGGAGGCTGGCATATAAAAAAAATGACGACCCAGGCGGAGAACATGCGGTATGGACAGCGGGACCATTCCTGATCGATAGTCCCCAGCCGCCCACAACCAGCACCGTTAGTTTCCTTTACAGGTATCCCCCCGATGCAGAGATCCTTTCCCCCGTCACCCAGCCCGCATCATCCGATGCCAGGAATACAGCTATTTTGGCAACATCTTCCGGCTGACCGAAACGACCCAATGGCGTATTGGCAACCATCTGCTTTTGAAAATCGCTGCCAACGATGCCCGCCGCCGTAACGCCTTCCGTCTCCGTGCCACCAGGAGCAATCGTATTGACCCGGATCTTTTTGGGACCCAGCTCCTTTGCCAGCGTCTTGGTGATATTGTCGAGCGCGCTCTTCGTGGCGGAATAGACCACCGACGCCGGGATAGGGTTCGAACTCACGACCGAGCTGATATTGATGATGCTGCCGCCCGCTTCGTCAAAATGCTTAACAGCCTCCTGCGTGGTAAGGATAGGCCCCAGTACATTGGTATTGAATTCCCGGTGAAATTCGGCTTCGGTAACAGCTTCCAGTGGTGCGAACTGATATATACCTGCATTGTTGACCACGATGTCCAGTCTTCCAAAAGCTTTCTTAGCCCCTGCGAACAGCGTTTGTACATCCCGGGCATTGGATACATCCCCCTGTATCGCTACAGCCTTACCGCCCTGGCTGGTAATGGCATCTACTACCCGGTCCGCCCCCTCTTTACTGGAGGCATAATTGACTACTACAGCAGCTCCCGCTGCAGCCATTTGTTTGGCAATTCCGGCCCCAATGCCCTTGGACGCACCCGTGACAATGGCGACCTTCCCTTTCAAGTTGTTCATTTTGTATTTGTGTTTTGTTTCGTGAATACAAAAATGAACTCTTTTTAGGACCTAACCTTTGTATAACATTTCCAAAAAATTGTAAATTCACTTCACCCCGACCTTTCGAAACTCGGAAGGATTGACCCCTCTGTGCTTGCGGAAGAACTTATTGAGATGGCTCTCATCGGAGAAACCCAGCTCATCCACGATCTCGGATAGCCGCACAGTGCTATGAAGCAGGCGGTTCTCCACCAGCTTGAGCCGGTAGTTCGCTATATAATCCTGCATGGTCTTGCCCGTCTGTTTTTTAAAATAACGCCCCAGGTAGGCGAGGGAAATCCCGAACGCTCCGCTGATATGCTCGGCCTTGAGTCTTTCCGGGTCATATATATTGGCATGGATATATTGGATGATATCCAGGGCTTTTTCTTCTTTATTATCTTTGGTGAACGCCTCGGGCATGAACATCTCTATGTTCCGGGCCACGATGACAATTAGGGCGTTGACCATGCCTAATATGAGCTTTTCCCAGCAGGGATCGCGGTTCACCTGCTCCCGGATGATACCCTCCACCATGGCATGTACCAGCGGCCTGTCCGTTTCGTTCCGGACAACAGGCCCGGGACGTTGATTGGCATTCTGCAGAAGGAACTCCAGGCGCTGGACATTGTCCTTCACCAGCCCGTTGTTCTTTATATAGATGTCGTTAAATCGCAGGAAGAAAAAGGTAGTGGTCGTCTCGATGCCAAAACAATGTTTGTCCTCCGTCCCTAACAGGTACATCTCGCCCGGCTCATAGGGCATCATGCTGTCGTTGATCCTGTGCTTGCCAGTGCCGGATAGTATGTACACCAGCTCGAAAAAGGCGTTCTGTCTGGCCCTTCTTGGAAAATCAGTAAGGGTCTCCACAGAAATACTAAAAGGCTCGTACAGTTGATTCTTAACCATGTAGTAAAATTACAATAAAAATGGAAAAAATGTACAAATGATTGCATCACGCTGTTTCCAGGTAATTCTCCTGCTCGCCCTTGCGGGCTGCGGCCCCACCCGCCCGGAAGACCTTCCCCCCTTCCCGGTCGAGATCGACGCCGCCCGGGATACGATCCTCCATACACCAAATGGAGCGCTCATCCATATATCCCCCCACGCCTGGCAGCCGGCGACGCCAGCATGGTCCAATAGCTGCGCGCATTTACCAGGGACAATGAAAAATTAGGAGCCTCGGGAGACCGGTACGCCAACTTCATTTACAACCAATATAATAAGGTAGCTATGCCCGCATTCCCCCACCTGTCGGACGCAGACATAGACGACATCTATCGATATATAGACGAAGATGCCTTCCGCCGACATCCTCCCTTTCCTGACAGCTTGCTGCACGGACCTCCCAACGGCTATTATCAGTTTGCTATAAACGAACCTGGCTGGTATCATATCGACGCCCGCCCCCCATCCCATCCGTAAAAACACGCTTTTAATTTCAATAGAAAGAACGTATTTTCAATAGGTTAACCATTAACCTATATTACTTATGAATGATACCCTCACTACGCAGGACCCACCCCAGGGTCCGGCCAACGAGATCACCACCACAGGACAAATCATTGCGGGCGCACTGCTGATCCTGTTCATCCTCATCCCCGGATATATTCTCATCGCCTGGTGGCCCGACAGACTGCCCGCCGCCAAAGAAGGGATAAGACCCCTATACATCAACGAAAGATTTCACGTACGCCTGGCCGGCATTCCCGATAGCGGCGGCATGGACACGGTCTCCCTTGCCGGCCCTTCCAGAAAAAAAGACTCGACGGCTTCCACGCAGGATTCTCAAAAGACCACCACGATAGATTCCAACATCCGGCCCGCTGATTCCAACGCCCGTCCGATTGGACTTACCGGGGTGGCCGCGGCAAAAGACTCGCAGTCCACACATCACGCCCAGGCTGGACAGGCTCCCCGTTATGCAATAAAAGGACTCATTCATATCAATACACTCCTGCTGATACTGGTAGCAGCCGCCGGATTCCTGGGAAATATGATCTATATCACCTCGTCCTTTACCACCTTTATCGGAGCGGTAAAATTCAAGCGAAGCTGGCTATTGTGGTATTTTGTAAAACCCTTTACCGCCGCCGGTCTCGCCCTCGGAGTTTATTTCGTCTTCCGGGGCGGCTTTCTCAACATGAGCGACGACAGCACCAGCATCAATATCTATGGTCTTATCACCATCTCTATCCTGACGGGGCTCTACACCGATCGCGCAACCCTAAAGCTGGCCGAAGTAGTAAATACCATCTTTGGGTTCCGGCCGGATGAGAACGATCACCGGCCCGACAAGCTCCACCAGGGATTAAAGATCACAGGCTTCAGCCCGGCAGCGCTGGTACTGGGGCAGGTCAACACCATCCTCATTACAGGTGAGAACCTCGACAAACAAAAATTGCTGATCACCATTAATGAAACAGCCGTCAATAACCCCATTATTTCCTCCTCGGCCATCAGCTTCCAGTATCTGTATCTCCCGCCGGCTACAGAGCCGCCCCCCACAGAGGTGAAGCTGGTCGTAAAGGACGAGTTCGGAAAGGAATATCTCTCAGGCACGCTAAAGACCACCCAACCAGACTCCCCAAAACCCTGATCATGAAACCAGCATGATAAAGAAGGTCTTTTCCAGGTATCACCTCCCCAATCAGAATATCTTTCTGGTAGGCGCGATGGTAGCAGGCCATCGGGCTTTGAAATATATCGAATACTGTAGAAAGGGCCGGTCCAAATTCTATCCATCCATAAGGGGAATTATGCTTTGCGAGAGCGCCATCGACTGGGTCCGGCAATGGTATGAATGCCAGAAACAGGTACGGGATCATCTCAGCGCCACGGGCTTTTTTGAAGGCAGCTTTATGACTTATCTCTTTTCGCAGTACATAAAAGGCACGCCGGCCGACAATATCCAGCCATTCATCGATTTCTCCCCCTACAGCTACTTTGATACAAAGATGGAAAAGCCGAAACTATACAAAGATCTGGCCATCCGGGCGTATACCTATGCCGACATCCGGTACTGGTTCTCCGCCTAGGGTAAAGGCATATACGACAGCAATTACCCCGATATGTCTGGTTTTATCAACGAACAGGTGCTGGTAGGAAATAAAAATGCATCGCTCATCGTGTACAACAGCAGTACCACCGATCCCTTAAAGAATGACATGCGCAGACAATCCACTACCTGGGATCTCATCGACAAGAAGGAGCTGGTGGACTGGATGGTAAAGATCGCCGGCATGTAAAAATACTGTTAAACCATAAGGACGGCCATATATACGGTCCTAAATAAATAGTAGCTTTCATACCAAATCCCCTTTTTTTCATGGACACCCCTCCCGGACCATTTTTCCATCAGTGGAAGAATGTTTCAACCCTGACCCTGCTATGTCTTTCTCTTTGCTTTTGTAGTTGCCGTTCCCGCCCCGCCGCCCCCCGGGCGCCGGATCATGCCTTCTATTATTGGCGCTCCGTATTTTCGCTAACCTTCCTGGAAAAACAGTCGCTGCAGGCCCTGCATGTCAACAAGCTCTATGTAAAATTTTTCGATGTTGCTTGGGATCCGGCAACTGAGCAGGCAAAACCTATTGCCATTCTTGGCATAAGAGATACTTCCTTTTATCATTTCAAGGTCACACCCGTTGTATTTATCACCAACGAGACCCTGCTTCTAATAGACACCTTGTCTATCGCTCCATTGGCAGCCAGCATTGTTGACCTGATCACACAGCTGCAACAGCGGGGCCATTTACCGTCGCCCAATGAGATCCAGCTGGACTGCGACTGGACAGCCGCTACAAAAGATCGCTACTTTGCCTTGATAAGGGCTGTACGCGGATGGTTGGATACCCATCAGCAAAAGACCTGCAGCCTATCCGCCACTATACGGCTTTATCAATGCAAGTACAGGGAAAAGACAGGCGTGCCTCCCGTAGACAAAGGGCTGCTGATGTGTTACAACATGGGCCGGCTGAAGGACCCCAATGCACGCAATTCGATACTCGACCCGGGCGAATTGAATAAATACACCTCCCATCTTTCCTCTTATCCCCTGACGTTGGACGTTGCATTTCCCATCTTCGATTGGAAAGTGCTCTTCCACGACCAAAAGTACGCAGGCCTGATAGAAGACCTGCCGGCATCGACGCTGCATAACTGTCCGGCCGTAAGGATAGACAAAGACAATTATTATTCGTTCCTCCGGGACACCAGCCTGGAGAATTATACCTTTCAGGCCGGTGACAGGCTCCGCGATGAACAAAGCGATTATGCAGCCGTCTCGGATGCCGCCGCACTCATTTCCCGTCAATTAAAAAACCCGCCTTCCACGGTGATACTTTATCACCTGGCTCCCGCTAACCTTTCAAAATACTCAACCCATGAACTGGAAAATATTTTTAATCGTTTTGATTAATCTGCTCTTTATCGTCTTCCCTTATAATATCATCGGATGCGGACCAACGCCCGATACATACGACGAGCACACCACTTTCTTCCACAATGATCTTCCCCGGTCAAAAGCTTATCGTCCTTTTTACTTTATCAACGACAACTTTCTTTATAACCCCATGGCAAGAGACACGCGCGCGGACGAATTTTCCGAAGAATGGGCTGGATACTGTCAACACAAAGTCTCCGCCCAACAGGCCTATAAATTCATCTGTGCTTCGGATTCATCAGCAATCGCATCCGTTGTCGCACAGCTTGCAAAAAAGCAACCCAACGCAAGCACCACCCGTCTTTACGATAACCCCATGACCAGCTATCTGTTACAGAAAAAAGACACGGCGGCATTGCAGTATATTCTCTTCTCCAAATACGCTGAAGTATACAGAACAGTGGGTGACCAGTCTGATCCATGGACACTGCCGGTGCGGGACAGCTTGGCCATCAATCAACTGATCCAGGAAGGACTAAAAGGTTATTTTACAACCAGGAACCGTTTTGTAAAGGATCGCTACGCCTACCAGCTGATGAGCCTGACATTTTATAATGGCCGTAATTCCGATTGTATATGGTATGGCGACTCTCTGCTCAAGTACAACCCTTCCACAAAAGCATTGTACTCCGCCGCGCTGTCCTACCAGGCAGGGGCGCTCTGGCGGCAGGAAAGGCCGATGAAGGCAGCCTATACATACAGCCGTGCATTCGGCATCTCACCAGTCGGCTCGGTAAAGAACTATGTAAGCTTTAGCTGGATCGTCCATCGCCACGATCTCACCGAAAGGCAAAAGCTGCTCGCTCTATGCCGCAACGACAGGGAAAAGGCGGATTTGCTGGCCTTGCTGATATTGGGCAGCAACACACCCGATGCCGCTGCCTTGAAAGAGATCTACCGGCTCGCACCCGGCGCACCCGTCCTGGAAGTATTGGCAGTCCGCGAGGTCAACAAGATCGAGAAATTCTATCTTACACCACACCTGCATAAGACACCCGGTGGCCTGACCCTCTACACCAGCTGGGACGACGAAGAAGATAAAAAAGCTCGTCCGGATAAATGGCTCCAGGAAGCAAAAGACTTGTCGGCTTTTTATCATTCAGCTTCCCTCGACAGCAATATATCCAACAAAGCCCTCTTCGAGACAGCCGCAGCTTACCTGTCCTACATAACAAGGGATTATACCCAGGCAGACGCTTACCTCGACAGGGCGGTTACCCTGCCGGCTTCCGGCATCCTGAAGGACCAGCAGGCTTTGACACGGCTGCTGATCGCGATCAATAAAACTCCTTCCGTCGATGAAGCATTCGAATCCAGCATATTGCCTTCTGTACAATGGCTGGAGAAAAAGGCGGCGGATGACAAAGGAACGACTGCCTACAACGAATTTTCGCGGACCTGTAGCAACTGGCAGCAGTTCTACCGCAACCTGATGACCGAAGTGCTGGCCAAACGATATCATCAGCAAGGCCAGGTCTATAAAGAAGCCCTTTGCATCGGGAATGGGGAGCGGATGAATAGCCAGACGGGTTGGAACATATACGGATATGACCCTCAACAGACCAAAGGTTTTATCCATGATAGTATGTCGACGGCCGATCTGCTGGCGCTGGATGGCTTATTGCAACGGCCGCAAAAAAGCCCCTGGGACGCCTGGCTTTGCCATCATTTTGTCGTGACCAGGGACGAAATAAAAACCACTATCGCAACGGCCTATATCCGGGAATATCGATTCAAAGAAGCGTTGTCCTGGCTCCGTAAAATAAAGGATCCGCACCAGTTGGAACTGGAACGCAACCCCTTTGGCGATCCGATCAGGGATTGGCAGGATACTACCTACTCCTTCGACAAAGGCAGCTTTGACAAGATCACCTATATCAGCACCATGGCATCCCTGATGGACAAAGCCCGGAATAAAACAGCCGCCGCGACCGGTCTGTACAAGCTGGCCACCGGCTATTACAACATGACCTACTACGGCCGCGCCTGGGCAGTAGTAAAATTTTATCGTCCCAGCCTGATGGGACATGAGGACATGCCGGAAACGACAGCATTCGAAAAAGAATATTACAATTGTTACACAGCAGAGAAATACTATAAACAAGCCATGGATGCCTCCCATAACAGGAACTTTAGAGCCCGCTGTCTTTTTATGATGGCCAAATGCTCGCAAAAGCAGGTGAAAAGGGGTGCCAGCGAATCATGGGATCATTTTGACAAAAGGTTCATGTACAATAAATATTTCCCCCAACTATCCCACGAATATGGAAATACCGAATTTTATAAGGAGGCTTTCAATACCTGTAGCTATCTTAGAGACTTCGTAAGAAAAAATAAATGATATGACAGCCATCGGAAACACCCCCCTATTGAAACTGGAGCGGCTTTCAGAACCCGGTTGCGCCGACATCTACGTAAAGTATGAAGGCGCCAACCCCACAGGCAGCATGAAGGACAGAATGGCCCTCGCCATGATCGAAGGCGCCGAGAAAAGGGGACAGCTCACACCGGGCGGAACAGTCGTCGAATACACGGGTGGAAGCACCGGCGGCTCGCTGGCCATGGTATGCGCCAAAAAAGGTTACCGCGCACACTTCGTATCCTCCGAAGCATTTGCCAAAGAGAAGCTGCAGACAATGCGCATATTCGGGGCCGGGCTGGAGTTGGTTCCCAGCGAAAGGGGCATCACCGCTAAGCTCATCGACGACATGATCGCCCGGGCAAGAGAGCTGAGCAAGGCGCCCAACACCTTCTGGACAGATCAGTTCAATAACGTCGACAACAGGAATGCCTACCACCAGATGGCAAAAGAGATCATCGACGTCCTGGGAACAGATATCGATGAATTTATCACAGGAGTAGGCACCGGCGGGTCTTTTTCAGGCACGGCAGAGTACCTGAAAGAAAAGGTTCCCGGCATCCGCTGTATCCCCATCGAGCCCTTGCACGTACGGTCCCTATCGGGAGGTAATATATCGGGCTCCCACAAGCTGGAAGGCATCGGATCAGGATTTGTGCCATCCATCTGCCGGCTCGATCTGGCGGATGAGATAATGGCGGTGTCGGATGAAGATGCTTATGCCACTGCCAGACAGATGGCCAGATTGGAAGGCATCTTTGGAGGGACCACCTCGGGAGCCAATGTCTGGGCGGCCATCCAGAGAGCGAGGATTATCGGGCCAGGCAAGAAGATAGTTACCATCATTGTTGACTCGGGACTGAAATACCTGAACGGGGATCTGTATAAATTTTAAACCATGTCGACTTTATCTCCCAGATCGTCTGTTGTCCTCGGAGGCGTCTTATTAGCCATCCTGATACTGCTTATTTTAGCATCGGGCATCGACGCCCCGGTCCTCCGGTCCGTTGCAACAGACCATCCCGATGTCGCCTATTTTATTCAAAGGTCTTTTTACTGGCTGTTCGTAGCCGTACTATGGGTCTATGCTGCAAAGAAAGAAAAGCAACCCCTGCTCATCTGGGAAGAGAACAGGTACTCGATAGGCACACATATATCTCATGTGTTTGTCTTGTTCTTTATCATACTGATCAGCGTCGCCTGTATCAATTTTTTTATTTCCCCTTTGATACATGAGGAGCCCAGTAAGGTACTGCGCCGCATAACCGATTTTCTGAAGGCCAATAAATTCCTGCTGGTCTATACGGCATTGACGGCGGGCGTCACCGAAGAGCTCATCTTTAGAGGGTACCTGCAGCCAAGACTGGAAGTTCTTTTTAAAAATCCCTATTGGGCGATCTTTATTTCCTCGCTGATCTTCGGGCTGGCGCATTTCAGGTATGGAACGGTCAAAAATGTAGTCGATCCCTTTGTTATCGGGCTGGGGTTGGCTATCTACTATTGGAGATATCGGAATATAAAGGTGGCCATTATTTTCCATTTTCTGTGGGACCTGGCTGGATTGCTGCTTCTGACCCGGCATCCTTAGAAATCTCGTCATTTCGAATATTTTATTTATATTCAACATATGACACGCCCGCTTATCCTGCTCCTTTTCCCGGCTGCGCTATTTCTGCAAGGCTGCACACAACAGCGGCCGGACCTGCCGTCCGGTGATAAAGACAATGGAGGGCTGCTCCTCCCGGATGGCTTCCAGGCAGTGGTCGTCGCCGATAGCATAGGCCGCGCAAGACATATCACGGTCAATAACAACGGCGATATCTATGTCAAGCTATCCTACAACGACATCATGCATGGCCGGGGGGGAACAGTGGCGTTGCGGGACGCCAATAACGACGGACGGGCGGATATCATCACCTATTTCGGGGATTACAAGGACGAAGGCGGACTTCCCGCAGGCATTGCCATACACGACGGCTATCTGTACACTACCACCGTAAAATATGTTTTACGCAACAAGCTCACCCCGGGCGAGCTGATCCCCACGGGCCAGACAGAAGTGATCCTCACCGATGACGACCCTGATCTGTCAAAGCACTGGCATTCGCATAAGACTCTCGCCTTCGACAACGAAGGGAATATGTATGTCCCTTTCGGCGCGCCCAATGATGGAGGACAGGATATGGCTAAAGTTGGACCCGCCGGTGTCCCCAACGGCAAAGGGGTAGATCCTTCCCCCGATCTTGCCACCCATGCAGGGATCTGGAGATTCAGCGCTGACAAGATAGGGCAAACGCAAAAGGACGGATATAAATACGCCACCGGCATCCGGAGCGTGCTGGCCATGGCATGGAGTCCCCTCGACAACAGCCTGTATGCGGTAATGAATGGCATCGATAATTTTCATACCCGCTACCCCACGATTTACTCCTCCTGGCAGGCGGCCGTACTTCCATCCGAGCCGTTGTTAAAGGTCCGGGAGCACGCCGACTTTGGCTGGCCTTATGCCTACTATGACCAGATACAGGGCAAAAACGTAATGCAGCCCGCCTATGGCGGAGATGGGAAGATAGAAGGCAAAGCCACGGCTTTTGATAAGCCCATACTGGGCTTCCCGGGACACTGGGCGCCGATGGACATGCTGTTCTACAGGGGAGATCAGTTCCCTGAACGATACAAACAAGGTGTTTTTGTAGCATTCCACGGATCGACGGATCGCAGCCCCTTTCCCCAGGCCGGCTATATCGTGGCCTTTGTACCATTCGAGAACGGCGTCCCCAAAGGTAATTGGGAAGTCTTTGCCGATGGCTTTACGGGAGTGGATACGGTATTCAATACACATGACGCAAAATACCGGCCCATGGGTCTCGCCGAAGGACCGGATGGATCACTCTATCTTTCCGAGTCCAACAAGGGCAGGATATGGCGGATCATGTACAAGGGCGACAGGCAGCATTTCGGAGAAACACAGCTGGCGGCGATGGAGCGGCAAAAATCCCGCACCTATATAAAAACACCGGATTCGGTAAAGGACAATCTTGGCCAGGGCGGTGAAATGGAAGGGCTGATCCTGTATAATTCCTATTGCGCCACCTGTCATCAGCGGGATGGCAGGGGAGATGAAAGCCGCTATCCCCCACTGGTGGGCTCGGAATGGGTCATGGGTGATAAAGACAAATTGATCAAGGTCCTCTTACAAGGCCTGCAAGGCAATATACAGGTCAATGGAAAGACATACAATGGGGTCATGCCGGCCCATGGCGCCCTGCTCGATGATCATGCGGCGGCCTCGATACTTACCTATATCAAAGCCCGGTTTGGTAAGACATACAGTCCCATTGCTACGGAAGAGGTGACAAAGGTCAGGAACTTGAAATGACAACGAATACACTCATCATCGGAGCAAGCATCTCGGGTTTGGCCTCCGCCGCCTGTCTGCAGAAAAAAAACATCGAATACATCATTATCGAGAAGGAGGGAAAGGTAGCCAGCCCCTGGCACAACCATTACGACCGTTTGCACCTCCATACCAGCAAAAGATTCTCCCATCTGCCATATAAAAAAATGGCCGCCGCCTATCCCCAATATCCCAGCAGGCTGCAGGTCATCGAATACCTGGAAGATTATCAAAGGGAATTTAATATCAAGCCTCTTTTCAACACCGAGGCGCTATCTGTCAGAAGAGAAGATGACCATTGGATCACGACCACCGGCAAGGACACATTCCGGTCGAAATACCTGATCATGGCCACAGGCGCTTATGGCCGGCCAAAGCCTGTTCAGTTCAAAGGAATGGAAACATTCCCGGGCAGGATACTGCACAGCTATGATTACAGGACGGGCCAGGACTTTAAAGGACAACATGTACTGGTAGTGGGATTTGGCAACTCGGCCTGTGAGATAGCCATCGATCTGTATGAACAGAGCGCCATACCTTCCATGTCCGCTCGATCACCCGTCAATGTAATAGCAAGGGATATGCTGGGCATACCCATCTTGGAGATAAGCCTTTTACTGAGTCATCTTTCACCACGTGTAGCCGACGCGCTTAGCGCGCCGGTCGTAAGATGGGTAGTAGGCGATCTTACCAGGCTGGGTCTTAAAAAATTACCATACGGTCCTTTGGAGCAGATACAAAGGGACGGAAAGGCCCCCGTCCTGGACGTTGGCACGGTGGAGCATATCCGAAAAGGGCATATAAAAATATACGACGGCATCGAACATATAGAAGGGCGGACCGTTTGTTTCAAGGATGGCAGAAAGGAGGCCTTTGATGCCATCGTGGCCGCTATTGGCTACTACCGCGACTATGCGGAATTCCTGGAAGTTGAGAAGGAACGTTTTCACGACCTGAAAGCCAGCATCGACAAACAACGATTTTTTGGAAAGGATGGTCTGTATTTTTGTGGCTACTGGGTCAGTCCCACAGGCCAGATCCGCGAGATTGGATTAGATGCCCGGAAAATCGCCAGGGATATTCAAAAAAAAGAATAGTAATAAATCGTTTTTTTTCAACGTTATAAGTATGTGCGGGAATTGGGCTGCCCTTAAAAATAGCCCAATTCCGCAAACCGCAAATGTCGGTCCTTCGGACGATCCGCCTGTGGCGGCTCCTACTGACCCGACAACTGGCAGCCATGGAACCCAACAAGGCCAATATTATACTGGATCGCTTTAATGAGACCATTGACAAATGGATCGACTCTCTGGACAATTACACCCTGGAAATGCTTTGCACGCAGCCCCAGGCCGGCTCCTGGTCCCTGGGACAGGTATATATACATATCATAGCCGACACCACCTGGTTTGTGGAGCAGGTACGGACCTGCCTGTTTACCAATGAAAACAGTGAAAAAGATATGCATGAGCATGCCAAAGTTATGTTCCGGAATAATGAGTTCCCCGATATGCAGCTCACCGGCCCTTCCACCGGTGTCAGCATGCGGCAGCCCGAGACCAGGGAAGAGCTGTGGGAGGAGCTGACATCCATAAAGGATAAGGTCAACGAGCTCTATTTTGCTTCCGACCCATCCGTCTCTACGGGTAAGACGCAGCATCCGGGACTCCAGTTCTTCAGTGCGCTGGAATGGCTCCAGTTTGCTGAAATGCATATGCGGCATCATCTCCGGCAGAAAAAAAGAATTGACGATAAACTTTTTTTGGATCAAAGTGGGATGTCGTAACTTTAGGCTTTCCTGCTCATAAAGTTGATTATGGCGGCGGTACATATAAATGACAAATTCTATGAGCGTTACTCACAATAAGGATTTAGGAACCAAACAGAAAGCGCTTGCCATTAACCTCGATCCCCAGATTTACGGCTCATTCGCTGAGATTGGCGCCGGACAGGATGTTGCAGCCAATTTTTTCAAGGCGGGAGCTTCTTCAGGCACTATCGCCAAGACAATGTCGGCCTATGACATGACCTTTTCCGATGCCATCTATGGCGCGCAAAAAGGCCGGCGTTATGTGAGTGAGGCAAGGTTGCTGGCAATGCAGGAAAAGGAATATGGCCTGCTGATCGAGCGTCTCGCCGAGAGCCGCGGGGATAAAACGACCTTTTTTTCCTTTGCCGATACCATGTCCGCCCTCAATTATCACAAGACAAATGAAGGGCATGGCTGGATGGGAGTTCGCTTCCAGCTCGAGCCCAATGGCGAATACAATGACGTGATCATCCATGTCAAGCTGCTGGATAATGACGGCATTCTGCAGCAGAATGCCGTGGGCGTATTAGGCGTCAACCTGATCTATGCCTGCTTTTATTATCATACCCATCCTAACATCTTTCTCCTGTCCCTGATGGACAATCTCTCAAAGGATGCCATGCAGATAGACATGATCAGTTTCGAAGGGCCCGGGTTCAAAAATGTTGACAACAGGCTGATGAGCCTGCACCTGGTAAAATATGGATTTTCCGACACAGCCCTCTTCGGCCCGGATGGCAAGAACATGCAGCCATCCGAGATCCTGTATAAGAAACATGTCGTGGTGGTGCGCGGAAGGTTCCGCCCCGTCATTAACGTACACATGGATATGCTGAACACCGGTGTCAGGCAATTCATGCAGGAGCTGGACGTGGACAAAGAAAATGTCGTGGTGGTCACAGAGCTGACCCTGCAGGCATTGAAGGAACGGGACTCCGACCCCACAGCCGAGATAGATGAAAAGGATTTTCTCGACAGGGTGGATATCCTTTGCGCCCTGGGACAGACCGTACTGATCTCCGACTTCCACGAATATTACAAGCTGGTAGCTTATCTCTCAAAGATCACCAAGCTAAAGATGGGAGTGGTAATGGGCTATCCCAATCTCGAATACATATTCCAGGATCACTACCAGGACCTGCCCGGCGGGATCCTCGAAGCCTTTGCCACCCTGTTCAGCCGGAAGGTAAAGCTCTTTATCTATCCTACCTTGCGCGATGGCATCATCATGAACTGCCTTCGATTCAATCCGCCCCCGTTGCTGGTCGATCTATACCGGTACCTCATCGCCAACAACAAGATCGAGGACATCCGGCATTTTTCGGAGGATAATCTCCACGTCGATACAGACAAGGTCCTGCACCTGATCAAACAGGGAGCAGACGGATGGGAGGAATATGTTCCTGCAGAAGTAGCTACTATAATAAAGGAAAGATGCCTCTTCGGCTATGCCTGCGAAAATAAGCCTGTAAAATAAAGTTTATCCTTACCTTGAAGGATCATTGCCCAACACTTTTTGGGTAAAATCTTATTTACGTGAAACAGACCCTGTTCCTCCTCGCGATAGCCATCGCGATCCACCCGGCCCTGGCCCAGCAAGATACCCTTGAAGCATCCCTCCTCCGCGATGTCCCCGCCTGGATGACCGCGAATCACGTCCCCTGCGTAGGAATAGGACTGATCGAACATGGAAAGATCAAATGGGTAAAAGTTTTTGGTCAGCTGCAAACAGGCCACCCCGCACCTCCCAATACGCTTTTCAACATAGCCTCCCAAACCAAGCCGGTGACAGCCATGCTCACCCTAAAGCTGATACAAGCCGGAAAATGGAGCCTGGACGAACCCTTATCACATTATTGGATCGACCCGGACATCCGGAACGACCCCTACCTCGATAAGCTCACTACCCGCCTGGTATTAAGCCACCAGACCGGATTTCCCAACTGGCGTACCGACAACGGAGGTACGAAGCTCCGTTTCATTTTTGAACCCGGAACAAAATTCGGTTACTCAGGCGAAGGGTTTGAATACCTGCGCCGTGCGCTCGAACAAAAATTCCACCGGACATTGGATTTGCTGCTCGACTCCGTCCTGACCACCCCCTTGCATATGAAGGACACCCGTTATTGGACAGGACACCTGGACACTGCCCGCTTTGCCCAGTGGCATGACGGCCAGGGCCGTCGATATACCGTTTCCATCCAGACATCGGTCAATGCCGCGGACGATCTGATCACTACCGTGGAAGACTATTGTCGCCTGGGCATATACACGATGAAGGGCGCCGGCCTCTCCGACAGCTTGTTTGCTGCCATGACAAGCCCACAGGTCAGGATCAAAGAGAACTATTATCGCGGTCTGGGATGGGGACTGGTAAAAGGACTGCCCAACGGCGAATATGCGCTGGAACATGGCGGCTCGGATGTCGGCGTACGCACCATGGCTATCTTCCTACCAGTGTCAGGTTCCGGCATTGTGGTCATGACCAATGGAGATAACGGCATGTTTATTTCCGATCAGGTTATTAAAAAAGCATTCCCCTATGGCGAGCAGATACTGGGCGCCATGAATAAGGGTGCTACCGAACATGTAAGGATCCAGCTGCCTGATGCCACCCTGCAACGTTACACGGGCGTATATGAACAAAGCAATGGCAAGCTGTTAAAGATCGAAAAAGAAGGCAATGGCCTAAAGGTCTCCGGCGACGGTGTGCCTACAGCCGTGCTTTTCCCGGAATCCGAAACCAGATTCTTCCTGGATGGATACGACGTACAGATGGAATTTCCCGACGCCAGCACATTGGTCATCTACGAGAATGGCAGACAGGTCATGAAGATCCCGCGTAAATAGTAGGGCTTCACCACGGCATCCCAGGTCCCTATGGCCACACGCTCACTCAGACCGCAACGTCTTCGACGGATTGGCCAATGCCGCTTTCACCGACTGGAAGCCGATGGACAAGAAGGTCAGCAGGAAAATAACACCCCCTGTCAAAAGGAACGTATCCATACCTACCTCTATGCGATAGGCAAATCCATGCAGCCAATGGGTCATCGCCCACCAGGACAGGGGAAAGGCAATGACAAGCGCAATACCTGTCAGCAACAAAAAATCCTTTGACAACAACAATACAATACGCTGTACAGAAGCGCCTACCACCTTCCGTATACCGATCTCCCGCTGTCTCCGCTGGGCAGTAAAGGAAGCTAGCCCCAGAAGCCCCAGACAGGAAATGATAATGGCGATGCCGGCAAAATATTTTGACAGGTCCGACACCCTTCTCTCCGAAGCATACAGCTCCTGGTAGTCTTCATCCAGCCACCGGTATTCAAATGTCTCGCCCCGGTTGTAATCCTTATAAAGATGCTCCAGCCGGGCGATCGTCTCGGCTTCCTTACCAGCCTGTATCCGCACCATGATCCTGGATGCCCAGGAACCCACGGAAATGTCGAAGAAACAGGGCTTGATATTCTCATGCAACGACTGGAAGTTAAAATCCTTTACTACACCTACGATGACCTTGTCCTTCCCCCATAAGCGCACTACCTTGCCGATGGGATCTTTCAGACCCATGATCCGGATAGCCGTCTCGTTGAAAATAATATTACCCTCCTCATTACCAAAGGCACGAGAGTATGTTCGCCCCTCTTTCAACGTGATGCCGGCCGTCTCGATAAACTCATACCCCGCATTCAGGTCCGTAAAATCAATACGCTTATTGGGATCTTTTCCGGGCCAGGAGATATCATAGGTCCCTCCGTCCCTGTTGGTGATATTGTGCCGGAAATTGGCAGCATTGATGACCCCTGGTGTATTCTTTATCCGATAGAGGATATCCTGAAGGTCGGACTCGTATTTACCACCGGGAGCATAGTCCTCTTTATGATAGGACCCTGTCCCTCCCCGCTCGAAATAAATAATATGATCCCGGTTATATCCCAGGTTCTTTGTTTGTATCAGCCGCATCTGCCGGTAGATAACAAGAACAGATAAGATAAAGATGGTTGACAGCGTGAATTGGAATACTACCAACCCCTTTCTGACCAATATCCCTGATAAGGAATTCTTTATATTATTCCTAAAAATAACAGCCGGCTTGCATCGGGAAAGATAGATGGCAGGGTAGCAGCCGGATAAAACCCCCGTAATGAAAGTTATCATCAGAAGGACAACTATGGAGCCTGTTGTAAAGTGCAGGCTCAGTTGCTTGCCTGTAACCTGGTTGAATTGCGGCAGCAGCAGCAGGACCAGACCCATGGCAATGATCAGTCCCAGGAAAGAAAGGATCAAAGACTCACCCATATATTGAAAGACCAGCGTCGGCCTGGATGCTCCTATCACTTTTTTAACCCCCGTTTCTTTGATCCGCCCGGCCGCCTTGGCAGTGGAGAGATTCATAAAATTGATACAGGCCATCACCAGGATAAATGCGGCGATAAGCGAGAACATACGCAGATATTCTATTCTACCCCCATCGGCCGCCCCGTTGCTATAATGGTTATATAAATACCTGTCGGAATATTGCTGCACCCATAACATCGTGGTGGATCCTTCAACCTTGGTCTTTATCAATCCCGCTATCTTCCTGTTGAACGCGTCCTCATCGGCGCCCTTTTTCAGGACAACAAACGTGCTGGGATCATTATTGCTCCAATCATTCAATTTAGCGTTCTTCTCCAGGAACAGGGAGTAATTGAAGATAACATCGAAATGTTCCGTGGCATTGGCGGGCGGCTCTTCAAAGACGCCGTCTATGCGATAGACGCCGCTATAGTCCTTTTGATCCCATTCAATATGCTGACCTACTACACCCGCCGTCGTATTGAATAGCTTCAGGGCCATTTTGTCGGAAATGAGAATGGACGCATTATCCTGTAATACATGATCTCTGTTTCCTGCAATAAGCTTATAGGAGAATATTGAAAAGTAATCTTGTCCTGCAAATTCCGGGCTGGCATTGATATGCCGATCGCCGTAAGTAAGGGTCCCTTTTTTGTCAAACCAGGATACTGGCACGACAGACGTGGCATATTCCACCTCCGGCATTTCTTTGATTAGCGTAGCCGCCAACAGTCCAGGTGTCCGTTCGTCTGTAGTAATGCCCGCGGGCGAAGGCGCATTCTTTAGCACCTGGAAAAGCCGGCTGCCCTTCTCATGGAATCTGTCGACATGCCATTCATCGTTGACCCATAAATAGATCAGGATGGTGCAGGCCAGGGCCGTGGAAAGACCAAGGAGATTGAGAAGCGTGAAGGAGCGATCCTTGAGAAGATAGCGTCCGGCCATCCTAAGATTTTCTTTTAGCATCATAATCATGATTTTGTATGAATCCGGCGAACCCACCGTAAAGACGGGGCATCGGGGGATTTGTTGCATGCCGATGCTTGGATTAATGTCGATTAATTAGTAGCTTTTAGCAAAATCACTGCAATGGGAAAGACATCCAGGATAATATTGATAAGAGATATCATAACACACCAGGTCGCCGACCAGCCCATACCCCAAACTGCTGCGGAGATCAGGGAAAGCAATAGAACATCCTTAAAAGCTATTATCCTTCTGATCAAAGGCCAGGGGGAGAAAATAGACCTCAATATTACAGAGGAAGAAATAGCCCGGAAGTTAGAAATTTCCACACAGCAATTACAAGCCTATCTGGATGGCAAAGACAACACTCCGGACCACCTGCCTGGTGCATTATTTGCTGCCTACAGCGACCTTCTTGACACCGCCCGGAAAAAAGATAATAGCATCTCCCTAAAACATTCGGTTGTTTGGATAAGGAATTGCGGACTGGCCAAAGGGCTAAATATCACCGTTAAAGATATGGCCCAGGCAGCAGGCATCTCCGAAGAACAGCTCTATGGGTATCTGAATGATGAATATAGCACACCTGACGATCTTGCCTCGAAGCTGGAGTCCACATACAGTCCTCTTATGGAAAAGATAACACAAGTTGAAAGAAAGGAAGACATAGATCTGATTAAGAAGAGGCCGGGCGCGTAATAGCCAGTCAACCCCTTAACCAATTAATAACAACCCAATTAAATATTTGAATTAATTTTTCCTGTGGGTTAAACGTTATGTCTCGGATCCCGTCGAACGCAAAATCCGATTCATTAACAATTTGAAAAATTATGAAAAAAATCCTGATCTTCTCCTGCATTTTGATGCTAGCAGCGTCCGTTTCCCACGCCCAGGCAAAAATTAGTATTGATGTGATCATTGGCAGCCGGCCGCCGGCCCCCAGCGAAGCACAGCTTATGAGGGGCGAGGAAGCCAAACATCCCAATATCACAAGGGCCATGCGTGACATCGAAAAATCCATGCAAGCCTTGCACGATGCTCCCGATGATTTTGGCGGTCATAAGGGCCAGGCCGAGGCCGATCTGAAAGCAGCCTATGTTTCGCTGAGAAAAGCGTTGTATTTCCGCCTGTACCAGGACACCCATTGATCCTGCAGTAATATTGATAGAAAGCCTCGCATTTCCGCGGGGCTTTTCTTATTTTTAGCCAATAGAATAAAAAAATGGAACATAAAGGCAGATCCATTCGACCATTCATCGGAGCAAGGGACTTTGCGCTTTCGCGAAGCTTCTATCGTGACCTGGGGTTCCAGGAAAGTATCCTGACACCCGGTATGTCCTATTTCTGGTCGGAGGACCTGGGGTTTTACCTGCAAGACGCCGATGTTAAGGATTGGATAGATAATACTATGGTCTTTATGGAAGTGGAGGATGTGGCCCGCTTTTGGAACGAGCTGGTAGCTCTGGACCTTCCATCCAAATACCAGGGTGTAAGGCTGACCCCTATCCGTGTATATGACTGGGGTAGAGAATGCTTTGTCCACGACCCTTCCGGCATCCTCTGGCATTTTGGAGAATTTTTTAAATAGAAAAGCATGACCCCTTTCAGCAAGATCATTTCCATCCGCTGGTCAGACATGGACCCTAATTTTCACATGCGGCACAGCGCCTACTATGACTTTGGCGCACAGCAGCGGGTAGAGATCATCGAAAGCATGGGCCTTACCCTGAAATTAATGCAGGAGCAAAATTTCGGACCGATATTATTCCGTGAAGAATGTGTTTTCAAAAAGGAGATACGCCTGTCCGATACGATCACCCTTCATTGCAGACTCGCCAGTCGCAATGCAGATGCTTCCCGGTGGACGATCCAGCATGAGTTCATATCCGCCGATAAGAGCTGCGCCATACTGACGGTGGATGGAGCATGGATCGATACGCGGCAACGGAAGCTATTATCCCCCATGCCGCAGATAGTGACTGATATATTTGATGCATTCCCCCAGATAGATAAATAAGACGAGTCGTCCCACCTCCTCAACATCCGCCCAACCTGGGCCAAAGTCCCTTGTCCAAATGGGCCCGCTATAAAGTCTATTTCACACCCCGAAAATTTTTATTTTAAAAAATAGCTTTGATCCGTATAAAGATCACCTCAATAAAAAAATGAAAAGACTGGAGAATAAAGTTGCCGTTGTATACGGAGATGGCAACATAGGCAGCGCCATCGCAAAAGCCTTTGCCCGCGAGGGTGCCAAAGACCGCAGGTATGATCATCGTTTAAAAAAAACACAATGCATATGAACAACAAAAATTTAGTTATCACCGTCGATGTCGACCAGTCGGCACACGAAGTATTCAATGCCGTAAATAATGTTTCAAAATGGTGGACAGAGAACCTCAAAGGCACAACAAAGGCATTGAACGATGAATTCACCGTCCAGTTCGAGGACGTACATTATTCAAAACAAAGGCTGATCGAGGTTGTCCCGGACAAAAAGATAGTGTGGCTCATAACCGAGAGCCGGCTCAGCTTCCTTCAAAACAAACAGGAATGGAATGATACGCGGTTGGTATTCGACATCTCTGCTCATGGGGATAAGACGCGGCTTCAATTTACACATGTGGGTCTGGTGCCGGATATTGAGTGCTATAACGATTGCTCGAATGCCTGGGGCTATTACATCTCCGGTAGTTTGACAAAGCTGATCACCTCTGGCAAAGGGCAGCCGGAAAAAGTAAAGGCATGATACGGTTTGTCAAAGGTGTAAAATAAAAAAAGCCCAGATAGAAATCCAGGCCGTTGCTAAAATCCAATATCCTATTAAAAGCCTACTATAAGGAAAGCAATT
>Ga0105237_10001755_pt1 | contig 28040 bp, 24 predicted proteins | sample KBSC24metaG_FD_81520 | JGI IMG/M metagenome (GOLD analysis project Ga0105237, IMG submission 81520) | Corn rhizosphere microbial communities from Kellogg Biological Station, Michigan, USA - KBS C2-4 metaG | ecosystem: Host-associated > Plants > Roots > Rhizosphere > Soil | place: Michigan, USA... | reverse complement strand
TCCGCAGTCCGTGACGACATGTCCTTTGAATTTCCATTCGTCCCTCAATATGCGACGCAGCAGGGTAGGGCCCGAGCAGCATGGCTCGCCATTGACCCGGTTGTAAGCGCACATGACGGACTCCACGCCGGAGTCCACCAGCTTTTTAAAGGCATAGAGGTAGGTCTCCCGCAGGTCCTTCTCATCGACGATGGCGTCGAATGTATGGCGGTTGGCTTCGGGGCCGCTGTGTACGGCAAAATGCTTGGCGCAGGCCGTTGCTTTAAGATAACCTCCGGCCGGCTGGTCACCGCTGCCCTGTATGCCCTGTACAAAGGCGACTCCCATAGAGGCTGTCAGGTAGGGGTCTTCCCCGTACGTCTCCTGGCCACGTCCCCATCGGGGATCGCGAAAGATATTGATATTGGGAGACCAGAAGGTCAGCCCCATATATTGCTGTGGTCTTCCTACCCCCGCCGACAGGTTGTATTTGGCCCTGGCTTCGGTAGAGATATAGCTGCCTGCCTGTTGCAAAAGAGAGGGATCAAAAGTCGCTGCCATGCCGATGGCCTGTGGGAACATGGTGGCGTCACCTGCCCTTGCCACGCCATGGAGGGCTTCGTTCCACCAGTTGTAGGCCGGGATGGAAAGTCTTTCTACCGGACGGCTGCGATAGCCTAGTAACGATACTTTTTCCGAGTCGGTTAGCTGCGTCAGCAGGTCGTTGACCCGGGCTGCTATGGACTGGGAAGGGTCACGGAAGAGCGGACCCTTTTGTGCGAGGGCTGATACAGAATATAAGAACAGGACTGCCATCAGCGCCGGACGGTGAGCGATACGAAAAATCATGCGCCAATATACGCCTATTTTAAAAATGACAAGGTTTTGCGGTCCGTAGTGGTTCGTGCCTGAATAAAATACAGCCCCGCCGGATATCTGCTCATGTCGATGGTGACCGTGCTGCTCCCCGCCGGGAACGCATACTGCCGTTGTATAAGCCCTTTACCCTGTCTGTCGGTGATGCGGACCTGGACGGTACTGTTCTCCTGCAGGTCGATGTTCAGCTGCAGCTGCCCGCCTGCAATGGGATTGGACCCCAGGTGCAGAAATGGATGGGCCGTGGCGCCGAGGGTGATCGTACGAACAGGACTATAGGACTCCTGTCCATCCATATCCACCGCCTTGATGCGATAGTACCAGGTGCCGGAGCCGGGCCGGTCAGTATAAGAATATTGCACCGATGCGGCGCTTTGTCTGGCCGCCTGGCTGCCTACACGCATGTAGTCGTTGGCGTTGGCGGAGCGTTCGATGTCATAATGGAGCATATTCTCGTCGTGCGATATCGTCCAGTTCAGGATGGTCATGTTCTGTTGGGTCCGGGCTGTAAAATCCTGCCAGGTGGAAGCCAGTATGGCGGTAGAGGACGGCTTGGTCAGCAAGGTAAAGACAGCATTGTTTGCCAGCGATATGGAGGCGAACACTATCTTATTGGAGGTGATGCTGGTGGCCTGGTAGAATTGTGTGGCGCCTGTAAGGAAGTTGCCATCGCCGTCCTGGTCGACCAGCAGCCAGTAATTGCTGACGGTCGTACCGCCTTTGAGCGAAAGGCCTGTCAGGTCGAAGGTAAGCTTAGCTGTGGTAACAGAGCCTGTATTCTGCGCCTTCCAGGTACGTGTTGTGCGCCAGGAGCTGACTGCTGTGGACGGGCCCATGGCGGATGTGATCTGCTCTTCCGTGAGAGTGGCCGAGTCAGTGCCGATCATAAGATACTGCTGGCTGCCAAGTGTCGTGAGCGCTGACAGCACCAGGTTGCCCATGCCGGACCTTCCCGTTCCATCACCATAGCCCGAGTTCATGCTCGTGGACTGGGATTGAAGAAGCCCGGACCCTGCATCATTGCCGATGCCGAATATATTATGCTGATAGGGGGCGTTCGCCGTCCAGTACTTCGTGCCATCTGAAGAAACATAATTTACCAGGCTGGAAGCTGTTCCAAGTGATACACCGTATTTGAGCGCGAGATAGGATTCCACTTTATTCCTGCTGGCGGCGTTGTCCTGGCTGTAGAGGACGATCTCGGAGATGTATCCTTTTAACGGACTATCGTCCGTCGAGCGGTCGCCAATCTGTGGCTTGCTGTTCATGATCGTGGCGCGGGCGGTGAATCCTCCATAAAGGCTGCCTGCTCTGGCATCCCAGCCATTGCGATCGAAGACATTGTTCACGCCGCTGGCCGTGAGCAGGTTGTACTGGCTGTCGGCCGGAGCTGTTATATATTCAAACCCGATGGAGTCCACTCCCATACCCGCATACAGGTAACTGTTACTGCCTTCGACCCCGCTGCGGAAATAATAACGGGAAGCATCATTCGGAGCCGTACCACTCGTGGCGGGTGATATCACCGTGCCTCTTTCCGAAGTGATCCCTCCTGTGAAGCTGGCAACGGCGCTGCATTCCGACCATTGTATAGAGGTATTGCCCTGGAGTGTGGCGGATGATCCTGTAAACCGGACGGCGGAATGGAAGTTGGCGGCATTCTTGACGACGGTGATCGTGGAAGCAGTACCCGAGATGCTGAAGGTATTGATCTGCTTTTGATCCTTCCATGTGCTGATGGAAGTATTGGTGGAGCTGACGGTGGTGGCGGAGTCGGCGATCATCCACAGACTGAGGTTATTGCTTATCCCTCCGGGATAGGATTGTGCGTCGAGCCCCGGTGAAAGAAAGAGCAATACGGCTACGAACAGAATAAGGGTCTTTCTGGTCATATCATAGGGTTTGGGTCGTTACAAAGTAGGTCAATAGCCGGCATACCTCAAAGGGTTTTGGGTATAAATTGCCGGCTGCTAAGGGTTAATCCGAAGCGCGAATTAATGGTGTTTGTAGTCGATGTCGTCTTATTGAGGCGCGGTCCAGCGATTATTTGTTATATCCGCGTCCACATAAATACCCCCTTTCAATTCCAGCGAAAGCAGCTTTTTGCCGGCCGCCGGTGTAAAGCTTATCTGCGCCTGCTTTTCATCAGAGGCCCATATAGCCGGGGTCTGGTGGCGGGTGTCGCTGCTGCCATCCGCATAGTGGAGGACGAGGTCGAAAGGAATGGCGAATCCGCCGATGTTTTTGACAAAGACATTATTGCCCTCCACCTTGTCGATGGCCAGGTCGATGTAGTTGTTGGTGAAGAACCAGTTGGTCCAGAACCAGTTCATATTTTTTCCCGCCACATCGTTGAAGGTGTAGAAGAAATCCCAGGGGATGGGATGTTTGCCATGCCAGCGGGCCATGTATTCATGAAGACATTTTCTGAACAGGTCGTCACCCAGCATATCCTTTACGGCCAGATAGGCCAGGGATGGCTTGCCGTAAGCGTTGTTGCCATACGCAGCACCTCTCAGCACATTGGCCGGCGTGATGATGGGTAGGTCTTCTTCCTGCGAAGGGTCATAGATATACCCATTGACGCGAAACTGTTTATAAAAGTTCTCGGCTTTGTCCGTGCCCAGGTCCTCCCGGCCGATAAGCAGCTCGAAGGTGGTGGCCCAGCCTTCGTCCATAAAGGCATATCTGGCTTCGTTGATGCCCATATAAAAGGGGAACCAGGTATGGGCAATCTCATGTTCGGCGACAAATCGGGAGAAGATGGGATCTTCGTTGGTACCATCGTTGACCATCATGGGGTATTCCATATCGGCATAACCCTGGACGATGGTGGTTTTTGGAAAGGGGTAGGGAATGCCAGGCCATTTATGGGATAGCCAGTCCAGTGAGTGGCGGCCGAACTCCACCATACGGTGAAAGTCCTTAGCGGTGTCATTATAGGCGGATTGTACGCTGGCCCTGCGTTTGGTGGCGTCGTCCACTATTACGCTGGAGGCGTCCCAAACATAATGGTCGCTGATGTTGACTGTGACGTCGGTGATATCGTTGGCCGTCCAGACCCATGAATTGGTAGGGGTCTGACGGGTGATTTGCTTTCTGGCGATGTCCTCCTTTGTAGCTATGTGAAGGATATCGTCCGTTGTCATGGAAGCTGCCAGCTTCTTTGCATAGGCGGGTTGGAGGACTTCGTCAGGGTTCTGCAGGGTGCCGGTGGCCCATACGATAAAGTTTTTTGGCGCGGTGACGGTGAGGATATAGTCAGAAAAGTCGTTGTAGAACTCCTGTTGATCCGTGAAGTCCAGTCTATCCCATCCGTAGTAGTCGTCAAAAACAGCGACCCGTGGATAGAAATAAGCGAGAAAGTAAGTGGTACTGTCGAGCATGCCTTCGCGGTTGCTCTCCAACGATATCTGATAATGCCATTTGAAGGTGAGTTCGACGCTGTCGTGCGGGGCCAGGGGTTTAGCCAGCCGGAATGGGCGCCATGTTGGCACTGCTCCGGAGCTGGGGAAGGAGCTGGGCTGACCGTTCTGTGTAAAGGCGTCTATCACTACTCCGTCCGTGAGATAGTCGCTGTCAGCCGTTCCATAACGGACTGCTCCTGGTTTATGAATATTCAGGATCAGCTTTATAACGGGAGCCCGCAGGGTATCAGGGCTGTTGTTGATATACGTGATATGTTCGTCGCCAGTGACGATCCTGTCCGGGGGGGCGGCGGTGATGTTGATGGTATAGCGTCCTTTGTTCTGCCAGTAGCCGGGGCCGGGCCTGCCGTCGGGGGAGCGGGTCCCTTTTTTATAGGCTTCCTGTATATTGCGCGGGGTATAAAGTGTCTGGCTGTATAGGCTGGGCTGGGCAAGGAGCAGCGCCAGGCAAATGGTGATAGAACATCTCATGCGGCAAAATAAACAAATGGGATGAATGGCTGACGCCGTTCATCCCATTTCCAGCAATCGTTTTGAATGGAAGGGTCTCTCGTCGGACGCAAGGATTCTAACAGATCAGTGGTCTATTAGTAAATATAAGCTTTTTACAGAAATGTAAAACTATCGGCATCGTGGAGGAAGCGGGTCATGTTCTCCTTCCGGATGTTATAGAGCAGGATTGTGGCCGCCCCTTTCTTTATGAGCCAGGTCTCTCTTGCGGCGCTGAAAGGGTTATTATCGATGTCCAGTTTATTCTGATAGTTGATGGCGTTGAGATCATCGAGGAGCAGGTGTTCTATTTCATCCTGACGGACGACACGGTAGGACGTGTCGGTGATATGCTTATCATAATAGTCGATGTATACATAGACGGTCTGCCGATCGGGATAGCGGAAGCCAAAGGCGTCGAACCCTGAAGAATAGCTGGACAATACATGGGGCGGCAGCTTGATCTTAAAGAGCAGGGGAGGGGAAGACTCCTTGTCTTTCTGCGGGACGAGATGAGGCGTGAACGTGTATACGATGGAGTCGGGGAAGACCGACAGGTCATCGGCAGGTGTATGGGTTTGTCCTTTACAGTAACTGGCGAGGACGATAGGGATCATGAGAAGAAGGGTCTTTTCAATTATTCCGTATCTTTTTAACGATGTTGCAAAATTCGTCGAATGGCAGTGTGACAGGTTTTGATGTTGAATAATAGAAGACGATCTTTTGAACATACTTATAGTTATTCTTTTCTTTTTCGTTGTCTGATCCGACGGTCTGACTATTGCCGGTGCTGAGGTCTGATCTTTCTCTGTCATAGGATAGTATGATACTGGCCTGATGTCTATAGTTAAAGTAATCATTTTTTCTGTCAGTCAGCGAAGGGCCGGACATAAAATACGGCTCTTCCTCTTCGGATAACAGCTCTCCGTGTGTATGGACATCGTAGGCTGTGATGGTGTCGCCTTTTGTTTTCAGGTCCAGGCCGGCTTTCAGGTTTTCAACGGGAGGTACTTCGTATCTCGAACCCTGCACGATGACGGACACTTCTCCTTTGCTGCCCACCAGGAATTTCTGTTCGAGACCCTGTCTGTGGTTCGCCCTTTCATAGGCCTCGTTCATCGAATCTATGACCCCCGATGAAGGAAGGTCGATGACCATTTTTGCTTCCAACGCCTGGTTCACCACTTCCTCATTCGTACTATGTGTAAGTACGATCACTTTGCAGGCACCGGGTGTTCCGAGAAAAGGAAGACGGGTTCCTCTTAGATTGTAATAACCACCAGTATCTCCAGGTTGGGAAAGAAAGGACATTAGCAGCAGAGGTATTGCACTCAGGCAAACTTTTGAATAGGACATAGGTAAGGTTGTTTTAAGGTGTATTTGCGCCTCAATCATTGAGCCTTAAAACTTGAACAGGGCATTGAAGTTATGATATACCCGGTAACTTTCCCAAATTTTTTGGGACTGTACAGGCCGAAATGATAACTGTTTAAAATCCAATGGAATTGCCGCCGTCCGATGCCTCCACCACCTCCTTAACAATGGCTGCTTTCCTCTTCATTCGGTTCTTTTCTTTCGCGGGCCGGAAGACTCTCGAACGATGAGCTCGCTGCGAAGAATGATCGTGTTGGTGGTGCTGATGCTGGAAGCCCCGTTGAGATGATTGATCAGGTTGCGTGCCGCCACCTGCCCCATCTCGTATCCCGGGTAGTTGATGGTCGTGAGATTAGGTTCCACTACGGTGGAGACAGGGTCGTTATTAAAGCCGACGAAGGCCATGTCCTCCGGGATAAGGATGCCGGATTGTTTAAGGGCGACCATGCATCCTACGGCGCAATTATCGTTGGCCACAAATACAGCGTCCGGCAGCGGGTTCATCTGACGGATCTGGCTGGCTGCTTCCGCCCCCGCCTCCTGGCTCAGATTGCTCAATAATATATATTCTTCTCTGAATGGGATCTTTTGATCGGCGAGGGCCTCTTTATATCCTTCCAGCCGGTGGATATAGACATTGCGTTTGGGGGTGGCGGTGATATAGACGATGCGCCGGCGTCCCTGGCTGATGAGATGGGTTGTTGCTTCGTAAGCGGCTTTCTTATTATTGATAAGTATGTTAAGACAGTCTGCGTGATCTTCGACACGGTCGAAAAAGACGAGAGGAATATTTTTCCTGATAAATGGCTCAAAATGGACAAGCTTGTCCGTATCATAGGCCAGGGACACCAGCAGCCCATCCACCCTGTTGTTGAACATGGTCCTGGCGCTGTTTATTTCCTTTTGAGCCGATTCGGAGGATTGGCTGATGATGAGATTGTAGCCTTCGCTATTGGCTATGTTCTCGATCCCCGCGATGACGGTGGACATGAAATAGCTGTTCAGCCGGGGAACGATGACCCCGATGGTGTTCGTCCGCTGTGTCCGCAGATTGCGCGCAAAATTATTGGAGCGATAGCCCATTTCTTCTGCCAGGTCGGCGATCCTCTTTCTGGTCTTCTTACTGACCACAGGATCATCTTTAAGGGCGCGGCTTACGGTCGCAATGGAAATATTCAACTTGCGGGCTAAATCGTATATGGTAACTTCTTTTCCTATAGACATACAATCGTTTACATGTTGAAAGTAAAGGTAAAGTAAATAATTTTTTTGAAAAAAAATGTAATCGGTTACATTTTGTCAGAAATATCCCTACTTTTATAGGGCGATTCAGCACCTGCATACTTGCCATAACGGACGCTGGTTCGTTGCCAAACCTAAAAATTAACGATTGTCTTATGCAGATAAAACAAGCAAAAGCCACTATTTACCGGCCTTCTGTCCTGCCGGCCTTTTTTTCGTCACCTATCATTTATTGTCAGAAGAACTTTTCCCGGATGACTCCGGGACAAGCCAACTATTAACCAAAACCTGTAAAATTTAAAACGTTTACATTATGAGAAATTCGTTTAAGCGAGGTGTCTTACTTACACTGACATTTTGCTTCCTGGCGACTTTTCTGATCCTTCCTTCATTGACTGCACAGAATACGATCCCTGTCAAGGGGCGCGTGGTCAACGAGAACGGGCAGCCTGTTCCCCGGGCAACGGTCACGGTGAAAAGCACGAAGGTTGCCGTGATTACAGACGATGCCGGTAGTTATGAGATCGCCGCCCCTTCCAACGGCACGTTAATAGTAACTTCCGTAGGCTACAATACCTTCTCCATCAACATTCAGGGGCGTCCATTTTTGGATGCCGTGCTGCAAACCTCTCCCAATTCCCTGGATCAGGTGGTAGTCGTGGGTTACGGGGTACAGAAGAAAAAGGATGTGACGGGGTCTGTCGTATCGGTCAGCGAGAAGGCGCTGCGCGAAGTCCCTTCCGCCAATTTGCAGGGAGCGCTGCAGGGCAAGGCCGCGGGTCTCGAGATACAGAACACAGGAACGACGCCCGGTTCCGATATGCAGATCCGGATACGAGGTGTACGGTCCATCAGCGGATCGAACGCACCTCTTTTTATCCTCGACGGTATACCTTATGACGGAAGTCTTACAGATATCAATCCCGACGATGTGGCCAGCATCGATGTGCTGAAAGATGCATCGGCTACAGCTATTTACGGCTCACGCGGCGCCAATGGCGTGGTCATCGTAACTACCAAAAGAGGAAAACCGGGCCAGACCAAAATATCCTACAATGGTTATTACGGCGCGGGAGATGTGGCCTTCGAATACCCTGTATTCGACAGGACCCAGTATATGGCCTTGCGCGCCAACTCTACTTATGTCAACGGATATATGCCGCTGGAACAAACAGGCATTACCAAAGGCACCAATACAGACTGGCAGAAGCTAATGTACCAGACGGCTCATAAAACGAACAATAATATCACCGTCTCCGGCGGCAATGCGGAAGGCTCTACCTACTCATTAGGCGGCGGTTATTATAAGGAGACGGCTGTATTGCCGGGCCAGGACTTTACCCGTTATTCCCTTCGTGCGACCATCGACACCCGCGTCGGCAAAAAGCTCCGGTTTGGATTGAATACACTGAACAACTACAGTGTTACCAATGGTTCGCAGTTCGTAAAATACGGGATGACCTTTCCCATGATATCCCTTAGCCCCCTTTCGGCCCCCGATACGAATGGCGTCATCGTTCAGTCGCCCGCAGGCAACCCGACGGACAACCAGCAGTACAATCCTTTGTACGTAAAGCACAATAACAATAACTGGGTGGATGTCGTCAAACGTCTTCGCACGTTCAACAGTCTGTATGCGGAATATGAGTTCATACCGGGGTTGAAATACAGGCTCAACCTTGGATTGAGCTATGCCACGGAAGAGGACGATCAGTTCAAAGGGGCGGACACGAAACTCAATCCCAGCTTCTTCCGGGCTGGCAAAGGCAACACGGCCAGCGTCAACAATATACCATCCTACGGCTATACGGCAGAGAACCTGGTGACATATGATAAGACCATTGCAAGCAAGCACCGGATCAATTTCACCGGCCTGTACAGCATACAGGAATTTCACCAGCATAATACGTATGTCTCCAAGGACTCGATCGACCAGGATTTCGTCCAGTTCTACAATCTGGGTCAGTCCAGTACGACGCCGGCGCCGGTCCTCAGCGGCAGCGAGCTTTCCTGGGCGTTGATATCCTATATGGCGCGTATCAATTATGTATACGACAACCGATTTATGCTGACGCTGACCGGCAGGGCGGATGGATCGTCCCGTCTGGCGGCAGGGCATAAATGGCATCAATATCCCGCCATCTCCGTAGGCTGGGATATCCACAATGAAACATTCATGAACAGGTTCGACTGGCTTTCCTCCCTGAAATTAAGGGCTGGCCTCGGACAGACCTCTAACCAGTCCATCAACCCGTATGCATCGCTGGGACTTGTTTCCAATTCCAACAATGTTGCTGCTCAGAATGGCGTATCCCAGGGCAGCACGGGCACAACTATACGTTATAACTATGGTCCGACAGTTGTGACGGGCTACAACGTGCTGTCGCTGCCCAACCCCAATCTGGATTGGGAATACACACAAACCACCAACCTTGGTCTTGATTTCGGCATCCTGAAGAACAGGGTGACGGGCTCTGTCGACTATTATCATCAGCATACCAATAAGATATTGTACAATGTCGCCCTTCCCGCAACATCGGGTGTCGCAGGTCCTTATACCACCAATATCGGAGCGATGCAGAACTGGGGTATGGAATTCTCTATCAGCTCGGTCAATATTCAGACGGTCAGCGGGTTCACCTGGACCACGGATCTGAACCTGTTCTTCAACAGGAACAAGCTGCTGGCCCTTAGCAACAACACCAAGCAGGATATAGGGCAGCAACTGTTCGTGGGCTACTCGATGACCTCGATCTACGACTACAGGAAGCAGGGCATCTGGCAGCAGAGTGAAGCCGCGCAGGCATCGGTCTACAACTCACAGCCGGGGCAATTAAAGCTGCAGGATTACAGCGGCCCCAATGGCAAGCCTGACAATGTCATCGACGCCAATGACAAGCATGTCATCGGCAATGGGGATGCAAAGCTGCAGGGTGGCATGACCAACAGATTTGCCTACAAAAATTTCGATCTTTCCGTAGTTATGTATGCCCGTTTTGGCGGAATGCTGATCAGCCAGATCCACCAGCCCACTTCGCTCTACGTCACCCAGATGAATGGGGACAGGAACCAGATACGCGTGAACTACTGGACGCCCACAAACCCCACCAACTGGTTCCCTGATCCGGCTTTGAAGCTGAGCCCGGTGACAGATGCCTGGCCTACGTTGGGATATTATGACGCCAGCTTTGTCAAGATCAGGAGCATTAACCTTGGATACACATTTGCCCCGGCCGTGCTTAAAAAGTTAAGCGCACAAACCATCAGGGTCTATGCCTCGGTGGACAATGTGGCAACGCTCTTCTCGCCTTACATGAAACAAACGGGTATCGATCCGGAAGGAACGAGTACAGGCGACCAGAGTGTATCGCCCATCGGCAATATCCGGTCCAACCAGGCCAATGGTAACGCCACCATTACGGTAGGCCTTTCCACTCCGCCCGTACGATCTTATATCCTTGGCGTAAATGTGACCTTTTAACCCTTTCAATGTATTGTTATGAAAATGAAAAATAAAACAGCAATAATAAGCCTGGTGGCCGTGCTGACGATCCTGCTGGCGGGGTGCGCAAAAAAGCTGGACGAGCATCCATATACTGTGTTTTCCCCCTCCTTTTATCAGACCCCTGCGGGGTTGAGCAGCGGCATCAATGCCCTGTATGCAGGCATGAGGTTTAATTACGGTCCCGAGCCCGCGCTTGCCATTACCATTATGGGTACGGACGAATTTACAGGAGGTGATCAGGTGACGGCCGCTACCGGGGGACAGTATGTAGCCTCCTTTGCCCTTTATGGCGGCAGCTCTCCTATCTCTCCCAGCGACGGGTCGATATTGAATCAATGGAACAATAATTTCAATCTCATCAACCTTGCGAATGCATTGATACAATATGCTCCCAATGTAACGGTCGATACGGTGACCAAGGTCAGTGTCATTTCACAGGCGCGATTCCTGAGGGGACTTTATTATCTGCTGCTTGTCCAGCAGTTCGGAGCTGTACCCGTAGACCTCGGCAGCGGCGACCTCGCGTTTAATCAAAAACCTTTCCAGGGATTCAACCGGCTGCCGCTTACGGATGTGCTGACAAAGGACTATAAGGCCATGATCGATGATTTCACCTATGCCAGCCAGAACCTTCCCGATAAGAGACCCGGCAATACATTCCAGCTGTCAAAAGCAGCGGCTTTCTTTATGCTGTCGAAGGTCTATCTGTTCAGAGGATATTCCACCCTGAAACAGCCCAATGATTTTCAGAGCTCCTATGCTGCAGCTACGGAAGTGCTGAACAACCAGTCCAAATACGGGGTAGCGTTGCAGCAGGATTATGGCCGGGTATTCGCACAGGGGAATGACTACAACAGCGAGATCCTTTATTCGGTGGAACGTCTCCCCAATGATCTCAATGACAATGAAACACCCGTCTCCACAAACACCAGCGGCGCGGGCAACAACGCTTCCATCGACTTTGCTCCCAATTACACCGATGTCAAGGTTGCAAAGGCTCCCGGTGTTGGCAGACAGGCTATATATGGCAGGCCGTTCAGACGTTTTTGTCCCACGGCATGGACGCTGTTTACCGCCTTTGCGGACAAGTATAACGACAGCCGGTTTAATAACAGTTTCCGCACGATGTGGTATACGAATGTCGGGGGATCAGGTCAAAATGGGGGCGCTATCAACTATGGAGACACTGCCTTTGTACTGGCTGAGTCGCAGGCCGCTTATGATAGTCTGATCGCGCTGAACAAGCCATATGGTATCGTGCCTCCCTCGCAGTTCTGGACATTGCAGAACAATAATAACCAGGATATCTTTCCTTATCTGAAGAAATACCAGGACAGCCTCAAAAACAACTTCAACGATGTGGTGGATGGCAGACCTTTCAAGGTGGCACGTCTTGGCGAGCTGTATTTATTGGCTGCCGAAGCTGCCATGAATACCGGGGATCAAAATACAGCCGCAACGCTGATCAATGTACTGCGCACCCGTGCGGCCTACAGACCGACACTTTCCGCCGGCGACGTCAGCAACAGGGCGGCAGCCATACAGGTGGATCCGACAGCGACCACCATCGACCTGGACTTTATACTCGACGAGCGTACCCGCGAGCTTTGTGGAGAAGGGTCACGATGGCCGGACCTCGCCATGCGGGGCAAGCTGGTGAGCAGGGTGAAAGCTTTCAATCCGGACGGCGGCCCCAATATTCAGGATTTTCACGTGTTGAGGCCCATCCCTCAATCGCAGCTAAATGCCGTGGCGCTGCCAAATACACAGCAATTCCAAAATCCAGGGTACCATTAAGCTTAATCTATAAAACAGCAATATGCAACGTACTATAAATAATCTCATTTTCGGCTGCCTTATGTTGGGTCTTACAGGAGGTATGGTCTCCTGTAAGAAAGACGGAGTCGGCATACTCAATACGGGCAATTTTAAAGATACTTCGGGCGGGCCGCTGAAGAATGCCAACGACTTCCTCTTCGGCATGGCGGTACAATATGATCAGATCAGCGGCAATCAGGCATTAGCTTCTCTGGTGGGAAAAGAAGCCAGTGTCGTCACTTTCGGCAATGAACTGAAATACGGCAGTGTGGTCCATAACGACGGCAGCTTCGACTATACAACGGCTGACCTATTTTATGCACTCTGTTCCAACGCAGGTCTTCAGGTATATGGCCATACGTTGTGCTGGTATCAACAGAATAATACCAATTATTTGAATGCGGTCATTGGCGGCGCCGCTTCCTCTGCCGCTCCTAACCTTTTACCAAACGGTGATTTCGAGACCCTGGGTGGAAGCCTTTTTGCAAACTGGAACGTATTTAATCCCGGTGGCAATACGGGTGGGAACGGGCAATTCGCTGTTAATACCGCCGCAGGCAATGTGCACGGCGGCAGCAATTCTCTGCAGGTCAATGTCACCACCGGCGGCACCAACTGGAAAGTACAGATATCCAGCGGCAGCTTCACCACGGTGGTCGGACATAAATACAATGTGTCATTCTGGATCAAGGCAGCCAGCGGCGCCGGCTCCGGGCAAATAGAGTTTCAATATGACGCCCCTTCGGGCACCGGGGCGCAGTATTCGGGGGATATGGGCAACACTACGAGTTGGTCACAGGTCAACACTTCTTTCACCGCTACAGGCACCACGGCAAGACTGGTATTCGATATGGGCCTGATGGTCAACACCTATTATATAGATGACGTTTCAGTTACCGATGCGTCCGCCATCAATACAGGCTCTTCTCCCGCAACAAACCGTGCCGTGGATTCCGTGTTCAACCTATGGGTCACGAGCACCGTCTCGCATTATGCCGGAAAGATCAAGGCATGGGATGTGGTGAACGAACCCATGTCGGATGGCAATGGCGCATTGCGCACCAGCAAGAATGCCGGCACACTGCCGCTGCCCGCGGGGCAATTCATGTGGTCCGACTACCTGGGAAGACAGTTCGGGCTGAAAGCCTTCCAGTATGCCAAGGCGGCTGATCCCAATGCGCTGCTTTTTATAAATGAATATAACCTGGAATCCAATCCTGCCAAGCTCGATTCCCTGTTGGCTTATGTAAATGAGCTAAAGGCTCAGGGGGCGCAGATAGATGGCATCGGCACGCAAATGCATATCAACACGCTGACTTCGGATACGGGTATCGACCGTACTTTTAGGAAGCTGGCCGCGACAGGACTTAAGGTGAGGGTATCCGAACTGGACGTACGGCTGAATCCCAATAACCAGGCTAATTTCCTGTCACTGCCGATTGATCCGACCTTGCTGGCATTCCAGGCCGACAAGTATAGATATGTGGTAAGTTCTTATATCAGGAATGTACCAGCGGCACAACGCTATGGCATTACCGTCTGGGGTGTGGATGATCCCGAAAGCTGGATCATCACCTCGCAAAAGCTGCAGGATGCACCGTTGCTGTTCGATAAGAACTTCGCCAAAAAACCAGCTTATTCAGGTTATATACAGGGCTCTCAGAAAGGTAAATAGTGTAATAGCGTCTGCGCTCCGAGGGGCGCAGACGCGTTTTTATGAAGGATCTGCTGTGCCCTGTTCGGATACTTTGATATACGTCTTGTGAATGGCGCGTGAGATGTACAATGTCCCCTGTGGTACGGGGTACATATTGGAAAAATCGGCGGTGTTGCCAAATGCGATGCCCATGCCCATTTGAGTGAGGTTAGGTATCATATCATCGATCGAGTATCCATACTCCCATTTGGCAGCGCGAGCCACATATCATAACTTTTCCCGCCACCATAAGGTAACTCCACGAGTTTAAAAGACGGAGCGAGACATACTCCCAGCGTCATCTGTCCCGACATAAAGGGGACGTTGGCTGTACCCCCGGACGGTTAAAATTGCCGTTGCTGGCACTGATGACGCGTCGCTGCCTGCTGGCAGGTCCAACTGGCGGGTGACGGTGGGGGAATTATCTTTTTTGCAGGAAAACAGCCCCGGCACGACCAGGGATACGAGGCAGACGGTATTGGGAATCCGGAAGCCCATAAGATAGATTTTGGAAGCCGGACAAGGAATAGCCGTCTGCCGTTGCATACATCCTGCTATTCCCCTATTTTTACGCCCTAAATGAAAATGACAACATGGAAAAACCCTTGTTAATGGAAGAGACGATGAGATGGTTCGGTCCCAATGATCCGGTGAGCCTGTGGGACATACGTCAGGCGGGATGTACGGGTGTGGTAACGGCCCTCCATCATATTCCTGTAGGAGATATATGGCAGGTGGAGGAAATAATGAAAAGAAAGAAGGAAGTGGAAGATGCCGGGATGCGCTGGACGGTAATAGAGAGCCTCCCTGTGCATGAGGATATCAAAAAACAAACAGGCAATTACCAGCAGTATATAAAGAACTACCAGGAGAGCCTTCGGAACGTGGCCCGCTGCGGCCTGGAGGTAGTGACCTATAATTTTATGCCTATCCTCGACTGGATGCGTACGGAGATAGCATATGAGCTGCCGGACAGGAGCAGGGCCCTGCGATTTGAGAAGTCCGCCTTTGTAGCATTTGATCTGCTCATTCTCAAACGGCCGGGTGCGGAAAAGGACTATACAAAGGAGGAGATCGAGAAAGCCAGGAGCCGTCATGCCCGTATGAGCGCCGAAGAGAAAGAGACCTTATACCGCAATACGTTGCTGGGCCTGCCTGGCAGCGAAGAGCGTTTTACCGAAGAGCAGATACTGAATGCTCTTCGTACATATGAGGGCATCGATGCCAAAAAACTGAAGCAGCATTTATTTTATTTTCTGCAGCAGGTAGTTCCTGTGGCGGAGGCGTCGGGGTTGAAGATGGCCATTCATCCGGATGATCCTCCCTTCCCGATACTTGGGCTGCCGCGTATCGTCAGCACCGAGCAGGACGCCCGTGAGCTGCTGGATTGCGCACCTTCACCGGCCAACGGTCTTTGTTTTTGCACCGGCTCGTATGGGGTCCGGTCGGACAACGATCTTGCCGGCATGGTCCGTCGTATGGGTGATAATATCCACTTTATTCACCTGCGCAGCACCAGGCGGGATGAGGAAGGCAATTTCTTTGAAGCCGACCATTTAGGTGGGGATGTGGATATGGTGGCTGTGATAAAGGAGATCCTTTTGGTACAGCAGCGGAGAAAGATATCTCTTCCGATGCGTCCCGATCATGGACATCAGATGCTGGATGATCTGAAGAAAAAGACATATCCGGGTTACAGCGCTATTGGCCGGCTCAGGGGATTGGCGGAGCTGAGAGGCATTCAATGGGCACTGAGAGAAAGTATATAAATCAATACGACCATGTTCAATAAGCAAGTTTATATAGCGAGAAGACAAAAGCTGAAACAGCAGCTGGGAAAAGGTCTGCTTCTCTTTTTGGGGAATGAGGAGAGCAGCATGAACTACAGGGACAACTGGTATCATTTTCGCCAGGACAGCAACTTCCTTTATTTCTTTGGCCTGGACAAGGCCGGGCTCGCTGCCGTCATCGATATAGAGGGTGATAAGGACATACTTTTCGGGCGCGAGCTTACACTGGATGAAATAGTCTGGATGGGCCCGCAACCTTCCATCGTCGATCAGGCGGCACAGGCAGGTATTACGGATGTCCGGCCTCCTGCTGCATTGGCGGGAGTATTGCAGAAGGCCCGCGATTCCGGTCAGGCCATTCATTTTTTACCGCCCTACCGGCCCGAGAATATCCAGAAGCTTAGTGAACTGCTTGGACGCCCTCTGGCAGCCATAAAGGAGCAGGCTTCTGTTCCCTTTATAAAAGCCGTGGTGGCGCAGCGTTCGATAAAGTCGGCAGAGGAGGTAGAGCAGATCGAGGATGCGGTGAACATAACAGCTGCCATGCATCTGGCCGCGATCAAGGGTGCCCGGGATGGGATGACCGAGGCGCAACTGGCCGGTGAGCTGCCGGGCATTGCCATTGGAGCAGGCGGCCATCTTTCTTTTCCCACCATTCTTACAGTAAATGGGCAGGTCTTGCACAACCATTACGGCAATACGGTGATGAAGACGGGTCAAATGGCGCTTTGTGATGCAGGTGCGGAGAACAGGATGCATTATGCAGGTGATATGACACGGACCTTTCCGGTGGGGCAGCGATTTACAGGTATTCAAAAGGAAATGTATGAGATCGTGCTGAGCTCCCAGGAGGCGGCTATTGCTGCGCTGAGACCGGGAATACTTTTCAGGGACGTACATTTCCTGGCTGCCGGGAAACTGGTTGAGGGACTAAAAGCTATCGGCGTATATAAAGGTGATGTAAAAGAGGCTGTGGCCGCAGGTGCGCATACCATGGTATTTCAGTGCGGATTGGGGCATATGATGGGATTGGATGTACATGACATGGAGGACCTGGGCGAGCCCTATGTTGGTTATACGGAGGACCTCAGGAAAGGCACGGAGTTCGGATTGAAGTCATTGCGACTTGGCCGGGCGTTGGAGCCTGGGTTTGTCGTGACTGTCGAGCCGGGGCTTTACTTTATCCCCGAGCTGATGGATCTGCGCAGGAGTGAGAAGAAATTCTTCGAATTTATCAACTATGATAAGCTGGAGGCGTTCCGTGGTTTCGGCGGGATACGTATCGAAGAGGACATGCTCATCACGGAGACGGGGAGCAGGTTGTTAGGTAAGCCATTGGCAAAACAGGCGGACGAAATAGAAGCATTAAGAGGATAAAATAATAAAAAACTATGTCACAAGATAAAGCGCCGCTGGTCCATCATGTATTTTTCTGGCTAAAGAATCCCGATTCAAAAGAAGACAGGGACAAACTGGTAGAAGGAGTGAAGACCCTCCGGAATATTCCTACGGTAAAAGTGCTGCATGTGGGTGTCGTTGCCGATACGGAACAGCGGGGCGTAGTAGATGCCAGCTGGCAGGTGTCTGAACTCATGTTCTTTACCGACCTGGCGGGTCAGGCTGCCTACCAGGAGCATCCCATTCATCAGGATTTTATCAGGAACTACGGACACTTATGGGACAAGGTGGTGGTGTACGACGCCATAGAAGCCTGATGGGTCAGATGCCTTCCGACAGACGGTCGTAATCATCCTGCCAGTCTATGTCCTGCAGGACGGCGGGGGTAAGCATTTCCACCCGGTAGACATTGTTCTGATGACCGCGGATGATGTTCTTACATCCTTCCGGGTCGGTGTTCGCCAGAATGTCCTCGCGCCAGGAGGCGGAAAAGGTGACCGGGTTTCCTTTCTGATTGTCATAGGACGGCTGTATGATACAGGCCTTGTCATGCGCATACTGCTGGCGAAAAGCATTTCTCAATACCTTGTATTCACCCGGGCTGATATAGGGCATGTCCGAGAGACAGATCATATAGCCCTCGCCATCCGCGGCTGCCACGCCTGTCTGTATGGTGCTGGTCATGCCTTTCTCAAAGTCCGGATTGTGCACTGTTTGTACGTCCATCCCCTGGACAATGGAGACCACCTGGTCAGCCTCGAATCCTGTCACGATGATGACACGACCCACTTTGGCGGAGAGGATGCATTCCACAACATGCGCCAGCAGCGGGCGACCTTTATAAGTGAGCAGCAGCTTGTTCCTTCCCATCCTGCGGGAGTAGCCGGCTGCCAGTACGATGGCGGTGATCATACCTGAAATTACGTATATTCGGATCATGAAATTTATCCTTTTTTGCTTCTTCGCCTGTTCTTTATCTGTTACGACCTTTGCACAGCATCCTCCTTTTTGGGACGAGATTGCTGCTTTTCAGCATATAGACAGCATCATACCGCCACCCGCGCATCCCATCGTCTTCACAGGGAGCTCTTCCTTTCGCAAATGGACTGGCGTAAAGGCCGCCTTTCCCGAATATCCCATTATCAACCGGGGATTTGGGGGCTCTACTCTTCCCGATGTGATACGTTATGTCGATGAGGTCATTTTTAAATACAACCCCCGCCAGGTAGTGCTCTATTGCGGCGACAATGATCTGGCGTCTTCGGATACGGTGACGGCGCAGACGGTGCTCAAAAGATTTACTCAATTATTTCACCTGATCCGCAGCAGGCTTCCGCAAACAGATATATTATATGTATCCATCAAGCCCAGCCCCAGCAGGGAGAATCTGATGCCCCGTATGGTGGAGGCCAACAAACTGATCCGCGCCTTTATCAGCCGGCAGAAACATGCTGCCTTTGCGGATGTATATCATAAGATGCTGACTCCCGACGGCAAACCCATCGAAGACATATTCGAGGCCGATAAATTGCATATGAATGCAAAAGGCTATGAGATCTGGCAAAAGGTGCTGCTCCCTTTCCTCGACAAATCCTGATAAGTATTTGTACTTATTGTTGACGGAGGCATATTAACAAATTGTAATTTATCTGCTAACTTATTGTAACTTCTCGTTCCTGGCATATTCCGTATTAACGATAGGATGAAATTTGTCCTATGCCGAAGGACGTCAAGTTTCGCCCGAAGAAAATCCTCTTTACTATCGGAAGTCCGAACCAGGCAAGCCAGATGCATCAAATCGCATCCTTGCTTCCTGAATATGACTGCTACTTCACTCAACTATACAGCAAGCATCCTGTCATCAAATGGTTTATGACCAGAGGCTACCTGGAAACTACTATCCTTTCCGGGGAATTCAAAAGAAAGGGTGATGCTTTCTTGCAACGTCATTGTCTACGCAATGATTACGCTCAGTCCATTTATAAACAAAAATATGACATGGCCGTGCTTTGTACGGACCTGCTGGTGACCAAAGAGTTGCGTCGCCTGAAGACCGTGTGGGTACAAGAAGGCATGACAGACCCTGTTACGCCCCTTGCTAAGTGGACGAGACGCCTTGGTTTACCCGCCTACTTCGCCAAGAACACGGCTTTCAATGGCAGCAGCAATATCTGTGACATCTATTGTGCAGCCAGTCCGGGGTACAAGGAACAGTTCATCCGGTGGGGCACCGATGCCGGCCGGATCTTTGTGACGGGGATACCGAATTACGACAATGCCGCGGCTTATTTAGACAACAGTTTCCCCTATCATGGGTATGTGCTGGTGGCGACATCTGACATTCGGGAATGCTTCAATAAGGATGACAGACCCGCATTTATCCGGGATTGTGTACGTATTGCCGGACGGCGCCCGATGATCTTCAAACTTCACCCCAACGAACAAAAGGAGCGGGCCATTGCCGAAATACGCCAGTATGCCCCCGCCGATACGATGATCTTTACCGAGGGTCCTACCGAACATATGATAGCCAACTGTGAGGAATTGATTACCCAGTATTCCACCGTCGTATACACGGGTATCGCGCTGGGAAAGAAAGTGCATTCCTATTTTGATGTGGACCAATTGAAAAGGCTCGCCCCTGTTCAGAATGAGGGCAGTTCTGCGGAGTATATCGCAGACCTGTGCAGGCAGTATATCGAGTTCAGCGGGACAAAGGAAGAATTCCTGAAAAAGGCAACCATTCACAAACCAACAACCATCAGCCTACATGAACCTGAGAGGAAGAAGGATCGTTACCATTATTCAAACTAGAAGGGAGTCGACCCGCCTGCCTGATAAGGTGCTGATGCCGCTGGCTGGAAAACCTTTGTTTGTTCAGCAGGTGCGAAGGGTACAGGCTGCATTCCTATCGGGACGGGTAGTGGTAGCGACGACGCTGTCTGCGGCGGACGACAGGATCGTGGAGATATGTCAGGAGGAAGACATCGAATATTATCGTGGTCATGCTGCGGACCTGCTGGACAGACACTATCGGGCGGCCTGTGCGTATTCGGCGGACATAGTACTTAAAGTACCCAGTGATTGCCCCCTGATAGATCCGGACATCATCGATAAGACGATTGCTTATTACCTGGAACATGAGCAGTTGTATGATTATGTGAGCAATCTTCACCCTGCTACCTTTCCGGACGGAAATGACGTGGAGATCATGAGCCAGGCCGCCTTACAGGAGGCGCACAGCCATGCATCTTCCCTGATGGAAAGAGAACATACGACCCCCTATATATGGGAGAGGCCCGAACAGTTCCGTATCGGCAATGTGGAGATGGAAGGGGGTGTGGATTATTCCATGACGCACCGGTTTACCATCGACTATGAAGAGGATTACCATTTTATCCGGGCGGTGTATGAGGCCCTGTATCCTTCCAATCCGTTGTTTGGCGTACAGGATATTCTTGCTTTATTGGAGAGCCGGCCGGATATATACGAGATCAATGCGGAGCTGGCCGGGGTCAATTGGTATCGCCATCACCTGGATGAGCTGAGGACGATATCTGCTGACCAGACGAAATCATTTGCAAAGGCAGTTGCTAAACCATAATATGACAGATACTACATTATCCGGCCTGCAATCCACCGCATTGCGTGTGAGAGAGCATATTATACGTATGTCCGCCGGCGGCGGATGTTTCATCGGCGCCAGTCTCTCCTGCGTCGAGCTGATGGTCTATCTTTATCAGGAATTCCTGCATCATGATCTCGACAATGGCGGGCGTGATCTTCATAGAGACTATCTCTTCCTTTCCAAAGGCCATGACGTGCCTGCCCTGTATGGCACTTTTGTAGAAATGGGTTTTCTTGAACCTGATCGCCTTCGCAATCATTTATCTGTCCAGGATCATATTTACTGGCATCCCAACAGGGCCATTCCCGGTGTGGAATTTCACTCGGGTTCCCTGGGGCATCTTCCGGCGGTGGCCGCGGGGGTGGCATTGGATTGCAGGCTGAGAGGGGCGCGCAACCGGGTCGTTGTCATCACCGGCGACGGTGAGCTGAACGAAGGCAGTGTTTGGGAAACAATACTGGTCGCGGGTGCGCACAAGCTCGATAACCTGACCCTGGTAGTGGACCGTAACCAGTTCCAGGCAAATATGCGTACCGAAGAGCTGGTACCGCTGGAGCCTTTGGTGGATAAGTTCGAGGCTTTCGGATGCAGGGTTCGCCGCATTGATGGGCATGATTTCCTGCAGCTGGAGGAAGCGTTCCGGGAACTGCCGGTTGCCAATGGCACGGGTGGAGTTAATGTGATCATTGCAGACACGGTGAGAGGGAAGGGGCTTCCCAGCATCGAAGCAAGGGCCGACAGGTGGTTCTGTGCTTTTAAGGAAGAAGAAGTAGCGCAGCTGCTGCAGGAGTTACATGGTCGTATAGAGACGGTGATCTCATCTGAAACATTGGTCGTACGATAAAAAAATATACCATGACTTACGAAGAGCTTTTGATACAAACAGCATTGGAAGATGAACGTATTATCGTAATGACGGCCGAGAACCGGGCCCTGGTGCGGAATGCGCCAAAAGCATTGGGCAGCCGGTTTATCGACACAGGAATCACCGAAGCGACGATGGCAGGGATGGCTGCCGGCCTGGCTCTGAGAGGACGGATACCCATCATACATGCGCTGGCGCCTTTTCTTACCATGAGGGCCTATGAGTTCATCCGCACAGATATAGGTATTGCTCATCTGCCTGTAAAGCTCAGCGGCTATATACCCGGCCTGCTGTCGGATGGGAATGGCCCCACGCATCAATCCATCGAGGACGTGGCCATCATGCGGGGGATACCAGGTATGGAGGTTTTCTGTCCTGCCGATGAAGACGACCTTGTAAAATCGCTGCCAGCCATCTGGGCTTCCGATGCACCCGCCTATGTACGGGTGAATCATAAAAAAGGGATCTATACACACCGGCCCTTTGAAAGAGGACAGGCGGAAATTATTACCGAGGGCGCGGATGTCACTATACTGGTATATGGTTTCTTATTTGAGAATGCTTTGAGGGCGCAGCAGCTGCTTACACGGGAAGGATTATCCGTGGGGCTGATCAATATGCGCTCCCTGAAGCCAGTGGACGAGGCTGCCATCGTGCGGGCCGCCAGGAGGAGCCGGATGCTGGTGACACTGGAAGATCATCTGAAGACCGGAGGATTGTATTCCATCGTGGCCGAGGTGCTGCTGCAATACGGGATCACCGTCCGCACGATGCCCCTGGCCTTCGAAGAACGCTGGTTCAAGCCGGGACTGCTGACGGAGGTGCTGGAAGCGGAAGGACTCACACCTGAAAAAATTGCCGGAAAAATATATTCATCATCAAATCTGGTATATGCCGAATAAAGTCGCCTTTAACGAAGACTATCCTATCGTGACAGAGTCCGATAAGCTATATGAGCGCGCAATGCCCATCATGACCCCTGTTACGCAAACACTTGCCAAGGGGCCGGGACAATATATCAATGGCGTGGCGCCCAAATATCTGAAAAGAGGGCAGGGCTCGCATGTATGGGATGTGGATGGGAATGAATTTTTAGATTACAATATGGCCATCGGGCCCTTGTCGCTTGGTTATTGTTACCCGCGGGTAGATGAGGCCATCATCGCGCAGCTGAAGGACGGCATTACTTTTTCCATGATGCATGAGCTGGAGGTCGTACTGGCCGAATTAATACATGAGATCATTCCCAATGCGGAATCGATCCGTATCAGCAAGACCGGAGCCGATGTCACCAGCGCCGCTATCCGTGTGGCCAGGGCTTATACAGGCAGAAAAAAAGTGCTTTGCTGTGGATATCATGGATGGCATGACTGGTATATCTCGGTGACCAGCCGCAGCAGCGGCATACCAGAGGAGATAAAGGAGCTTACTTCCACCTTTGAATACAACGACCTGGATTCCATTCGTCACGCACTGGATGAAAATGTCGCATGTGTGATCCTGGAGCCTTTTGTATTCGAGGCTCCCAAGGATGATTTTCTTAAGAAGCTAAAAGAGCTTTGCGATGCCAATGGCACGTTACTGATATTCGATGAAATGTGGACAGGATTCCGGATTGCGCTGGGCGGCGCACAGGAATATTTTCAGGTGACGCCGCATCTGGCCTGTTATTCAAAGGCATGTGCCAATGGGATGCCTATCTCCCTGCTTACAGGCAGGAAAGAGATCATGGACATGTTCAAAGAGGAGGTTTTTTTCTTTACCACTTTTGGAGGAGAGGCGCTGTCGCTGGCGGCGGCCATTGCTACTATTCAGGAATTGAGGGAAAAGAATGTTCCAGCCTGGCTGGCGGACAAAGGACGGCGGCTGAAGGATGGGTACAATACCCTGGCGGCCGATCTGGGTATAGCGCACTATACAAAATGTACAGGGTATGATTGCAGGACCCTCGTAACCTTCGATGCATCCGCCGGCAATCCGCTGGAGTTAAAATCCTTTGTACAGCAGGAGCTGATCAAGCGAGGCGTTCTCTGGTCCGGATTCCACAACATGAGCTTTAGTCATACGGATGCGGATATAGATTATACGCTGGCGGCGTACAGAGAGGTGTTGGGACTTTTGAAGGAAGCGGTATCCCGGCAGGAAGTAAGCAGCTTGCTGCGTGGGGCGCCAATCGAGCCCGTGTTCCGCAAGGTTAGCAACTTCAATACCAAGCCCGTTTCGAAATAAAACACTATGGAGCTATTCTCGCTGGCCGGCAAGACGGCCATTGTTACAGGAGCCTGTGGGTTGTTAGGACAACAGCATTGTATGGCGCTGGCGGAAGCTGGCGCGCAGGTGGTGGCGGCGGATCTGCAGGAAGGACCCTGTAAGCAGCTGGCGGAGCAATTAGGTGATAAGCATATGGGACTGGGGGTGGATGTGACGGATCCCGCCTCGCTGGAGCAGGCGCGTCAGCGCATCCTGGAAAAATATGGACGTATCGATGTGCTGGTCAACAATGCCGCCATCAATGATATGTTCGAGAATCCGACCCTGGGTCGTAAGCAATCCATGTTCGAGCATTATCCGCTCGAGATGTGGGACAGGAGCTGGAAGGTAAATGTCAGCGGAGTTTTTCTCTGCAGTCAGATATTGGGAGGTGTTATGGCCGGGCAGGGCGAGGGCAGTATCATCAATATAGCTTCGACCTATGGTGTCGTTGCGCCGGACCAGAGCATTTACCGGAATGAGGCCGGGGAACAGACCTTTTATAAGTCACCTTCTTATCCCGTGACCAAGTCTGCCGTCATCGGCTTTACCAAATTCCTGGCTTCTTATTGGGGACCTCGCGGCGTGCGGGTGAATGCGCTCAGTCCCGGCGGTGTGGAGAACGGCCAGGATGAATACTTTAAGCATAATTATTCCAGCAAGACCTTATTGGGACGGATGGCAGCCCCATCGGATTACAAGGGAGCCATTGTCTTTTTAGCCAGTGATGCCTCGACATATATGACGGGCGCGAATCTGGTGGTGGATGGAGGATGGACGGCTATTTAGTTAGGAGAACCTACATATAAATATTCTGCATGAGTGAAAATCAACTTTCAGCATCCGCGGCAAGGATCAAGCTGCTGCTGACGGATGTAGACGGCGTATTGACCGACAACGGCGTGTACTATTCAGAGAACGGCGAAGTCATGAAGCGCTTTTCCATTCGCGATGGAATGGGAGTCGAGCGGCTTCGAAAGCTGGCAGGCATTGACACCGGCATTATCACGGGAGAACTATCCCCTTCGGTGGCCCGGCGCGCTGAGAAGCTCCATATAAGTGAGCTGCATCTCGGGGTGAAGGACAAACTGGAGAGGGCATCGGAGATAATGCGACGCCTGCACCTGCAATGGGAAGAGATAGCGTATATCGGGGATGATGTCAATGACCTTGAGGTAATGGGAAAAGCCGCTGTTACAGCCTGTCCTGCCGATGCGATGCCCCAGGTGAGCGCTATAGTGGACTACCACTGTACAGTGAAGGGAGGGTATGGCGCTTTCAGGGAGTTTGCCGAATGGTTGATTGAACAAAAAACACCCAGAATATGAACACATTTCAAGTCAGCAGAAAAAGAAGCATTGGCGCCGGCGAGCCCGTGTACGTCATTGCTGAAATAGGGATCAACCACAATGGTTCCCTGGACATCGCTAAAAAGTTGATCGACGAGGCGGTTGCAGCGGGCTGCGACGCCGTAAAATTTCAGAAACGTACGCCTGAGCTCTGTACGCCAAAGGATCAATGGCATCTGGAGCGGGATACCCCTTGGGGCAGGATGACCTATATCAACTACCGTCATATGATCGAGCTGGGCTTTGATGAATATGAGGCCATCGATACATATTGCAAAGAAAGGGGCATTGACTGGTTTGTCTCCTGCTGGGACGAGGTAGCCGTCGACTTTATGGAACAGTTCAATCCCGGGGTATATAAATTTGCTTCTGCCAGCCTCACCGATCATGACCTTATCGCCAAGGTAAAAAATACCGGTAGACCTTATATATTATCCACCGGCATGTCGACAATGGATGAGATACGGGATGCTATCGAGCGGTTTGGCACGGACAACCTGATGGTAGCACATTCCACTTCTGCGTATCCCTGTTCGCCGCAGGAGCTGAATCTCCGGATGATAGAGACGCTGACGGATATGTATCCCGAGACGCCTGTCGGCTATTCAGGGCATGAGACTGGCCTGGCGACGACCGTGGCGGCTGTGGCATTGGGCGCATGTTTTGTAGAGAGGCATTTTACGCTGGACAGGGCCATGTGGGGCTCCGACCATGCCGCGTCGGTAGAACCACAGGGTATGCAAAAGCTGGTCCGTGACATTCGTGATGTGGAGCTGGCGCTGGGGGATGGTATCAAACGTGTATATGACAGCGAACTGGGCGCTATGCGGCGGCTGAGACGTAAACCAGGCGCTGCTATATTATCTTAATGCAACACATTGTTTATTATACGACGACAATACTGCTGATCAGCGTAGGTGCCTTTATCTGGCTGGAGAGGAAGATGCCTTATAAGAAGGGTCTGCCCGTATTCAGGGAGGGATTCTGGGTAGACATGGTATGGTACACGCTGATACAAAGCTATTTTCTCAAGATCCTCATATTCGACTATATCATTACGCCGATGGACAGGGTGTGGCATCTGTCTTCCCTGCACCTGGTCACATCCTGGCCATTGGCGCTGCAGGTGCTGTTCTTCCTGGTCTTACATGATTTTTATATTTACTGGTTCCACCGATGGCAGCATCATTCGAAACTGCTCTGGCGTACGCATGAGGCGCATCATTCGAATAAGGAAGTGGACTGGCTGGCCGGCACCCGGAGTCATGCGGTGGAGATATTGATCAACCAGACCGTGGAGTTTGCTCCGATAGTACTATTAGGCGCCAATCCCCTGGTGGTGCCCATCAAGGCGTTATTGGATGCTGTCTGGGGTATGTATATCCATTCAAATATAGACGTCCGGAGCGGTAAGTTGCAGTATATCATCAACGGCCCTGAAATGCATCAGTGGCATCATGCCAACGACAGGAGAGTATTCTACGCCAACTTTTCCACGAAGTTCGCTGTCTGGGACTGGTTGTTCGGGACGGCCTTTTTGCCGGACGAGAAGCCGAAGGAGTATGGGCTGTATTATGATTATCCAAAGGACTATTTTCTCCAGCACGCCTTTTCGGTACGGCGGCTGGATGAGGACAGACTGGCGGAGAAACACCGGTGGTTCCGGGCCTATCATGGATGCAGGGTGCGGGTATTACGATGGGTGGTGCGAAAAAAGGAATTATCAAAACCCAAAATAAACCGTCATGTCCTGGATATATCTGATAGTCGCGTCGATGTTTGAGATCTGCTGGACATTTTGTTTAAAGTTCATGAATGTGAAGAAGGTCAGGACGATTGGCTGGTCTTCTTTTTTCCGGCGTGAAAATATGGAGGTACTGGCGCCCTTTGCCGGCTATGCTGTCTTTGGGATAGGGAATATCATCTTTTTCTCCTTGGCGATGAAGCAGATACCGGCTTCTGTCGCGCTGGCTTCCTGGATGGGACTTACGTTGATAGGTATCAAGATCGCGGAGATCTATCTTTTCAAGCAGCCTTCCAATTTCTACCAGTTCATCTACATGACCCTGATCCTGATCGGTATCGTGGGTTTGAAACGTACGGCTTAGAACGCCTCCCGCAGCTGGACAAGCGGGCTATCCTTTCTTCTTTTGGGAAAAAGATGGTGGGGTTGAGGACGAGGATGAGCTGTTTTCTCAAAGTATACAGGGCAAGGAGGTTGACATCGGAGGTGCGTACGACGGTATCGCGCTTTTCTGCCTTGAAAAAGAGGGCTGCAATCCCTCCAAAGCCCCAATCCGTCTCGAGCGATCTTACCACAAAGGGAAAAACAAGGAGATTGCGGGGTTGGGGT
>Ga0105237_10001754_pt1 | contig 28051 bp, 12 predicted proteins | sample KBSC24metaG_FD_81520 | JGI IMG/M metagenome (GOLD analysis project Ga0105237, IMG submission 81520) | Corn rhizosphere microbial communities from Kellogg Biological Station, Michigan, USA - KBS C2-4 metaG | ecosystem: Host-associated > Plants > Roots > Rhizosphere > Soil | place: Michigan, USA... | reverse complement strand
TGCCGGTGGTGGCGGCGGTCTTGGCGATGATATCGCCACGGCGATCTTCATGGGTGTAGCTGTAAGCGCTGCTGCGGTAGGTGTAGAGGACGCCGCCGATGCCTCCGCCATAGTCGCTGCCCCGGATGTATTCCACTACCGGGTTGAGTGAGTTATCGTATTCGTAGACGCTGGTGCCTCCACTGAAGGAGACATAGTTGAGGCTGCCGCCCGAGATGCCCGATTCGTCGCGCGCAACCCGCCGCGTGCGGTAGTCGTAGGTGTATTGGTAGGTGCCGGTGCTGCCTGGTGTTGTTTTGACGAGTTTGACCAGCCGGTTTTCGAAATCGTAGCTGTAGGCGTCGGTATTGGCCCCGATGGTGCGCCCGGTCCGGTTGCCATTGGCATTGTAGGCGCATAGGGTGGTGGTGGTGCCCACGGTGTAGCTGGTGAGCTGGTTGAGCGAGTTGTAGCCGTAGCCGGCGGTGACAGCGCCGGTGCCGGTGACGGTCTTGGAGGTGCGGTTGTTGGCGTTGTCGTAAGTGTAGGTGGTGGTCGAGTTGGGCGCCGCACCCGTGACGGCCTCGACAGTGAGCCGGTTGTTGGCGTCGTAGGTATTGGTCGTGGTCCGGTTGCTTAACCCTGAGGTGTAGGTTTCGGTGATGCTGGCGACGTTGCCCACGAGGTCGTAACCGTAATGGTAGTTGTAGAAGGAGGCGCTGCCCGCGGTTACGACCGCTCCAAGCGTGTAGGCCCGGTTGAGCGCGTCGAAGCTTTCGCTGATAATATTGCCGTTTGGCAACGTTTTGCCGGTGATGTTGCCGTTGAGGTCGTAGGCGTAGGTGGTGACGCGGGCCCCCGAGCCGTCGCTGAGCTGGTATAGCCGGTTGAGATTGTCGTAGGTGTTGACCAGAGTGCGTCCAGTGCCGCCGTAGACAACCTGGGTGCGGTTGCCCGCCAGGTCGTAAGTGTAATCATTCTCGTAGCCGGAGGTTTCCTTGGTCACCCGGTTGAGCAGATCGTAGGAGTAGGTGACATCGGCCACTCCGCTTTTGCCTGGTTCGTAGACATTGAGGAGGTTGCCTACCTTATCGTAGACGTAGTTGCGCTGTGAGTTGGTCGCGGTGTCGGCGGAGTAGTAATAGACGGAGGAGAGTCGGTTGCGTACGTCATAGAAGTAGCTGGTGACCTGCCCCAACGAATCAATACGCTGGGTTTTGTTCAAACCGTTGTACTTGAATTGGACGCTGTGCCCCGCCGGATCGGTAACGGAGGTGTTGCGATTAAGGCCGTCGTAGGTCAAGCGGGTGATGTTGCCATTACCGTCGGTAACTTGCGTTCGGTTGCCCACCGCATCGTATCCATATTTAACAGTGATACCAACCGGATCAACTGTCTGGGTCAGTCGGTTAAGCTCATCGTAGGTATTGGTGGTCGTATGACCGTTGGGGTCCTGTACTGTTTGGACGTTGCCGTTTTTGTCGTAGCTTGTGTAAGTCTTGGGGCGAGCTGGCGATGTGCCCGTGGCCACCGGAACAGACGGCTGGTCGACCTCAATGACGCGGTTGGCGACATCGTAGAAGGTATCGGTCTTGGCACCGCGCGGATCGATCGAGGAGGTAAGACGACCGCCCTGATCGTAGACCCAGGTGTGGGTGGGCCGGACGCTGGTGTTGTAGGTAAGGGTATCGGCCGGGTCTCCGTCCGTTACCGCAGGGTCAAACTCCTGCACCTTGCGGTTGCGCGCGTCGTAGACGTAGCTCCAGACATTGTTGAGAGGGTTTTTGGTAGCTACCACATTGCCCGCCGCATCATAGTAGGTTGTGGTAATAGGATAACCCGAGACATAAGGTTGGGTGACGGTAACCGGACGTCCAGCGCCATCGAAGGCCGTGGTCGTGACTTGCTCGTGGGTATGAGTACCGGAAGAATCTCCATTCTTTACCAATGTCTTCCATTTCAGGTTTGTGGAAGTATAGAAAAATTGAATGAAGGAGAGGCTGGTCATCGTGCTATCGGGGTAGGTGGTCTGCGTCAGACGATTAAGGGGGTCGTAGGTATGGCTGATCGTATTGCCCAATGGATCGATCTCCTTCGTGAGATTACCCACATCGTCGTACTGCATCGATGTGACCGAGGGTGCTGTCGTCGTATCATATAGCACCGATTTACGAAGCGGGCGGTAAAGCGCATCATAGGTAATATCAGTGACAATACCTCGGGGATCGATCGTATGTGTCGGCTTGAAGGAGGAGCTGTCGAAGGCACTTCCCCCGGAATTGATCCCATAACTGAATTGCGTGATGTTATTTAGCGCATCCCTAATCTGCGAAACGCGTTGCAGGCTGTCATATGTCATGGTTGTCACATGACCTCGCGGATCAGTCATCGTAAGCTTGGAATTGACCGCATTGTAAGTGTAGGAAGTGATGAGATCGTTTGAGTCGATTGTCCCGTTGCCGTTCATGTCTCGCGCCTGCTCATCCAAACGGTTCAGCGCGTCATAATGATAGAGCGTAGCAATGCCGTTTTCGTCGTATTCCTTGATCTTATTGCCCCGCTCGTCGTAAACCATTTGCTTTTGCCCGCCATCGGCAAAGGTGACGGTGATAAGGCGGTTGCGCTTGTCATAGCTGAACCAAGTGGTGTGCCCCAGCGGATCGGTTGAGGAAAGCTTGTTGCCGTTTGCATCGTAGGTATAGCTGGTGACAAGATTCAGACCGTCAGGATCAACGATCTCTTGAGCGACGCGTCCATCGGCATCGGGCACATACTTGGTCTTGAGAGAAGAGGTCCCGGTGCTGGTATCATTGTACTGACCGTTCAGGATTTCCTTCTGGATGACGAAACCGGGATATTTGGAATTGCCATAGGTAAAGTCGGTCTCTTGATAGATGTGGTTGCTGGAATCTTGCTTCTGTTCAGAAGTTCTACGCCCAAGCGAATCAATAGTGTAATGGGTCTTGTTGTTATTCTCGTCAATCACGTCGGTCATAACTCTCGTTTTTGTGTCGTACTGAAATTTTTTCTGCTGAGAGAGCGCATTGGTCTGTGTGGTCGGGTCATCATAATCGCCCGAAAGAGTGACTCCTGTAATCCTCTGGAAAGCTTGGTAGCTGGGATCAGCCACCCACACATCTCCGTGAGCATAGGTCGTGGTATTGCCACTTAAGTCCGTGGCGGAACTAAGAGCCATATTGGCATTAAGATCGAAATCGAATGTTTCCTTCCCGACAAATGTGCTGCCTTCTCCATAACTGATATCGAGTTGTTCATAGGCGATGACGTTGGCGGAGCTTGTCCCCCCGCCGCCCCGACCCGGAATGTGAGGAATGGTGACCATCACCGCATTGCTAAATTGATAGCTCCTCGTGAAATTGGTTGCATCTTTTACGGTTAGCAAACGCTGGCCTTGAAGCCCCCCATTTGAAATCAAGATGCTCGAGCCATTGGTAAAAGTGGCCGCTCCTTGATTGCCAGGGAGATGAACTGCCGTGACGTTTCGAGGCGCTCCTGGTTGGATGTAATAACCGTTGAAGGGAATCGACGGGTTATTCATGTAACTGCGCTTACTATGGTCAAAGGTGTAATCAAAAGTATAGGTATTGCCCCGCGGATCCGTAATAAGACCGATATCCAGAAATGAATAAGTGGCTTTACGCGGATCTTGAGGAGATTGCGGCGTGGTATCCTGTTCACCGGCCGAGCTGTAACCGTAATGGGTCACCGCTCCATCGGGAGCCGTCACGCTGGTTAGCACGCAGCTTTTGGTACCAAAAGCGGAGGAGTACCCATAGGAAGTCTTGTTCCCATTGGCATCCCAAATGGCTGTGATGACACTCTGGGGGTTGGTCGAGGTGCCTCCCAAGATTTCCGATACAGGCATTTGCTGGATATAGAGTTTTGAATCGGGCTGATTATCGACCGTAATCGTCGAAGGGATGAGGGTGTTAAGGCTTCCGTACTGATAACGGACGGTGTTTCCGAGTCGATCCTGGGCCTGGACCAGGCGCGCATATCGATTGTAGGTCTTGTAGAAGCTGCCTTCCAATCTGTCTTCGGAAACAGCCTCCAGCAAGCCGGTATCCTGATAGATGAGAGTCGTACCATATTTACGCTTGAAGGTGTAGGTGGCGGGCGCCTTCCCGTCGCTTGTCAAGCTTTCCAAATTGGGAGTCTGCTGCTCATTTTTGGCCGTCGGCATGGGAAAATATTTTTCGGCCTTGGTCGTTGGATCATACCAGAGGATGAAGGTATGGACTGCTCCTGTCTCATCGGTGACAATGGTCTGGGCGGGACTGGTGCTGGCTGGATCATCAGTGTAAACAACCCGGATGTTGGGAGCCAAGTTACTACTCCAACAAGGTCCGAAAGGCAGGTCCGGCTGCTCATGGGGGCGCAAGCCATTGCGATCATTCCAAACCTGGGGACGGAAGTCGCGCCGGGCTGATATCGCCATATCGCTGCCCGCGACCGGCATGTAGACATCCGTCGTGCTGTGCCGCAAGCCATCCGTCAGGGCGTCGATATAGGTTTCTTCCTTTTCCTGGTCGGTTTCGCCGCTCTGCTGCGGTTTTTCATCCGGCATTGGTAATCCGTTCAGTGCGATCTTGCGGTATCGCGAGCCAGATGCTTCGTCGAAAGAAACATCATAGCTCATCGGATGCGTGGGAATCTCAAAATGAGCGGTTCCGGCCGCATATGAGCCAAAGAAATCGATGTAGGCTATGCATGAAACATCCATGTATGCTCCGGGGGGAGCGGATGGCTTGGGTTTAACATTGATGGTTTTAAGATTTCCATAATTATCAATAGTCCATTCCCAATGATAGGAATCATGAACTGGGGCTCCGGTACTGGTTGTTACGATAAAATTCCTTCCTGGATCAGAAATGTAAAGATCGGCCTCACCGTTTACGTTATCATCATTGGCCGGATCGGCATCGAGAGTGTCTGTTCTCCATCGTTTCATCGGGGAATCAATCGTTCCGCTACTATGATTATCATCTGTATAATTGACATCGATTGTCGGTGTAAAACGCACTCCAATATGCCCCGGATCGTCGTCGGATTCCTCGATGACGTTGATTTCATTTGGCGTCAGCAGTTTAATTCCAAAAGCATCAGGATCGCTTGTATCGGTATCAATGGCATAAAGAAGCTGATCTTGAATTCCGTCCGAAAGATGAGGAATGATGATGATATTTTCATTAGGATGATTGACGGGATCATCCGCAAATTCATCGACGCTTATCAGCTTGGCATGCATCGGAGGTATTGGGACTTGTTTGCCAGGGTCGCCATCGACGACGGGAGCACTACCGCCACCCGGCGTGGGTGCGGTTGTTGTGCCGGTGGTTTGAGCTACTGCTGTCAGATAGATCGGGGTCGCATCTGAGCTCACGCTTGAAACCTCAACTTTATTGACGGTTCCGTCGGAACCGGCAGGTCGCCAATAGACCGAAGCTTCTCCATTAGTATCGGTGACCAGATTGGTCGAAGTTGTCACCAGCGTCCCGTTACTGGCGCCGGAAACCGATCCTACACCACCCACCACCGTAAATGTGTTGGTCATGGATGAAATTGGTTGACCAATCGCGTTAACAGCCCGGATGGTCACGGGAGAGGTAAGAACCTGATTGGTTGGTCCCATCTGCCAATCTCCGCTGACCACTGAGTAAATGGCTAGATTGTTGCTGCTGGAAGGAACGGAGCTTAATAACGATGATGTTTCTGTAAACATCACATGGATTGGGCTCATGGCATCGACATTGACCGTGGCTTTGACGGTGGTGAGCAAAAGACTTTGCGATAGATAGAGATAAACCTTGGCATCACCGTTAACATCGGTAGGCAGAGTCAGGGCCGTATCAGTCGGAGTGCCGCTATTGGTGGTCGAAAGAGTCCCGCCGCCTGGCGATGTCTCAAAGGTGACAAGTTTGTTCGCCAGTGGCGTTGCCCCCGAATTGGTGCTGGCATGTACCTTTAACTGGGTTGTCAAAAACGTGCCAGGTGATCCCACCTGATTATTGCCACCTGTGATCGCTAGCCCGGTAGCATCGGTGCTATTTTCGATATCGAAAGCGACATCCTTATCCCCGGTCCCATTGCTGTTTGACGCGTGAACAGTGGCAATGGTGTGGCTCGCACTCGTTACCGTACCCGTGATTGCGCCGGTGCTCGTGTTGCAGGTTAGGCCGGCGGGCAAGCTGGTCGTACTAAAGCTGGTGGGAGAGTTGGAAGCCGTGATGGTATACGACACCCCGGTATTTACCGTCCCATGGTAAAGACCTGCACTCGTGACAACCGGTATCGCCGTGAAGGGAGGCGCGGAGCCCGTTTCATAACTAACCACGAGCATAGGGTTATTTGTTCCTGCTCCGGAGCCGTTGATGAATCTAACATAGTCAAGATTGCTCCCCGCTTCAGCCGTTGGAGAAGCCATGGCTAGGTAAAGAGTCTGATCATCGCTATCAAAGGCTGCTTGAGCTTCCTGAGCAAAACTTTCGCTCGATGGGAAGAGGACGGAGGAGGACAAGCTGGAAGGATTAAAATCCAGCGAGCTTAGCTCTGTCGGGTAATAGCCACTGTTCTGATTCCAGTAGGCTGTGGCAGCGGCGAATGGAACGGTGGCATAGATTTTGATCGGCATTGTCGCCGTTCCGCTGGAAGCAGGTGAAGAGGGCTTGATGACCAGACAGGCTCCCGTGATAACGGAATACGCCGGGATAGCTGAAAGGTCGAATGCCAGTAGAGCCCGACTGCTAGCCTTGGCGCCACCACCGGCCGGGCTGGAAATCAATCCAACCCCCAAAGTCGTGCCGGTATTGTAGGTCGAAGTCGCTACCGAGGCATGTACCGGATCGTAGGCCACATTAACACTTGGCGTGGAATAGCCGCCTGTAGGGACGCTGCCCTGTTGAAATTGAACGTAAGAATCAACTGTGAGCGCCAGGGTTCCCGAGGAAGTGCCGCTAGCGCTTGCCGTGCTTAGAGAAATATTATGGAGCCCGGATGTCACCGTTGTGGCAATCGTGCCCGTAATCACACCTGAGGTAGTGCCGTTGATAAAAGTCAGTCCATCCACCAGGCCGGTAGCCGTCGTAGTGATCGCCGGAGTTGCTCCGTTAATTGTGGCCAGCGTATAGGAGAAAGGTTCGCCTATGGTCACCGTCTGGCTTAGAGAACTACTAATGCCCGGCGACGATGTGGGATAAATAATGAGTTTGACGGTCCCCGTGCTTGTGCCGGTGACGTTGGGTTCCGTGGCGGTTACGGTCATGGCCGTTCCTGTTGTTGATGCCGTTGGAGTACCCGAAATGACTCCAGAACCGCTCATTGCCAAACCATAAGAGGAGAGATTAAATGAGGTGGAAAAACTCGGAGAGACGTGGGCGTTGGGTTCCAAATTTTGGACCGTCTGGATGGACTGAGAGATGGCCTTGCCCTGCACGGCGGCGATAGTTTGGGTGGGAATTACCAAAGGTGGAACAGAAAGGATGACCATGTTCATTGGAACGGCCGCACTTGTTCCCGTTGTATTGGCGACGCTCACTGTTCCGGAAAATGTTCCAATGGTGTTGGGCGTTCCCGTGATGACTCCGTCGGTGCTAACGGCAATTCCCTTGCCTGATAAATCACCTGTAAAGGTTCCTCCGGTTAAACCCGTGCTTTGGCCGCCGACGATAGGAATGATATAGTTGGCAACGGGTATACCCACGTTGCCTTCCAAGGTGGCCAAAGGCTGTGTAATTACCGGAGTTAATGTGTGTATGGTCAGTGCCAGAGTGCCGTTACTTGTTCCATAAAGGTTTGTGGCGTGGAATTGAACCGAATAAGTCATCGGTACATTTGCAGTGGGAGTTCCGGAAACCATGCCTGTTGCTGGATTGAACACTAATCCCGCCGGCAAGGTATCTGGATCAACGCCGTAACTCATCGGACTGTTGGAAGCAGTAAACGTATAGCTGAAGGCGGAGCCCGCAGTGCCCGTGGCACTTGCCGTGCTGGTCATGACCGGCGCATTACCAATATTAATCGTAAATGTTTGAGTACTGCTATTCCCACCGGAAATGGATGCAGTCAATGTACCGGTGGTTGTTCCCACTGCCACCGGAGTACCCGACAAAACACCCAGGCTTAGACTCAATCCAGAGGGCAAGGCCGCCGTTCCGGAGTAGGAAATAGAATCAGCCTGGAGAGCCGTTTTGATCGTAAATGAAAGCGGTAGCCCGACGGCGGCATAGACATTCGATGGCGTTGTAATTACCGGATGATCGGTTACCGTAATGGTCAACGTAGCCGAAGCCGAGTCCGCAGACAGGTCGGCGGTATAGGTGCCGGCGGAGGCTGGAGCCGTACCCCTCAGTATTCCGCTGGCATTATTAAATGTCAGCCAACTCGGCAGATTTCTGGCACTCAGAACTGCTCCATCATGCGAGGAAGTAAGCGTATAGCTGAAAGGTTGATTAATGCCGATAAGGGCTGTGGTTGCACTGGTAATGGTGGTGGCCGTGGGAAGAACCGTGAGCGTGAAAATACCGTTAGTTGAGCCAATGCTGTTGGTTCCAGTAATGAGCACACTAAAGACTCCAGCTTGGGTGGGGGTTCCGCTAATCACACCAGTGGATGCGTCAATGCTTAAGCCATCAGGCAATCCGACAGCATAAAAACTGGTTGCACCGGTCGAAGCCACGGAGTAACCCGAGTAGCTAAAGGCTTCCCCGATATTAGCAAGGGGAGGGAGAGCTCCATTGAGGATGGAAGGAGCTTGGCCGGAAGATGTAGCTGGGCTGATGATTAGAGCGCCAATGGAGCCGATATGCCCCGTGCCCGCTCCTACAGTGAGTACAATATCTCCGGACCGATCGGGAGCAACATGGCTGAAGGTAACGGTGTTACTGGTATTGCCGTTAAGCGCAAGAGAAAGAGTCGTATTGCCGATAGTGTAAGCAGCAGAACCAAAACCGCTCGTGTCCGAGCCAAAGATGGTAAGGTTGTAGATTGAATTAGAATTGAGGTCGCTGAGAGTAACCACGCCGGCAGAACTAGTGTTGTCGACTTTGAATGAATAAGTTTGAATGGGTGAGGGGAAGAGCGTAGTACTGGCCGCGCCGTAGGCACCTGCAGCAGTAAAAGTGGAAGTAACATGGAGCGCCACTCCCGTCGATGATCCGGTATTGAAGTCCTTTGCATTGGTAATCGATCCACTGATATAATTGGTAACTGTATTCCAATTACCGCCGGGTGTGCTGGCACCAGTCGGTTCAAAGTTGAAATTAGCGGAGAAGGCAGGAGTCGGGGCGGTTTGAACCGCAATGGTAAAATTCTGATTGGCACTTGAACCGATACCATTCTGGGCTCTGGTGGTACCTGAGTAGGTGCCAACTGTAGTAGGAACACCAGTAATGACCCCCGCAGTAGTCAGGGTCAATCCTGGCGGTAGTAGGCTCCCCGAGGTTAAGTTAAAGGTAGGCGAGGGGAGGCCCACGGTTTGATAAGTAAAGCTATAGAAATCCCCTGTCTGGGTAGTATTTGTTGGCGGGCCATTGGTAATTGAGGGAGCCTGAGTGATAGTAATGGTAAAATTCTGACTGGTGGAGCCTGCGGTATTTCCAGCAGCAACGCTCCCCGGATAGACACCTCCTGCCGAGGGTGTCCCAGAAAGCACTCCGGACGAAGAAAGGCTCAATCCCGGAGGCAGATTGCCGGAATTTACGCTGAAGATAGGCGATGGATATCCCGCCGCTGTGTAGCTAAAGCTGTAAGCGGTGCCAGCGGTGCCAGTGGTTGTAGCTGGGCCATTGGTAATCTTAGGGGGCTGGCCATCGGTGGTAGAAGTCGTACTAAGGGTGAGTGCGCCAAGAGAACCGATATGATCTGTAGCCGCTGTGACTTTCAGTACGATTTTACCTGCACTATCCGAAGCCACACTGGTAAATGATGCGGTTCTCGTGGTATTTCCGGTATTGATGTAATTAACTGAGGTTGTGCCAATTGTATATGTTGAGTGGTAGGTTGACCCGTTACCACCAGTGTCTGATCCAAAGATAGTTAAGTTATAGGTGGATGAGGTACTAAGGCCCGAAAGAGTTACCTCACCTGTATAAGCTCCGCTGGCAATCGCGAACGAATAGCTCTGGACGGGCGCAGGATACAATGCCGTACTTACGACTCCGTAGGCATCGGCAAAAGTAAAAACCGAAGTGACATCAAGGGATATTCCCGTAAATGCCCCGGTGCTGATATCTTTTGCATTGGTAATCCTGCCGCTGATATAATCGCTCACTGTATTCCAATTGCCCCCGGGCGTCGCCACACTCATCGGTTCAAAGTTGAATTTGGAGGTGAAACTGATCAGCGTATAGATGGGGATTGAAAAGCTCTGCGTTGCCATGCCATTCCCATTATTGATGGTCACCGTGCCCGTATAGGTTCCGGTTGTAGTTGGCGTTCCCGATATAGTTCCTGTTTCCGACAATGTTAATCCTGCCGGCATGCTTCCCGAACTAACGCTAAATGTGGGTGTGGGGAATCCGATGGTCTGATAGGTGAAGTTATAGGGAGTTCCCATCCGGCCTGCGGGTGGGGGGCCGTTTGTGATCGTCGGCGCCATGCTGATGGTATTGGCACTAAGTTGAAGCACGCCAAGATCGCCGATATTGCTTGAATTGGCTGTTACACTAAGAACAATTTTGCCGGTAGAATCAGGGGCAACATTGCGGAAAGTGATGGTATTAGTCGTATTGTTGCCCAGAAGGTATGCGAGCGTCGTGGTTCCAATCGAATAGTTGGCCGAGCCATAGCCACCATCAGCTGAGCCAAAAACGGCTAGATTATACGTCGTGGATGGATCGAGTCCGCTTAATGTCACCGCCGCCGTGCCTCCTCCATTGGCAATGGCAAATGAATAGGTCTGGATTGGAGAGGGATATAGCGCGGTGCTAATAACTCCGTAATTCGCCGCATAAGTGAAACCGGAGGTTACATTCAGGTAAATACCCGTTAAGCCTCCGGAATTGAAGTCTCTCGCATTGGAAATCGATCCGCTCGTATAGTTCGTTACCGTATTCCAATTGCCCCCTGGAGTAGGTGCTCCATCCGGTTCAAAATTGAACATCGCCACCATGCTTGAGGCAACTCCAGGCAGGACAACAATGCTGAAAGGTTGTACAGAGGCAGAGCTGAATCCATTGCTCGCACTTACCGAGCCCGAATAGGTTCCAGCTAGTGTCGGCGTGCCCGAAATCATACCTCCTGTGGAAAGGGTCAGTCCCGGCGGCAAACTCCCTGTTGTCAGGCCGAATGTGGGTACGGGAGATCCGCTCACTTGATAGGTAAAACTATAGGGAACCCCAACCTCCGCAAAATTGGCTGCACCGCCGATGATGGGAGGAGTCCCGCTCGCGCCTCCGGATGGAATGGGTAAAACCGTGAGTAGGAGAGTGGCTGTGCCGGGAGTTCCGGAACTATTGGACGCGCTTAAACTCACGCTGCTGGTCCCGGCCGTTATCGGCGTACCACTGATTATTCCCGAAAATGGATCGCAGCTAAGACCACTGGGCAATCCTGTTGCTCCGAAAAGCAACGGAGAACCCGTCGCCACAATCTGGTAAGTAAAATTAGTCCCCACCGTTGCAGTAGCGCTTGCAGGACTAATGATCGTTACTGTATCCGTCGATCCCGTTACCACATTAATCACGAGGACGCCTGATGTTTTTGTAATGCCATTTGAAACATCGATGTTGGCCGTATAGATTCCCGTACTCGTCGGAGTGCCCGAAAGAGTGGGGCCGCTCGTGCTTAACCAACCAGGGAGGGACGAAGCCGAAAAACTGCTCGGCGTCGGATTTCCTGTCGCAGTAATAGTATAACTAAAGGGGATGTTGGTTGCCGCCGTGACAGTCAGCGGGCTCGTTATCCTCACCATGTTAGAAGTCAGATCAAAATCAAAAACGGTCTTTAGCTGCCCAATAAGTGCAACATTGGAATTGGAATTGGTCGTGCTTAACCAACCTGGAGCGGCATTGGTATAACCTTCATCGACTAATCGGGACCATATTTTATCACCTACATATTTAAGCTGACCTATGGTCGCGGCTTGAAAATCGGTTGGTTTGGGAATTGTCCCTGAGTATCCATTTGTATGATAATCTTGCATCCAATCTGCAACAAGGTTGTTAAGATCAGCTCCGGCGCCACCCTCTAAGTTATCATTAAGCTCTTGAACAGCTCGTGCGGTAAAAAGCTTTAGCTGACCGATAGTAGCAACAGCTGCATCATTCGTTGTCTGCGAGTTATTAACTGCAGCGCGTGTAGTCCACCAAGCCGGACTTGTTGCATATGACGTAGCTACAAATAAAAGTGAGCAGAAAAAAATAAGCCAGAGCATCTGGCTTATAGTGGATGAGTGCGTGCATTTTTTAGCTGGTCTAAAAAAGCTCATGCGATTTAGACGTTACAGAATCAGCTAGATAATACCAGTTCTTTTTTACATTTTCGTAATTATTTGAAATTGATAATTATTTTATATAACATATATTGTGCGAAATGAATCTAGCCCGGCGGCCAGGTCATGGGGCGACCGCCAAGAAGATGGACATGGAGGTGCGGGACGCTTTCGCCGCCATCGGGACCGTTATTGATGACGAGTCGGAAGCCAGAATCGTGCAGGCCTTCCTTTTGAGCGATGGTTTGCGCGACAAAGATCAAGTGGCCGAGGAGTGGTTCGTCGACGGATTGGGTGGCGGCAACGCGCGGGATTTCCTTTTTGGGGATGACGAGGATGTGAACGGGTGCCTGAGGCTGGACGTCATGGAACGCCAGGCAGCGGTCGTCCTCGTGGACGATCCGGGCTGGAATCTCGCGGGCGATGATGCGGGAGAAAATGGTGCTCATGATGTCCTTATAGATTAGCTGACGGCTACAAGCGATACCGCGGAGACACCTCCGGCGTGCATCCGCTCGCGCAATCCAGGCCAGCGGGCGAGGGTGGGATCGTCGCGGAGGAACTGTTCCGCATCCCGGCGCGCGATGGCCAGCAGATCGAAATCGGACTCGAGGCTGGCGAAACGAAGCGGCGGCAGCCCGCTTTGTTCCGTGCCGAAGATATTGCCGGGACCACGGATCTTGAAATCCTCCTCCGCAATGCGGAAACCATCGGTCGTATCCTCCATGATCTTGAGGCGCTGCCAGCCCTCGAGACTGCGGGGCTCGCCGACCAGGACGCAGTAAGAGAGATGCTTTCCCCGCCCGATGCGTCCGCGCAACTGGTGGAGCTGAGCCAGGCCGAAGCGCTCGGCATTCTCGATCAACATCACGGTGGCGTTGGGTACGTCGACGCCGACTTCGATCACGGAGGTGGAGAGAAGCGCCTGGATTTCTCCAGCCCGGAAAGCGGTCATCACGCGCTCCTTCTCGGCGCCGTCGAGCTGGCCGTGGAGGAGGCCAAGCTTCACCTGCGGCAGGAGTTCCTGGAGGCGCACGAACTCGGCTTTCACCGACTTGGCCTCGACCTTTTCCGATTCCTCGACCAGCGGGTAGACGATGTAGGCCTGTCTCCCCTCGCCGATCTGCTTGACGAGGAAGGCCCAGAATTTTTCGAGTTCCTTGGAGGAGCGGCGCTTGGTGATAATTGGCTGACGGCCCGGCGGCATTTCGTCGAGGATGGAGACGTCGAGATCGCCGTAAAGGGTCATGCCGAGCGTGCGCGGGATCGGCGTAGCGGTCATGACGAGGATGTCGGGATTGCCACCCTTGCGGCTAAGCGCGAGCCGCTGCAAAACGCCGAACTTGTGCTGCTCGTCGATGACGATGAGGCCGAGCTGGTCGGCGGCGTAGCTGTCGTAAAGGAGCGCGTGGGTGCCAACGACGACGGAGCCAGCGGGCTTGAGCGCGGGCTTGCGGTTGAAGAGGTCGAGTTCCCCTCCCTGCAATCGGTCCGTTTTCTTGCGCTTGGTGTTGCCGGTGAAGAGATCGACGCGAATGCCGAGCGGTTCGAACCATTTCTTCAGGCTGAGCGCGTGCTGCTCGGCAAGGATTTGCGTGGGTGCCATCAATGCGGCCTGCTCACCCGCCTCGACCGCGCGGAGCATAGCGTAGAGAGCCACGAAGGTTTTGCCTGCACCGACGTCGCCCTGGAGCAAACGGTTCATTGGAGGGCCGTGCGCGAGGTCGCGGTCGATCTCGGCCATGACACGCTTCTGTGCGCCGGTCAGCGGGAACGGAAGCGCCTCGAGCCATTGCCGGACGAGATCGTTGTTTTGCTTTCCCAGACGTTTCCGATGCACCTGCACCCGGTTCGCCTTGCGCTGGGCGACGACGCACTGGAGGACGAAAAATTCGTCGTAGGCGAGGCGGTGCCGCGCCTTGCCTACGGCCTCCCACGATTCGGGAAAGTGGATGATGCGGAATGCTTCCTGCCGGGAGAGAAGGTCCTTCGGCGCGGGATAAAATTCGGGCGCCTGGAATGGGGTGCGTTGCGTGGCCTCAAACATGATCTTGCGCAAAACACGCTGGGAAAGACCCTCGGTCAGGTTGTAGATGGGTGCAATCCGGTCGATGTGGATGAACGACTCGGCGTCGTGGTGGACGATCTCGTAATCGGGCTGCTTCATCACCCAGCGGCCTTTCTTGTCGCGGCTGACGCGGCCGTAGAGGAAGATTTCGCAGCCTTCCTTGATTCCGTAGGGTTTGTAGGCGTACCAGCGGGCGATGACGATGTCGCCGCTGTTCTCCAGCGGTTGTGGCGCGACGGTGATCTCGAGCCGGAGCGCGCCCCAGTGGACCGCCTTGGCCTGGTGGATCTTTCCCCTCACCGTGATGGCCTGCCCCTCCTGCGCACGGCTCAGCGGAACGAGATGACGCCGGTCCTCATAGCGACGCGGGACGTAGTGGAGCAGGTCGTCATGAGTGACGATGCCCACCTTGGCCAGTAACTCGGCGCGCTGGGGACCGATGCCCAGAATTGAGGCGAGCTGTGGAACGGAGGAGGAATCCGGCATGGTTGAAATTAAAGGAAGTCCACGAAGGCGCTACAGCTAAATCTGCCAGTCCGAGATGCGGATCTGAACGCGGTTGCGGTAGTCGTCCCAGTCGAGGGTTCCGGCAAGCTGCGCGGGAGGCTTTGACCAGTCGTGCTGACCAAGGCCGAAGCCGACTGCCTCCATCTCGCCTTCCGCGCCACGAAGGAAAAGCTTCACATGATTCTTGCCGAAGAGCTGCGGGGGACGCGTGCAAGTGATCTTCTCGAAGAGGAAAACCGGCTCGGGATTGTTCCGGCCGAAAGGCGCGAGATCCTCCATGCGCCGGAAAAGCGCCTCGCCGACCTCGGGCAAGGCGAGCGATCCGTCGAGCGTGAGCTTGGATTGAAAGACTTCGTCGGGACCCTGGGAACGTATCTCGCGACTGAAGGCCTCGCGGAAGGCGGCGATTTTTTCCGTCCGGATGTTGAGCCCGGCAGCCATGTCGTGACCGCCGAAGAGCTCGAGATGACTGGCGCACGCCTGCAGGGCTTTCACGATGGAGATACCGTCGATGCTGCGGCCACTCCCCTTCCCTGCGCCCGATTCGTTCAGGCCGATGATGATGGTGGGACGGTGATACCGTTTTTGCAGGCGCGACGCGACGATGCCGATGACGCCCCAGTGCCAGTTCTGCCCGGAGAGGACGATGCCCCAGTCGCGCGCGGGATCGAAACTCGCCTGGATCTGCGCCTCGGCCTGCTGGAGCGTTTCCATCTCGACCGTCTGGCGCTCGCGATTGTTGCGGTTCAGTTCGGCGGCGATGGTCGCGGCTTCGTTGCGGTCGTCGGTTTGCAGGAGACGAAGCGAAAGCATGGCGTCGCCGAGGCGTCCGCTGGCGTTGAGGCGCGGCCCGAGACGGAACCCGACGTCCTGCGCCGTGACCGGAAAGCCGACCTGGCTGACCTCGACCAGTGCGCGCAGTCCGGGCCAGAGACTACGCTCGATCTGTTGCAGGCCGCGCCGGACGAGGATGCGGTTCTCGTCGATGAGCGGGACGATGTCGGCCACGGTGCCGAGCGCGACGAGGTCGAGGTAATCACGCAGATCAATCTGGCGATTCCCCTCGCCCGAGAGCTTGAGCAGGCCGTGGCAGACCTTGAAGACGAGGCCCACGCTGGCAAGGTATTCGAGCGTACCGTCACGCTGCGGGTTGACTAGCGCGTGGGCAGCGGGCAGCTCGGGCGGGAGCGCGTGGTGATCGATGATGACGACGTCGATACCCTGTTGTCGCAGCCAGGCGACTTCCTTGACCGCCGTGGTGCCGCAGTCGACCGCAATGAGCAGCTCGGGCCGGTGCTGCTCGACGCATCGCTCGAGGCCGTCCTGGCTGAGGCCGTAGCCTTCCTCGACGCGCAGGGGGAGAAACGTTTCCACGGTGCCGCCGAGTTTTCGGAGGACGCGCCAGAGCAGGGCGCTGGAGGTGATGCCGTCGACGTCATAGTCACCGAAGATGACGATGCGGCTTTTCTGTGCGACGGCTTGAAGAATGCGCTCCCCTGCCCGGCGCAGGTCGGTTAGCCGGAACGGATCACCGAGGGCCTGTAATCGCGGATCGAGAAAGGCACGGACTTGTTCCGCGCTCTGATGGCCCCGCCGCCAGAGCAGCGCGGCGATTTGGGGATGAAGATCGAGTGCGCGCGCGAGCTCGAGCGCTTCGGCCGCGGGCGGGGCGTGGACCCAGCGCTTGCCGAGCGCGCTTCGTTCCGTCATGGGAGGATCAGACGCCGACCGGGGTCTTCGCCGTTGTCACGGGGGCCGACGGCGTGGAAGCCGCCCGCGCGCTGGCCGCGCCGCCCAGCCACCAGGCGATGCCGGGCGAGATGAAGTGGGACGAGTAGATACCCGACAGGATGCCGATAAACATCGCGAGCGAGAAGTCGTGGATCACCGGGCCGCCGAAGACGATCAATGCCAGCGTAGCGAGCAGACAGGTGCTGCCGGTGAGGATTGTTCGGGCCAGCGTGAGATTCAAGCTGCGGTTGATCGCTTCGTAGAAGCTCCCCTTCTCCCGATTGCGAACGCCTTCGCGGATACGATCGAAGACGACAATCTTATCGTTGATCGAGTAACCGGCAATGGTGAGAAACGCGCCGACCAACGGAAGCGTCAGCTCGCGGCCAAAGAGCGCCATGATGCTGAGGGCGATGAGCACGTCATGGAGCTGCCCCACCGCCGCGGCGACGGCGTAGGACCATTCAAAGCGAACCGCGGCATAGGCCAGAATGCCGAAGAGACCGGCGAGAAGGGCAATGATCGCCTTCTGCTTCATTTCGCCGCCGACCTGCGGTCCGACGCTGTTGGAGGCACCGGCGATGAAACCGGCTTGGGGGAAGGCCTGGACGAGGGTCTTGGCCGCCTTGTCGCCCTGGTCCTTCTCGGCCTCGAGGAGGAGCGCTTGGGAAACGGGCGCGTACTGGAGCGTGAAATCCTTCAGGCCATTCTTGACCAACGCCTCGTGCAGCTGGCCGACGTCGATCTTTTCCTTGTAGGTCAGGGTGACGGCATCGCCGCCCTTGAAGTCGACGCCGAGGAGCGAGTCGCCACGGCTGTAAACCGCAATGGCACCCGCGACGAGAATGACGAGCGACAGGATCAATCCCGCGTTGCGAAACTTGAGAAAGTCGAACCGGGGCGACCTGATGAACTGCATCATGCTCAGGTTGGGCCGGTCGGTGGCGGAAAGAATCCAGTCGAAGGCGTTACGACTGACGACCAATGCCGCGAAGAGATTGGCCACGATGCCGAGCACCAGGGTAACGGCAAAGCCGCGTAGGGGGCCGGTGCCAAAGTAGGCAAGGACGACGGCGGGAATCAGCGTGGTGACGTTGGAATCGAAGATGGCGCTAAAGGCTCTCTCGAAGCCGGTGTCGATGGCCGAGCGGGCCGGTTTACCCAGCGCCAGCTCATCGCGGATGCGCTCGTAGATGAGCACGTTGGCGTCGACGGCCATGCCGATGGTGAGCACGATGCCCGCAATGCCGGGAAGCGTGAGGGTGAAGTGGAACTGGGCGAGCAGGCCGAGCAGGAGCACCAGATTGACCGCGAGGGCGAGCACCGCGATCATGCCGGAGACGCGATAGTAAATCACCATGAAGCTGATGACCAGCACCAGCGCGATGATCCCGGCATGGTAACCGCTGCGGACCGAGTCGGCGCCGAGCGAGGCATCAACCGAGCTTTCATTCAGAATGTGGATCGGCTTCTCCAGCGGATTCTGCATCACGCTGGCGAGCTCCTCGCATTCGAGGGCGGTCATGCGCCCGCCGGAGATTTCGCCCATGCCGTTGAGGATGTAGCGGTCGCGATCGGTCGGGAGGGAGGGCGCGCTGCGGACTTCGTTGTCGAGGATGATTGCCATGCGGCGGCCGGGATTGTTCCGGCACATGTCGGCCATCGCCTTGGTGCCGACGTCATCGAGCTGGAAGTCGACCTGCGACTGTCCAAGCTGGCCGATGCTGCGGGTGGCGCGAGTCACATGGCTGCCCGAGATGGCGGCCTTGCGCTCGACGACAATCTTGTTCCGGACATCCTTGCCCTGCTCGTCTTTTTCCAGCAGCGGAAGGATTTCGTAATCGGAAGCGTATTGATAAGTGAGCTTGCCGCCGTTCTTCTCGGCGTCGGCGAGAATTTCGCGCTCATTGGTCGGGACGAGGCGCAGCTCGAGCTTCGCCACCTGGGAAATCTGGTTGCGGGCGCTGTCGATCTCCGTGCCCTTCAGGCCGGGGATCTGGATCTTGAGGCGGTTGCTGCCTTCGGGCTGAATGCTGATTTCGCGCGTGCCGAGAATGTCGAGGCGCTTGCGGATGACCGAGGCGGCCTGGTCAAGCGCCTTGGCATCGGGATTGCCCTGGACCTCGAGCAGGAACTCGGTGCCGCCCTGGAGATCAAGGCCGAGCTTGATCGTCTGCTGGATCGGGTAAATGGCGAGACCACACGTGAGCAAGCTGGCCGCGATGGCGCCCAGACCAGCGACGCGGCGGGTGGCGGCATTTTCAGCGGCGAGATACCAGATGAAAAAGCCAATGAAGCCAAAGGAGGAGAGCAGGATGGGGAGATACATGGAAGAATTTGGTTGAGGAAAACGGATTAGGCCTTGGCGGCGGGAGTCTTCTCCTCGGCCGAGGTATCGGTACGCGTGATTTTGTCGATGTGGCTCTTTTCGATTTCGAGCTTCACGTTGTCGGCGACTTTCACGATCACGGTCGAGTCCTTCACGTTGGTGATGACGCCGTGGATGCCGCTGGTGGTTACGATCTTGTCACCGGTCTTCGCGCTCTTGGCCGCTTGTTCCTGGTTTTTCTTGGCCTGGACCTGCGGGCGAATGAAGGCGAAGTAAAGCATCACCGCGATGAGGAGCGGAAGAGCGAGGCTGACCCAGCCCGGTTGCTGTTGGGCGGCGGCATCCGTTGCCGCGGTTCCGGTCGTGGCGGCTGCGTTGGTGACTTGAGCGAAGAAAGTAGCGATAGGATCGGCCATGGGACTTTTCAGATTTTAGAGCTTTGGTAGGTGCGGATAAAATTTTCGCGAAACGGGCCAAATGAGTCGCAGTCGAGCGCGTTTCGGATGTCCCGCATCAGTTCCAGGTAAAAGTGCAGGTTGTGCAGGCTGACCAGGACCAGTGCGAGGATTTCACCCGCTTTGAATAGATGCCGAATATAGGCGCGGGTAAAGTTTTGACAAGCATAACAGCCGCAGCCCGGTTCGAGCGGCGCGCCATCGAGCCGGTACTGGGCGCCGCGCAGGTTCAGGGTGCCAGTGCGGGTGTAAACGGTGGCATGCCGGGCAACGCGGGTGGGCAGAACACAGTCGAAGATGTCGACCCCGCGCGCGACCAACTCCACCATCTGGTGCGGCTGGCCGAGTCCCATGGCATAGCGGACCTTGTTCTCCGGGAGGTGTGGTATGGTCGATTCGACCGCCTCGTACATCTCCTTTTCCGGCTCACCGACACTGACACCACCGATGGCGTACCCATCGAAATCCATTTCCACGAGCGCCTTGGCGCAGGCTTCGCGCAGATGGGGAAATTCACCCCCCTGCACAATCCCGAAGAGCGCCTGCTCGAGCGTGGGCCGCGATTCGCCCGTGGCGATGAGATGACGGTGGTGATCGAGAGAAGCGCGAGCCCAGGTGATGGTGCGCTTTACGGCGGAGGCAACCTTGGCCTCCTCGCAAGGCCAGGGCGGACATTCGTCGAAGGCCATGATGATGTCGGAACCAAGCGCATGCTGGATGGCCATCGATTCCTTCGGGCCGAGGAAGAACTTGCTGCCGTCGAGATGGGAACGGAACTCGACACCTTCCTCCGTGACTTCGCGCAGCTTGGCGAGGCTGAAGACCTGGAAGCCGCCGCTGTCGGTCAGGATCGGCTTGTGCCAGTTCATGAACTTGTGGAGTCCGCCGAATTCGCGAAAGACCTCGAGTCCCGGACGGAGGAAGAGATGGTAGGTGTTGCCGAGAATGATCTCAGTGCCCATGACGTCGAGGTCGCGCGGCGCGACGGCCTTGACTGTCGCCTGCGTCCCGACCGGCATGTACTGGGGCGTCTCGATCGTGCCGTGGCTCGTCGTGAGGCGGCCGCGCCGCGCCCGGCTGCCCGGGTCCGTTTTATGGAGTTGAAACATTCGCGGGAGACGGATTCGTGGCGGGAGCGGCCTCGGCGTTGGTCGCGGGAGCCGGGGTGGCGGGAAGATTAATATTCGTGGAGACCGGGGCCGGATTTGTCGCAGGTTCCACTGAAGGAGCTACTGAAGCGGCCGACGCGGGAGCTTCCACTTTAATTGCGGAACCCTGGTCAGCAACAGGCTTGTCCGCGCCAATCTCAGGCAGTGCATGCGTGGCGATGCCGATCAGCAGGGCACCGCCGAGAATTACGCGATAAATCGCGAAGCCGTTGAATGTATGCGACTGCACGAAGCGAAGCAGCCACTTCACCACGAAAAAAGCCACGACGGCGGAGACGACGAAGCCGATGGCGATATCAATGAGAAGCTGGTGCCCGCCCGTCGTGAGGTCCTTCCGGTACTTGACCATCTCCAGCCCGCTGGCTGCAAACATGGTAGGGATGCCGACGAGGAATGAAAACTCGGTCGCGGCGGGGCGTTTCATCCCCATGGCGAGACCGGTCATGATCGTCGCGCCGGAACGGGAGGTGCCGGGAAAAATTCCCGCGACGATCTGCGCCAGACCGATGAGCACCGCTTCCGGCCAGGAAACGTCGTCGTGCGGGTAGAGATTCCGCGAAAACCATTCGATGGCAAAGATGACGAGGCCGCCAATCAGCGTGGCCCAGGCGACGGGGGTGAGCGTCTCCGGCAACTTCATGTGCAGGACGTGAGTCGCGACAAAACCGAGCACGGCGGTGACGACAAACGAGACGAAAATCTTGAGCAGGTAACTGCGGGAGTGGGGATTATCGAGGCTGGAGAGCAGGCCCATGATGTCGCGCCAATAGATGAAGACAACGGCCAGAATCGCCCCGGCCTGGATGACGACGTTGAAAACGTCGGGTTCCTTCGCGCCGAGCAGGTGCTCGGCGATGAGCAGATGGCCGGTCGAGGAGATTGGCAGGAATTCGGTGACTCCCTCGACAAGGCCGAGAATGAGAATCTGAAGATAGTGGGTTAGAAGGTCCACCGTGTGTAACTAGCACGTCGCGCCCGAATGCAAATCAGAATTCTCCCGTGTCCTGCGGACGGCAGTTAAACGCATACGCTAAAAAGCCGCTCTTCCCAAACGGTGTCATCCCGAGCGGAGGTGAGCCGGAAGATGTGTTTTTCCGCCAGATCCACCCGAACCGAAGTCGAGGGATATGGGTGAGTTGGACAACCGGGATGAGAGGCGCCACAAGATGAGGAAAGAACTTAAAAACCACGCGCTTCCCGCCTAGGCGACAAGCGGGCTGCCTTTGTGGAAAGCGAAAACGTTAAGACGCTTCCCTTGCCTGGTGATAATTCCATCCAGGTCCTTCGACTGCGCCTCGGGATAACCCTGCGTTTAACTCACCTCTTGCGACTCGGCTCCGCTCAGGATGACGACTCGGGAAAAGAAAAGATGCGAATCTTGTTAACCTCAAATGTGCTTCCAAAAAATTGCCCTTCGCAGGACCTTTCAGTTGAATCATGCGGCGTTAGGTGACAATTTGAAGTTATGCCGCGCCGCCGTGACGATCTCGAAAAGACCGAGGAGCGCCACCTCGCGCCTTACGCGCAGGCGAGTGTGCAATCGCGCGGCCGCGAGCACAACGAGGACCAGCACCGGTTCCGCACCGACTTCCAGCGCGACCGTGACCGGATCGTCCATTGCCGCTCCTTCCGCCGCCTCGAATACAAGACGCAGGTCTTTCTCAGCGGTTCCGGCGACCATTACCGGACTAGGATGACCCACACCATCGAGGTCTCCTGCATCGCGCGCACTCTTAGTCGGGCGCTGGGTCTGAACGAAGATCTGACCGAGGCCATCGCCCTCGCCCATGATCTCGGTCATCCCCCCTTCGGCCATCTCGGCGAGGCGACGCTTCACCGACTTATGGCCAAGCACGGCGGCTTCCGCCACAACGCGCAGAGCCTGCGCGTGGTCGAGGAGCTGGAGCTCAAATATCCCGAATTCAACGGACTGAACCTCACTTGGGAAGTGCGCGAGGGCCTGCACAAGCCTTACCCGCCGAACCGGCTCGTCGACGGTTTCATCCAGCCATCGCTTGAGGCGCAGGTAGTCGACGCTGCCGACCAACTCGCCTACATCTGCCACGATCTCGACGATGGACTCGAATCGGGCTTGCTCGAGGAGCCGGATCTCGTCGGGCTCGCTCTCTGGCGCTCCACGCAAGAGGAGGCGCTGGCCCCCTACCCGCACCTCGAGGCGGAACGGGGCCGCTATTACGTCCTGCGCACTTTGCTCGGAAAATTGGTCGAGGATGTCATCGACCACTCGAGCGTGGAAATCCGGAAGCATAATCTCCAGACGGGCGACGACGCCCGGCGCCTGTCCAAGCTGATTTCCTTCTCCCCGGAAACAGGTGAGCTGGCGAAGGAGTTGCTGCAGTTCCTTTACACCCGGCTCTACCATCATCCGGAGCTCGATACGGTCAAACACCGCTCGGTTGATTGCCTCACGCAGCTTTTCGAACTGCTGATCACCCACCCTCACCTGCTCAATCCCCAGTTCGAGACGCGGATCAAGAAGGACGGTGTTTACCGCGCGACCTGTGACCACCTCGCCTGCCTGACCGACCGGCAGATCTACCTTCAGCACCGGAAATTCATTGGCGGCACGCCCTCGCTCGAGCTCGCCCGGCTGGAACAATCCGCCCTTTTTTAATTTTCCAAAGCCTGTCATCCTGAGCTCGTCGAAAGACCTCTAACTATTTTGCTCGAACGATCCCGAACGAGCGAATGACGAGAGATCCTTCGACAAGCTCAGGATGACATTGGAAAAAATTTGATGATCAACTCCGCCTACACGCCCCCGCTCGACCTCGTCCGCCGCCCGCGCCGCAACCGCCAGAACGCCGCCATCCGCGCCCTGGTCCGCGAAACGCGCCTCCATACCGACAACCTCGTCCAGCCCCTCTTTGTGAAGGATGGCAAGGGCGGACCCGAGGCCATCGACAGCATGCCCGGCATCGAGCGACTGAACGTGAAGGACCTCATCAAGGAAACGGCGCAGCTCGCCAAGCTCGGCATCCGCGCCGTGGCCCTTTTTCCGCAGATCGATCCCGACTTGAAGGATGCGGGCGGCAAGTACGCGGTCACGTCCAAGAACTGGTTCTTCTCCGCCGTCCGCCAGCTCAAGGCCGAGGTGTCCGACGTGCTGATCATCGCCGACGTCGCGCTCGATCCCTACACGAAGCACGGCCACGACGGCGTGCTCGATCCGAAAACGGGCGACGTCGCCAACGACGAGACCGTCCACATCCTCACCCAGTACGCCACGCGTCTCGCCGACGCAGGGGCCGACATCGTCGCGCCGTCGGACATGATGGATGGCCGCATCGGCGCGATCCGCGACGAGCTCGATCACGAAGGCTTCACCCACACGTCGATCCTAGCCTACGCGGTCAAGTTCGCCTCGGCTTACTACGGTCCTTTCCGCGACGCCGTCGGAAGCGCCGCCGCCGCAGGCACGCCTGCGCTCGACAAGCGCACCTACCAGCTCGATCCCGCGAACATGCGCGAAGCCCTGCTCGAGGCGCGGCTCGACGAGGATCAGGGCGCCGACAGCCTCATGGTCAAACCGGCGGGCCTTTATCTCGACGTCATCTCCATGGTCCGCAACGCCACCACCCTCCCCGTCGCCGCCTTCCAGGTCTCCGGTGAGTACGCGCAGATCCACGCCGCGGCGCGGGCGGGCTGGCTCGACCTCGAAAAGGCGCGCGATGAATCGCTCCTCGCCATCAAGCGCGCCGGAGCCGACATCATCCTCACCTATTTCGCCCGCGAAATGGCCAAGAGCCTCAAAAGCGGTCATTGATGCCGCCGGTTCGATCTGCAAGACTTCGCTCCATTCCGAGCGGAATGGCATGAAACTCCCCGTCATCCTTGCAGTTGTTGCGGCGCTGGGAATCGGCATGGCCATCGGCATCAGCCTGGCACCGCAAATACCGATTTTCCGATCTTCCGGAAGAGGTTCCACCGCAAATACCGAAGCGTTGTCCGGCACCACATCCGATTCCGGCATCGTCTCAACGACGAACGGCATTAGAAAGAAAGCGATCCCAGGCATCGCAAATACTTCCGACCTTGCCGCCATCCTCAAGGAAGGAAATTTTTTTCGCAAGATGAAGGACCTCTCCGCCTACATCGATTCCATTCCTCCGGCAGAGATTCCGAATGTCCTGAGCCAGATCCGGAAAGCCTCGGGTGGATTAAAGGTAGAGGAAATGACCCTTCTGATCAGCCACTGGGCCGAAATCGATCCGGACGGACTCATGGCTGAATCCGTCAAACCTCAGGACCGTCAGACGAAGAGCATCATGCTCGGTGCCGTCTTCGGCGAGATGGCAGACCAGGATCTCACCGATGCGGTCAATCAAGCGAAGCAGTTGCCCAACAAGCAGGACCGTGATGCCGCCATGCAAAATATCATCGGGAAACTGGCCCAAAAAGACCCGGCCCAGGCTCTGGCACTTTTTCAAGGGTCCCCAAAAGATCCCTACGGTGGAGGGCTCTTCGCAATCTTTACGGAATGGTCGTCACGCGATTTGTCCCAGGCAACCCAGACGGCCCTGCAACTTCCCAACTCCCGGCAGCGGAGCTCCGCCATCCAGGCCATCGTTAATGGATTGAGCCAGCGGGATCCGCAAGCGGCCATGGATTGGGTGGACCAGTTGCCTGCCGGACAAATGCGCAATCAAGCCCAGCGAAGCGTGGTCGGGAATCTTGCCTTTCAGGATCCTCAGGCCGCATTCGGCTACCTCAGCAGTCTTCCATCGAATGCAGCAAAGAATGGTTTGGTGCAAAATATTGCTTTTCAACTGGCCCAGGCCGATCCCCAGAGCACGCTTGCCCTGGTTGAGACACTTCCTCCCTCTCAAACCAGCAAGTTCGCCCTGCAAATGGCCATCTCGGGCTGGGCTTCGAACGATCCCCAGGCTGCTTATACCTATGCGAGCAACCTGCCGGCGGGCACGAGCGAAAAATCCAACCTACTGCAAAACTCCCTGTCGCAGTGGAGCCGGATCGATCCCCAAGCCGCCATGGCCAGTGTCAATCAGATGCCCGAAGGTAACGACAAGAACAACGCTCTCAATACTCTTCTTTCCTCATGGAGCCAGACCGATCCGCTCAATGCCGCGGCTTACATCCAGTCGATGCAGGATGGCCCAGCCCGGCAAAATGCGCTTTCCTCCGTGGTCGGCAACTGGGCCAACAACGATCCAGCCGCCGCCGCCCAGTGGCTTTCCTCCATGCCCAACGGCTCGCCCGCCGCTTATGGAAGCCTGGCCTCAACCTGGAGCCGAAATGATCCGGTCCAAACAGCTAGCTGGCTGACGCAACTGCCCACCGGCCCCGCCCGGGACGCGGCTGTTGCCTCTTTCAGCGGCCAGATTTTTGAGACCGATCCCGCCAAGGCTGAACAGTGGGCTGAATCGATCGGTGACGCCAAGCAGCGCCAGGAACAGGTCACCTCCATCTTCCGGCGCTGGATGGCAACCGATCCCACCGCCGCGACGGTGGCGGTCCAGAATTCATCCCTGCCCGACGACGCGAAGAAAAAACTTCTCCCCGGCACCAAGCCCTAGCCGGACGTAACCGCGGAAAAAAGGTGCCTCTTGGCAACGATTCGGGTTAAGCTCAGCCTTTAATGAGCACTGTCTGGACGCGCAAGGATCTTCTCACCATCCGGGAACTGGACCGCACCGACATTGAATTGATCCTCGAGACGGGTCGCACGTTCAAGAATCTGCTGGCCGAGCCGGGCAAGAAATCCGACTCGCTCGCGGGCCGCACGGTGGTGAATATCTTCGTCGAGCCAAGCACGCGCACGCGAACCTCCTTCGAACTGGCCGCCACCCGCCTCGGCGCCGATGTGGTTTCCATCGACAGCGAATCGAGCTCCTTCCGCAAGGGCGAGACACTCAAGGACACCGGCCTGACGCTTCAGGCGATGCACGCCGATTTCGTCGTTCTGCGCCACTCGGCGGCGGGCGCGCCGCGATTCCTGGCCGAGAGGCTCAAGGCCCATCTCATCAACGCGGGCGACGGCGCGCACGAACATCCCACCCAGGCACTCCTCGACGCTTTCACCATGCGCGAACGGCTCGGCGCGAAGCGCGCGTGGAAGGACCTCCACGTCGTCATCTGCGGCGACATCCTCTTTAGCCGCGTCGCCCGCTCCAACGTCTGGGCGCTGACCAAGCTCGGCGCGCGCGTGACGCTGGTCGGCCCGACCACGCTCGTGCCCGAATGTTTCACCGAGCTCGGCGTGGAAGTGCGGCACGACTTCGATGCCGTTCTGCCCGAGGCCGATGTGATCATGCTCCTGCGCATCCAGCACGAGCGACAGCGTCGCAGTTTCTTCCCCTCCGTGGGCGAGTACGTCTCGCTCTTCGGGCTGAACATGAACCGCTTCAAAAAGTGCAAGCCCGACGTCCTCATCATGCACCCCGGCCCGATCAACCGCGGCGTCGAAATCGCCAGCGAACTCGCCGACGGCCCAAACTCAACCGTCCTCGACCAGGTGCAGAACGGCCTCGCCATTCGCATGGCGGTGCTGCATTTGCTGGGCGGAGTCAAATAACGAAGCCCGTCATCTCGAGCGAAGCCGAGCCGAAACGGGCAAGCTGAACGCAAGGTTCACCCGAGGCGCAGGCGAGAGATATGGCCGAGATCGACACCCGGTATGAAAAGCGCCGGTACGCCCTTATTCCCCTAAAGGCCCTCGCTTTCCGCATGAGCGACAAGCGGGATATTCTTATGGTTCCTAAAGCCGATGGGCCGCTATCACCGCCTCGCGTCCGCTACAGCCATATCTCTCGCCTGCGCCTCGGGCAAGCGCAACGCTCGATCCATCCTTTTCGGCTCGGCTTCGCTCGAGATGACGGGGGATTAGAACGGCAGCGGAAACCGCGCGGTGATCTCCCGCACGTGGTCGCGGATCGCCTTGATCTTGTCGGGATTCGCCCGGTTCTCGACCGCTTCCTCGATCAGGTTCGCGATGTCGAACATCTCGTCCTCCTTCATGCCGCGCGTGGTCACGGCGGGAGTGCCGAGGCGAATGCCGCCGGCCTTGAAGGGGCTCTGGGTGTCGAACGGAATCGCGTTCTTGTTCACCGTGATCCCGGCCTGGTCGAGCAATTCCTGCACTTCCTTGCCGGTGACTTTCTTGGGCTGGAGGTCGACGAGCATGACGTGGTTTTCCGTCGTGCCGGAAACGATGCGGAAGCCATTCTTCTTCATCCCCTCGCAGAGCGCCTTGGCGTTGCGCGCGACCTGCTGCTGGTAAGTCTTGAAGCCGGGCTGGAGCGCCTCGCCGAGCGCGACCGCTTTGGCCGCGATGACATGCATGAGCGGACCGCCCTGCACGCCGGGGAACACCTGCGAATCGAT
>Ga0105237_10001753_pt1 | contig 28057 bp, 23 predicted proteins | sample KBSC24metaG_FD_81520 | JGI IMG/M metagenome (GOLD analysis project Ga0105237, IMG submission 81520) | Corn rhizosphere microbial communities from Kellogg Biological Station, Michigan, USA - KBS C2-4 metaG | ecosystem: Host-associated > Plants > Roots > Rhizosphere > Soil | place: Michigan, USA... | reverse complement strand
ACATATTGGTTTGAGCCAATATAATCATGCAGGTTTAAAATCAAAAATAAATTGATCAGGTTATCATAAAATCTGACGTTGCGGTTTTAATTTAAGCCAATCAACCACCGCCTCTTCTGCCGCCACCGCCACCAAAGCCTTTACTGCCACCGCGTCCGCCACGGCCTTTTGGAGCCTGCCCTCCGGCAAATTTTTGCAGACGAAGGGTGAACGAGAGCATAAAATATCGGCCCAGCCGGTTGGTGCGGGTATCAATGATCTGGCTGCCGCTTACCGAGCGTGTGATTCCCTTGTTTTCATTAAACAGGTCGAATGCCTGGAAGCGGAGGGAGGCAATATTCTTTTTCAGGAACTGGTATTCAACATAAGTGCTCAGCAGGGTGGGGTTGGAGTTTACCGTACTGCTGAAACCGTGGTTGATGGTTTGTGTAAGGTCGTAGCCCAATATCAGGTTATACCAAAAATAATTGCGCCCATCTAATCCCAAAGTCCAGGTGCGGGCATTGGTGTTGATCGACGACGGCAGACTATAGGCGGTATTATTGATGCTGTAGTTGGCGCTTATCTCACTATCCATCACGCTATCCAGGTCTACCCTCAACTTGGCCTCCTGGCTGAAAACCCAGTTTTTACCCAAATTACGCTGATCTTCGATGTAGGATATGTTATTATTATAGCTGGCGCTTCCGTTAATGCTGACAGTATATTTTCGGTTATCAAAAGGTTTTGAGAAAAAATAGTTTCCGCTGCCTGAATAATATCCATTGGTATTTAAATAATGGGTTTGCTGTACAATTCCCCTCGATGCTCCAGGTGCCGCCTGCGTACTATCGACAGGAGCAGTATTGGTCACGATCTGGTTCTCCACTGTCGTAAACGATAAATTAGCAAACAGCGAGTTGCCGCTTTTAATATCGAACTCGTTATACCTAAAATTAATCGAATTGCTAAAGGATGGCTTGAGATCGGGGTTACCAAAAACTTCGTTTTGTGGGTTTGAATAGTCGGGCCTTACCTGCAATTGGGAGAAACTCGGCAATCCGCTGTTACCGCTATAATTTACCGTAAAAGTATGGTTCTTGGCGAAGTTGTAAACGAAACGGGCGGTAGGCACCAGGTTAAATGTTGGGGTCGACAGGTGGAAATCCTCCGCTTCCCCGGTGAGTGTTGACGGCTGTGCCGATAAACCCAGTGTATAGTTATACTTCGGTTTAATGCCGCGCAGATTCAGGCCAAAGCGCTGACTGATAAACTGGTAATTGTATAAAGTGCTTAACGAGTCGACAAAAGCTTGAGTGCCGGTTACAGGGTCAATCCGGAAATTATAGCGGTTGTTGTCAGTATTGGTATAGCTGTAAGAGTAATTTCCCTCCAGGTAAGTGGTTTTGCCGATCGGTTCGATATAGGATAAATGGATATTGAATTTGTTAGAGCTGCTATTGGTGTTGATCTGCTGGTACAATGGGGTAGTGATAGAATCCTGTACAGTTGTGTATTGATCGTTCAGTGCCTGCGTATTTTTCGAATAGCTATAGCCTGCGTTGATACTGAAGTTACGCCCCTTTTTGTGGAATTTATGATTATATAAAATACTCGCTCCGCCACTTGGCGCATCCGAATTGGTTTGTGATAATTCGTGCCCGTTAACGGTAGTATTGTTACGTGTATTGCTGAATATGTCGGTATTGTAATCATTGGTTGATCCGTAGGAGAAATTAGGATTGATTTTAAGATAGTTCATAGTATCTATCTTATATTCCATATTAAAATCAAAGCGATGGTTCACACTTTTATTCAGGTCAGTACTGTTATCGTTATTGATCAATGATCCTGACTGGAAAAGGTTTTGTTGTTGTGTAATACTGGTGGTGGTCTTGTCCTTATCGGCAAAGCTGTAGCTGCCATAAACGGTTATCTTCTTGCCCCAATCATCCCGGTAGTTAAAGCCCACCGACTTATTATCTGTGATCCCATTCGCTGTACTCACACCCGAACTGCTGCCACCGCTGCTTCCGCCCCGGCCTGCACGCCCGCCACTGCCACCTGCGGGAGAAAGATTAAATGCATTGGTATTGTTGTTATTCACCGTCCCGATCAACGATACCTGCTGATCTTCATTAAAGGCATTTGCCGAGAGCCGCCCAACGTAGCGGTCGTCATTACCCACACCAACCGTTCCCTGCCCGAACTGGCCGTGGCGCTTACCTTTCTGTATGGTAATGTTCAATATCTTATCGGGATCGCCTGTTTTTATACCGGTTAAATTAGCCTGGTCGCCATAATCGTCTATTACCTGTATGGTTTCAACAATGTCGGCGGGCAGGTTTTGTGTAGCGGTTTGCACATCGCCGGTAAAATAGTCCTTCCCGTCAACCCTTACCTTGGTTACCTGTTTGCCGTGCGCGGTCACGTTCCCATCCTTATCCACGCTTACACCGGGAAGCTTTTTAAGCAATTCTTCTACCGGTGAACCATCCCGTACCTTATAGGCACTGGCTTTATACTCAATAGTATCCTCTCGTACCGATATCGGGTTCACATCGGTTATGTTTACCGTTTTTAATAAGTTGGATTGCTGGCGTAATTTGATCGGATCGAGATTAATGGCCTTGGTATCATTGTCCATCACATATTTCCGGCTGATACTTTCGTAACCCATGCTTGCAATGGTTAGCTTGAAGTTTTTTGATATCACTCCCGGAAATATAAACTGCCCGTTCGTTCCGGTTGATACAATAGCACTATCTTTGGGTGAAATAAGCTTTACACTGGCGCCCGGAATAGTGATGCCTGTGCTGTCAGTAACGGTGCCATGAACATCACGGGGTTGCTGCGCTGTCGCGGTTTGACGGAACAAAAAGGAAACGGCTAAAAGAATGAATAGGTATTTCGTCATAGCACGGGGTAAGTTTAACGCCTATTGACCATGAAGATAGACGGAAGTTTAATGCGATTTCTAATGTCATACAATTGTTGCAATAATGCGGTTTTGATGATTAAACTTGTAAACTCTAATAATCAGATATGTCAGCTATTGATACCTCATCCTACAAGCCCGTCAGTTTTTCTGAAACAGTGATCACCGAGCTAATGATACCTTCCTATTCCAATTTTGGCGGGAAGATACATGGGGGTATTATATTGTCGTTAATGGATAAAGTGGCCTATGTATGTGCCGCCAAACATGCCGGGAATTATTGTGTGACCGCCTCTATTGATACAGTGGATTTTTTACAGCCAGTTGAAGTAGGCAACCTGGTATCACTGATGGCATCAGTAAATTACGTAGGCAAAACCTCTTTGGTGGTGGGTATTCGTGTGATTTCGGAGAACATTAAGACCAACCAGGTTTCTCATACCAACACCAGCTATTTTACTATGGTAGCTAAAAATGAGCAAAACCAACCGGTAACTGTGCCGGGGTTGATACTCCAGAGCCAAAACCACGTGAGGCGGTTTATCGAGGCACGCAAGCGCAGGCAGATCAAACTAAACTATCAGCGCGAGGTTGACGATATAGCCATACCAGGCGATGAAGAGCTATGCCGGCAAATGCTTACCGGTGAACGTTGTATAATTGCAGAATAAGTTGTTTATATGCGTTTAATTTTGAACATTACAGATGTTTTATCGTATTAAGTGAAATGAGGTTTTTGGTTGGGATAATATTGCTTTTACTGGTGCAAAAGGATGTTTTTGCGCAACCAGCCCAGTCTGCCCAGAAAGAAACCAAAACCCTTGAACAAAAGACGATCGATAATCTTAATGATCTTGCCTTCGATATCTATCTCGGGTCACCGGACTCTGCACGTAAGATAGCCGAAAAAGCGCTGTTGCTGGCAGAGCATTCAAAATATAAAGCAGGTATAGGCAGAAGCTTCCTCAATATCGGGCATGTTTACTGGTCACAATCTTACTACCCCATTGCGCTTTTTTACCTGAATAAGGCATTGGCAAACTTGCCACAGGATCAACACAGGCTAATAGCCGACTGCTATAATGTAACAGGCCGTACTTATGCCGAACTGGGCAACTTTAAAGCTGCTTTTAATAATCTTGCCATGACCGGAAAATATGCCGGTAAAGATGTAGCACTGCTGGGAGAAATGCATAGCGAGCTGTCGTTCATTTATTTACTCCTGCAAAATTATGACCAGGCAGCAATCGAGGTAAAAAAGGGGCTGGCGCTTAATGGCGAAGCGAAAAACCTTAAGGGTATTGCCATTTTATATGGGCGGCTTGGCGATATATATCGTTTTAAAAAGAACTATCCGGCTGCCCTGGCCTACTCTGATACGGCATACCGTATGAGTCTTCAGATAAAAAATAACCGGTTACGGTCAAAGATCGATATTACCTATGCGGTGATCTACAATGAACTTCGTAACTATGATAAAGCTATCCTATATGCAAAAAGGGGTGCTGCGCTCGCCGATAGTATTGGTGTGCTTGATGCCTTATCATCGGCCTATCATACGCTGAATACAGCATACGAGCAGCAGGGTGACCTTAGGCAAGCCATGGCCTATCAAAAGGCTTATAATGACATTCTTGACAGGCAAAAGAAATTCGACAAAGTAAAAAACACCGAATTGATACAGGATTATTTTGCATTGGATTCGCGGCTCGATTCTATACAAACGGCAGAGAGGAACAGCCAGGATGATAAAATAAAAATGCAGCAGCAGCGCCAGATCATTATTTTGCTTGCTATGTCGCTGTTAATTGTGCTGGCTTTGTTGTCGGTTACTTATTACTATTATAAGCAGAAAATGATGCTTAATATCAAATTGCATAAGCAGCATGATGCGCTGTTAAAACAAAAGCAACTGATAGAAGCACAAACCGCCAACCTTGAAGTCGCTAACAAGATAAAAGATAAATTGCTGGCCGTAATAGGGCACGATCTGCGTACCCCCATCAGCAACCTGCGTAATATTGCCGAGATGTTTGAGCTGGGGTATCTTACTGTGAATGAGATACAAATGCTGATGAAAGATGTAAGTGCCCATGTAAAGGGTGCTGAACTGACACTTGCCAACTTAATGGATTGGGCAGGAAACAATATCAAAGGACGGAACGTCAACTCATCAAGGCTGGATATATTCCTGTTAGGCGTGGAAATGGAACAGACTTTTAACCATGCCTTACAGCGAAAAAATATCGAATTTTTAAACCAGGCAAACCCCGGTCAATCCGTGCTGGCTGATGAGAATCACATCAAAGTTGTACTGCGAAATTTGATCAGCAACGCCATTAAGTTTACCGACATCAACGGCTGCATAAAACTCAACTCGGAATACGAGGAAAATAAGGTGATCATCAGCGTAGAAGATAACGGAAAAGGGATGAGTGCCGAAGAAATAGGCATGCTCTTCTATCTCCAAACCCATTTTACACAGCCCGGCACGCTCGGCGAGAACGGTACCGGTATAGGATTACTTCTTTGTAAAGAACTGGTAGAGTTAAATGGCGGCAAACTCTGGATTACATCTTCTCCGGGCAAAGGCAGCAAATTCTGCTTCAGCTTGCCATTGAATGCCGAGTATGCCTGATGAATATAGTTAAAGCTTCATTTTCTTAATCCGCCGAAATGTTTATTGATAAAATTAAAGGCGTTGGTATAGCAAACCTGTTCGACGATCTGTTGAGGTGATATTCCAAGATTAACGTGCAGTTCGGCAGCGCCGTAAGCCAGTTCTTCTTCAAGCAGTCCAGCCATAGTCCCAAGTGCAGTAACATTTTTGCAGCAATCCACAGCCTGGATCAACCCGTCAAAATCCGACCCGATACAGATATTGTTCCAGGGAGGGGAAAGCCCGGAAATTTCTGCCACAAAACGTATTTGCAATAGGTGATTGGCTAATAATCGTGCATGCGCCCGGGCATTTGGGCCAAGATCAGCCGGAGCACCGGGAGTAAATATTTCCGCAACTTCCGCGGCTATGGCTACTTCAGCTTCAGGTGGATCTGCAACTTTTGCTGCGGATGGCGTGGCGATTACTGTTTCTCCTGCCCATAGGGCATCGGCCAGTTCACTAACCTTTTGCCTGCACTGGTCTTCTACAAGGTTAAGCAACTCAAATTCTTCAGGGGTAAGGTAATCGCTCACTAACGCCTCTTCATTATCCATGCCACCGAGAATACGTACATCCATCGACAATCCGATTAGCCCGCCACTTCTGAGGATCGCCGCAATATCGTCGTCGAATAAATTAATGGATAAAGGGTAAAAACTCGTCCCGCTAATAATCCCCCTTGTATTAACCCCATTTACCCGCACAAACCCGTCGCCGGTGTGTTGGTCCGTGCTCCAGCCCAGGAAATGATGCGCGTCGCCGAAAGCGAAGCAGCCTGTAAGCCCGGCATGACTGGCGATGATCGGTTTATCGCGATAGAATTGATCATGGATATGGTAAAACTGCATCCTTGCCACCAGGCTCATATGTTTTACATCGATCAGTAAGCCTTTGCTGTAAGCAAAATCGATCAGCGCTTTTCCGTCCGAAGTGATACCCAGGCCGCGTGGCAGCAAGGGGCCTTTGGTCAGTATTTTATTGCCGTAAGCATGCGTGATAAACGCGTTTGGTGTTAAGTGCGTGGGAGTAAGATAAAGCGTACAGTAACCTTTATCTAAAAAAGCCTGGAGATTATCCAATGACTGCTGAGGATCAGGGTATGGGTCGTTGCCCTGTATGCCTTGGGGATACAACCCATGACTACCTTCAATATTAAAAACAACATGAACCGTTTTGGGTGAAGAGGGGTCATAATCAGCCCAATTTTGCAGAAAAACCACCTGCGTCCCATCCGGGATATCGTCATCAGGTCTTGGCCCAGCTGTCAGGTTGGTAAACTCCTCGGCAAATACCTTTTGATAGCCGTCTACCCCACTGTACATCTGTTTTAACCGTGGCAGATCCATATATTCACTAAAGATCAGCAATGCTCCTGCTTTGATGATGAACTGGTTGAGCATTCCCGATTCCGGCGGATGCAGCGTGATGCAAACCAACGGGACCTGGCAGGTACCGTCATCGTTTAGGTTACGGCTCAGCTGTTCGAGGGAACTTTGGTTCGAAAGTATGTCCCCAAAAAGATTGGGGGCCTCTATAGTATGCCAGGCAGAAAACTGGGTGCCGTCCTGCGGTTTAAACAGTGTTTTCAGCCCGGGATGGCAATGGAGATCGAAAAAACGCATGTCAGGTGAGATTAATGTTCTCTAAGTTAAGGACTTATCAAGCCTTCTGGCAAGGTGGTTTTTACGTTATTTTAAGGGTATTATCCCCAATCGTTAAAAAACCTGGGTTACAGGTGGATGGGCAGCAAATCATATCTTCCTTCAAATTCACACACTGTTTCGGCTGTTTCACCTGAAACACCGCGAAATGGGTTAAATAACTAATTAATCCACTGGTTATGAGTTCGATAATTGTTAGAAAGCCAGCCTTGTTACTGTTTCGCTGAAAAAGTGAAACACCCTGAAACACCTCATTTAATGCATCCAGACGTTTTTTTATTGACTTTATTTTTTAGAAATTTATATCACCAATCTAATTACTAAAGCAATTTATGGCGACTCGGACTTTAAATCCTGACTCCCTCTCGATTTGATAACCAGCAGGTAACATGAACAAATACATCCAGGCTGTTAAAGACTTAAATCTCAATATTATTGAAGATATCCTTCAAAAAGATCCCAAATGGATCAGCTGGGCCGAAGAAGACGGCAAAAACGCGCTGCATTATTTAGGTGCTGTCAATGTTTCTGGCAACAGCGAAAAGGCAGATGCCAGTTTACAGATTCTCCGGCGGCTTTTAAAAAACGGCATGGATATCAACGCTATTCACCGGATCAAAGATGGCTGTGGATTTTTCCCCGCCACACTGCTTTGGTACGCCTACACCCGCGGAAGAAACGAAACGCTTTACAAGTATCTCTTAGACCAGGGCGCTGATCCGGAACATTGCATGTTTGCTATCGCCTGGTATGATGATGTGGAAGCCGCTGCTTTGTTTAAAGCGCATGGCGCTAAAATTGACGATGGTTCCATCGGCGACACGCCTTTTATTGCGGCTTTTGGCTGGAAGAGGTTTAATGCGGCAGCATGGTTCCTGGAAAATGGCGCAGATGTGAATTTCGCTGACAAAAAAGGTAATACGGCGCTTTTTTACGCGGTAAAGCGAAAGTACCCGGATGAACAAATTGAAATGCTGTTGCAGTTTGGAGCCGACGTTAACCATGAAAATAATGAAGGCATATCACCCAAAAAACTGGCTGAATCAAACAGGCAGCGGAAGATTTTGAATCTCTTTACCGGATAAAATATCCGGATCAAAACTCTTTTTCAACTATTGACAGGATCGTTTCACGATACATGGGCTTCACTAAAAAACCTTTCACGTATTTATGCTCTTTTGCCTTATCCCAATCGCGCTTATCAATTGAAGAAGAGAGCAGATAAATATCGATTTGCATTTTCACCGCATCGGGGAAATTTTCATACTCCTCCAAAAACTGCCATCCGGTAAGCGTTGGCATATTCAGATCAAGAAAAAGTATAGTGTGCTCTGAATTTACGTTGATATTATTTTTTATAAACAGAAGCCCTTCTTCAGGCTCTGTAAATACTTTAGTATCTACTGGGCCAAGCGTGTTTTTTAGTGACATTTTGCATATCATATTATTGGTTGGATCATCGTCCACAATAATATAGTTTAAGTGGGTACTCATGCTGCAAATTGAATTGTAAATTCTGTTCCCTTGTTCACCGTACTTTGTATACTTATTTTTCCGCCCAGCGTTTCCACCTGTGTTTTTACCATAAACAATCCCATGCCTTTTCCCTCTATATTCGTGTGAAACTGTTTATATAAGCCGAAAACCTGTTCGCCTCTTTTCTTAAGATCAATACCCATTCCATTGTCCGTAAAAATTAATTCGATATCATTATTAACAATACGGCTCTTAATTTCAATGAGGCAATGGATATGCGGTCTGCGGTATTTAACACTATTAGAAATGAGATTATAAAAAATGCTGTATAAATAAGGTTTTAAGGTTGAAAATTCATTGATCGCATTAAAATCGAATTTTATCTCCACGTCATCTTCAGATATCAGGTTTGTGATACTGGCCTTAATGTCATTAACCAGGTCGGTAAAATTTACTTTCTCCTCAAATCCGTTTATTTTATCCTTTACCTCTAAAATATGATTGAGATCTTTTACAACCTCATCCAATTTTTTCACGGAAGTATTGATTCCTTTGCCGAGTGTTTCTTTATCATCATCGCTTAAATTCGGGTCCTCCAGTGCACTTGATGCCCCGATAATATTCGCCACAGGCGCGCGCAGGTTATGGGATATGATATAAGCGAATTGTTCCAATTCCGTGTTTCGCGCCATCAGGTCATTAACCAATTTTATACGCTCTATCTCTGCCAGTTTTCTTTCTGTCATATCCTGCAATATGCCATACAGCCTTATCGGTTCATCGTTTTTGTTAAATTCAACTCTCCATTTATTAAAAACATATCTAATCACCCCACCATTGAGTAATAATCTGTAATCAATCGAATTATTTTCAACCCGTTCAAACATTTCCCGGCAGCTTTCCAAATCATCAGGATGAATGAAAGATAAAAACAGTTTTGAGGAAGGGGTTACAGTCTTTTCTACTCCTAAGATATGATACAGCTCATCAGACCATATTTCCTTTTTATTCACCAGGTCAATTTCCCAGCTACCGATGTGGGCAATTGCCTGCGCCTCTTTTAAACTCAGGTCATTTTCTTCCAGCCTTTCCTGGATTTCTTTATTTTCGGTGATATCCTGTAGCAGGGTCATAAAGCTGATCCCATTTTCATTTTTCATTACAGAAATAAACCATTCGCACCATACCAGCCGCCCATCCGTGGTGTAGTTTCTGAGGCGAAGAATGTTTTTTTTAGATTCGCCTGTGATCAGCTGGTTCAGCGCATTATTTAGCCAATCCCAGTCGTCTTCGCAAACCAGGCAATAAACGTTTAATTCGTTATTTCCGTGATCTTTCAAATCCCACCCGAACAATTCTTTAGCCTTCTTTGATATCGACTTCAAATTCAAGTTTTTATCGAATTCTATGAATCCAAGTGGGGTATTTTCGATATGAAATATCAACTTTTCATGAATTGCCTCCTGCTCGTTAGCCAATTGTTGTTTTTCAATTGAATTAACAACAGCTGTAGGTAACCTGTGCAAACGATCTTTAATAATATAATCACAAGCCCCTTCCTTCATCACCTTTGCAGCAAACTCATCGTTCATGGTTGCAGTGACCAGAATAAACGGAACATTTACATCGGCTTGCCTTACCAGTTTGATGGCTTCGTGCGAATCAAAAGCCCCGAGTGAATGATCTGAAAGAATGATATTAGGAGAAAAGGTTTTTAAAGCATCAATAAATTTCGCTTTATCGGCAACCACCAGTATTTCGGAATTTATATTCCCTTTTTTTAGCTCCCTTGCAACCAGCTCAGCATCTTCGGGCATATCTTCCAGGTGAAGGATCTTGATTTTTTGTTTCATTTTATGTAAGGGGTTACAATATTTTAAATGGAGGGCTGACTCAGAAGCAGCCAGTATATTCCCAGGTCATTTACTACTTTACTAAAACTCTCAAAATCTACCGGCTTCACGATATAACTGTTGGCACCAAGCAAATAGGATTTTTCTACATCGGGATGCTCTTTTGATGAGGTAAGCATTACAACCGGGATTTTCTTTGTCAGTTCATTAGATTTAATTTGTTCCAAAACTTCCAGCCCGCTTACTTTCGGCATTTTAAGATCGAGCAGTATAACCTGGGGTTTATTGTTCGTATTTCTTCCGGCATATTGCCCGGTTCCAAACAAAAAGTCAAGCGCCTCTTCACCGTCTTTTAAATGAATAATATGCCTGGCCACATTATTTTTCTTTAGTGCCCGTATGGCAAGTTCGGCATCATTTAAATTGTCTTCTATCAGCAGGATATTAATTTCTTTATCTTCCATGATTAGTTGGTTTGATTTGACGTTTTTTCAGGCAGGCTGAAGTAAAAAGTGGCGCCCTTGTTGATTTCGGCCTCGGCCCATATCTTTCCTCCCTGCTTGGTTATAATTCTATGAACAAGAGCTAATCCCACCCCGGTTCCTTCAAAATCTTCTGATGAATGAAGACGCTGAAATACACGGAATAATTTGTGTGCATATTTCATGTCAAAGCCCACGCCGTTGTCGGATATAGAGTAGATCAGTTCGTCTTTATTTTTCACCGACTCTATTTTGATATCAGGTTTTTTATTCTTTGATGAGTACTTTATTGCATTGGACAATAGGTTTTGCCACACCTGGTTCATCAGCGTTGCATCCGCTGTTGCCGGATGAAGTGGATTAACGGTTACAATCGGTTTAAATTCCTGGGATGCATTCAATTCAGCCAACACATTTTGAACCAAAGTGGTCATATCGACAGTCGATTTTTTAATTTCTTTTCTTCCTAACCTCGAAAATGCAAGCAGGTCATCTATCAGAACCCCCATCTTTTTAGCATTATCCTGCACTACATCCAACAGACGTCTTCCTTCTTCATCAAATGACCCTGAATAGTCTTCTTCCAATATCCTGGCGTAGCCGTTAACAGCCCTTAGCGGGGCGCGCAGGTCATGAGAAATCGAATACGAAAAAGCCTCCATTTCCTCGGTGCGTTGTTTTACCCGCTCTTCAAGCTCTTCATTTAATTTGCTAATTTCTCCTTCAGCGAGTTTCCGTCCTGTAATATCTGCCCGGATAGCAATATATTGATAGGGTTTGCCTTTGTCGTCAAGAAAAGGGATAATAGTAGTGTCAACCCAATAAAAGCTATTGTCCTTAGCGCAATTCTTTAATTCACCTCTCCATATTTTCCCGTTTGCTATGGTCACCCATAAGGTGCGGATAAAATCTTCTGAATGATGCCCAGAGTTAATGATACGATGATCCTGCCCGATCAATTCTTCCGCGCTGTATTTAGATATTTTGCAGAAATTATTATTGACGTGCTTAATAATTCCCTTCTGATCAGTAATGGCTATGATAGATGATTCATCGAGGGCATATTTATAATCTGAAATTTCCTTTAAGCTCTTTTCGAGGTGCTCCTCCGTCTGCTTACGCGCGGTAATGTCTGCACGGCTGGCAACGTACTGATAAGGCTTTCCCTCACTGTTTAAAAAAGGGACTATAGTGGTATCCACCCAGTAAAATGTTCCATCTTTGGCCTTATTTTTTAGTTCACCGCGCCAAATTTTACCATTGGCAATAGTCGTCCACAAATTGCGGATGAAGTCCTTGGAGTGAAAACCCGAATTTATAATACGATGGTCCTGTCCGATCAGCTCTGCTCTGCTATATTTAGATATTCTACAAAAGTTATCATTAGCATAATTAATGATCCCCTTCTGATCTGTTATAGCTACAATAAAGGATTGCTCAAGAGCGTATTTATAATCAGCGGCCTCTTTAATGCTTTTTTTCAACGCATCGGCAGTGCTTTCCTTTAACGGGATTGTGTTTATCATTTTTGAATATAAATTCACCAATGTTTAAACAGTAATAAGATATTGGCGATCTTATTAGAGAGGTATTTTACATCGCTAATAACGCAGCAAACCGGTCCGGGCACAGTGAATTAGAATTGAATTCCGCTTCAAAACCCACACGGGATTCCGGTATTGTAATAAAGAAAAGTGTTGCAACGTAATCACTTGAGCCACCAATATTTAAATAGTTGGTAACCTGTATGTTGAATGAAAGCTGCCTAAATGGATTTTTCATTGTTTTAATAGGGGCTTAGGATAGTAAAGTAACAGTTAATAGTTTGTAATCTATAGCTTTTGGGAATAATTATTAATTAAAATTTAAATATTTAATTATTAATTTATTAAAAAATGAACATTTGAACCTGTAATGACTTAACGGATAGTCACATACGAAATAAAGTACCAATATTGTGTAAAATAAAATTTATCGGGAAATAGCGGATGAGGAGATTTCATGCCAATTACACCTATTTTAAGGTAGCGAAGGTACACAAAGGTGGATGTTCAGAATTCTTTCTCAACGATCGAAAGTATAGTTTCCCGGTACATGGGCTTTACTAAAAAGCCCTTTACGTTTTTATTTTCTTTGGCCTTATCCCAGTCGCGCCTGTCAATAGAGGAGGAGAGTAAATAGATGCTGATCGGCCTTTTTATATTTTCACCGAATTTTTCATACTCGTCCAAAAAGTCCCAGCCGGTCAGGGTTGGCATATTCAGGTCAAGCAGCAGTACAGTATGTTCTGAATTTACATCGAAATTGTTTTTTATGAATAGCAGCCCCTCTTCAGGCAGCGTGAATATTTTGGTATCCACTTCGCCAAGTGTCTTTTGCAAAGTCATCCGGCAGATCATATTATTGAATGGATCATCGTCCACAATAATATATTTCAGGCTTGTGTTCATTTTTCAAATTCGATTAAAAATTCCGTACCCTTATTTTCCTCGCTTTTCAAGCTTATTTTTCCTCCAAGTGTTTCCACCTGGGTTTTTACCATAAACAGACCCATTCCTTTTCCTTCGATATTTGAGTGGAACCGCTTATACAGGCCGAAAACCTGTTCACTATTTTTAGTTAGGTCAATGCCCATTCCATTGTCTTTAAATAATAGTTCTATCTTGTTTTTTGCCCGCCGGCTCTTGATCTCAATAATGCAGGGAATGTTATGCCGGCGATATTTTACACTATTCGAGATCAGGTTGAAAAAGATGCTGTACAGGTAGGCCTTTAATGTGGAGAATTCATCGACCGCGGAAAAATCTTCTTTGATCTCCACATCATCTTTATCGATCAGATTATTAATGCTGGTTTTTATATCATTAAGCAATCCCGAAAAATTAACGGTTTCCTTGATCTCGTTAATTTCGCCCTTTACCTGTAAAATATGGTTAAGGTCTTTAACCACTTCGTCGAGCTTGATGATGGATATGTTAATTCCGCGACTTAATATTCCTTTATCTTCCAGGCTCAGCTCAGGGTCATTCAATGCTTGATGCACCGATAATGTTGGCCACGGGCGCCCGCAGGTTATGCGAAATGATGTACGCAAATTGCTCAAGGTCCTTATTGCGTAATATCAGTTCATTAACCATTTTTATCCGTTCGATTTCGGCCAGCTTTAACTCAGCTGCACGCTTTTCCTTTTCTTCGTTGTGAAACAAAAGTTCTGTATTAGCGATGGTTAACTCGGCTGCACGCTTTTCCTTTTCTTCGTTCTGGAATAATAGCTCTTCGTTAGCGATGGCTAACTCTGCCGCCCTTTTCTCTTTTTCCCCGTTTTGAAACAAAAGTTCCTTGTTGGCTATAGTTAATTCTTCGGCCCGTTTCCCTTTCTCTTTGTTTTGAAACAAAAGCTCGTTATTAGCGATCACCAGCTCAGCCGCCCGTTTTTCCTTTTCCTGGCTTTGAAACGAAAGCTCATCATTGGCTACTGCTAACTCAGCTGCCCTTTTCCCTTTTTCTTCGTTTTGAAACGAGAGCTCCTTGTTTGCTATCGTCAATTCTTCGGCCCTTTTACCTTTTTCGGTGTGCTGAAACACAAGCTCTTTGTTGGCAATGATAAGCTCAGCCGCCCGTTTTTCCTTTTCCTGGTTTTGGAAGGAGAGTTCATCGTTGGCAACATTTAACTCAGCTGCCCGTTTCTCCTTCTCGTTACTTTGGAATAAATATTTGCCTACTACGATCACCAATAGAATGGTGAACACTGTTATCAGGATAAATATAATTACGGAAAATTGCTTGAACTCGGCCTCGCTGCGTTCGCTTGTTTGCTTTCGTTGTTTAAGCAGGATGTTCTCTTCCAACTGCACGGAACTAATGATCTGGCTGATACGGTCGATATATCTCCTCCCTTCATTGGCAGAGGCATAAGGAATAATCAATGCCGGGCCAGTCATACTTCTTAATTTGACAATTTTTACCGAAAAGTCCAGCAGGTTATGCATGTAGAAATTAAGCGAATCTATACGCTGTAGCTGCCCGGGGTTGTCCCTTATGAGTTGTTTGAGTTGCCTGATAGAAACGATCGCTGTTTTACTTGCGGTATTAAAAGGCTCAAGATAGGCGCTGTCATTGGTGATCACAAAGCACTTGGAAGTGGCCTCTATGTCCTTGCCGATTGAACGTATGTTGCCCGATTGGTAGATAACCTGCTCGGTGTGCCGCACCCACTCTTCGGAGTCAAGCACTTTTTGATTGCTTTTATAAACGGCATAACCTAATATGCCGTTTATAGTCAAAATAATGAAGGCAAACAGGAAAAGCTTTTGATTGACACTGATTTTCATCCGGGGCTTTAGCTGTATATTAATTTAAGCTAATGCTTTTTGCCTCAATGTTGTATTTTGCCAGATCTGAGAACCAACCGGATTTTTCATTGCTCAGGTAAGTGACTCTTAGTCCATTATCAAACTCATCAAAAAACACGATATCATTATTTTTATCAATGATCTTGCTGTTATAAAGATCCATCTCATCAGCGCCCTGGCATATATACTTATCTGTTATTGTTTTAATAATATGATTTTTATCATCTTCATCTAAACTTTTATAGATATAATGTACCGAGAATATTCTATCGTCATAAAAGTGGATCTCATACCTGATCCTGAGGTCATTATATGCCCTCGCGTATAAAAAGATCTTTAATTTGTTTTCAACGAAGATGAAATCCGGTTTCCCGTATTTCGCCATAGTGCTTTGGGGACTGCCGCCAAGTATCTCGGGCTGCATCGCTGTACTTGTTTTTACCGGCTTCAAATTTTTCGAAATCTGAACGAGGTCTATATAATTTCTGAAGTCGGCATACTTGGATAAAGAGCCTTTAAAACCGGCAGTTCTTGTACGGTTGTTATTGCCCTCGAATATTGTTTTGTTGAGCTCAGATAGTAACTGGCTTCCTTTAAAATAATAATAAAGGGACTTACTTAAGATAATGTTCATTTTATTTGATTAAAGAACGTGAAGTATTGTAGTGATAAGCAAGGTATTGTAAGATCACAACCTGTGGGGGTATTTATTGTTTCATATTTAAATATTTAATTAAGATTTAATAATTTAATTAATATGAAAATTATAATTTTAACTTCAAGAACAATAAAATGCTTTGCAAGCTGAAAATTGATAAAAAAGTACTATAGCTTTTATCAATCTAATTTATAATTTAGTGAACCCCAATTATAGTGTACCTAAAACACCAATTACTATGAAAAAGAGTGTACTTCGCTTGTTTATTTATTTCTTATGCACCGCAAGTTTTTTTAATGCAAATGCGCAAACCACAGTAGGCATATTTGATGATCAGTCAGATGTTGGCCTCGTAAAGCACAAAGGCAGCGCCACTTATGACAGTGCCACGCAGCAATACCATTTGGAAGGTGCAGGTACCAACATATGGGCCACAAAGGATGAGTTCCATTTTGTGTGGAAGAAGATGAAAGGGGACTTTATCCTGCGTACCAATGCCGCGTTCATAGGTAAAGGGGTAGAGGAACATCGCAAGGTAGGATTAATGGTACGCTCGTCACTCGATACCAATTCAATGCACGTTAACGCGGTGGTGCATGGTGATGGCTTAACTTCGCTGCAGTTCAGGCGCAAGGCAAGCGGCATCACAGAAGAAAAGAAATCGACCTTAACCCATGCCAATGTAATTCAGTTGGAAAGAAAAGGCAATACCTATACCATGTCCGTTGCCAAAAACGGTGAAACCTTCGTTACCGAAAAGATCGACAGTCTGGAGCTTGGCGATGATGTATATGTGGGCATATTTATCTGCTCACACAACCCGGATGTAGTTGAAAAAGCCACATTCAGCAATGTCCGTGTCGTGGTACCTGCGGGTAAAAACCTGGTACCCTACCGGGATTATCTTGGCAGCAGTATCGAAATCCTCGACCTTGCAACCCAAAACAGCAAGATCATTTACCAGATACCAAATTCACTACAAGCACCAAACTGGACAAACGACGGCAAATCGCTCATTTATAACCGCGATGGTATACTGTATAACTTTAACCTGGCTACTTTGACCCCAACCGCCATCAATACCGGCGCGGCAAATCGTAACAACAATGATCACGTGATCTCCTTCGACGGTAAGATGCTGGCGGTAAGCAGCGGCAATGGCGAAAAGGGCGCCTCGGTAGGTTTCACCGTGCCGATCGGCGGTGGTGAGGCCAAACAAATTACCCCGACTGGCCCATCATACATGCATGGCTGGTCGCCCGATGGTAAATACATCGTATTCTGCGGCGATCGTAATGGTGAATATGACGTCTACCGCATCCCTTCAGGTGGCGGCCCCGAAGTCAGGCTGACTACCGCCAAAGGCCTCGATGACGGCCCGGAATATAGTCCCGATGGCAAATACATTTATTTCAACTCGGTGCGCAGCGGCCTGATGCAGGTTTGGCGCATGAAAGCCGATGGCAGCGAACAAACCCAATTAACCAATGATGATTTTAACAACTGGTTCCCACACGTTTCGCCGGATGGTAAATGGATCGTTTACATCACCTTTTTAAAAGATGAAGTATCGCCCGGCGATCACCCTTTTTATAAGCATGTATATTTGAGGGTGATGCCTGTTGGAGGCGGCCCCTCAAAAGTAGTGGCTTATTTATATGGCGGACAGGGGACGATCAACACCCCGTCATGGGCGCCGGATAGCAAACACCTCGCATTTGTAAGTAATTCGAGCTTATTGTTCCCGGCGTTCCCTGTTGGTAAATAGTTGAGCGGACTCACCCCCAACCCCTCTCTGCTTCGCAAAGAGGGCAGAAAAAAAATAAAAATCAACCCTCTTTGCGAAGCAGAGAGGGTGGTCGAGCGAAGCAAAGACCGGGTGAGTCCAAGCGATTAGATAATATAATTGTACCTTTAATCATTCCTCTTAAAACCTAAAAATATGGATACTTCACGCAGAGATTTTATAAAGAATACGGCTATTATAGCAGCCGGAGCCACTTTGCTTTCAAATGACCTGTTCGCATCGCCTAAAAAAGTACAGCGGTTAGGCCTGCAGCTTTACTCAGTACGTGACGCTATGGGCAAAGATCCCAAAGGTTCGCTAAAAAAATTGGCCGAAATGGGCTATATTCATGTAGAACACGCCAATTATGTTGACCGCAAGTTTTATGGTTTTAGCGCAAAGGAATTCAAGAAACTACTGAGCGACCTTGACCTGCAAATGCCCAGCGGACATACCGTAATGACCGCCAAAGACTGGGACGCATCCAAAAAAGACTTTACGGATAAATGGAAATACACCATTGAGGATGCCGCTGAAGTTGGTCAGCGCTATGTGATCAGCCCATGGCTGGATGATGACCTGCGTACCGATACGGAGGGCCTGAAACGCTTTATGGAGCAGTTTAACAAATGCGGTGAACTCTGCAAAAAATATAACATGACGTTCGGTTATCACAACCACAACTTCGAGTTCAGTACCAAGGTTGGCGACATCACTCTATATGATTTTATACTGGCCAATACCGATCCAATCCTGGTGGCCCAGCAAATGGACGTAGGCAACATGCTTGGTGCAGGCGGTATCGCTTTAGACCTGCTCAAGAAATATCCCGGCCGTTTTGAGCTGATGCACGTGAAAGATGAAATCAAAGCTGCCGATGGGAAAGGCATGGATGGCTACGACAGCACCATATTGGGCAAAGGCGTAATGCCGGTGAAAGACATTGTTAAATATGCCAGGAGCAAGGGGGGTACTTCGCAATTCATCATCGAGCAGGAGTCATATCAGGGTATCGACCCCTTTGACTGTGTAAAAATTGACTTACAAACCATGAAAAAATGGGGCTTTTAACTAATTCTTTCTAAATTACACAGCAGATTAAAACTAACTAAGGTATTAGAAAATAATTTTCTGCGTTTCTATTTAATAATGTCAACTATACATCTATATTGCCCGCTGAAACCTTGAGGAGATCCTTGAACGGGTATTTTAATTCATTTTAATATGGACAGGCGTACAGCAATACGAAATCTGGCTTTGGTTATTGGTGGCGCGGCTTTGTTGCCGGCATGTACCAAAAGTAATCCCATTGTACATTACAAGCATTTTGATGTCGATCTCGATCAGCAAACGCTGATCACCGATATGGCCGAAACCATTATCCCAAAAACAACCACACCGGGAGCAACCGACCTGAATTTATACGCCTTTATTATAAAAATGGTGGATGATTGCAGCCCGAAAAAAGAGCAGGATTCCTTCTTTAAAGGTATGGGCGAATTTAATGACCTTACCAAAAAGACCTACAATAAAACCTTTGCCGAATGCAGCGCTCAGGAAAAACTGGCTTTGCTGAATACTTTTGAAAAGAAAGATAAGAAGGATAATGGTAAGAAAGGTAAAAAGGAAAAAGAGGAACCGAAAGACATTGATGTTTTTTATGGTACAGTAAAAGGGTTAACAGTTTTTGGATATACCGAATCGAAATACTTTATGACTAAAGAAGTGGTTTATGAATTGGTTCCCGGCAGGTATAACGCATACTTCCCGGTTAAAAATTTAAAGGTATAACATGGCTAATTTAAACGTAGACAGCGCGAAAGAGCGCACCTTTGACGCGATCGTGATCGGCTCGGGTATGAGTGGCGGTTGGGCCGCCAAAGAACTGACCGACAAGGGCCTGAAAACCTTGATACTGGAACGCGGCCGTGATGTAAAACACATCAAGGATTACCCTACCACCAATATGTATCCGTGGGAGTTCCCGCACCGGGGCGAACTGACCGAAGAGATCAAACAAGCCAACCCGATCGTCAGCCGTTGCTATGCGTTCAGGGAAGACGCCGTACATTTTTTTGTGAAGGACGCCGAGCATCCCTACATTCAGGAAAAGCCATTCGATTGGATACGCGGTTACCAGGTAGGCGGTAAGTCTTTAATGTGGGCCCGCCAAACCCAGCGCTGGAGTGATTTTGACTTCGAGGGTCCTGCCCGTGACGGCTATGCAGTTGACTGGCCGATTCGTTATAAAGATATAGCACCATGGTATAGCCATGTAGAAAAATTTGCCGGTATCGCAGGTAACAGGGATGGCATTCCTGAATTACCCGATGGCGAATTTTTACCCGCATTCCCTTTAAACGCTGTGGAAGATTACTTCAGCAAACATGTTAAATCTACTTATAAAAACAGGCATGTGATCAGTGCACGCTGCGCTCACCTTTCAAAGCCGGAACCTATCCATTTTCAACAAGGCCGTGCCCAATGCCAGGAACGCACGCTATGCCAGCGCGGTTGCCCGTTTGGTGGATTTTTCAGCAGTAATGCATCTACGATTCCATGGGCGTTAAAATCCGGACATGCTACTTTACGGCCATTTTCGGTGGTCCAGTCTATTATCTATGACGAACAAAAAGGCAAAGCTACCGGCGTTCGTGTTATCGATACCAATACCAAAGAATCAATTGACTATTACGCCCGTATCATTTTTGTAAATGCTGCCGCGATAAATACTAACCTAGTTTTGTTAAATTCTACCTCACATCGCTTCCCCAATGGTTTGGGTAACGATAGTGGTGTTTTAGGGAAATATGTTGCTTTCCATAATTATTCAGCCCACATCGGTGCAGAATATGACGGTGCAACCGAATGGATGACCGATGGCCGTAACCCGGCCGGCGGCGGCTATATCCCGCGTTTCAGGAATGTGTACAAACAGGAAACCAACTTTCTGCGTGGTTATGCCTCCGGTTTCGGTGCCTATCGTGGGTTTAAACACAATTGGGATGGCCTGGGTGCCGATTTCAAAGCAGGTTTAAAAGATCGTGAACTTGGCCCATGGTATGTAGGCTCACACATGATGGGTGAGACCATTCCCAAGGAAAGCAACTTTGTAGCGCTGGATAAAACACAAAAGGATGCCTGGGGTATCCCGTTGTTGAGAATATCAGTCGACTATGATGATAACGATAACAAAATGCAGAAGGATTATGTGGAACAGCTAACAGAGATGTTTACCACTGCCGGCTTTAAGAATATTCACGCCCAAACGCATAACAGCGCACCGGGTTTGGATATCCACGAAATGGGGGGTGCACGCATGGGACTCGATCCCAAAACATCGGTGCTGAACAAATGGAACCAGATGCATGCCTGCAAAAACGTGTTTGTAACCGACGGCGCCAGCATGACCTCGACATCATGTCAAAATCCGTCGTTAACTTATATGGCATTAACCGCCCGCGCTGCGGATTACGCGGTTAGCGAAATGAAGAAAGGGAATGTATAGGCTTCAATGTGTTTAAAAAACACAATGATTATTTGAACAAAAATTATTTTTCATACATTAGTCGGAATAACCAAATAAAACCAAAAAATCTATGTCTGCAAATACATATGACGCGATTGTCATAGGCTCAGGGATATCGGGCGGCTGGGCTGCAAAGGAGCTAACACAAAAAGGATTAAAGACTATCATGCTGGAACGTGGCCGAGACATCGTCCATGTGAAAGACTATGTGAACGCCAATAAGGCACCCTGGGAATTCCCTCATCGTGGTGGCCGTACCACTCAAATGGTGAAGGATTACCCGGTACTGGAGAGGGATTACACGCTTAATGAACAAAATTTAGACTATTGGGTGAATGAAAAAGAAAGCCCGTATGTAGAAATAAAAAAATTCGACTGGTTCCGTGGTTATCACGTAGGTGGCCGCTCATTGATGTGGGGCAGGCAAAGCTACCGCTGGGCTGATGTTGATTTTGAAGCTAATGCAAAAGATGGTGTCGCTATCGACTGGCCTATCCGCTATAAAGATTTAGAGCCCTGGTATCATTATGTAGAAGGATTTGCAGGTATATCAGGCAACCAGGATAACTTGTCCATTCTTCCAAACGGCAATTTTATGCCGCCGATGGAAATGAACTGCGTCGAGAAGGATGTGGCCAAAAGATTTAACGATCACTATAAAGAGCATAGAGCCATGATCATTGGCCGTGTGGCTAATATCACCCAGCCATTGCCGGGCCGTACCAATTGCCAATATCGCAACAAGTGTTGGTTGGGCTGTCCGTTTGGCGCTTATTTCAGCACACAATCCTCAACTTTGCCGGCTGCACAGGCGACAGGAAATTTAACTGTTCGTCCCTGGTCGATTGTTACCAAAATATTATACGATAAGGACACTAAAAAAGCCAAAGGAGTAGAGGTATTGGATGCTCAGAATAACCAGACCTATCAATATTTCGCCAAGATCGTTTTCGTAAATGCATCAACTTTAAACTCTGCCTGGGTCCTCATGAATTCAGCAACTGATGTTTGGCCTGATGGTTTAGGCAGCAGCAGCGGCGAACTGGGCCACAATCTGATGGATCACCATTTGGGTGTAGGCGCTGGCGGTATGGTTGATGGTTATGAAGATAAATACTATTTCGGCCGCAGGGCCAATGGAATCTATATCCCACGGTACCGCAACTTGAATGGTGAAAAACGTGATTACATCCGTGGTTTCGGTTACCAGGGTGGTGGGGGCCGTGAAGAGTGGGGCAGGGCCATACCTGAATTCAGTATAGGAGGCCAGTTTAAAGATGCCCTAAGCGAACCCGGTGAATGGGGCATGAGTATTGGCGGTTTTGGTGAAACACTGCCATACCACGAAAACAGGGCTTACCTGGATAAAAGCAAAAAGGACAAATGGGGCCTGCCGGTATTGGCAATTGATGCTACTGTAAAGGATAATGAGAACAAGATGCGTATCGATATGGCAAACGACGCTAAGGAGATGCTGGAATTAGCCGGCGTGAAGAACGTGCAGATCTATAACAGTGAACCGGTATTGGGTCGTGGCATCCATGAAATGGGTACCGCCCGCATGGGTCGCGATCCAAAAACTTCGGTACTCAACGAATGGAACCAGGTTTGGGACGCCAAAAACGTATTTGTGACCGATGGAGCCTGCATGACCTCGACGGCTTGTCAAAATCCATCGTTAACCTACATGGCCATGACAGCCCGCGCTGCCGACCATGCCGTAAGTGAATTGAAAAAAGGAAATATTTAGGATAGTTAATTAGTGATCAGAGATTAGTTAATTAGGTGACATCAACTGTTCAATCAATAATTCAATAAATCAGCAATTCAATAATTCTACTAAATACATCTACCAATGACTGAAGAACAAAAACCCAAAGACACCCCTGAAAATCCCTCAAGGCGGGATTTTATCAAAACTACCTCACTTGCTGCGGCGGGTTTCATGATCGTTCCCCGCTTTGTGCTGGGAGGCAAGGGTTACCGCGCCCCAAGCGATATGCTTAGTGTTGCGGGTGTAGGCGCCGGTGGCAAAGGCCGAAGCGACATTGCCAACTTCGCTAAAAGTGGTAAAGCCAATATCGCTTATCTGTGCGATGTGGACGACCGCCAGGCCGCAGACTCTCGTAAGAATTTTCCTAAGGCAAAATATTATAAAGACTGGCGCGAGCTTTTGGATAAAGAGCACAAGCATATCGACGGTGTTTCAGTATCTACGCCCGATCATAACCACGCTGTTATAGCTTATTCGGCTATGCAGTTGGGCAAAGGGGTGTATGTGCAAAAGCCGATGACCCACGACCTATGGGAGGCAAGGTTGCTGACCGATGCTGCAAAAAAATATAAGGTAGTGACTCAAATGGGTAACCAGGGTTCATCAAATGATGGTACCCGCTTGATGTCCGAATGGTATGATGCCGGTTTGATCGGCGATGTACATACGATCTATTGCTGGACGAACCGCCCGGTATGGCCGCAAGGTATCAAATGGCCAGCTCCAAGCACCAATATTCCAAAGGAATTGGATTGGAACTTATGGCAGGGCACCGCTCCGGCTAAAGACTATGTAGAAAACCTGTTGCCATTCAACTGGCGCGGATGGTGGGATTACGGTACCGGCGCTTTGGGCGATATGGGCTGCCACCTGGTGGAAGCGCCTTTCAGGGCATTGGGTTTACAATATGTAAAGGATGTGCAAGCCAGCGTTGGTACAGTATATGTCGGCGAATTTACTCAAGGCAAATTCCCTGAAAGCTGTCCGCCTTCAAGTCATATCACCATGACCTTCCCTAAAACCGAGAAGACCCAGGGTGATGTTACCCTGCACTGGATGGACGGTGGCATTATGCCGGAAAGGCCTGTTGAGTTAGGCCCGAATGAACTTTTCGGCGGTGAGGAGGATAACGGTTGCTTATTTATCGGCACTAAAGGAAAAATGTACGCAAGTACTTATTCTGATGCTGCTACCTTGCTGCCAAAGGCCCTTACCGTCTCTGCGAAGGCCCCTCAAAAATGGGCGCGTGTACCTGGCGGAGCCGACGGGCACTATGCACAATGGGTAGAAGGCTGTTTGGCCGGTTACGGAAAAACCGAATTGAGTTCATCATTTGACAAAGCCGGCCCGCTTACCGAGGCCTTACTAATGGCTAACCTTGCAGTAAGGGGTCATAGCCTTAATGGCGGCAAAATCAAACTGGAGTGGGATAACCAGGCCATGAAGGTGACCAACTTTGATGCCGTTAACAAATACGTGAAACGCGATTACAGGGATGGATTTGTTTTAAAAGGATAATAATAAATAGTCGGAAAGTCAGGAAGACCGCAAGTCCGAAAGATGAAAAATTTGTAACAGGATATAAAATTTGTATATTTCTTCCGGACTTCCCGACTTTCGCGGACTTCCGGACTAACCAATTATTAATTCAGTAAATCAATAACTAAAATGAATAGAAGAGACGCTATAGGAAGAGTAGCCCTGATATTGGGCGGTACTGTTATCGGTGCCGAGTTCCTTGTTTCGGGTTGCAAGCCAAACGCTCCTGCAAAGGTAGAGGACCTGTTTACCGCAGATCACGTGGCCTATTTAAACGAAGTGGGGGAAACCATCCTGCCTGCTACCAGCACGCCGGGTGCTAAAGCTGCCGATGTAGGCAATTTCATGGCTGTGATGGTACGCGATTGCTACGAACCTGCCGATCAGGATATTTTCCTGAAGGGATTGGGCAAGATCGATGAAGCCGCCGACAAAAAGTTCAGCAAAAAATTCCTGGACCTGGATGCTACCCAGCGTACGGCTTTATTGACCGACTTGGATAATGAGCAGAAAGCTTACTCAAAAACCAAGAAGCCGAAAGATCCGAATCATTATTTCAGAATGATCAAAGAACTTACTTTGTTGGGTTACTTTACTTCAGAAGTGGGCTGTACCAAGGCATTGCGCTACGTACCGATACCCGGAAGATTTGATGGCTGCATCCCATACAAAAAAGGCGACAGGGCTTGGGCGTTGTCATAGTCTTTAGTTGATTATGTGAGTGGTTGATTAGGTTGATTATTTTGCCTGGTTGGGGATGATGTGTTGTACATATTAACTCAATCAACTTAATCCAACTCAATCAACCATTTAACTAAAATATATTTATCTAAAAACACGAATACTACATTATGAGCAAAAGAAAATTGCGCATGGGCATGGTTGGCGGTGGTAAAGATGCCTTTATCGGCGCCATACACCGCATTGCCGCCAATATGGATGGTTTAATTGAATTGGTTTGCGGTGCCCTCAGCATACATGAGGACGTAGCCAAAGAAAGCGGTAAAATGCTTTTTTTACCCGAAGACAGGACCTACACCAACTACCAGGATATGATAGCTGCAGAGGCGAAAATGCCCGCAGATAAACGTATGGATTTTGTCACCATCGTAACCCCGAATTTCGCGCATTTTGCGCCAGCAATGCTGGCCTTGGAAAACGGGTTTAATGTAGTGATCGAAAAACCGGTGACTTTTACTTTAGACGAAGCCAAACAACTCAAGCAAAAAGTTGAAGAAACCGGGCTGATGTTATTGTTGACACACACCTATTCTGGTTACCCGATGGTGAAAGAGGCTAAACAAATTGTTAAAGGCGGCGCTTTGGGCAAGATCAGGAAGATCTATGTAGAATATCACCAGGGATGGCTGAGCAAGCTTTCTGAAAGAGAAGGCAACGCACAGGCTGCCTGGCGCACCGATCCCAAAAGATCAGGCAAAAGCGGTTGCATGGGCGATATAGGCACACATGCCGCGCACCTGGCTGAATATATTTCAGGATTGAAGATCACGCAAATGTGCGCTTCGTTAAATATCGTTGTTGATGGCCGCATGCTGGATGACGACGGCGGTATATTGCTGCGTTTCGAGCAAGGGGCTACTGGGGTGCTTACTGCATCGCAAGTTGCCGCAGGCGAAGAAAATGCCTTAAAGATCCGTGTATACGGAGAAAATGGGGGCCTCGAATGGGCGCAACAGGAACCAAATACATTGACTTTAAGATGGGGCGATAAACCTGCGCAAACCTTAAGGGCCGGTAATGGCTACGGCGACCGCGAGTCATCTTATGCTGTGCATAACACCCGCACGCCAGGTGGTCACCCCGAAGGCTATTTGGAAGCATTTGGTAACCTGTACCGTAATTTTGCCTTGAGTTTAAGTGCGAAATTGAATGGTGAAGAACCGCATAAAGAATGGCTGGATTTCCCGGGTATCGAGGATGGCATAAGAGGGATGGCGTTTATCGATAACGTGGTCGCTTCGAGTCAGTCGGATCAAAAATGGCATGACTATGTTGTAGGCTGATAACCGTAATTTTTTGGGATGGCTGAAGACGAAATAAGAAAACATACCAAAGCAGCTTTAAAGACCTTGCGCGACCCTGAAAAAGACTGGAAGCACAAGTTTAAAGACATATTATTAGAGATTGTGATTATTGTTTTTGCGGTATCACTGTCGATCTGGCTGCACAATTGGTCAGAGGATGCGAAAGACCGTAATACGGAAAAGGAATTTTTAACCGGGCTTAAAGGCGATATTCAGGCCGATCTTGTCGAAATGAAAAATGACCGGGAAGGTTTGAAGGCAATGCTTAAAGGCGTGCACTATTTTGAGAAGGTTGGCGCCGGGGTCGAGTTGAACAAGGACAGCCTGAACAGCTACGTTTGGATATTCTTTTCACAAACACAGATCAATCCGCGCATTAGCAGGTTTGAGGCACTTAAGGGAAGCGGTAAGCTGGATATAATTGAGAATAAAAAGTTACAGTATAATATTATTGACCTGTATCAAAAAAATTTCCCGCAAATATTCAGGCTGAACCAATATACAAACTCCCTGATAGCTGATAAACTGGATTCGTTTATCGGCGATAATATGGAGCTAGATGCTAAAGGCAGCGCGGTAAATGCTCAGCAGATGTTACGCAAGTCAAAAATGCGCATTATGTTATTTCAGGCCGAAGGATTTAAAAATAGTGTTTTAGGCTACACCGAAGGCATTAACAAGGGGAATGAAATTATAAAACAGATTGACGAAGAGTTAAAATAAACCATATGAAAACCATTAAAGGCCCGGCAATATTTTTAGCCCAGTTCATAGGCGACCAGGAACCATTCAACAGCCTGCCCTCGATTTGCAAGTGGGCGAAAGGTTTAGGTTACAAAGGTGTTCAGTTGCCGACCAACGACGCCCGTTTTATCGACCTGCAGAGAGCCGCAGAAAGCAAAACTTATGCGGATGAGATCAAAGGCATAGTAAATGCTGCGGGCTTGGAGATAACCGAATTATCTACTCACTTACAGGGTCAGTTGGTTGCCGTAAGCCCGGTTTATGATGAGCTTTTTGACGCCTTCGCCCCGCAGGCTTATAAAAACAATCCCGCTGAAAGACAAAAATGGGCGGTACAGCAATTAAAATATGCTGCTAAAGCTTCACAAAATTTAGGATTAAATGCCAGTGTTACTTTCAGTGGCGCTTTACTTTGGCCAATGGTATATCCCTGGCCGCAGCGTCCTGCCGGGATGGTGGAAACAGGTTTTGCCGAATTAGCCAAACGCTGGGAACCGATCCTGAATGTTTATGACGAATGCGGTATTGACCTTTGTTACGAGATACACCCGGGCGAAGACCTGCATGATGGCATTACTT
>Ga0105237_10001748_pt1 | contig 28071 bp, 18 predicted proteins | sample KBSC24metaG_FD_81520 | JGI IMG/M metagenome (GOLD analysis project Ga0105237, IMG submission 81520) | Corn rhizosphere microbial communities from Kellogg Biological Station, Michigan, USA - KBS C2-4 metaG | ecosystem: Host-associated > Plants > Roots > Rhizosphere > Soil | place: Michigan, USA... | reverse complement strand
TGCCGCGACACCATCGCCGAGGGAACGCCCACGCCCGAGAACCTGATCGGCAAGGCAGGTGGGCTGCGCAGGCAGCGCAAATTTGACGCCGCCGTGGGTGTGCTGGAAAAGGCGCAGCAACAGTTCCCCGGGAATTTGCAAATCGACAAGGCCTTGCGCGACACGCAGGCGGAAAAGGCGTCGCACAGCGGTTGGGAGACGGCCCGCAATTTCACCGAGGTGCTCGCGCCCGGCCAGGTCGCCCAGGCGGCGGAGGCGCAACACCTCGCCGCCGCCATCGAAAAGGATCCGCAGAATGTCGGGCTCGTCGACAAGCTCATCGCGCTCCTCGAGCCGCGGGCGGAAGCGCGGACTGTGCTCGAATGGATCGCGTATCGCCAGGGCATCGAGGAACACCCGCATCTGCGCCGCAAAGCCTTCGACCTCGAACGGCGACTTGGCACCCTGACCCTCGAACGCGAAGTGGAGGAACTGGAACACTTCGTCAAGGAACACCCGACGGACCTGGATCTACGGCTCGCGCTCGGGAGCGCCCTGCTGCGGCATGGGGACACGAAGCGGGCCATCCTCCAGCTCCAGAGTGCGCGCAAACACGGCAAGACCACCGTGCGCGTGGAGGCGCTGACCGCGCTCGCCCAAGCCTACGACAACGTGGGCCTCAAGGAACTCGGGGAGCGATCGCGCAACCAGGCCCTGGAGATGGCCGGCGAAGACGAATCGCTGAAAAAGGAAATACTTTACCAGATGGCGCTGAGCCTGGAAATGCAGGGCAAGAAGGAGGAAGCCCGCATGCGCTGGATGGAGCTGTTCGAACTGGACGCCGGATTCAAGGACACCGCCGACCACGTGCTGCCGGCGACCTAACTAAACTGGCCACCCGCGCGGGTTTTCATCTCCTTCGCGATTTTCAGCATTCTCCGATTCGCTACGCCAGAATCCCCTTCACGATCTGCCCTTCATTCGTCGGTCCGATGAGGCGCTGATTCAGGCCCTGGTAACGGTACGACAGCTTGTACGGGTCAAATCCCATGAGGTGCAGGATCGTTGCCTGGAGATCGCGCACGGTGACTTTGTTCTCCGTTACGAAATAACCGAGGTCATCGGTCGCGCCGAAATTCAGGCCGGGTTTCACGCCGCCACCGGTCATCCACATCGTGAAGGCATGCGGATGATGATCGCGTCCGAGATACGTCGAGCCGCCGCGCGCTTCGTTCATCGGGGTGCGTCCGAATTCCCCGCCCCAGATGACGAGCGTGGAATCGAGCAACCCGCGCTGCTTGAGGTCCTGCACGAGCGCCACACTCGCCTGGTCGATCTGCTGGCATTTCTTGGGAAACGCGTTCATCAGATCGTCGCTGCCGCCGGTGCCGTGAATGTCCCAACCCCAATCGAAGAGCTGCACGAAGCGCACGCCCTTTTCCACAAGCCGCCGCGCGAGCAGGCAGTTGTTGGCGAAGGAGGCCTGCCCCGGCTTGGCGCCGTACAGATCGATGATCTCCGGCTTCTCCCTGGCGATGTCCATGACCTCCGGCACCGCCATCTGCATGCGGTAGGCGAGTTCATATTGCGCAATGCGCGTCACAGTCTCGGGATCGCCGAACTGCGCTTCCTCGGCTTCGTTGAGCGCCTTGAGCGTATCGAGGGAACGGCGGCGCGTCTCCCGGCTCATCCCCTCGGGGTTGTTCGCGTAGAGGATCGGCTCGCCCGCGGCGCGGCACTGTACTCCCTGGTAGACGCTGGGCAGAAATCCGGAACCCCACAGCGACTTGCCCCCGGTCGGGTCCGAGCCGCCACTGAGCAGCACGACAAAGCCCGGCAAATCCTGGTTCTCCGAACCGAGCCCGTAAGTCGCCCACGAGCCCATGCTCGCAGAACCGCTGAGCATGTTGCCGGTGTAGAGGAACAACTCCGCCGGCGCGTGATTGAACTGGTTCGTGTTCATCGAGCGGATGATCGCCACATCGTCCACGATCTTCGTGAAATGCGGCAGCATCTCGCTCACCCACGCCCCGCTCTGGCCGTGCTGGGCAAATTTGTAGGGCGTCCCGAGCAGCTTTGGCGTGCCCTTGATGAAGGCGAAGGTCTGGCCCTTGAGGAACTCCGCGGGGCAATCCTGCATCGTGTGCTTCACCACCTCGGGTTTCCAGTCGAAGAGATCGTGTTGCGGCGGCGCTCCGCTCATCGAGAGATAGATGACGGACTTGATCTTGCTCGGAAATGGCGCGGCCTTTGGCGCGAGCGCACTGGCGGGCTGGCCATCGCCGGCGGCCAGGCCCTGATTCATCAGCCCGCGCAGGGCGATGGCGCCCAGGCCGAGCTTGCCGCTGTTACTGAGGAATTCCCGGCGGGTCAGCGCGCGGGCGTGGTGGAGGTGGAAATTCATGAGATCAGTTCTTGGTGAGCACGGCATCCAGATTCAGCAGCACATTGGCCGCGACGGTCCACGCCGCCATGTCCGCGGCATCGGCGCCCGCGGGCAGCGGGCCCAGCGGCTGCGTGGCGAGCTTGAGCGCCGCGGCGGCATCGCCAGCCGAGGCCACGCGCTCGTCCTCGTACATCTTCTCCAGCGTCTTCACCTGTTCGTCCGAAGGCGGCCGCCCGAGGCTGATCCGCAATCCGTAGCGAATGCGCGACGCGGCATCCGCGCCCCCTTCACGCACGATCCGGCGGGCCAGTGCTTGCGAGCACTCCACGAAGACCGGATCGTTCATGGTCACAAACGCTTGCAGAGGCGTATTGGTGGGCAGGCGGCGCAACGTACACGATTCACGACTCGGCGCGTCAAAGGTCACCATGCTCGGATAGGGCATCGTGCGCCGCCAGAAGGTGTAGATCCCACGACGGTAGCGATCCTCGCCTTTCGAAGTCGGGTAGGCATTCTGGCCGCCATTGAAGGCAACCTTCCACAAGCCATCCGGCTGCGGTGGATACACACTCGGCCCGCCCAGCTTATGGCTGAGCAACCCGCTCAAGGCCAGCGCCTGGTCACGCACCGCCTCAGCATCGAGCCGCCGTCGGGGCGCATGGGCCAGCAGGCGATTGCGCGCATCTTTCTCCAGCATCTCCGGCGTAACCTTCGAGGATTGCCGGTAGGTGGCGCTCGTCACGAGCATCCGCAGCAGCGCTTTCACGTCCCAGCCCAGTCCCGGTTGCGCCGCATCCTCGGACTTCGGGCTCATGAATGTGACGGCCATCCAGTCCAGCAGCGCCGGATTGCTGGGCAGCGCCCCTTGCGAGCCGAAGTCCTCTTCCGTCTCGACGATCCCGGTCCCGAAGAGCTGCGACCAAAAGCGATTCACCGCCACGCGCGCGGTCAACGGATTCTCCGGGTTCATGAGCCAGCGCGCGGCGGCCAGCCGATCCATCTTCGTATCCGGCGGCACGAACGAAGAGAACTCGCCGAGCAACCCGGGCTCCACTTTTTCACCCGGGGCGAGGTAGTTTCCCTTGGTCAGGATGTGCGTCTCGCGACGGCTTTCCCCGGCCAGTTCGCGCATGATCGGCAGCGCGGTCAATTTCATTGCCCCCAGTTCCTTGCGCTTCGCCGCGACCTGGCTCTCTAGCCCGGCGAAGGTCTTCGAGATCGAGCGGAAGTTCGCACCCAACTCAGCCTCTTGCTGGCTGGTGCGCGCCTCGGGCGCAATGGCCAGAATCGCCCGTGCCGCGCGCGGAATCTCCCGCACCGGTTGCGCCGCGGTCGTGACCGAGATCCGGAATCGCTTTAGCGTGCGCTTCTGCCCGGCCTGCTGCTCGATCGTCAGGAGCAGCAATCCCGACTTTGCGGTAATCGGAGACGCGACCTCGAAGACCGCCGCGTGTTCTTCACCGGCCGGCGCAGGCACGACCCACGCGGTGTTCGCCTTGCCGTCCAGCGCCTGCGCCACGTCCCCGTTGGCCTCGCTGAAATCCGCGCTGGCATTTTTCAACGCTACCGGTTGCCCTTCCGCTGGATTGAGCACCACGCTGGGCGCGGGCGCCGTCGCGACGATCTGTTCCCACACCGGCTGGCGGGCCGCGTCGAGAATGCTGATTTGAAAACCGGCCAGGCGGCTGCCGGTCCCCGAGTCCGTCCGATTCCACACTGCGAGGCGATCGATCTCCATCTCGGCGCCGAGATCCACTTCCCACCACGGATCTTTCTGCGAATCGGTATGCGAGACCGACTGGCCCTTGAAGTAATCCCCTTCCGTCTTGCCATCGATGGCCCGCTTCGCCTCGCCCCCGTAGGCCGTGCTGGATTGCGTGGCCGTGCCGCCCAGCGCGATGTTCGCGCCCTTGCTGAACACCTCCACTTCAGCCAGCGCGAGGAGCTTCCGCTCCCCGGGCATCATGACCCGCACAAAGCGGCCCCGTGGCGGACGCGCCTCCGCCGGCACGACTCCCGCGCGCACTTCGGAAATCGCCACCGTTCCTTTGGCCCCCGGCCCCGCCTCGGGCAAAGCTTCCAAACGGAGAGCCGTCAACCGGCCCAGTTCGGTCTTGATCTTCACCGTGTAGGTATCGTTCTCCGGCGCCGGCCCGCGCACGGCCACCGATCCATCGGCCTGCGCCTCCAGCACCGCGCCACTCGCAGCCTTCATCTCCACCGGAGCGAGCGTCTGCCAGGGGATGGCCTTGCCCGCCTGGGCCTCCCAGGCTCGCTGTTCCGTCACAGCTTCCGGGGTGCCGTTCTTGATCTTCTCTTCCAGCGCGGCGATCTCGTCCTTGATGGCCTGTTGTTTGGCCAACTCCTCCGCCGTGGGCCGTGGCACCTTTGGCTCCTCATCTTCGCGATCGCTATCCTCGGTCTGGTTGAAGATTCCGAAGAAGCGGTAATAGTCCTTCTGCGTGATCGGATCGAACTTGTGCGTATGGCATTGCGCGCAACCCACGGTGAGACCCATCCACACTTCCCCCGTGGTCGAGATACGGTCCTTCACCGCCGCCACGCGGTATTCTTCATCGATTGTGCCGCCTTCCACGTTGGTCAGCGTGTTGCGGTGGAATGCGGTGGCCGAAATCTGATCGGGCGTGGGATTCGGCAGCAGGTCGCCGGCGAGCTGATCGATGGTGAATTGATCGTAGGGCTCGTTGCGATTGAACGCATTGATCACCCAGTCGCGATACGGCCAGATGTTCAGGCGGAACTTGTCGGAGCCATATCCGGTTGAGTCTGCGTAACGCGCCAGGTCGAGCCACATCTTCGCCCACCGCTCACCGTAGGCCGGCGAAGCGAGCAGCCGATCCACGAGCTTTTCGTAGGCGTCCGGTGCGGCGTCGTGGACGAATGCTTCCGTCTCCTCGGGCGTCGGTGGGAGCCCGGTGAGATCGAGCGAAGCCCGGCGGATCAATGCGTAGCGATCCGCTTCCGGCGATTGCCTGAGGCCCGCCGCCGCGAGCCGCACGGTGATGAATCGGTCGATTGGGTTGCGCACCACGGCGCCCGGCGCCGCGGCGGGAAGTGCCGGGCGCACCGGTTTGACGAATGACCAGTGCACCTTGTATTCCGCGCCTTCGGCGATCCAGCGCCGGAACAGGTCGACCTCCTTCGGCGTCAGCGCGTGCTCTTCCTTGGGCGGCGGCATCACCTCGTCCGGGTCTTTGGTCGTGATCCGCTTCATCAATTCGCTCGCCAGCGGGTCGCCCGGCACGATCGTGCGCCCGCTTTCGTGTTCCTTGATCGCATCGTCCCGCATGTCCAGCCGCAGCTTGGCTTTGCGCGCTTTCTCATCCGGCCCGTGGCACTGATAGCACTTGCTGGAAATCAGGGGGCGAATGTCGTAATTGAAATCCACCTTCTCCGCCGCCGGCGCTTCGGCCCGCCAGAGACCCAGGATGACAAGAAGCGGGAGAATGCGCGAGGGGGTGGGCATGGGAAAACGGCGTATGCTGCCGGGACCCCGCACGATACGCAATTTACGGGTCGGCGTAAGCAGAACTCTCCCTCTCCCTCCCGAGTGCCTTTGGGGTGAAGATGGAGAACCGAGAGTTTCGCCCGCGGAATCTCACTGGCCCTCCCCGTGAGCCCTGAGGCACAGTCACCGCCCTCATGAGCGCCATCGAAACCCACGGCCTGACCAAGGTCTATCGCACCTACAAAAAAGCGCCCGGCTTGTGGGGCGCGATCAAGGGGCTCGGCCATCGCGCCTACGAAGAGGTGCGCGCCGCGGACGGCGTGACTTTCTCCATCGAGGAAGGTGAGTTCGTCGGCTTTCTCGGGCCCAATGGCGCGGGCAAGACGACCGTGCTCAAGATGCTGTCGGGTCTGCTCAATCCGACCTCCGGCACGGCGAAGGTCCTGGGCTTCACGCCCTGGGAGCGGAAGGATGCGATGAAGCGGCAATTCTCGCTCCTCATGGGCCAGAAAAATGCGCTCTGGTGGGACCTGCCCGCTCGCGAATCCCTCGAACTCAATCGCGCGATCTACGGCATTGAGCGCGCCGCGTTCACCCGGATCGTCGCGGAGCTGACCGAATTGCTGGATTGCAAGGACAAGCTCGACGTGATGGTGCGCGAACTCTCCCTCGGCGAGCGCATGAAAATGGAGCTGATCGCCGCCCTCCTCCATTCGCCCAAGGTCCTCTTCCTCGACGAACCGACGATCGGGCTGGATGTCACCTCGCAGAAAAAAGTGCGCGAATTCCTGCGCCACTACAATGGCGAGAACAAGATCGTGACCATGCTGACCAGCCATTACATGCAGGACATCGAGGAACTGTGCGCGCGGGTCATCATTATCGACCACGGCAAGCTCTTCTTCGACGGCCCGCTGAATGCCATCATCGACCGCTTCGCCACGCACAAGATCGTGGGCCTCGCCTTCGACAACGACACGCAGTGCGATTTCGCCGGCCTTGGCGAAGTGGTCGAGCGTTCACCGGGCCGGGTCCGCCTCAAGGTCCCGCGGGCCAAGGTCGCCGAGACCTGCCGCGAAGTCCTCACCGCCTGCCGGGTCACGGATTTGAACGTCGAGGAGTTGCCGGTGGAGGAGGTCATCCGGCAGTTGTTTCACGAGCAGGCTGTGGGGGAGAGTAATCAGTCATCAGTGGACAGTAATCAGTAGCCCAAGCTCGCGCTCGGTGATCGTGCGGGATTGGAACACTGATTACTCCTTCCGAACTGATCACTGATTACTGATCAATGATCAATGATCACCGATTAGCGATTACTGATTACTTGCTCAACAGCGACACATCCCCTTTCCTGTCACCCCCTATGCTCCGCATCAAAGCTTTCCAAGGCCTCCGTCCCACGCCCCCGCTCGTCGAAGAAGTCGCTTGCGTGCCTTACGACGTGGTGGACCGCGAGGAATCCGCCGCGCTGGCGGCTGGCAAACCGCACAGCCTGCTCCATGTCGATCGCGCCGAGATCGATCTTCCTTCAGCGACCGACCCGTATTCCGACGCCGTGTATGCCCGGGCGAAGGAGAACTTCCTCGCGTTGCAGGAAGAGGGTGCCCTTATCCGGGAATCGGAGCCGTGCGTGTACCTCTACCAGCAGCGCATGGGCGCCCATACGCAGGTCGGCGTGGCGGCTGTGTGCCACATCGAGGATTACGACAACGACATCATCAAGAAGCACGAGAAGACGCGCCGCGACAAGGAAGACGATCGCACGCGCCTCATCGGCACGATCAGCGCCGATACCGGCCCCGTCTTCCTCACCTATCGCGATTCCGAGACCATCGATGCCCTGGTGAACAAGGGGCAGAAGACCGCGCCGCTCTACGATTTCACCGCGCCGGACGGCGTGCAGCACACCGTATGGAGAATCGCCGGCGGCCAGGAGATCGTCGATGGATTCCAAAACGTGCCTGTCTCCTACGTGGCGGATGGGCATCACCGCACGGCCAGCGCGGCTCGCGTGGGGCGCGAACGGCGCGAGGCCAATCCCGAGCACACGGGCAAGGAGGAGTACAACTGGTTCCTCGCCGTGCTCTTCCCTGCGAGCCAGCTCCAGATCCTGCCCTACAATCGCGCGGTAAAGGATCTCAATGGCCACACGAAGGAGGACTTCCTCAAGGCCGTCGGCGCCGCCTTCACGCTCCGCCCAAATGGTTCCGCCACCCCCAAGCGCCCCGGCGAAATCCGGATGTATCTGGACGGCGCCTGGTTCGATCTCAAGTGGCAGGCGGAGGAGGATGCCGATCCCATCTCACGCCTCGACGTCACCGGCCTCCAGGACCGCCTGCTCGCGCCCCTGCTCGGCATCGACGACCCGCGCACCAGCAAGCGCATCGATTTCATCGGCGGCATCCGCGGTACGGGCGAACTGGAAAAGCTGGTCGATTCCGGCAAGGCCGCCGTCGCCTTTTCGATGTATCCCACCACGATTGAGCAGCTCATGGCCATCGCCGACGCCAATCAAATCATGCCGCCCAAGAGCACGTGGTTCGAGCCGAAGCTCCGCTCCGGTTTGTTCATCCACACGTTCTAGGCATTTATGATTGATGATTTACGATTTATGATTTGATCCGGGCATCGCGCCATCCGAGCGCCTGGCCGCGGAGAAATCGTAAATCATCAATCGTAAATCATAAATGCCTACTTTGGCATTTCGCAGCGCTCCAGGCGCACCACCTCGTCCATCCCCGTGCATACGCCGCGCACCTCCACGGTCTGCCCTTTTTGCAGGCGCGCGGACGATTCGCCGTCCTTGCTCGTGATGACGAAGGTGAGCACGTTGAACGGATTCTTGTCTTCGCGGAAGCGGAAATCCACATAGGACAGCGTGCACTGCACCCAGCCGGCGCCCGTCCCGCCGGTGATGAAGAGCTGGTAGTTTTTCTGGTCCACCGGGTCCTGCCGGTAACCGCCGAGCACCCCGCGCACGACGATCTTCTGCCCCTTGTAGGTCTTGTCCGCCCGGCTGCGGTCGCCGGAGTAATCCAGGATCAGCGTCTCCGCGGGGATCGTCGTATTGGTATTCGCCTTCACGATCGGCACGTGCGCGTTTTGCAGGCGCTCGATCGACTCCCGGACGTTCACCGCCTCATCGAGCTTCCCGGCCACCGTCAGTTGCTTCTTGAACTCGATGAGCCGCGGCAGGGAATCCTGCACGAGGGCCTGGATGAGTTCGCGCATCTTTGCGACATTCTGCAATTGGACCGCTCGCAGCGCCTTCGGCTCCGTGACGTAATCCTTTTCGCTGAGCGCCTGCTCCGCCTTCAGCCGCTGCCGTTCGGATCGCACCGTCAGGGCTCCCTCGAGATCCGCGGTCTTCTGCATGGCCAGTTGCAATTCGGCGAGCTGGTCGTCGTATTTGCCGAGGATATCGCGCTGCACGCTGGCGATCTTGTCTTCGCACTTCTGCGCTTCGGCCTCGGCCGGGCTCAGGGCCACCACCGCGGGGGCGGCGGGTGCGGCTGGTGCGGAGGCGGGCGCAGGCGCAGGCGCGCTCGTCGCCGGTGCTACGGTCCGGGGAGCCGGACCTTGGGCGTAAGTGGACAGGGGCGCGAGGCCGAGGAGCAGCGCGCACAGAGCGGGGTGACAGGGAGTGGAGGACATGAGGGGTGTTAGGTTGTGCCGGATTATTTTTTCCCGGTCACGACGTTGCGAAAGCCTTCTATATAGCCATCGATGAAGCCGCGCTGCCAGCGTTCAGTGCGATCGGGGTGGCCGGTCGCTTCTTCGCTGGCGATTCGCTCCACGGCGTCGGCATCGGGCATTTTGGCGCGCGGAGCCCCTTTGCTCCGGCCTCGTTCGAAGCCGGCTTCGTAGCCCTCCTCGAAGGTCCGCGTCGGCACGGGGGGCACATGGACCACGGGCCTCGGGCCCGGATCGGGCGGCTCGGCTTTGGACTGCCGGTTGCAGCCGGCTCCCAGCATCAGCAGCAGCCCCATCAGCAACACGGTGGATGACAGCCGGGTCATGATCATGGGGTCAGGACTTGCGCGGGACCGCCGCTCCACTCGGTATTCTTCGCATCGAAAATCATGGGCACGCTCCAGGTCGTCCGCCGGGTTTCCCCGGTCTGCAAGGTCACATCGCCCTCCAGCACCACCGTGGCCGCCGCGGGCGGCTCCATGGTCACCTTCGCTTTGGATTCCCCGTGAAATTGCACGACCGAGCCATCCGGCAGTCCCCCGCCCCGCACGACATCGCGGGCCCGCCAATACGCGGCGTGCTCGGTGTATTCGTGCTGGTTGGTCTCGCGCCAGCCGACCAGCGCGATGGAGCCGAAGAACTGGAGCACCCCGAGCACCACCACCGCGATGACCATGTAGAGGATGCGCTTGCCCCAGGGATTCACCTTGCGCCGCAGGCTCACGAGACTGGTCACGGGCTGCCATTGCTCCAGGCCTTCGCGCCAGTAGAGCGTTTCCTCGGCGATCAGGCCCGAATTCAGCAGGTGATCGATCTGGGGGATGGTGTAGGGCCCGCGCTGTTCGCCCTGGATGTGCAAATAAAAGACCTCGGGGGAAATCATCGCTCGGTGAACAACAGGCTGCCCCGTACTTTCGGCAACGGCGCCACGGAGGCAAGAAAGGTTCGCATGAAAATCGGGAGTGCCGGCGGAGGGGGTCGAACCTAAACGGTTTACAGAGGTAACAGAGTATTCCTGACAAGCTTGTTGACACTTGCGGCACGTTGCAGTCTCTTGGTTGTCATGAATTGTCAGGAATCTCCCCGGCGCAAACGGAAGGCAAAGCCCCTCGAAATCCGGAAGGGCAACACTCTCTTGAAAATTTACCAGGGCGCAACCGTGAAAGCGGGCGTCTCGTATGACCTTTTCACTCTCGCTTTCTATGAGGGCGGGAAGCGGATGCGGAAGACGTTCGGCGCCCTCGACGATGCCAAGACCGAAGCGGGCAAAGTCGCCGAGCGGCTGGAGCAGGGCGAGCGGGATGTCTTGCGCCTCACGAACAGCGACCAGCAAAGCTATGCCCTCGCCTCCCGCGAATTGAAACCGCTCGACATACCGCTACTCGACGCCGTTCGGCAATACAGCGCCGCCATGAAGGCGCTCCCGGCTGGCGCTTCATTGCTCGAAGCCGCCCGCGAATATGCCACCCGGCACCCGACCGTCTCGAAATCGAAACCGCTCCCCGAAGTTGTGGATGAGTTTTTCAAGGCGAAGGAACAGGACGGCGCGTCACCCGTTTACCTCCGCACGATGCGTTATCATCTGAACCCCCTGAAGGCGCGATTCGTCACCCCGATTGCCGACATCACGGCGGGCGACCTCGAAGGCTGGCTTCGATCCCTTGGACATTCGGCACGCACCCGTAGCAACGCCGCCGTGACCCTCACCACCCTTTTCCGCTTTGCCCGTGGGCTCGGCTATCTGCCGAAGAATGCGCCGACGGAAGCCGAGCACGTAGCGCGACCGAAAACCAAGGGCGGAAAAATCGAGATCCTCACGCCCGACGAACTGCAAACGATTCTCCACGCCGCCGACACGGACGACCGCCGGATTTACTTCGCACTCGGCGCAATGACCGGCATCCGCGCCGCCGAGCTACAGCGCCTCGACTGGCGCGACATAAATGTCGCTCGTGGTTACGTAGAGATCACCGCAGACAACGCCAAGACCGCATCCCGGCGTCTCGTCCCCATCTCCCCCGCCCTCGCCGCGTGGCTGGCTCCCTACGCGAACAAGACCGGCAAGGTGTTCAGTTCCACCCGTGAGGCGGAAAGGCTGGTCGAGTGGGCCGGGAAGAAGATTAGCCGATGGCCGAAGAATTGCCTGCGACACTCGTTTGTGTCGTATCGAGTGGCGCAGTCGCAAGACGTGGCCAAGACCGCACTGGAGGCAGGTAACAGCCCCTCAATCATCTTTTCAAACTACCGGGAGCTTGTGACGCAAGCGGACGCGGAAAAGTGGTTTTCAATCGCTCCGCCAGAGCAACCCACGAACGTCGTTGCGATGTCCGCAAAACGCGCCTGACGTAGCGACCAGCGAAACGAAAGCTCACGTAGTCGGGCCACCGAACATTTCCGCAACCGCTCCGCGCAACAAGGCTGAGGAATCGTCCTCCCGCCAGCCGAAGCCGCGCCGCGCATAGGGGCAGGAAAGTGCCATAAAGGGTGTGAATTGCAGTAATCTTACGTAAAGAGTGGACATCCCAGCGGCGGGGCTCATGTTCCCGCCCAACTGATCCGCCGGTTCGGCGTGAAGCAGCCTTCGGGCTTCATTGGTTCGCCTTTCAACGGGACAGCGCCACATAGCGCTCTCAACCACCCCTATGAACACCCTCTATCCATCCCGCCTTGGATCGCTCACGCGAACCCTTTCAAAACCCTTCTTTGCTCTCGCCGTCGCATTCTTGCTCTTTTCTCCTGTAATCGCATCCGCAAAGGCGGACTCAGAGGCTTTTACAGATTCCGTTTTGGCAGCAGTCGCCGCGAATGCCATTTCGTTCAATCTTCCACGGATCGAACATCAACAAGGAGCTGCCGCCGCACAGAGCAAGAAAACGGAAATGGTCGAATTGATGGAGAAGAGCCTCGCGGATGCAAAGAAAGTCTCAGACGCGTTCTTGGACAAACTACACCCAGAGTTGAAGCAGTTCTATCGAAGCTCTTTAATGCAGGGACAAGCCTCATATATCGAAGGACTCCGTAGCAAAGATCAGGCGATGCAAGCTTCTGCCGCGCGTTCCATGATGGCATGGGGAGAGTTTTGGGGTAAAAACAAAGATCGCATAGTAGCTAAGCTCGATTGAGCCATGGAGGTGCAGGTTGATTAGGTGGTAACTTGGCGAGCCCCCTTGCTCACCTGCACCAACTACGCGCCCTCCTTCCTATTAAGGCAAGCGCCCGCTTAAGATGCTCCGATAACATCTTCGAGACACTGCCCCGCAGGTCCGGAATCGCTTCTACTCCACCGCCTCTATCGCCGACGAATTCCAAGCCATTAGTTCAGCCAACCGTTCAGACATTACCCATGTTCAAAAAACTCCTCTCTTTTGCGGCCGCTAAAGCAAGCATAACAAATATTCGATTCGATATAGATCGACTGAGGTCGAGTTTTCCGCACGATGTTCCGAAGGCATCGAAGGCCATTTTCTCGTTACTTGAAAACATTTCCATGGCCCTCAGCAACAACGCTGCTGAGCTGGATGTTCGCAATGCCATCCAAAAGGCCACTGAAGCTTCCCCTGACGTGAGCCAACTCGCACATAATGTGCTCGATCTCGTATTAGCCGTGCGCCGAAAAGACACGGGAGAGATCAATTCGTGTGATGCGATTATCTGCGGCATTTTTAAGGCAAAAACTGGATCGCAACTCAACGTAAATCAAATCACGCTTTTGGGGAAGCTCGCGTTGCCGAGCTAAAGCTCCCGTTACGCGTGGATGGGTATTCGGTCTAGTCGACAACGAGCCCGATGTCTTTCATATCGCTGGCCGAGGCGCTTGTCTCCATCCCCGCGTCTGAAATCCGCAGTCCAATGATCTCCGATATCCCTGAATCAAAACCCAAGGAGGTCGTGGTCAAGGTGCAGGTGCCCCTGAAGCCAGACGACACGATTGATGAGGACGCCCCCGCCCTCGTCTATGCCGAAGGCAAGGAGTGGATCAGGCACATCGCAGTCGATGACGAACTGATCCACCGCCTGCATGGAAGACCGAAGCTCTATCTCCTCGCCCACTTTGTGGGCGCGGAGTTGGTCTTCGGCAAAGAAGTTCCCAACCCCGGCTGGTAAACAATAGACACCACCAATGCCCGAACCAAGATATTCTGACGCTGCCGCCGACCTGTTCGGGGAACACGGCATCGTTCCATCTCGCCGCCCGGCCCTTGCCGCATTGATCGCGTTCGCGTGCCAGAGCCCCGCCCTCGACCCAACTAAATACGGCAACGCTGCTGACGGACTCACCTCCTATCAGCAGGATAAGAACACTGCATCTCAGCAATTCGAGGAATTCAAAGAAGCCCTCAACGATGCGATAGTCACAGGCGTGCGGGACGAGGGCATTATCTCGGCAAGCCTCTTGGTCAACGAACACCGACTTACGTGGAAGGAAGGCCAATGGGACTACACTTTTTCCGTATTTCATCCGACGGAGTATCGGCGTGCCGTCTGTATGGTCCTTGAACAAGCGGCCCAGACCGTGCGCCAAGTTAGGCCACCCAAGAGCAGGCGAGTCACCACCATCGAAGAGCTCAAGGACTTAAACAAAGAGAACGGAAGCCCGTGGTTCCATCGAAGCAGGATGGCCTTCTTCGGCACTCAGATCCACGGGGGGATCATCCAGGGCAAATATTTCGTCACCAGCGAGCAGCCGCCGCGCGGTCCCCGCAAGTATAGCGTCCGCACCTTCAATGAGACCGGCGACGTGGATACGGTCGGAGACTTCTGCGGCTTCGACTCAGAGAGCGACGCGCTCGCCTCTATCCCCTCACCTAAAATCCGCAGTCCCATCATCTCCGATCTCCCGAAGTCCGAGCCCAAGGAGTGGATCAGGCATATCGCGGTCTCTGCTGCCGACCTATTCGGGGAACACGGCATCGTTCCATCTCGCCGCCCGGCCCTTGCCGCATTGATCGCGTTTGCCTGCGAAGACCCAGGGCTCGACCCAGCCGCGTATGGCAACGCTGCCAACGCGCCCGCCGCCCGCGAAAAGGACGAACGCACAGCCTCACAGCAGTTGGAGGAGTTCAAAGAGGCTCTCAACGATGCGATCTCTGAGGGCTTGACCGACGAGCAGTTGATCGCTGAGCTCGTCATTCCGGTGAAGCCGGACACTTCCAACGAACCGGGCAGATTCGGCAGGGTCCTCGCGTCAATGAATCCTCCAGGGCCGAGGCCGGAACCAAGTGGTCCGGCGTGGGAAGCCACATTGAAAACGCTGGACCAAGGTTGGCAAGATTCACCAAACAATCTCTCGCGCCTGAAATGGAAGGAATTTCCTTGCGGTGGTTGGACGTACACGGCAGGGCCAAACTACGCGACGAGCTTTCGGCGCACCGCTTGCGTGCTGATAGAACGGGCGGTCCAGCGCCTTCGAGCAAGTCGTCCAACGCAATTCCGTGCGGTCAACACAATCGACGAACTGAAGCAGCTCAATGCCGCCAACGGGATGTCCTGGTTCTCGCGAGGTGCGTTGGCCTTTTTCGCCACTCTCATCCACGGAGAAATTATCCAAGGCAAATACTTTGTCACAAGCGAAGCGTGGCCGCTGAAGGCGGAACGCAAGTTCACAGTTCGATCCTTCGATGAGAAAGGCGACGTGAAGGGCGCGAGCGAGTTGATGGCCTTTAATTCCTTAACCGAAGCCCTCGCCTGGATACCGCGCTGCTGAATTGACACCAAAAGCGGACGGGATATTCTCACTTTCAGCCACCGAAGAGTTAGCGCCACGACGCACATTGAAGCTGGTCGGTGAAGGGACCAGCCCCTCGTGGGGGGCGCGGTTTCCAGCCCAATCAATGGAGAATCTCCACCGCTGGGCCACGATCCCGTTGATGATGCACGCGGATCGCTCGTCTTTGCGACCCAGATTCACGAAACGTCCAAAAGATTTCCTGCCCGTTCACCTCTGAGACTGTGGGAGAGCCAGGTATTTCCAGACTCGCCGCTGCGCGCCATGCAAGTGTGCTTGCATGGACGCTTGCGCCCCTGATCATTGAAACACTGAGCCTATGAACTTGTGGGCTACTAGTCCTCAATTGTGGGATTTTTGGATCAATTGTTCAGGAATTCAGGGAGTGCAACAACGTGCCACCCAGCCAGGGCGGTCGTCGCGCGATCCAACACCGTCAGCGGATCAAACGCCCCAAGGCCTTCGCGGTGTGGACAAGTCCCCTGAATTGTTGGCGTCGCACTCTCTTCCTTCGGCATTCGATCTGTCGCGCAAACTTCGCGCGTGTCCGTGGCGGCAGTGCCCGCCGCTTGGACAACCAATCCAGGACCCTCCACTGCCCTGATGCAAAGGGACACCCGCCCTTCTTCCAGTAGCTGATGGTCCGTTCGCTGGCGGCGTATTTTCGCGCCAATTGGGCGAGCGTCTCGCCCCGCCGAAACAAATCAACTCCTCGGAAATTGGAAAGGAGTCCATTTATCGCGCGGCGGAGTTGCCTCTTTTGCGTTTCGGGGAGTCCCGGTTCGCCGAGAAGGGTTGCGATTTCATCGCACACGTCCGACAAGGCGCGGTCCCATCTTCGGACAATTCTTCGTTCTGTGAGATTCATGACGAGAATGAGTTGAAAATCTCGCGACACCATTCAGACGCGGCGCAATGCGATTTCATGGATTGTGGTCCAGAATGGGCGAGTCAGGGTTTAGTCCAGTCCAGTCCCGCCCCTTAAGGGGCGGACTGGACTGGACCCCGGACTAGGTTCGGATTGGACCGATTCTGGACTACTCTGGACTTCTGGACTGCCGACACCGCTTTGTGCGCGGAAGCTCGACCTACCCGGCCTCCATTCCGCGTCTACGCGCCAAACGCTTCCGTCCTTCACTGCGGCCCGCAGCGTCAGCGCTTCTTTTAGGAGCACGTGGAAGGTGCTCTTGCTGATCCCTCGTTCCACCCTACAGCGCTCCTGCCAGCTTGTGGTCGTATCACCCTTGGTGAACTGTCCGACGAGGTCCTGGACGGTATACGTGGGCGCGCGGCCCGCTTTCTTGACGGGAATCTCCTCCGGTTCCGCGTCCATCCATGTGATCCTGCCCTCCGCGTGCTTGATGTGCCGTTCGTAGCTCCGCGCTCCTTCGGCGTCTTTCCAGCCAACGCGTGCCCCACGCTTGCCTAAGGTGAGCGTGTATAGCCCCGGTGTTGTCGTAGTGCGAAGCGCGATCACCGCCCGAGCCCAGTTCGCCCACTCCGCGCTCCCTGTCCCGAGGTAAGCGGTGTCCGAGCCCATCAGCAACGCTTTGTCAGCAGACGGCTTGTTCGTGTGATGGACAATGACACAGCCGCACCCGTATTTCTGGAGGACCGGATTGATCTTGTTCCGCAAGAATGCACCAACGTCCTGCTGCGACGCGCTATCTCCGCCCAGATACGCCAGCGCTGGGTCAATCCAAACCAAGTCGGGTCGATTGTCAGCAATGAGCGGCTCGAACACGCATTGGATGAAAGCGTCCGACGTAGAAACCGACTCGGTGTGAATGAGCGTGTTGCCCATCGCAAGCTGCCTCGCGTCCGCATCCAAGCCGAGTCCCTTCACAACACCTTCTCTCATTTCGGCAATATCACCGTCATCGTTTTCGGCCTGGATCAACAGACTCTTGAGATGACGCACGGGCACCAACCCCACGCACGGAGCGCCTGTGGCCCAAAGAATTGCCAATTGCAGGGCCAGCGTAGATTTGCCAGCACCCGTTTGCCCGACAAGAATCATCCCACCCCCACGGCAGAGGAAGCGCTTCTTGAGCAGTTCTTCGTCGCCATCGGGATCTGGAGGAGGAATGTCGAAGAGCCGTCGAGCAATGGGGCGTTCTATCTCCTCACCTCGATCATTTACCTTCGGGACGGACAGGAGGAATTCAGGAGTCATCGGAGAACCTCTGGCGCGAAAAAGTGCACTGTTTGCCGATTGCCGTTGTCACGCGTGCCATCGGGCATCCGCACCAATTGGCACCGCGTCCATGTCGCTGGGTCTGCACCAATCGACACAGCATAGCGCATGAAGTCCCGCAACTCTTGGTCTGGCATCCCTTCGACATGGAACCATCCGTGCAACGACTTTCCGCCGCTGTGCACTACAAGCGCCAATCGAGGGAGAAATCTCGTGAGATGATAAATGACCGCCGCGCACACGTCGGCCACGTTGACGCCCTGCGCTGCGAGTCTGCGCAGCATCGGCGCGTCTGGCGTGTCCTTGCCGTGACTGTCCTTTTCCTTGAAATCGCACTCGACAACAAGGAATCGGCGCGGCCCTGTATTATCCTCAGTTCGAGCCGAACCCGCCCTTCCAGATTTGGTGACGCCCGTCGACTTGCTCATCGCATTTGGCACCATGAACTGGAATTCTGAGAGCTTTCCTCGCAACAATTCCCGCCGTCTCGTCGCCACAACATTCTGAGCAGATCCCACGCAAAGGAGCGGATTGCCCGGAAGCAGGGCATCGATGATCTCTTCCGAATGCGGCTTGTCGTCGGCAATTTGGACTGGCGACTGTGCTTCGAGATCCTTGAGCCGAGGACCGGCGAGCGCGATCTCTTCAATCTTCGCACGATTGCGCTCCGGCCATGCGGGATGCCGCTCACCGCGTTCCCCCCGCGCCGAGGACAAGGCACTATCCACCTCATCACTTGGACTCGGAGGGCGCGTCATCATTCCTTCGATCAGTGGCACCGCCTCCTCGTCCGTCAGTCCTGCTCTGATGCAACAACACGCGGCCCGGTAGAGCCATTTGTGGACTCCCGTCCCGTCTGGAGGGCACGGCTTCAGGCGAAGCCGCTTCATCACCAGTGAATCAGATACGGTTTGCGATTTCTTGATCTCCTGGTCCCCAATTACTTTGGACAATGGTCCCGAGACTGGAGGGTTCCGCATCCAAGGATTCATGCGTCCCCCTTTTGGTGATTGGACAGCCAACTTTGAACATCCGAAACCCGGAAGCGGATCAGGCGTGCATTGAGCCGGAAATGCGGGAGACCCCGTTCGTGGACCAGCTTCCAGAATGCTCGCTCGCGAACCTCTAACATGGCGGCAATGGGTCTCCAGTTGACGGTGCCTTCGGCTTCGCCCGATCGGTTATTTACCGAGGCAGCCTCCGAGATTGAATTAAAATGCGAGCCCGTTTGAGCGGACCGCGAGTGCTTCGTGGACATAGTTCTTTTGTCTTTCAGACTGGAGGCTTTTGCATTCCGGCGAATGCCAGAGCAAAGCCCCGCCGTGTCCTCGATTCGCCAGAGATTTGTTGGCAAACCGAGAAGCACTCCCCACCGCGACTAACGGCGGGTGACACAGCGCTTTGAGTGAAAAATACTACGTTACGAAACGACTCGACGGACTCTCAACCGCCTCGCGCCGTTCCGAGCTACGCCTGCAATCGGTTTCCCGAAGACAGGTCTCATGCTCCCTCCGCCGAGACGAAAGAAGCATCTTCTGTGGTCAACTACGCTCATGATGCGGAAATTGTGGAATAAATTTTTAGGATATTTTTGAAGCGGCCAATTGGAGGCTGAAAATGTGACCATGCGCCCCCTCCGGGTAGCCCCACCCACCGGGGGGTGTCCGAATTGGGAGAGCCTCATCGCCCGCGCATCTGCTGCTTACGCAAGATTCGCATGCTTCCTTTCCTGTCCCGCGCTCGTTGGGTCTTGATCGCCTCTGCGCCTGGAGGCACACTTCGTTTGGAATCTGCTGATGATGGCTCGAACCTGTTAAGTCAGTAGTTACCGCGCCGGGGCTCTTCGAGGAGCGCCCGGTTGCTTCTTCTACACGCGTATCCCGGCAGCTTCGGCGGTCATTCCACATCGCCGATCGGCAAACCCCCGTTGACCTCGTAGCGAGACGGAGACACATTCCGATTGTCCGTACGTGACTGTCGACGAGAGCCAGCACTCGTTGAGTCGACACGAACCGCGTCCGGGTTCTGCTGGGAACCCCGATTGCTGCTCTCCCCCCGCGCCCACTCACGCGCGAAGGTTCACGCGCGAAGGTTCACGCGCGAAGGTTCACGCGCGAAGGTTCACGCGCGATCCAAAGCCGCGATCATCGCAATTGCTGCGACTGGATCATTTTTGCGAACCGTCGCCCCTGCTGCCCTTCCCGCCGCCCCGCCATCCTGCGCCACCGCAGGCACCGCGCCGACGCAGCGTGCCCTACGACTCCGCCAGCACCCTGCTCCGTCACGCTGCCTGCTGACCTACAACCAACCGTCACCTCAGGCCCACCACTCCGCATGCGTGTCGGCGTCCCGCCGTTGGCGTTTCGCAACTCCGACCGCGCAGCATGCGCCACCAACCACGGGACCGCGCATCCTGCCCATGAAGATTGGCGCTGCGCGCGGCAGCGGTTTCTAACCACGCTCATCCTTCGCTTGCCCGCGCCCTGCCACGTCGCCACTCAGGGCTTTCCCGCCTCCGCTCGCCTATTTCGCTCCGCTCGCTGCCTCCGGGTTGGTCGCTTCGCGCCCCCGGCCCACTATCCGCCGCCGCTGCTGGCGCAGCTCCCACGGCGCGCGGCGCTCGTGGCTGCCCTTCGGGCCAGCGCTCGCATTGCAATCCGCCATCCCGCCGCGAGCGCGTTCTACGGGCGCAGCGTTCTGCGCTCATCCATTCGCGAGTGTGGCGCTCCGCGCTGGTCGTCGCGGCCCACCTCGCTACGCTCGCCCCCTGCCGCGTCCGGCTCCGGCTAACGCCTCCGCCTAACTCTCTCCGCCGCGCTTCCTCCCACTCCATTTTGCCTTCCCATCGCGCGCAGCGGCGTCCCAATTTCGCCGCCGTCCTCCCGCCAATGCCGCAACGTCATTGCCAAATTCGTTACCATTGGTCGACGTATTGAAATGCCAACTGGAGAACGGAGGCGAGAAAAGGGCGGATTGTCATGATTCCGTCATGAATTTCAAATGGTGCCGTTTTTTAAGAATGAGCAACCACCCAGAAACCCTTTATTTAAGCCACTTCCCAGGCATTTTATGAGGAGTGCCGGCGGAGGGGGTCGAACCCACACACACTTGCGTGTACAAGATTTTGAGTCTAGCGCGTCTGCCAATTTCGCCACGCCGGCTGAGAGGGGCGAAAACTACGTACCGGTTTTGGAAATGCAAGTCCTGACTTCCGGCAAGTTTTCCCGGCGCCGGATTGCGCGGAAGCAGCCGCAAAACTGGCCGTCTTTTTGAGTTCGGAGACGCCCAGCCGTCAACCGATGCGACCGACGGACACATACGTCCCATGAGTCCCATCCGTCCCATAAGTCCCACCCTCGTGCTGCGATTCCCGGATCTCCACGCGACCGCGCTTGAATGCCAGGGCGTGTTGGCAGACAGTCCGCCCTTTTATGCGCTCGTTCCTCCTCGTTCCCCTCCTGCTCCTGGCCTTGCTTTCGAGGAGTCAGGCCTACGGACCGCTCGGCCACGAAATGGTCGGCGCGATTGCCGACGAGCTGCTCGCGGGCACCTCGGCGGGTGAGAAAGTCCAGAAGATGCTCTCCGGCTTCACCCTCGCCCGCGTGGCCAGTCTGCCGGACCAGATCAAAGGCTGGGACAAGCTCGGCCCGGAAAACGCCACGGCATTTCATCTCCCCGGCCACCCTGAGCTCGAAGCGGAGCTGGTCGAATTCTGGCGCGCCAATCCCGCCACGAGCGACCACGACAGCGCGGTCCCCTCGCATCATTGGTTTCACTACACCGATGTGCCGGTCGCCGGCAAACCGGAGAACTATCAGGATGGCGCCACGGGCCGCAGCCAGTGGGACATCGTCCACATGATGGGCTGCTGCATCGATGTCCTCACCGACAAGATCCCGCAGCCCAACGAGCGCAAGATCACCAAGGCCGTGGCCGTCGTCCTCCTCGCGCATTTCGCCGGGGACCTGCACCAGCCCCTGCACGTCGGCGCGGAATACTTCGACCCGTCGGGCAATCCCACTAACCCCGATCAGACGGGCAAGCTGGGCCTGGAGGACCAGGGCGGCAACACGCTCTGGCTCATGACGGCCGATAAGCCCAAGGAGCACATCAAGCTCCACGCTTTCTGGGACGGCGAAGCGGTGAATGTGGCCTTCGAGCAGGTGCGTGGCGAGATGACCAAAGGCGATCCGAAAGCTCCGCAGACCAGCCAGGACATGGCCAGATGGTTCGTCAAACACGAGCCGAAAAACTGGCGCCCGGCGCCCAACGCTCCCCTCGCTTCGTGGCCGGAATTGTGGGCCGATGATATCATGCCGGTGGCCCGCCAGGTCCACGAGCGGTTGAAATTCGAGAACATGAAATCCGAGGAAAAGCTCGCCGAAGGCTTCGCCCGCGAGATTCCCTCGACCGATGGCAAGACCTATCGCGCGTGGGCAGGGAGCGTGGTGAAGGATGAGCTGAACAAAGGCGGCCGGCGGCTCGCGCTCCTGCTAATTGCGCTGCTGAAATAAGGGAGTGCGTGAGAATTCCCCTCCACGCGGTTGTTCTGAGACCCTCAAGCCGGTGCGCGGGATTGTTGGTCCGGGATGACGTTGAGCGCCTCGTGAAAGGTAGCCAGGGGCTTGCCTTTCCAACCCGGAGGGTTGCGGAGAAATTAGCCGGTGGTGCAGCGAGGAACGAGCGCAACCACCGGATCACATTCCCAAACGTGTCAGACATTTCACCTTACACAACAGGCGGGACGAGGTCTTGTAACCAACATGCAAGTCTCCGTCCTCCTCGCCGCCTGATGCGTGCGGCCCTCAAATTGCCAATTACCCGCGTCCTGGCGGGGCTGCTGATGGGTTCCGCCGTGAGCCTGCATGCGGCGACTCCGCCGCCGCAGATCGAGCACACGTGCCTGGACTGCCACGACAAGGAGACGCACAAGGGCGGCCTGGATCTCACCGAGTTGAAGTATGATCTCGCCGATCGCGCCGCGCGCGAGCGCTGGGTGCGCGTTCACGATCGCGTCGAAAAAGGCGAGATGCCGCCGAAGGCCGAAGACATCACGGCCGGGGATCGGGCCGCGCTCGTGAAGACGCTCGACGCCGCGCTCTACGAGGCGGACCTCGCCGATGTGCGCGCTCATGGCCGGGGTCCATTGCGCCGCCTGAATCGCGGCGAGTACGAGCAGAACCTGCGCGACATCCTCCATCTGCCCGATCTCGATATCCGCGACATCCTGCCCGAGGATCGCGAGGGGCATCGCTTCAACAAGACGACGGAGATGCTCGACATGTCGCGCGTGCAACTCGCCGCCTATCTCGATGCCGCCGAGGTGGCGCTGCGCACGGCCATGGCCACGGAGCCGAATCCAGCGGGGGTGATGAAGTATCGCGCCGTGGGCACCGATCTTTTTCCCGGCACCAGCACCTTCGGCAACCGCGAGTCCATGTTCTTCGCGCGCGACAACAAGGCGCTGGAATTCGACCACCGGACCAATTACCTCGTGAAGGAAGGCGCCACGGATGAGACGATCGAGATGGCCCTCTTTCGATCGGCGAGCTGGCCATACGTCGGCTATCCGAAGCGCCTCCTCGCCCCGCGCACGGGCCATTACAAGGTGCGCTTCTCTGCCCGCGCCGTGCTCCAGCAGCCCGGCTATACCTTGATTCCCGCGAAGCAGCCCGTGCCGATGACCTTCCGCACGCGCAAGCCGGCGGGCGCGGATATCATCAATGAAGTGCGCGACGAGGGCGGCATCATCGACATCCAGCCGGAGATGCGCACTTACGAAACCACGGTGCGGATGCGCGAGGGCGAGGCGTTCGAATACAGCCTGCTCGGCCTGCCGATGCCGCTCGCGCAGAATCCCAACGGCTCCGCGCCGATCTACCACTACCCGCCCTTTCCGGAAGGCGGCCAGCCGGGCGTGGCGGTGCAATGGCTCGAGGTCGAAGGCCCCATCGCGCCGGAGACGTGGCCCCCGCCCTCGCATCGCGTGCTATTCGATGACCTCGGAGTGGACGTGACGCCGAAGAATCCGCCGGAAGACGCGAAGCGCCTGCTCCGCCGCTTCGTGAACCTCGCCGCCCGCGAGCCGGTTCCGGAAGCGGATTTGCAGATGTTCGATGCCCTCATCGCGCGGCGTCTCGCCACGGGCGCGCCGTTCAGCGAGGCGATGTTCGCGGGCTACAAGGCGTTCCTCGCCTCGGGCGATTTCATCTACCTGCGCGAACCCGTACCGGGCGATGACCAGTTCTCGATCGCCTCGCGGCTCTCGCATTTCCTCACGAATACCCGGCCCGATGCGCAACTGCTCGATCTCGCCACGGAGCAGCGTTTGCGCGACCCGAAGATCCTGCGCGAGGAGACGGAACGGCTCATCGCCGGCGCGGGCTTCGACCGCTTCGTGAAAAATTTCACCGATTGCTGGCTGAACCTGCGCCAGATTCGCCGCGACGATCCGGACATCCGCCTCTTCCCCGAGTATCGTTTCGATGAATATCTCGTGGAGAGCATGGAGCGCGAGACGCGCACTTTCTTCACCGCGATGATTCGCGAGAACCTGCCCGCGACGGTCCTCGTGAAGGCGGACTTCGTTTTCGCCAATGACCGCCTGGCCACGCACTACCATCTCCCGCCGCTCGGCGGCTCCGCCATGCGCAAGGTCGCGCTGCCGAAGGACAGCCCGCTCGGCGGTCTCATGACGCAGGCGGCCATCCTGAAAGTGAGCGCGAACGGCACCACGACCTCGCCCGTGGTGCGCGGCGCGTGGGTCATGGAGCGCCTCATCGGCCAGCCGCCGCCTCCCCCGCCCCCGAATGTCCCTGCCGTGGAGCCGGACGTGCGCGGCGCCAAGACGATTCGCGATCTTCTTGCGCTGCACACGTAGTCGAAGACCTGCGCGGCCTGCCACGCGAAGTTCGATCCCGTCGGCCTCGCGCTGGAGAACTTCGATATCCTCGGCGGCTGGCGCACGCGCTATCGCGGCCTGGAGGAAGGCGAGCGCGTCACCGGCGTCGATCGCGCCGGCCACGACTTCAGCTACACGCTCGCCGCCCCCGTGGAATCCGCCGGGAAGTTGCTCGATGGCCGCACTTTCAAGGACGTGAACGACCTGAAAGCCCTCCTCGCCGCCGATCCGCGCCAGCTCGCGAGGAACCTGCTCCAGCAATTCACCATCTACTCCACCGGCACGCCCGTGCGCTACTCCGACCGCCGCGAGATCGAGGCCATCCTCGATGCCTGTGCGCCGGATGGTTACCGCGTGCGCGACCTGCTGTTCGCGCTCGTCGAGAGCCGCCTCTTCCTCGGCACCCCTGACCCTGCCCCGCGCGAAACCGCCTCGAACCATCCATGAATACGCCTCCTTACATCGCCGGCGGCATGCCGCGCCGCCGGTTTCTGCGCGGAGCGGGCGTCACCCTCGCCCTGCCACTGCTCCAGTGTTTCCTGCCCGTCTTTGGCCGCGCCGCCGCCGCCCAGGCGAAGCCGCCACGCCGCTTGCTCCTCATTTCGAATAATCTCGGCCTGCTGCCGAAGCCGTTCTTCCCGAAGACCGCGGGTCGCGACTACGAACTGACGCCCACGCTTTCCGCCCTCGGCGAGGTGCGGGAAGAATTCAGCATCTTCAGCGGCATGTCGCATCCCGACGTGAACGGCGGCCACAGCGCGGAGAATTGCTTTCTCACCGCCGCGCGCGGGCCGACGAAGAGCGGTTTCCGCAACCAGATCTCGCTCGACCAATTTGCCGTGGAAAAACTCGGCCAGCTCACGCGCTATCCCACGCTGAACCTCGGCGTGAATATCGACAAAGCGAACCGCAGCCTCTCATGGACGCGCGACGGCGTCCTGCTCCCCGCCGAGGACAGCGCCCCGGCATTGTTCCGCAAGATGTTCGTCCAGGGCGACACCGAGTCCGTGCAAAAGCAGCTCCATCAACTCGACGAACGCGGCAGCATCCTCGACACGCTCCTCGACCAGACCAAGCGCCTGAGCCGCACGCTCGGCAGCGACGACCGCGCCCGGCTCGACCAATACCTCACGTCCGTGCGCGAGGTGGAGGACCGCCTGCTCACCGCCCGCGAATGGGAGCTGAAGCCAAAGCCCGTCACCGCGCAGCCCGAACCGCCCGACATCCGCGACAAGAAACTCATCTTCGAAAAGTTCGATCTCATGCTCGCGATGGCGCAGCTCGCCTTCGAGTCCGACTCCACGCGCATCATCACCCTCATGGTCGACGCCTTCGCCACGCCGGCCTTTCAACTGCACGACAACGAAAACACGACCGAAGGCTACCACGGCCTCAGCCACCACGGGCAGGCCCCCGACAAAGTGCGGCAGCTCGAAGACGCGGACCGGCAGCAGATGGTGCTCTTCAAGAAGCTCATCCAAAACCTCGCCTCAAAGAAGGAGGACGAAACCCGCCTTCTCGACCGCACCACCATCCTCTTCGGCAGCCACATGGGCGACGCCAACACGCACGACAACAGCAACCTCCCCATCCTCCTCACCGGCGGCGGCCTCAAGCACGGCCAGCATCACGTGTTCAAGCGGGATAACAACACGCCGCTGTGCAATCTCTACGTCACGCTGCTCCAGCAGTTGGGAGTGGAAGCCGATACGTTCGGGTCGAGCGCGGGGAGCATGAATCAATTGCTGGTGTAGCCGTGGGCGGCGCGTAGCGCGCCCGCTTCGGTGTCGCTACGAGCGCCAGCGCCGTCCCGCTACTCTTTGTCATCCTGAGGACCAAAAGACGGAAGGTCGTGATCATCAGCGCGGGGATGACGTGGTTCGGAGTTGTGATGTGGAGCGGCGTGCAGTCCAAGGAGCAATGCCCGTCCGGCCCGGACTGGTTTTCCAACCACCGACCCAACCAACGCTGCGGAGCCGCCAAACCTCGCGGCGTTGAACTTCAAGCGCGCCATCCCATGCGATACAGCTGGGGACCTGGCACTCTCCTCCCCCCCGCAATTCCGCTAGAGAATCGGAGGATCTTCCGTAACGTGGGGCCGATTTGAAGAATCGCATGACACCCCCAGTACCTTTCCGCCGTGGCTTGATGGCCATGGCCATCCTCGCCCTGGCATTCTCACTGGCCACAGCCACGCCTTCCCACGCGGAGCCGCCCGCAGCCGGCGACGACGAGGCGATCGCCAGGCTCCAGGCCGAGACCAAAAAGGCTTTCCGGGAGCAGGTCACTCCCTTCGTCAAAACCTACTGCACGGACTGTCACGGCGATAAGAAACGCAAGGGCGGCATCAATTTCATGCCCGCGCTCGCGAATCCCGGCGACCAAGCCTCCAGCAAACGCTGGAAACAGGCCCTCGCCAACGTGAAGGCCCACGACATGCCGCCGGATGACGTGGACAAGCAGCCCACGGACGAGGAGCGCCAGATGTTCCTGGACTGGATGGCCAGGATCAAATTCCTCAGCCCAAAGGATCCCGGCCCTTTCGTCATCCGCCGCCTGACCAAGGTGGAATACGGCAACACGCTGCATGATCTCTTCGGGGTGGACCCGGCCCTCGCCCGCGAGCTGCCCGATGAAGTCTTCGGCGAGGGCTACCTGAACACGCTCTCCCCCCTCCAGTCGGAGCAATACCTCGGAATCGCCAATGAAGTGCTGGCCCGAATCCTGGCGCCCAAGGACGCGCCGCCCACGGAGCTGCAAAAGCGTCTCTTCGGCGAACCACCCGCCCTTGGGAAGGACCCGCGCGAAGCGGCGAGAAATGTCGCTCGCACGCTGGCCCGCGGCGCCTATCGCCGGCCCGCCTCGGATGTGGAGCTGGATGTCCTGGTGGGCGTCTTCGACCTGGGCCGCGCCAACAAGCTCGACTACCCGGCCGCCCTGCGCCTGATGCTCAAGGCGATTCTCGTTTCGCCCCAGTTCCTCTTCATCACCCCCGCCCAGGAGGCTAGGAATGAAACGCCGCTTCTGCCTCCGGCGGAGACCAACGCCAGGCCCGGCCAGGCGATCATCCCCCTCGACGACTATCAACTCGCGTCCCGCCTCTCGTATCTGCTCTGGGCCACCATGCCCGATGCCGAGCTCTCCGCCCTGGCCGATGGCGGCCAGCTCCACGAACCGGCGATCCTCCAGGCGCAGGTCAAGCGCCTCCTGGCCGATCCCCGTTCCCGCGCGTTGTTCGATGGCTTCGGCGCCCAGTGGCTGGGCCTCGGGAGCCTGGAGAGCAAGACCTTCGACACCGCCAAATTCCCCCAGATGACCGCCGAAATGCGCGCCGCGATGTACGACGAGGCCCGCCTGTTCTTCGAGAGCATCGTGCGCGACAATCGGAGCGTCGTCAGTTTCGTGGACGGCGACTACACGTTCCTCAATGAGACCCTCGCCCCCCTCTATGGCCTGGAAAAGACCGTCACCGGCCCCGAGATGCGCCGGGTGAAACTGGCCGACGCCAATCGCGGCGGCATCCTCGGCATGCCCGGCATCCTCGCCACGACCTCCTTCCCCAACCGCACCAGCCCCGTGAAACGCGGCGTCTGGGTGCTCGAGCAGGTGCTCGGCGAACACGTGCCGCCGCCCCCGCCGAACGTTCCCGCCCTGGACAAGCAGGACCAGAAAAAAGTCGCGAATCTCCCCCTGCGTCAGCGCACGGAGTTGCACCGCACGAACG
>Ga0105237_10001747_pt1 | contig 28074 bp, 19 predicted proteins | sample KBSC24metaG_FD_81520 | JGI IMG/M metagenome (GOLD analysis project Ga0105237, IMG submission 81520) | Corn rhizosphere microbial communities from Kellogg Biological Station, Michigan, USA - KBS C2-4 metaG | ecosystem: Host-associated > Plants > Roots > Rhizosphere > Soil | place: Michigan, USA... | reverse complement strand
GCAACAGCACGAAGCCGCCGATGATGGCCAGCAGGCGCACAATACGTACTCTCCCCCCAACAGATACACCATTGCTGAACGTACTGTACAAATGCCATTTCTCCATGGGGTGCAGCAACAATGTCTCATGAGCATCTCCTTTCACATGCTCGTTCATAATAGAACGGATCTTAGCAGATGCCTGTTTCAAATCCACGTTATCGTTCAGCTCTACATATAGTTTCCAGTAGCGGATGCCCCAGTCCCCCTGCACACCTTTGAACCAGTCCAGCACGGTGAGGGCCTTATCCCAGGAGAGGAGCAGACGCGCGTCATGAAAAGAGGAGTTCCCGGGCAGATCCTCATATACGCCTCCCACCTTCACGGTGGCCATATTGTCCAGCTTGATGATCTTATCCATAGGGTCGGCATCGCCAAACAGGCTATGGGCAAGGCTCCGGGTCAACAATACATTGGCAGGATCACGCAGGGCATCCCGGCTTCCTCTCAGCATGTGAAGGGTGAGCATTTCGGGGAGATCGGCCTGTACCCAGCTACCGGGAGCTGATATCTTCCTCTCGTCTACAGTCACTGTATGGGTGAACAAAGGGTAAAAAAGAGCCACCCGCTTGAAGTCGTCGGGATACTTGCTCCGCAGCTCCTCTGCCAGGGGGATGGCATTCCCTTCACCCGTAGTGAGCTCGCCGTTGATAAGCTGGGTATCCATCACCTGCGCAAGACGTTTGTAATGATCGTGACACTTGTCCCAGGACAGCTCATCGCCCACCCAAAGTCCAAGAAGGATGGCTACGGTCATACCCGCCGTAAGACCCAATAAATTAATAAGGGAATATAATTTGTTCTTCCGTAGATGATACTTAAACATATCTTCTTAGTCGCAGGCAGCGTCAATATGTTACATGAATTGAGGTTTTCACCGTATGAATTGTACCGGGATGCCACAATACTTCCCTACATTAGGGCCGTGCTTCGATTTTTAACATATCTCACGGTCATCCTCCTCGCCTGCACCCGCCTGCCGGCCCAGCAGCAATACCTCTTCTCCCACCTGGGCATGCGTGACGGGCTGGCTTCCAATGTAGTAAACGGCCTCCAGCAGGATTCCAGGGGCTATATCTGGATAGCCACCATGAGCGGCCTGGAACGATATGACGGTCAACGTTTTATTCTCTGGCATCATAAATTGGAAGGCCGCAACTCCCTCCCCAACGACGTAGTCCTGTCCATCCGGCTGGACAAAAAGAACAGACTCTGGGTATTATGCCAGTACAATAAGCTGGGCTACATCGATCTTGATGAGCTGCAATACCACCCGGTGCCGGTGGACTGGCAGGAACCCGAGCTCAGCGAGTTGGAAGGCAACCTCCACATCGACTACGAAGGGAATATCCTTCTCTTCCTCAACTTCAAGGCCGATCTCTCCTTCGATGAAAAGACCCAATCCTTCAATAACCATCACCTTCCCTTCCGGATGCCGCCAGGCTGGGTAGCCAGCGGCATCTACGAAGACAGCATATCCCACTCCTACTACCTCTCGTCGGACTCGGGACTCGCAAAGTATAACACCATCCGGCAGACCCTCTCCTATAGCAACCACAACACTGACCACGACCCGGTCATCGAACACTACCAGCAATACAGGTACGCAGGTCTCCCTTACCTGGACGGACAAGGCAATTTCTGGCTCAGCGTCTGGCCCCCCGGTGGCGCCGGCAACTCGTTCTACACCTACAACATCCATACTGACCAGATAACGCTCCGGCACCCCTCCCTCAACAAGGTGATACATGGTATTTACCATGAAGTCCGGCGTATCACCGAACAAAAGGACGGTACGATCTGGTTTACGGGGCTCAACATGCTGGCGGTGCTCCGTAAGAATAGCAAGGACTTCGAACCCCTGCAGTCCCGGGTGCTGGGAGAGTTCGGCCTCTATTATGACATTGTAGGAGATATGCTCGAAGACAGGGAAGGCAATATCTGGCTGGCCACGGATAAAGGCATCTATCGATTCAACCCCTACGCCCAGGCCTTCCAGACGATCCCTGACAGAAGACCGGGCCGCGATACCATTTTCACTCCAGACGTGACAGATATATTGCAGATCGGCAACGGCGACATCGTAGTTTCCACCTGGGGCAGCGGTCTCTTTACTTATGACAGCAGCTTCCACCCCATCGACAGATGGTATGTGACCCAGGGTCAGCGCCTCCACGAAGACCAAACCTGGTGTATACACGAACGTCCCAACGGTGACCTGTGGAGAGGACAGCAGCATGGCGCACTCATCATCTCCCATCCGGCCACCCACACCACCGAAAGGCTGGAGCCGCCCATTTTTCACCATTCCACCATCCGCCAGATCGCGGAGGACAGGAACGGTGATCTTTGGCTGGGCACCCATTCGGGCGACCTGATAAAATGGATATCCGCCACTAATACCTTTATCTACGTGCAAGCCCTGCACAGCAGCGTCATACGCCTGTACATCGACTGGAAGGGCGACTGCTGGGTCTGCACTCAAAAGAACGGTCTCTTCCATATCCGCACCAGCGACGGAGTCATCCTGCGCAATTATCTTCCCGACAAGCCGGGACTGGAAAAACTCTCCACCATCACGACCAACGACATCGCCCAGATCTCGGATAGTCTCTACGCAGTGGCATCCGACAATCTCTGCCTGCTCAACGTCTACACCGGACTGATACAGATCGCCAAACAAGGCCGGGACATACCTTTTGAAGGCATCACCAATATTATCCGGGACAAAAAAGGCTACCTTTGGATCACTACCCGCAACGGGATTTGCAGACTGAACCTGCACAATGAAGTGAGAAGCACTTACAACGAGGCGGATGGCATCGGCTCCAACGCCTTCAACCCGGCTTCGGGCAACCTGCTCCCCGACGGAAGGATCGTCTTCGGCACCATCCACGACATCATCGTCTTCCAGCCGGCACAGATCACGGGCAGCAGCCAACCGCCGCCGGATGTAGAGATAACGGGCATCGCCGTCAGGAACAAATGGCTGGCCCTGGACTCATTGGCACGGCAGGGGACGCTGGAACTGGACCATGACGAGAACTCGATCCGGTTTGCCTTCTCCACGCTCACCTACCAAAATACATTTGGCATCACCTACCAAATGGAAAACCTCGACCATAACTGGGTGGCAGCGCAGGCCAACGAGGCGGTGTATAACTATCTCCCCCCGGGCAGCTATACTTTTCGCATCAACGCCCACAACGGAGAAGATGTGGCCAGCCCCCATGTCAAAGAAATACATATCCTTATAAGGAGTCCTTTCTGGCGTACCTGGTGGTTCCTGGGATTCCTGCTGCTGGCAGCGGCGGCCCTCCTGTACTGGCTGGATCGCCAGCGTATGCAGAAAAAAGAAGCCATGGAGCGCATGCGGAGCGACATCTCCCGCAATCTGCACGAAGAAGTAAACCAGGCCCTGCAAAATATCAACGTGCTCAGCGAGATAGCCCGTATCCGCGCGCAGAAACACCCGCAACAATCCATCGGCTACATCGATGAGATCCATCTCAAGAGCCACAATATGATCATCGCCATGGATGATATGCTATGGAGCATCGACCCGGCCAACGATACAATGGACAAGGCCATCGACAGGATGCGAGAATTTACAGGCGCCCTCTCGCTAAGACATAATGCCCATATCGAGCTGCAGGCGGAAGATAAGATCCGAACGCTGCGACCGGATATGAAAGTGCGACATGAATTCCTGCTGATATACAAGCTGGCACTACGTATGCTGATAGAAGAAATGAAGGTCTCCAATGTTCTCGTACAGCTGGACTATCAATATCCCCACCTCCACCTGACCTTCTTCTCCACGGAAGTACCAGATGAGCGGAGTACGCGTTATTTCCGCCTGCTGGAAGAAATGAAGACAAGGGCCCAGGCCATCCATGGTACGCTGGAGATACAGTATGACGATCGGGGTGTGGCCATCCTCCTTATTTGCCCATCCATTTTTTAAAATCGGTGACCTTCTCCCTGCTTACGAGGGCCTCCTTATCCACAGCAGGCTTCAGACTAAGGATCAGCCTGTTGCCGAAGTAATCTTCTATCTTGTCAATGCTACCCACGGATACATAGAAGCTACGGCTGATCCTGAAATAACGCCGGGGGTCGACCATATCCTCCAGCTCATCCATCGTATAGTCTACCACGAACTTCCGGTTGTCGATGGTCTTGAAAAAGTTGAGCCGTCCATCGCTAAAGAAATAGGCTATCTCGTTCATCTCGATGCTCACGAGCTTCTGACCATGCTTGACGAGAAATCGCTGACGGTATTCTTTTGGCTCCAGCCGGCTACGCAGCTCCTTCAGAAGACTGTCCAGGCGCACCTCTTCCATCTCACCCTCTTTGGGACCATAGCTCTTTTTCATTTGCTTATACTTGTCCAGCGCCGCCTGCAGCTCCTCCTTCTGCACAGGCTTTAACAGATAATCGATGCTATTGACCTTAAAGGCCTTTAAGGCATATTCGTCATAGGAGGTGGTAAAGATCACGGGACTCTTTATCTCCGTCAGCTTGAATATCTCGAAGCTCTGACCATCCGCCAGCTCGATATCCATCAGGATCAGGTCGGGCGTATCGTTTTGTTGCAGCCATTCCACGGTGCTTCTTATGCTGTCGGTGACACCCACCACATTGGCGGCCCCTTCTACTGACAATAAGGTCTTCTGTATCTTTTTAACGGCCAGGTCTTCATCTTCAACAATGAGTATGTTCATGGTAGTTCAGTTTTTAATTGTTATTCCAGATCAGCGGCAGCACGACCATAAAATTATTTTCTCCCTCCACCACCTGGAAACCTTCGCACTTCATCAGCTTGTATTTGGCGCGGATATTACTCAGCCCGATGCGGGTGGAAGGTTTATTGGTAGTCCGTCGTTGCAGATTATTATTTACCACGAGCTTGTTGCCGGCAGTGGTAAAGATCTCCATCACGAGGGGTTGCTGCCGCGAAACGATATTGTGCTTGACGGCATTTTCCACCAGCAGCTGCAGGCTCAGGGATGGCAGCTGATAGGGATAATAGCGGCGGTCTATCTCGATGCTGAGCTGAAGCCCCTCTCCATAGCGCGTCCGCAGCAGCTCATAATAGGATTGTATGAACTTTATCTCTTTCTCCACAGTGCTGATACCATCCTCGTTGTTGCGTAGCAAATACCGGTAGACCTTGCTGAGCTCGTCCAGAAAATGTTCCGCCTCCTTCTTATCCTCTTCGATAAGGGAAGAAAGCGTATTGAAACAATTGAATAAAAAATGCGGGTTGACCTGCCCCTTGAGATTCTCGAACTCATAATCCATATTCATCTTCTCCAGCAGCTCCTTTTCCAACAGGCTCCCGCGATATTTCTCCAGCAGATACAGCACTTCCCATAATGTCTCGAACAGCAGGTTGATGGAAAGGCCGATGAGGTATCCCCATTTGAGGTCAGCCGTACGGAGGTGATATCCTAAAATATGGAAGTAGTCATAGACATAAAATATGAACAGTACGCTGGGGGTCATGACGACCAGGTTGACCAACGCCTTGAAAAATATTCGTCTGCCTGTCTGCTTCAGGGAGGGGAACCTTCGACGAATGGCGGAGTCATATTGAACATGAAGATACCAGCTCACGATACCAATGCCATAGATCAGGGGCCATGAGAAAGCCCATACCCGTCCGTCTGTCAGGAATCTGCCTGGGTATAAAATGGCATTCCACGCCAGTGTGATAACAGGCATGGATATCCAAAAGCTTATCGTATGTACTCTTAAGGGACGGGTTAGTTTCATAGCGGGGATTCATTTAATTCGATGAGGGGAATGATCACACTGCGCCGGGTAGGTGACTCGTGTATCTCTACTTCCGGCCGGCCCAGCAACCTGTACTTGCTCACCAGGTCGTCCAGTCCTTCTTCCTGGTCGAACCCGTCACCTGTTACGGGCTTTGGCTGCATGGTATTGTCGATGACCAGGCTTCGCAGGGATGTACGTATATCTATTTGCAACGGGTGGGTCTTGCTGAAAACATTCCGGTAGATGATATTCTCCAGCACTACCAGCAGACTCATGGGTGCAATACGTTTCGACGACTCCCCGGGGTCCACCTCAACGGCTACCCCCAGGGCCGTTCCAAACCGGGTCTTGACCAGGTACAGATAGGAGTCAATGAACTTTAGCTCCTCTTGTAAACTCACCAGCTGCTCTTCGTCACCCTTCAATAAATAGCGGTATACCTTGGTCAGCTCGTCCAGGAACCTGCTTGCCTCGCTCTCATCCTCCTGTATCAAACTAGACAGGGTATTGAAACAATTAAAGAGGAAGTGAGGATGCAGCTGCCGGCGAAGGCTCATCAGGCGGCTTTTCTGATAGGCGCTCTCCAGGCGATTGGTCTCGTTCATGGCATTTTTCCACTTCTCCCATCCCAGCGCGGCCTCGTTGATAAAAGTAAGAATGGCGCTGGCAAGACAGCCATAGCCCGTGACCCACCATTCCATATAACGTCGTACAGGACATCCCGCCAGAGCCAGCCGCTCATACAGGAGATATACACCCTGTACGGTCAGCAGGTTCATCACACAGAACAGGGGCAGAAATATTGCAATTCGATTGAACAGCTCGTCATCGCCGGGGAATCGCTTCTTCACCAACACCGCTACCACGCCAAAGATGGAATAGATGACGGCAAAATATCCCAGGGAAATGCCGAAGTACGTAAAGAAACGGGAAAAGGAGGCAAGAATACAGGAGCCAAACAACAGCAGGTTAATGAGCACGGTATAGGGTGTCATAAACCACACAAAGATCTTTGGCTCTATCTTGCTATACCTTTTTCTCATGCGGTCAAATTAATAAAAATCTGTAAGCCAGCTGATGGCAGCCTGTATTTTTTTGTCCTTTTGGTAGTCCTCAAAATCATCGCCACCGGGCGCCCATTCATCGGGTATCACGTTCCGTGGATAGGTCCTGTGGGTTCTGTCTGCCAGCATGGTCTCTGCTATGACGATTTGCACCTGCCCATTTACGATCCAGTGCCCGTTGCCGGCAGTGGTGTGCCCGGCCGTTGGTTCGCCGATAAAGATAGTGTGCTTCCGGCCGCGGAAAGCCACGGCTATACATTCTCCGGCACGGCCCGTGCCGTGACCGGTGAGGACCACCACGGGTGTACGTGTACCTAGCTTAGACCGGCCGGCAGGGGCATCCACCCGCGTCATATCCAGTATTTTTCCTGTACAGTCGGCATTTCCTAAAAAATACCCATTACCCAGCAAGGGGGAGAGACCTTCAAGCATCGGATACGCAGCACCCTCCACCGTCAGCCGCAGGTCGATGATCAGCTTCCGCGCTCCTTCGGCCTCAAGGGCGTCAAGACTGTCCAGCAGTGACATACCCTCCGACACACGCAGATAACCAATGTCACCGGGCAGCATCTTCCGTACGATATGGTTACCTTTTGCCAGCTCACTCTTCAAAGCCTCAGACAAAAAAGGCAGCTCCGTCCTCTCCCACCGCAGCGTAGTATTTCCTACGGCGAGCCCTCCATGATGGTCATCCACTGCCTCGAAAAGCCAGGAGATTGCGGGCCCGAGGTCCTCCCAGCGGGTAGCCTCCCCCGCCAGCTCGTAAGCCCGCTCCCTGACATAATCCCAATCCGGCCGCTGTCCGTGTAAAGCGTGGGTACGCAACAACATTATCGACGAGTCGAGCACTTTCTTTATGCTGTCGGGTTGCGCAGCAGCACCCTGTCCAATCCAGATACATACCAGGATCGCAACAATTATCTTTTTGGTATCCATGCGGGTACATTATTATTGATGGGTTTGGTAGTCTTGAGATAGTGATAGATGGCGCTCAGATCCTCGTCCGTCAGCTTGGCGAAGTTCTGCCAGGGCATAGGCGGCATCAAGGGACGCGCATCCGGGAGGCCCATCCACTTGCCTTCACGCAGGCAACGAATGAATTGTTCCTCCTTCCAATTGCCTATACCCGTGGCATCCGATGTAATATTGGCTGCAAAAGAGATGCCCCATGGCCCCACGCTGCCTGTCAGATCCTGATTGAACAGGTACCAGCTCTTTGTCGTTACGGTGTCGAAAGAGGATAATGGCCTGTTGGCAGGGTATCCGGAAAAACGCAGGTCCATATCCACTTCGGGACCATGCGGCCCCATTTTCTTAGGTGAATGACAGTCGTCACAGCCCATGGTGGAAACAAGGTACTCACCCCTCTTTACCAGCTGAACGCTGTCCTTTACCTCGCTCCTGGCAGCAGTTTCATTACAGGATGTATTTGTTAACAGCGTCAGCACTATTATCGATGCACCCATAAAAAAGATCACTTTACGCATATTCGGTTTGGTTTAAAAGTTGTAACAATCGGGATTTATTCCGTACGAGCCAGCTTTCAAAGTTTTGCATGCGGCAGTTCATGTAATAGCTGTTCATAAGGTCGCCACGGCGATGAGGAATATGCAGACGCTGCACTTCGAACATATTGGCCAGCTCTTCCGCACCAGGAAAGCCCAGTCCGGCATATACATCACGCGGGATATAGCGATAACGGATGGTGATGCCCAGTACACGGCTCATGATAGCGGCATATTCGGAACAGGTGCGATCCTCCCCTACTACGCCTACCGTCTTGCCTATGTAGATATCCGGATGATCGAAGATCAAAGCTGCCATCGGACCCATGTCCTCCGGAGTAGCCATCGCCAGCGGTGTCTGGCCTTGTGGGAATCCAAAGTAATAGGTCCCATCCTCTTCACGCTGGGGAGGAAAGAAATAGAGAAAGTTCTCATAATAAAAGGCAATATGCATAAAGGTGGAAGGGATGCCCTTGCTAAGGGCGTAAACCTCCAAAGCTGCCTTGATATCGCAATGCGGTACAGATAGCTTGTCTCCGCTCAAGGTCTTATAGGCGGGCAGTCCGCTATAGATAAAGTGCTTAACACCGGATGCATATACGGCATCGATGAGATGCTTACCCTGCCCATACTCTTTTTCAAAATGCTCCCAGAAATTGGTGACGCCAAAGACGCCATAACATCCCTCTGTAGCTTCCAGCAGACGATCCACATTATCCAGATCGCCTTCTATAAGGACAGCTCCGGCCTCTTGCAGCGCTCTTGCTTTTTCAGAGCCGGCATTCCGGGTGAGACAGCGTACGGTCCATTTACCGGAATTCAGCAATGCCTTCGCTACACTGCCGCCCTGTGCGCCGGTGGCGCCTGTTACCAGGATCACTGGCAGGCCGGCGCCGGCATGATCAACTTGTTGTGACATGAAATTTCGTTTTAAAATTTTTTATTCCAATTCCTTTATCCACTGTTCAACAAAAGGTTTGGTCTGCTCATACACTTCCTTCCCGGCCCGGTAGATCATCTTCCATTCGTTGTTCTTTGCCTGATAAGCCGGATTGACAAACTTCTTCCTGCCGTAATTCTCCGTCAGCCGGGCTGAAAAATCCACCGTAGCCGCTACACTGAGATAATGCTGCAAACGGGCTTTGACGAATTGTTTGCTGTCGGAGGGATATTCGGTCTCCCAATTCTTTAGATCCTCCTTGTATTGTTCCAGGTCCTGCTTGTTCACTCCTACCTGCTCCGCATACATCATCTCGATGGTGGGATTGTTCGGCTCCTGGTAATCCTTCAGCATCTTCCTATATGCCTCGATGGAGGTTTGATAAGCCTTCTTCTGATCGGCCGGCATTGTTTTGGCCAGGTCCTCCATGGTTGCGATGGATTTTTTCAGCTCGGCTATTTGCTCGTCCCTGATCTGTTCTTTTGTTTTGGTGTTTTCAACGGGCTGCGCGGGACGGGCTTCCTTGCGGAGCTTGTCATATTCGGCCTTGAACACGGGTCCGTTGAGATAAGACCTGGCAAAGGTCATCAGGTCCTTAGCAACGGCGGTACGGTCGTTGAGGGCAAGGTTCTTTACGTTGCTAAGTCCTTCATAGTGCAGATAGCCGTCGACAAAGCTGTTCCTGATCTTTTCGGCGCCTTCCTGTCTGTTGATGCCAAGTCTTTTCCAGATGTCTTCCGCCAGTTTGTCGGCGACGACGAAGGAGAGGAGCATGGAGCAGGAGAAGAGCGCTATAGCGAGTACTCCTAGCTTGAGGGTGATTGATTTCATAAAAATGGTTGGTGTTTTTTGGTTTATAGTTTTATAAATTCTACTCTTCTGTTTTGTACCCGGCCCTCTTTGGTCTTATTGTCGGCAACGGGTTCGGTCTCGCCCTTGCCTTCCGTATCGATCCTGCCGGCGTCGATGGAAAACTCGGTGGTGAGGAGGGTCTTTACGGCAGCGGCCCTTTTCTTCGACAGCTCGAGATTGGCGGCATCATCCCCGTCACTGCTGGTATGTCCGATGACCTTTACCCGTATAGAGGGGTTCTCTTTCAGCACACCGGCTATCTCCTTGATCACGCCATAGGATTCGGGCCGGATGACATCGCTCTGTACGTCGAACAAAATGCCATTGGTGGTGAACTTACCTTCTTCGACGAGCTTGTGACGGGTGTCGGGGACACCGGTAGCGACTTTGATATTACCGATGTATACCCCGTATGTTTCTTCACTATAGTTGGTATTCCCAACCTCAAAGCGCAGCTGGTTCATCGTATCGCCCGTGAGGGCCATTCCCTTGGGCACATCAAAAGCCTTGAGCTCATTGATCCAGCCCCTGTAGCGTTCCTTTTGCACCTGGATGGCGACATGTACGGATTGCCCATACCAGCCTTGCAGCGGGGCGATGGATATGATGCCGCTCTTAAAATAGGATGCGCCTCCCGTAAAGGATTCCAACACTGCGCGGGAGTCGTTATTCTCGGCCGGCTGCAGCAGGGCATTGATGGCGTTGAATCGCTTGTAATCCTTCAGCAGGCTATTGTCCAGGGTGGACATATCGTGGCTGGACAGCACGGCGAAATTGACGGCGGGGTACATCCAGCCATTATTCTTCAGTACGAGGATCATATCGAACTCCACGGTATAGTTCTGTCCAAAGATGTTTTGATTGCCGGAGAGATAAGCCACTCCTTTGTGCAAACGCAGCCAGCGGCCGGGGATCTTATCCAGTGTAACCACTTCCCCGCTGCCATTGCTGTTCCATGCGGTGGGCAGCTCGCCGATGTTGTCCTGTGTAAAATCATCCGCATAAAGCACTTTTTCGCCGGGGACAAAATCGTATTTAGAGTAGCTTTTCAGGCTGGATTTGGTATCAGACTCTCCGGACGCGTTAGCGTCCGGCGCACCGGTAGTGGCTGTATTTTTACCTTCCGCCCGATCAAGGGTCTGGTCGATGGAATTGTCCACCCTCTTGTCCACCCGCTGGTCAACTTTGGTCTTTACCTTGTTTAGCAGGTTTTTGAACTGACTGTAGCCGGGGATTCCCAAGAGAAGAGCGGCTGTCAGTATGTATATCGTCTTGTGCATAAAATAGTTTTATGACGCAAAGGTGTTATGGTCCGGGCGGGCAAGCAACGGGTGGGTGTATGAATTGAGGGTTTGCCTGTGTGAAGTGTTGAAGCGCGCTATATTTGTCTTTCAAAAACAGGTTGCATGAATAGCCGCGATATAGCCCGTCTTCGTCTGATCAACCAGCGCTTGGTCGCCCCGCAGGATACCGACCCGGCCAACCTCGTACGATGGATGGGCTGTATCCAGGCTCAGGACTATGCCATGGCCAAATGGGCGGTGGGCTGCAGACTGTCGAAAGCCACGGATGCAGGTATAGAAAAAGATTTCAACGAAGGAAAGATCCTCCGTACCCATGTCCTGCGGCCCACCTGGCACTTCATCTGTCCGGAAGATATACGGTGGATGCTAAAGCTCAGCGCCCCAAAGATCAAAGCGCTGACCAGACCCTATCACCAGCAGCTGAGCATCGACTATTCCATCCTGAAAAAGAGCAAGACGCTCCTCACCCGGGCGCTCGGGGAGCACGGAAAACTCACCCGGCCACAGCTGGCAGAGGTATTACGCAAGGGAAAGATAACCACCAACGACACCCGGCTGGGACATTTGCTGATGGATGCGGAGCTGGATGCCATCATCTGCAGCGCGGGACGGATAGGCAAACAGTTCGCCTATGGACTGCTGGACGGGCAGGGGGTGGTGCTCAACAACGAAGAAGCCATTGTGAAGCTGGCACGCCGTTATTTCCCCAGCCGGGGACCGGCCACGGTCCAGGACTTTGCCTGGTGGGCAGGGCTGACGCTAACGGAGGCACGGAAAGGACTAGATGCGGTGAAGTCAGAGCTGGTATTTGAGAATGAATATTGGTTTGCCCCCTCGGACGCCGCCAGGCCGGGCAGCACCTATCTCCTCCCGGCCTTTGACGAATATACGGTGGCCTATAAGAACCGCGACGACGTCCTGGACCCCGCCCATGCAGCAGCCTGCTTCTATGGCCTGAAACCCATTATTGTCCATAATACCCGTGTGGTCGGCATGTGGCAGCGGACGATAAAAAAGGGGAAACCCCTCGTCGAAATCATTCCCTTTCCGGGGGGCAGACCGGCTCCTGCCCGCGCACTGGCGGCAGCGACAAAAAAATATGAGAAGTTTATGGATTGAATCATTATATTTAACGGTATCTACCTGGCCAACCGTCAACCTTATTGACCTATGTCCGTAAAAACACTGCTGTTTCTATCCCTTATTATTTCACCCATTATTGTTTTTGGCCAGCGCATCCGGCGTCAGCCTGTCCCCCTGGGCAGTTCGGATACCTGTGGAGTAACCACCGCTGAAAAGACCTATGGAGGTCCTTCCGATGATTATGCAAACTATATTATTTCCACCAGCGACAGCGGCTATCTCCTCATCGGGCATACCAATAGCTTTGGCAGCGGTAGTAATGACGGGTATGTTACAAAACTTGATAAGCTGGGGGTCATCCAATGGTCCAAAACCTATGGCGGCCCGGGAGATGATCAGTTTGGTATAGGGAAGAAAACAGCCGATGGCGGCTATATCCTGGGAGGCTATACCACTTCCTATGGCGATCTGGCCGGCGATGCCTGGCTCGTCAAGATAGATGCTGCCGGCAATCTATTATGGTCGAAGAAATATGGGGATGGAAATCCTTACGGCGACCGGCTATCTGACGTCGTACAAACGGCCGACGGAGGTTATGCTTTTTGCGGCGATCATCAATTTACTCCGGGTGTTGTCGACATTATGGTGGTTCGTACAGATGCTACCGGGAACGTGCTATGGTCAAAAGCATTTGGTTCCCCGGGCTCCGACGAAACCTATGGCATTTGTGAAGACAGGGATTCCCTTGTAGTAACGGCATTTTACCAAAGCGCCACCGGCTATGATGGAGTCCTGATGAAGCTTGAAGAGACCAGCGGAAATATTGCCTGGCTCAATAGCTGGGATTTTGATAGCCGTACAAACCGGATGGGCAATATTTATCTCCTCCCGGACGGATACATGATCGGAGGCGTCAATTCAGACGGATTTGGCCTGTCCAACCCCTATGAATTTGTAATGAAGACGGATCTTAATGGAAATCTCAACTGGGTCCAGGAATTAAGGACGACTCCAACCACCATGAACGGCTACTTCTATCCCACATCCGACGGCGGCTATATTGTCGAAAATATGGAAATAATGACAGACCCTAACGCGGATATCTATCTTACAAAAGTGGCAAAAGATGGAACCGTGGAATGGTCGAGAAGTTATGCGCAGCCAGGAGAACAGTTGAATGGCGGGATCATCCCAACCCCCGATGGAGGTTATGCAGGAACAGGCTACACCAATCAATGGGGTAATTTTGATGTCCTGCTGATCAAGACAGATTCGATAGGGCAAACGGACGGTTGCACCAGTATTCCCGTTACAGCTGCCAATAGGAATCCCACTGTCACTCCCCTGGCTTATAGCTGGCCATCGATATATAATGTCGTATTCAATTCACCCCTGGTCATCAGCCCGACCGTAGCAGATGCCGGAACAGCAGATTCTTTGCTTTGTCAAAAAGTTAATCTATGCCGCCATCTCAACTTCACAGGCCCGGATAGTCTTTGTGATTGGAGTAGTCCTGTGTCCTATAAAGCCATCCGGGACTCAGGCTGCGTTTCGCCGGTGCAATGGACTATTGACAACACCTATGCGGATGTCGTTACCCAGACAGATTCGACTGTCCAGCTGCAATTCAAACAACCCGGCGCCGTGTTCTTATATGGACAGATCGTCACAACTTGCGGCATCCTGAAAGACAGCCTGCTTATCCATACCTTCCAACCGACGCCTCTCGATCTGGGCCCTCCTGCCAGCTTCTGTCCGGGAGATAGCATTGTTCTGAATGCCGGCAGCGGTTTTCAGTCTTATGTCTGGAGCACCGGCGACACCACGCAGAAGATCACAGTCCATGGACCGGGTACTTATTGGGTCGCCGCAGTCAATCCTGGCAGCCAATGTTTATCGAGAGATACCGTCGACATCACGGTGTATCCGGCGCCGGTAGTTAACATAGGCCCTGACGTATCTATTTGCCGCGACAGCGTGTATAAATTGGATGCGGGCAGTGGTTTCAGCAGCTATCTCTGGTCCGATGGTTCGACCGGGACGTCCATTATGGTCAACACACCGGGTCAATACTGGCTGCAGGTGACGAATACCCAGGGCTGTACTGCAAGAGATACGGTGACGATCACTAGTGTTTCGTGTCCGCTGCCCGATACCTGTAAAGTGATCACTTCTGAAAACTTATACGGCGGTGCAGGTAATGATTATTCGGTCGGTATTATATCCACTCCCGACGGTGGTTACCTTGTCATCGGAAATACAAATAGTTTTGGTGCTGGTGGCCTTGACGGGTATGTCACAAAATTAGATAACCAGGGAGCCGTCCAATGGTCCAAAACATATGGGGGTGCTGGTGACGACGAATTCAGCAAGGTCAGACAAACATCCGACGGAGGTTATATCCTGGGAGGATTTACCACGTCTTTTGGCGATCCGGCCGGCGATGCCTGGCTTCTCAAAATAAATGCTGCCGGCAATGTATTATGGTCAAAGAAATACGGAGATGGCAATCCTTTTGGCGAACGGCTATTTGACCTCATCCAAACAGCCGATGGAGGCTATGCTTTTTGCGGAGATCATAAATATACACCCGGCGTTGTCGACGCCATGCTGGTGCGGGTGGACGCTACCGGCAACCTGCTATGGGCAAAAGGATTTGATTCAGGCGGTTCCGACGAAAGTGCCGGTTTAAATGAAGACAGGGACTCTCTCGTTGTAACGGCATTTTATCAAAGCGCCACCGGCTATGATGCCGTACTGATGAAGATAGAGGAGGCCAGCGGGAATATTGCCTGGCTCAAGAGCTGGGATTTTGATAGCCGAACCAACCGGCTGGGTTTTGTTTTCCCACAGTCTGACGGATATATGATAATGGGCGGCGATGCAGATGGATATGGAGTGACCAATCCCTGGCATATCTCACTCAAAACGGATTTCAATGGGAACCTCAACTGGATCCAGGAATTACATACCACTCCGAGTACGATGAATGGATGGCAGCTCCCTACCGCCGATGGGGGGTATGTCGTTGAAAACGATGAAATAATTTTTGATCCCAATGCAGATCTCCATTTTACAAAAGTGGCAAAAGATGGGACCGTCGAATGGTCAAGAAGCTATCCCCAGCCGGGACAGCAGCTCCAGGGCGGGATCACGCTAACTCCCGACGGAGGCTACGCAGGAATCGCACATACCAATCAGGCCGGCAACTTCCATCTCTTATTGGTCAAAACCGACTCACTTGGGCAAACCAATGGGTGCACCAGTGTTACCAACACAGGCAATACCAGGAATCCGGTTGTCACTCCCCTGACGTACAATTGGCCGTCGGTGTATGATGTCACCTTCAACTCCAGCCTGGCTATCAGCCCTGTTGTAACGGGTGCGGCTACGACAGATTCTTCGCTTTGTCAGCCTGTTGATCTATGCCATCATCTCAAGCTCACCGGCCCGGATAGTCTTTGTGATTGGAGTAGTCCGGTGTCGTATAAAGCCATTAGGGACTCGGGCTGCGTTTCACCGGTGCAATGGACGATTGACAATGCCTATGCGGACATTGTCGCCCAGACAGACTCCACTGTCCAGCTGCAATTCAAGCAAGCAGGTTCCGTGTACCTATATGGACAGATCCTCAAAACCTGCGGTATTCTAAAGGATAGCATGCTTATCCATGCCTTCCAAACGACGCCTGTGGATCTGGGCGCCCCTGCCCCCTTCTGTCCGGGAGACAGTGTCGTGTTGAATGCCGGCAGCGGTTTTCAGTCTTATGTCTGGAGCACAGGCGACACCACGCAGCAGATCGCAGTCCATGGACAGGGCACTTATTGGGTTGCAGCCCTCAATCCAGGCAGCCAGTGTTTATCGACAGATACCGTTGACATCACGGTGTATCCTGCCCCGGTGGTTAATTTAGGTCCCGACGTATCTATTTGCCGTGACAGTGTGTATAAATTTGATGCGGGCAGCGGCTTCAGAAGTTACCTCTGGCAGGATGGCTCGGCCTTTCCCGTCTTTTACGCCAGCCAGGTGGGCACCTATTGGGTAAAGGTCCGTGACCAGAATGGCTGTAAAGCCTCCGACACCGCCCGTATCGTGAGCATCCAGGAAAATCCAAAAGACTTCCTCGAGTCGGTGGATCAGATCTGTTCACAAGGTCAGCTCCCTCTTCAGGTGAATGCGATCGGCATCTGGGCCTCGTATCTATGGTCCGACAGCTCCACCGGGCGATCTATTACAGTTGATGCACCGGGCCAATACTGGCTGCAAGTATCGACTGCCGCAGGCTGTACGGCGAGGGATACGGTCATGATCAATGGTATGGCGTGTCCGCTGGGCATTTTTTTTCCTGGCGCCTTTTCGCCTAATAACGATGGGCATAATGACGTCTACCGCCCGCAGGTATATGCCGTGCTGGATAAATTCTACATGGCTATTTACGACCGGTGGGGTGTAAAAGTATTCGAGACCACCGACCCGTACAAAGGATGGGATGGGAAGTTTAATGGCCAGCCGCAGAAGGAAGATACTTTTGTCTGGTATGCTCAATATCGATTGCGGAGTGAGCATGGGAAGGAGACGGTGAAGAAGGGGACGTTTGTGCTGGTAAGGTGACCTCTCAGTAACTTTACCAACTTATTCAGCTTATCCGGGGTTATTTAAAACTAATCTTCCTCACCCTATTATTCATCGCATCCGCCACATAAAGATCCCCACTCCCATCGATCGCCAGCCCCGCCGGATAGTTGAACTTAGCCTCCGCACCCTCACCATCCGCAAACCCGGTAGTACTACCCGCAATAGTCGACACCTCTCCCGACGGCGTAACCTTCCGGATCAGGTCTCCATCACTTAGAAGAAGATTCCCATCCCTATCCAGCACCATATCATAAATGTAATGGAACTGCGCAACGCCGGGCCCTCCATCCGCCATTCCCCCAACGCCCGTACCGGTGAGCCGCGACACCTGCCCCCCGGGAGTGATCTTTCGGATACAGTAATTCCCATTGTCCGCCACGAACATATTCCCCTGCCTGTCGAAAAGGATCGCATTGGGATTCAGGAATTGCGCCACAGAAGTATCCCCTTCTACAAAACCCTTGGACGGCCGTCCGGCAAAAGTCCTTACCTGCCCGTCAGCACTGATCTTCCGGATACGGCCATTGTTCGTATCATCGATATAAATATCTCCCTGTTCGCCGATGGCAATACCCCCCATCCCCTGCGCAAAAAGCGCTACTGACACATCCCCATCCCTGAACCCCGCCGTCCCGCTACCCGCATAAGTGGATACTATCCCGGCAGGAGTTATCCTACGCACACGGCTGTCAGCCTGATCGATCTCAAATACATTACCATCCCCGTCCACCTCGATCCGGTAAGGATCTACAAATTCAGCGGTATCGCCGGCACCATCCTTACTCCCAAAATTCCCATCGCCAGCCAGCACGGACACCAGCCCGCCACTGATCTTGCGGATACGCCGGTCATTGTAATCCGCCACATAGAGTGTTCCGTCGGGGGAAATAGCAACATCGATCGGCGTCTCGAAATGAGCCGATAATAAGGGTCCATCACGCCAGCCATCTGTTCCGTCGCCCGCAAAAGTAGTAACCATCACTTTCTTCCCGGATGGTGGAGGAGGCCGTCCGGGATCCCCTTTTTTACAAGAGGTAACAATAGCAGCAAAAAATGCAGCGCATAGAATAATATTTTTACATTTCATGGAAGCGGCTTTGTATGAGCTTGATCAGAAATGCAGGCCCATCGTTGCCTTGCAGATCGCTCAGTTTTCTAACGGCCGCTTCCCCGGGACCAACGGCTAAAGAGGGGGTGAAAGAAGGCCTAACACTGGCTTCTCCACCCCCTTCAACTCCTTCACCCCAGGCTTCAGCAGCTCGAGTACCACGACTTCATTCTTCGCGGGTTTCAGCCATTCCACCGGCACATACACCGTCTGCTGCGGCCCAACACTCCAATACCTCCCGAGGTTATGCCCATTTACCCAGACAACACCCTTACCCCAGCCGCGCATATCCAGGTAGGTATCCGCCACCACGGGCATATCAAACCAACCACGGCGAATGACAGGTCCGCCTTCGCTGCTGACAAGGGACTTCAATCCATCCGTATTCTTAAAAGGCAGACTATACATCTCCCATCCTTTCAGCTCTTCCCCACCCAGCTCTACCTTGTCGGTGATACCCTTTTTATTCTTTAACAGATAAGGACCGAAGTTGATACGGCCAAGATTTTCCACCAGGATGTCCAACCGCACTTTTCCGGCGGGCAGCTGCAGCGACAGGCTATCCTGATCTAACCTCCTGTCCAATACACCAGCGGGGCGGCCATTCACCAGCACGACCGCATAGTCGCGTACATCCTTTATCCGTAACATCGCGGTACGCCCCCCTTTCAGCCGGGTCCGATACAGCACAAACCCATAGTCCTGGTGCAGGTCTTCAAAGGTCATAGGCCGTGCATTACGCACAGGCGTAGGCAGCACATCCAGCAGCTGACCCAGCACTCCCATTTCAAAAGGAGGCACGGACACGGACGGCTTGGCAGGCGGCACATCCGGCAACCTCACCCCAGCGGGCAGGTGCTTTGCAATAACCTCCCTAAATCGCATAAACTTCTCCGTGGGATTCCCCGCCTCATCCAGGGGCGCGTCATAATCATAGCTGCTGATCTGCGGCGCATAAGGGGTCTTGTCATTGTAATTGGCCCCATTCATAAATCCACGCGTGGTCCCTCCATGGAACATATACATATTGATGGAGATGCCCGCAGCGAGTACCGAATCCAGCCTGCCGGTGTATTTCGCGGCAGGTACGGTATGATGGGGAGCGCCCCACCAGTCAAACCAGGCAGGATACCATTCGGCAATATAATAAGGTCCCGCCCCATCATGGTTGTCGCGGACCAGCTGTTTGACCCGGGCCGTATTGTCCACGCCATTGACAGCCGGCAACAGTCCCGGGAGATGGCCGTTACGCACATCAGGCGCCGGATCACAGGTATAGAGCAGTCCGTCGAACCCAGCCTCGATGAATAATTTCCGATTGATATCGAGGTATTCCTTGTCGGCACCGTACGAACCGTATTCGTTCTCTATCTGCACCATGAGGATATTCCCTCCATGATTGACCTGGAGAGGAGCCAGCTGACGGCCTATCTCCTTTATATACTGTTCATATTCATGGAGGTAATGAGGTTCCTTACTGCGCACGACAAGCCCTTCTTCATTCTGCAGCCAGTAGGGATACCCGCCAAACTCCCATTCGGCGCATACATAAGGACTGGGACGGAGAATGACCCACAGCCCCTCCTCCCGGGCGATATTTACAAATTCACGTACGTCATTATTGCCGGAGAAGTCGAACACCCCTTTTTGCGGCTCATGCACATTCCAGAATACATACGTGCCGATGGTATTCAACCCCATGGCTTTTGCCATCTTCATACGGGCATGCCAGGCTTCACGCGGCACCCGGGGATAATGCATCTCCCCGGAGATCATGACAAAAGGCTTCCCATCCAAAAGAAAGGCGGAATCGCTCAACGTAAAGCTGTGTTGCGCACGCAAACCCATAGTCAGCAAAATACCGAGTACGGTGCAGTAGAACCTGATCTTCATATATATAAATTAGGAATGTGAGTCCAGGTATATAGACACCATCTTTGGGGTGCCTATACCAAATGACTGTCACATTTTTCCCCATTATACAACCAATCGGAATGCTTGGGTGAAGAAAAAGGGGTCAAAGATGCCAAAATAGTTGAATAAAATCCCAAGACTGTCAACCGGACTTTTCTCGCCGGTAGATAATTTTAGCCAAATTACTGCTCAAATGAAAAGATTGCTTATTGCCACCCTCGTATTATTCTTTTGTACGATGGTCAAGGCTCAGACCAGGAAGGTCACGGGTAGGGTCGCATCCGCTACGAATGCCCCCCTCAGCGGCGTGACTGTACAGGTAAAAGGCTCAAAACTGGCAACGACCACGGACGCGGATGGGGCTTTCTCTATATCAATCCCAGAACAGGGACCAGCGATCCTTGTTTTTTCATCCGTTGGGTTCGGGACAAAAGAGGTGAATGTCTCGGGCGTCTCCCCAGTGGCGGTGACCCTTACAGAGAAAGTGCAGGGACTGAACGATGTAGTGGTAGTGGGGTATGGTACGGCCCGTAAAAGGGACCTCACGGGCTCTGTCGCCTCGGTCAACGCCAAAGACCTGGATAAAACTCCCATCATCCGCGCAGACCAAATGCTGCAGGGACGTGTCAGCGGCCTGCAGTTCACCCAGACGGACGGGCAGCCGGGCAGTACAACCTCGATCCGTATACGGGGTACCAATTCCATCAATTCGGGTAATGAGCCCTTATATGTCATCGATGGTTTTGCAGGCGCAGGCGACCTGAACTCGATCAATCCGGGGGATATCCAGTCCATAGAAGTGCTAAAGGATGCATCGGCCACGGCCATCTATGGCAGCCGGGGCGCCAACGGGGTCATACTGGTGACGACCAAAAAAGGAACGGCGGGTCAGCACACCGTTACGGTCGATGGCTATAACGGTGTTCAGAAGGTGGCTAAAAAGCTGAAGCTGATGAACGCTCAACAGTTCGGCACCTACCTGGACAGCCTCCAGTCGGCAGCCAATGCGGTCAACCCCTCATCGGCCCTGGCTCTGCCCTATACATCTGATCAGATCAGCAAACTGGGAAAAGGTACGGACTGGCAGGACGCCCTGTACAGGGTAGCCCCCATTCAAAATTACCAGGTAGGCTTCTCGGGCGGCAATACGGATACACGCTACTACCTCAGCTTTAACTATTTTGATCAGGCAGGGATTATGAAAAACACGGGCTTCCAGCGCGGCACCATCCGTATGAACCTCGACAAGAAGATCAGCGAGAAGCTGAGGATCGGATTCACCTCGCAGATCGCCTACACTTCCCAACTGATAGACGTTACCAAGACGGACATCGGCTATGGCGCTGCCGGCTCGGTGTTGAATATGAACCCTGCCAGCTCTGTGTATGACAGTACAGGCGCGTTTACTTATCAAAACCAGCCCCTGCCCTATGTGTCGGTGATCGGTAACCCCGTTGCAGGTATCGTCCTCTCCACGGACAGGATCGGCATTTTCAGGGGCCTGGTCAATTTCTTTGGCGAATATGAGATCATCCCCGGTCTCCGGCTGAGGTCCAGCATCGGAGCGGACTATAGCAGCGCCACGGAAAAAAGGTATATCCCTACCACCACGTACCTGGGCTCCCAATCCAATGGTTCGGGCTACCAGGGTACGAGCAATCGGTATTCCTGGTTGAATGAAAATACACTCACCTATACAAAGACGTTTAATAACATCCACACGGTCGATATCGTAGGCGGGTTTACTCTGCAGGCATTCGATACCAGCGCCTACACTTCGTCCAGTACAGGCTTTTTCACCAATACACTGGGCGCCAACAACCTGGCCATCGGCTCCAACGTGCAGACACCGGGAGCATCCGGCACCCTGAACACACTGGCTTCGTATTTCGGACGTGTCAACTACCGACTGAAAGAAAAATACCTCTTTACTTTCACCATGCGTGCGGATGGATCATCACGGTTTGGAACAGCGCACAAATGGGGGTATTTCCCTTCCGGCGCCTTTGCCTGGCGCATGTCTGATGAAGACTTTATCAAGAATATCCCCATCATCAGCGACCTGAAGCTGCGCACCAGCTATGGTGTTACGGGCAACCAGGAAATAGGCTCCTATCAATCCCTGTCGCAGTATGTCACCAATGGCTATTCGCTGGGATCCTCCCCTGTCCGGGTAGTAGGCATTACTCCAAACAATATTGCCAACCCGAACCTGAGCTGGGAGAGCACTTCAGCAGCCGACGCAGGCATCGATCTGGGCTTGCTGAGCAATCGTATCACCGTGACGGCCGACTATTATTATAAGACCACCACCAAGCTCCTGTTGAATATGTCCGTCCCGCAGTCTTCGGGGTTCTCCTCCATTCTCCTGAATGCAGGTAAGGTACGCAACCAGGGATTTGAGGTATCCATCACCTCCCGTAACATCGACGGACCGATGATCAAATGGACCACTACCATCAACTATGCCACCAACAGGAATAAGGTATTGAACCTGAATGGTACGGACAGCATCCCCGTCGGCAAGACAGGACCCTATATCCTGACCAACGGACTGGCGCCTTCCAGACTCGTTGTAGGACAGCCAATAGGTAATTTCTACGGCTATGTTTTCAAAGGCATCTGGCAGACACAGGATCAGATCACGAAGAGCGGCATCAAGGGAAAATATGTGCCCGGTGATCCCATCATCGCCGACCTCAACCATGACAGCTCCATCACCGGCGCCGACCAAACGGTCATAGGACATGCCCAGCCGAAATTCATCTATGGGATGAACAATGATCTTAGCTATGGGCGATTCAATCTGTCCGTCTTCGTGCAAGGCGTGTACGGTAACAATATCCTCAACGTAACGAAATATTCTCATACCACGGGCGGCACCAACAATCCCTTTGTCGATGTGGTGGGCGCCTGGAACGGGGCGGGTACGAGCAATACAGTACCCCGTGTATACAGCTCCATGGAAAAAGGCCTGGGTGTGGTGAGCAATTTTATCGAAAACGGAAGCTATCTGCGTATCCAGACGGTGACGCTGTCGTACAACGCGCCGCTGCCAAAACTCACCCATGTCTTCAAGAGCTCGCAGATCTACTTTACGGTGCAGAATGTAGCTACCATCACCGGCTACTCGGGTTACAATTCGGAAGTAAGCTCCTACGGTCAGGACAACCTCAGCTCCGGCATCGACCTGAATCCCTATCCTCCCGCCAGGACCTTTATTGCGGGTATTAAAATGACATTTTAAATCTCATGACAATGAAGAAGACAATATTATATATCGGTGCGGCTCTACTCCTGTGCAGTTCATGCAAAAAATTCCTGCAGGAGAAGCCCCAGACATTCCTCACTCCCGGCAACTTCTATCAGACGGCCGCGGATGCATCCGCCGCACTCAATGGAGTATTCAGCGGCCTGGAGGCCCAGGCTTATTACGGCCGGACGGTATGGATCATCTCGGAGAACTCCGCAGACATGCTCTATCCCCCTGCCGGCAACAGCGACAGGGTCACCCTGTATCAGAACAATTACACTTCTACGAATGGAGAGATCGCCAACTGGTGGAACAGCAGCTATAAAATGATCAAAGGCGCCAACGACGTTATTGCGCATGTTCCCGGTATAAAAATGGATACGGTCGCACGGAACAATATTGTGGGCAATGCCAGATTCCTGCGTGCGATGGCTTATTTCGACCTGGTACGCAGCTTTGGAGACCTACCGCTTATCACCGCACCGGTGGTGGGTAGCACGGACACCAGCCTGTATGCACACCGCAGCCCTGCTGCCAAGGTCTATCAACAGATCATCAGCGATCTGCAATATGCCGAGACCTGGTGTACAGCAGAGAATAAGATCGCCTCGGGTAACAAAGGGCTGGTCTCCACCGGCGCTGCCTCCGCCATGCTGGCCAGGGTCTATCTTACAAGGGCCGCGACTCCCTTTGCCGACCCGTCCGACAATCAAAATGCGCTTGCCGAATGTAATAAGGTCATCGGCTACTCTTACTACACCCTGCTGCCAAATTATAAGGATATCTTCGACTGCGCCAAGAAATACGGCCCCGAACATATCTTCTGTATCCAGTTCGGATTACCACCCAGCACGGGAAATATTACCCTCCGGATGTTTACACCCAGCGCCCTTGGCGGTTCAGCTTCCTTTTTCTGTCAGAACAGCTTTTTCAACAATGGTTACAGTTTCGCGGATTCTATCCGGAGGAAATGGAATGTCGCCAACAAGGCCGTCAGCATCGTCAACGGGTCAACAGTGTCAACGACGCCATTCTTCTACAAATACAGGGATAGTCTTTGGACCAACCAGAGTAATAATTCCCGTGTCAACTGGATCGTGCTGCGATTGGCGGATGTATACCTGATGCAATCGGAGGCGTTGAACAACATCGATCCCACAGACCCCACCAAGTTCAACGGTCTCAATACGGTGAGGGCAAGGGCCGGGTTGACGGATCCTACACAGCAATTGAACTTCACCAACACGGTCACTGCTTCGGATTTTGTAGATAGTCTCGTAGCAGACCGTGCGCGTGAGCTTTGTGTGGAGGGTGAAAGAAGATGGGATCTCATCCGGCTGGGGCGATTCAAGCAGCGGATGAGCACGCTTGGTATTACCATCGATGACAACCATTTGCTCTTCCCTATTCCATTGTCGGAGATACAGGTGAATAAGAATCTTACGCAGAATCCGGGCTTCCAATAGGAGACTAACTTAAAAGTTAGTCTCTCCGGCTAAAGGCAATTTTGCATACTTTTAATGCACATAATTGTCAATACCATGCGAATCCTTGCCTTCTCTCTCCTGCTGTTGATAAGCTATACCTCTCCCGCGCAGAAACTGTTACGGGTAGGTGTCGCCGGCTTGACGCACGACCATGTGCACAACATCATGAACCAGTTCAAGCGGGGGGAGGTGATCATTGCAGGCATTGCAGAGTCGGACAAGCAGCTGATCCAGCGCTACAAGGACAGCTATCATTTACCGGACTCCCTGTTCTATCCCAGCCTGTCGGCATTACTGGAACATGTTCGTCCCGATGCGGTACTGGGTTACAATGCCATCTCCGAACACCTGAGCATAGTAGAGCTTTGTGCGCCAAAAGGGATCCCGGTGATGGTGGAAAAGCCACTGGCCACTACTGTCAAAGATGCAGAGCGTATAGCCAGCCTGGCCGCTCAGTATCATATCCATGTACTCACCAATTACGAGACCACCTGGTATAATACCAATCAGCAGGTAAATGAAATGGTCAACGGACAGCATGCCATCGGCGCCATCCGCAAGATGGTAGTACATGACGGACACCAGGGGCCCAAAGAGATAGGCTGCTCCAGGGACTTTCTGGGATGGCTTACGGACCCGGTGAAGAATGGCGGCGGGGCCATCCGCGACTTCGGCTGTTATGGCGCCAACCTGATGGTCTGGCTGATGCAAGGCAAGGCGCCCATAGCCGTTACGGCCATGACCCATCATATAAAACCCGACGTCTACCCCAAAGTGGACGACGATGCCACCATCCTGTTGGAATATCCCGATGCGACGGGCATCATCGAGGCATCCTGGAACTGGCCTTTTGGCATCAAGGACCTGGAGGTCTTTGGGGTCAGCGGCTATCTGCATGCGCTGGACCCTAATATCCTGGAGCGGCGGATAAAAAAGAATTACGACAGCGTCGCCGTACATCCTGCCATCTATCGCGACAACCTGCCGTATTTGGCGGATGTTCTGAGTGGAAAGGTCGACCCGGGGAATGACCTGTCCTCGCTGCCCAACAACCTTATCGTGGTGCGTATACTGGAAGCTGCCAGCCGCAGCGCCAAGGAAGGGAAGAGGATCGTACTTTAATTCGCGGTTCTCCCTATCTTTGGGCCCCAAAATTACCCCCTTATGATCTCCATCCGCATCTTCGTCACGGGCGGCACTTTCGACAAAGAGTACAACGAGCTTACAGGCGAGCTCTTTTTTAAGGAGACTCATCTTCCCGAAATGCTCAACCGCGCCCGCTGCACCATCGACGTGACAGTAAGGACCCTTATGATGATCGACAGCCTCAACATGACGGAGGAGGACCGCGAGCTCATCGTCCATCAATGCCGGGCCGCAGAGGAAGATAAGATCATCATCACCCATGGCACCGATACCATGTCCGTCACCGCCCGCGTCCTGGCCGAGAAGGTAAAGGACAAGACCATCGTCATCACAGGCGCCATGATCCCCTATAAATTCGGCAGCTCCGACGGATTCTTCAACCTGGGCGGCGCCCTGGCTTTTGCGCAGACCCTTCCTCCGGGGGTATATGTGGCCATGAACGGCCGCTATTTCACCTGGGATAATGTCCGGAAGAACAGACAGACGGGCCAGTTCGAGGAGCTGCAGTGAGGCAATCCGACCGGAAGATCTTTCCGTCACATTTCCAGACCAATTCATCACATTTGAAAAGTTTCTCCGGCCTCATGAGGTAATCTTGCGTTAAAACCGCAACGATGAAAAAGCTTTTCTACCTCATGATGCTCGCCTTTATGCTGGCGCAGATGCAGCAGGCGCGAGCCCAGATCAATACCGGCCGGACGGACACATTCTATTCGAAGACCCTTGGTGAGAACCGGCGGCTGCTCATATACCTCCCCTCCGGCTATGGAGACACTTATTTCTACCCCCGCCGCTATCCCGTCCTTTATCTCCTGGACGGTGACAGCCATCTCAACTCAGTATCCTCCATGATACAACTCCTAAGCGAGCGCAGTGGTCCCATGGGTTTCCCGGAGCTCATCATAGTAGCCATCCCCAATACCGACCGTATGCGCGATCTCACGCCTACCCATATCACCAACGATCCCAATCACATGATTGACAGCGCCAGCCTCAGCCGTACCGGCGGCGGTGAAAAGTTCCTCAGCTTTATCAGCAATGAATTGATGCCACATATCGACTCCGCCTATCGTACCGCTCCTTATAAGATCTTCATGGGTCACTCCCTGGGCGGTCTCACGGTCATCAATGCCTTTCTTCATCATACGTCCCTGTTCAATGCCTATATCGCAACGGACCCCAGCATGTCATGGGATGATAGTAAATTGTTACAACAGGCAAAAGTTATTCTAAAGGAGAAAAAATTCGATGGCAGGGCCCTTTACCTTGGCATTGCCGACAATCTGGCCCCGGGAACAGACACCATCAGCATAATGTCTCACAGAACCGACCTCTTTAGCCAGCATATGGGGTCCATTTTCGAGCTCAGGAACAGCATCCTGACAGCCTGGCCCCATTCCGAGCCACCGCCTTTTGTTCCCTTTACCGGTCAGACACCCATCGCCGAAAAAGTTCCGCCGGCCGGGCTGCCGCCATTCCGCTTTGCCTGGAAATATTATCCTGACTGTGATCATCAATCCCTGCCCATTCCAGCCGAATACGACGGTCTTCGGTTCGTATTCAACTATTATTCGCTGAACTTTCCCTTCCGCGAGTTCTTCTCTCCCGGCTGGACACAGGATTCCCTGATTGCGGCGCATTACCGAACCATCAGCTGGTACATGGGCTATAAGGTTGCCCCGCCCGAATTTGTCATCAACAACACGGGCTATCAATTGATGGGAGGTCATCAGCTGGACAGGGCCGCCTATTACTTTCATCTCAACATGGACAATTATCCCAACAGCTTCAATGTATACGACTCGATGGGTGATCTGCTGGTAGCACGGGCGGAAAAGGATTCGGCCATGAAATGTTATCAAAAGGCGCTGCAATTAAGAGACAACCCGGACACCCGCAAAAAGCTAAAGGAGCTAAGCAGGTAGCTCCACGGTATGGAACCAGTAATTGATAAAGGATC